>ENA-ORXR01000260-ORXR01000260.1-marine-metagenome-genome-assembly--contig:-NODE-260-length-79722-cov-10.090928_pt1 | contig 79722 bp, 43 predicted proteins | sample MGYA00237866_ERZ511479 | MGnify/ENA metagenome assembly ERZ511479 | reverse complement strand
GGCGAGGCTTTTTAACGAAGGAACATGAAGAACAAAATAAATAATTACCGTCATTCTAAACTAGAATTGGTATAAGTTCTAGGAATTATTTAAAATGGTACAGTACTTAAAACACAATGACATCCTAGCTATCATGATTATTTTTAATGAAGAAAAATATAAACAAGGAAACAGCGGTAAATATGAATGCAATTGGCATAAGTGAAAGGCATAGTATAGAGAGATTAACTAACTATTGCATCTAGTTCTAGAGCAGTATATAGTATATGTAAATTTTATAATTCTGCAATGACATCTTTAGCGCCATATACAAAGTCATCTAGTTTTACATTGATCTTAGTACCTACCGGTAAGAAAATATCTACTCTGGAGCCTAGTTTTATAAATCCCATATCTTCTCCTTGAGTAACTGTGTCTCCCTTTTTTACATAACTAACTATCCTTCTAGCGAGAGCTCCGGCGATCTGTCTAAACAATATTTCTCCTTTTGCCCCTTTGACAACCGTAGTATTTCGCTCATTTTCTGTAGAAGATTTAGGATTCCAAGCTGCTAGGTATTTTCCCTTATGATATTTGTTATAACTTATCGTCCCACTTATAGGATTTCTATTGACATGAACATTAAGTGGTGACATGAAAATCGATATTTGTAATCTTTCATCCTTAAAGTATTCTTGCTCAAGTGTGTTTTCGATAACAACGATTTTACCGTCAGCAGGCGCATATACTTTGCCATCAGAAAACGCAGGTATTTCTCTCTTAGGATTCCGGAAAAAATTAACAAAGAATATAAAGAAAACTACCATCAATACCACAAAAGGTATCGAGAAAGCGGGCGCAAAACTATTGACAAATAATCCACCAGCAAGTGAAAAAACAAAGAGTAAAATGAGTGTTGGATATCCTTCTTTATGTATCATGCTTGTATAAAATATTCGAAGTAAATTAATATAAAAGGTAGTACGAAAATAAAACTATCAAACCGATCATAGAAACCACCATGACCTGGTAGTATCGTGCCAGAGTCCTTTATCTTATAGGTCCGTTTCACCTTGGATTCTATAAGGTCTCCTATCGTTCCTAGTATCCAACAGATCAGCCCAATGATGATCCATTGCTGAAAATCCCATAAGTTCATAAAACTAGAAATGATATAGGCACTGATCATAGCAAGCATTCCTCCACCAAAAAATCCCTCCCAAGTCTTACCAGGAGATATACGTTCAAAGAGTTTAGTTTTCCCTATTCTACTTCCTACTAGGTATGCACCTGCGTCACTGACCCATATGAGGATCAACATACCTAAGAATAATTTATAATCCAGGACACCACTTGTAATGTAGAATACAGCAATGATACATGGAATTATGATGTAAAAATTAAACAAAGGTATAAAGAATGTTTTATGATCTATGAAGTCTTTTTTCGAAAACAGATTGAGCATAAGTGTAATACTTGTCAGGACACAGGCAATAATTATATATGGACTTCCTTGCTTTAAGAAAAGGAGGGCAGTAAGCATACCACAGATAGTGAAGGCGATGATAATTTTATAAAAAGAATTTGGTGCAATAATCTTAGAATATTCATAAGCCACGAGAGCGGCTATGCTTAGGAGCAAAAAACATAGACTTATATCATTAATCAGTACGAGTGATAAGACAGCGATCACAAAAAATAATGAGGTGGTAGCCCTTTGTTTTAGACTCATAGGCTAAAATTAGAATTTAATATCAATTAGATTTGCATTTTATCTATAATTCAAAAAAATAGTATGACTAAACTCAGCGTCAATATTAATAAGGTAGCATTAATTAGAAACAGTAGAGGAGATGATTTTCCTAATCTTAAGAGAGTGGCTATGGATTGCGAGGAATTTGGAGCAGAAGGTATAACGGTGCATCCGAGACCTGATGAACGACATATCCGCTATGCAGACATCCCTATACTTAAGGACTGCGTACAGACAGAGTTCAATATAGAAGGATACCCTTCAGAAAAATTTCTGAAGCTAGTATGCGATAACAGACCGCATCAGTGTACATTGGTTCCAGATCCTCCTGGTGTTTTGACTTCGGATTCAGGATGGGATACTATAGAACATAAGGATTTTCTTACGGAGGTAATTAAGAGACTTAAAGACCATGGAGTACGCGTTTCCCTTTTTTTAAATGCCGAGCATGACCAAGTCCATGGTGCAAAGGCGGTAGAAACGGATAGGATAGAGTTTTATACAGGAAACTATGCCAAGCATTATTTTATCAATAAAGAAGCGGCTGTAAAAACTCATGTAGAATGCTCCGAATTAGGTAACAAATTAGGATTAGGAATTAATGCTGGTCATGACCTAAATTTAGATAATCTTAACTATTACAAAAACGCGCTACCGTATTTAGCAGAGGTATCTATAGGGCATGCACTAATATCTGACGCTTTGTATGTTGGTTTAAAGAATTCTATACAACTGTATTTGTCAAAATTAAAATAATATTCTATGACAGGCAGCTAATTAAATTTATTGTTCGTTAAGTCTTAATGATTTGTTAACAGGAGTTAAATTAATCTCAAAATTGTTAACGATTTTAACATTAATTTAAAGTTAAAATAACTATTATTGTAGGTGTTCAACCTGATTTGGACGACAAAAAGCTACAACAATTGGAAATTTTGGGGGAAAGACCCCTTAAATTCTAGTGAAATAATCAATAACAATATTTAACTAAATCGAACAGTATGAAAAAACTCTCGCTCTTGCTGTGCATGATTTTCCTATGCGTAGGTACCATCATGGCACAAAGAACTGTTAGTGGAACCATTACAGATGTAAATGGTGAAGCTCTGATCGGAGCTAATGTATTAGTAAAGGGTACCTCTGTGGGTACAATTACTGATATAGACGGATCCTATACCTTAGAAGTTCCAGATGGATCAAACATGATAGTAATCAGTTACACTGGTTACGATACAAAGGAAATGAACGTATCTAATACCTCTGTTGCAGATATTACGCTTACTGAAGGCCAATTGCTGGATGAGATCGTAGTAACTGGTCTCGGTATTAAGAAAGAAAAGAAAGCATTAGGCTACGCTGTTACATCTGTAAGTGGAGATCAACTTGCTCAGAAAGGAGAAGGTGATGTCGCTAGAATTCTATCAGGAAAAGCAGCTGGAGTACAAGTTACTGCTGGAGCTGGTACTTCTGGATCAGCAACTAATGTTACAATAAGAGGTCTAAGTTCTTTCAGTGGTTCTAATCAGGCATTGTTTATTGTGGATGGAGTTCCTTTTAGTAACGATACGAACTCGGGAATCAATGGTGGTTCAGGTAATTTTGTAGATGGAGCGACACAAGGTTCTAGATTTCTAGATTTAGATCCAAATAATATTGAAAGCATAGAAATCCTTAAAGGATTGACAGCTGCAACCTTATATGGAACACAAGGAAGAAACGGTGTAATCTTAGTTACAACTAAGGCTGGAGCTGCCTCTATCGGACCTAAGAAGACTGAAATATCAGTGAGTCAATCATATTTTGTTAACGAAATAGCTTCGTTACCAGATTACCAGAATCAGTTTGGAAATGGATTCGATCAGAGTTTTGGATGGTTTTTTAGTAACTGGGGCCCTAGCTTCGAAGAAGGTGGTACTGCAGGATGGGGTGCACAACCAGCAATAGATGAGAACGGTACACTTTTACACCCTTATGCAAATTCTGCATTTTTGAATCCTGATGGAGCTAATACTGGTACTGGATTATTAGCTCAGGAGTTTGCTAACCAAAGATACGAGTGGAAACCATATGATTCGGTAGAAGGTTTTTTTAGAAAAGGGTCTACTTCGATCACTTCCATAAATATGTCAGGAAGTAATGATTCTGGTAGTTCTGTATACAATGCAAATGCCAGTTTCCTAGGAGATAAAGGATTTACACCAGGTAATGGATTGGAGAGGTTTAACGCATCCATTGGAGGAAAAAGTAAACTTACTAACAAGTTTACAATTAATGGTACCATGAACTATGCAAGAACGGATTATACTACACCACCTGTTTCTTCTAGTAGAGGTAATGGAACAGATGGTCTTTCTATATATGGAAATGTATTTTTTACACCACGTAGTGTGGATCTGAATAATCTTCCATTCGAAGATCCAGTCACTAAGGGAAGTATATATTACCGAAATGGAAATGATATCATAAATCCTAGATGGACAGCAAAGAATGTTACTTATCAGCAGTTGACAAATAGATTCAATTGGAATGTAGGCATCGGGTATGACTTAGCAGATAACTTATCTGTAAAATGGAGAAGTGGTCTAGATTTTTATAACGAAAGAAACATTAACAGTTCTAATAAAGGAGGAGTTAATTTTCCTAGTGCAGTTTTTGGATTCCTAGATACGTATGATAATAATAATGCTATTTGGGATCATTTAGCTTCCGTAGATGGTAGCTATGATCTGACAGATGATCTGGGTCTGACGTTTACAGTAGGAGGAACAGTAAGATCTGATGAGTTTGATCAGAGTGGAGTTTCTAGTACAGGTCAAATTGTATATGGTGCTAAAAGACATTTTAACTACAGAAATCAGGCTCCAATTCAATTTTCTTCAAAAAGAAACATTAGAGGTTTTTTCGGTCAAGCGTCATTTGACTTTAAAGATTATTTATACATGAATTTATCTGCAAGAAAGGACTGGGTATCTAACTTCTCGCCAGAAAATAATTCTATTACGTATCCTGGTGTTAGTTTTTCTTTTCTTCCAACAAGCTTTTTTGAAGGATTACAGTCAGAGAAAGGACTTAACTTCTTGAAGATTAGAGCAAGTTATGGTACTTCAGCTAACTTTGATACACAGAATCGTTATCCTACAGTTGGGATAGTTGAGCAAAATACAAATGTATTTACAGACAGTAACGGGAATACAATTACCAATTCGATCGATAATTTTAGAGCAAATCCAGATCTTAAGCCTGAGTTATTAAAAGAACTTGAATTTGGTATAGAAGCAAGATTTTGGAATTACAGAGGTTATTTAGATTTTACGGTATTTAATAGAACTACAAATAATCTTATTGTAAGACAGCCCTTACCTCCTTCATCAGGTTTTTCTTTTACTCAAAACAATGTTGGAGAAATTCAGAATAAAGGAATCGAGATGGCCTTAGCTGTAGATATAATAAAGACAGGAGGTTTTACATGGAATTCCGGTGTTAACTTCTTTACGAACAGTGAGACCGTTACACAACTGGATGAAGATTTCATCGCATACGCTGGTTCATTAGCTGTAGGAGGTGGTTTGTTTAGAGGATCTAACGCAGCAATCGAAGGAGAATCTTTAGGTTCTATTGTTGGAACTCAGATTCAGAGAGATGAAGCGGGTAATTTTGTGGTGAACTCAGCAGGAAGTTACGTAGCAGCAGAGCAAACACTTGACGGTAAGGTTCCGATCATAGGAGATGCAGTTCCAGATTATACCATGAATTTTATCAATACGATTTCTTTTAAAGGATTAGATTTTGGATTTCAGTTTAGTCATGTAAAAGGTGGTGATATACTTTCTAGTACGGTAGCGACATTATTAGGTAGAGGACTTATTGTAGAAACACAAGACAGATTAGGTACATATATTCTATCAGGAGTAACAGCTGAGGGAGAACCTAATACTACTCAGATTAACAACTCTACCTACTTCTTTAGTAATCTACTTTTCGGACCTACAGAAACTAGAATCTACGATGCTTCAGTTTTAAGACTTCAAGAAGTATCACTAGCCTATAATATTCCTACTAGAATGCTAGAGAAAACACCATTTGGCAATCTGTCAGTAACGCTACAAGGATTTAATCTTTGGTTCAATGCTTACAATACACCTGATGGAGCTAATTTTGATCCTAATGTAGCAGGAGTTGGGATAGGTAACGGTAGAGGATTTGACTTCTTGAATGGACCTAGCTCTAGAAGATACGGGGTTAGTATTAAAACATCATTTTAAAAACATAAGTTAATTTTTATAGATTATGAAAAATAACATACGATATATATTATCATTTGCTCTGATCATTTTTATATTTCAGGCATGTGATCAAAATGATTTGGACTTACGGATAAGTCCAAATGGTCTGGGTGCAGACGAAGCTGATGCAGTGCTTTTACTCAATGCAATACAGCTTGCCTATGCTGATAATCAGCGGGCTATAAGTGATATTGGTGGACAATTAACAAGGATTGATTACTTTTTTGGTAGAGACTACTTTAATAATCTTCCAGGCAGTGTAATGGATGCGATATGGAGAAAAACTTATAGTAGTGGAGTTACCTTGATAGGAAGACAAAGTGATGTAGGAATTTTACCTAATTTGCAGAGAATAGAGGATATTGATGCAAATACTCCGGCTGATCTACCATTCCTTATTGCTGTTGGTAAAACCTTATATGCTCACTCACTTTTTCAGCTTGTTGATTATATAGGCACAGCAGCATTTTCTGAAGCAGGACAAATCGAAACTTTCCCATCTCCGAATTTAGATGATGGAGAATCTGTTTATAATGAGGCCTTTAAACTATTAGATGAGGCCGAGGAATTGTTTGATCTCGCAAAAATTCAATTTGAAGGAGATGATCAAATTGCAGCTGGGATTAATGATATTTTCTATGGAACGGATGTTAATTCTTGGCTTAAATTGGTTAACACAATAAGATTACGATCTTATGTTTTAACGAATAACAAATCCGCGTTTGATGCTATAATAGCGGAAGGAGAATATATTTCTAGTGCTTCTGATGATCTACAGTTACAGTATGGAACAAGCGAATTACAACCAGATAATAGGCATCCTGATTATGCAATAGATTATAAAAATGATGGGGCTGAGATTTATCAGTCCAATTGGCTCATGAGTCTTATGCTAGAAAACGATGATCCACGGAGAAGGTATTATTTTTACAGACAAGTTCCTGGAACTCCAGGTGCTTTAGATGTAAATGGGGTAGAAGTTCCACCAAATGAAGAAGAATTAGCGTGTTCTCTTGTTATACCTCCTGCGCACTATGATGGCTTTGTTTTTTGTGGTGCAGATAGTGGTTATTGGGGACGTTCTCATGGAAACGATGAAGGAACTCCTCCTGATGGCTTCAGAAGAACTGCTTCTGGTGTGTACCCAGTAGCAGGAAGATTTGACGATGATAGTTTTGGATCTGTTGGCCTTGGAAGAGGAGGGGCAGGAGCAGGTATCGAGCCTATTATTCTTTCTTCTTATGTAGATTTTTGGATAGGGATAATGGCTGATTCGGATGCGGCAAAAGCTGCTGCGTTAAGGTCTGGTTTAGAAAAATCTATTGCAAAAGTTCAGTCTTTTGGAGCATTAGACGCTGGAGCTGACTTAAGTGTTGCGCCTAGTGCTGATGATGTTGCTGCCTACATAGACGGAATAGAAGCAGCGTATCTTGCAGCTTCAGGTGACGATAAAGAAAATATTTTTGCGGAACAGTACTTTACAACTCTATATGGAGGAAATACCGAGGCTTATAATTATTATAGACTTACAGGTTATCCTACGACAGTGTTACCTAATTGGGAGCCGAATCCAGGACCTTTTCCTAGGACTCTTTTACTTCCTCAAGTTGAGGCGGTTAATAATCCTAATGTTTCGCAAAGAACTGATTTGACAACACAGGTTTTCTGGGATACTAATCCACCGAGTCCTGCATTTCCACCAGCTAATTAAAATTTAATATTATGAAATATTTAAAATTAAAATATATACTTGTTCAGGCCTTGTTAGTACTTGTCGTGATGTCTTGTTCAGACAGCGATAAAGTTATCGATCAAGTCACTGAGAATGTTACTAGAGGTGCCGTATTGAGACAGCTAAATGTTATCTCTAACTCTGTGGCAATAAATAGTGGTACAAATCAATTAGAAGAAGGTGAGCAATTTGCCGTTCTACTAGAATACCAGGACCAAGAAGATGGTAATCTTTTGTCTAATATGGATGTGTATGTATCTTTCAACGATAATACTGATGACAATGGTGATAATACCAAAGGAGAGGTATTATATGAGACCGTGAATGCATCTGAGTTCGCCGGAGGTGACCGGGGATTTCCTCAGCTTACGTATTCTGTATCTGCTACAGCTATGCAAAATGCATTGGGTTTAGAAGGAGATAATATTGGATTTGGAGGCGATCAATTCATCGTAAGATTTGAGGTAAATCTCACGGATGGTAGATCTTTTTCTTCTGCTAATAATTCAGGAACTATAACAGGTTCTTATTTCTCGTCACCATTCCTTAACAGAGTAACAGTGGTTTGTGGACCTTCTGTGCCTACAGCGGGAACCTGGTTGGTAACTACTAATGATTCTTATGGAGATGGATGGAATGGTGCATCTCTAACCATAATAATAGATGGAGGAGATCCTCAATCTATAGCAAATGTGGATGGAGGTCCTAATGATCAAAATTTTGAATTTGAAGTGCCCGAAGGTACTCAAACTATTTCAATCAAATATGTTTCAGGTGCCTGGGATGAAGAAGTATCGTTTACTGTTACTTCTGCTAATGGCAATGAAGTTATAAATGTAACACCTAGTCCTACTGCAGGAGCAGAACTATTAGACTATTGTGCAGATAATTTATAATTGTACCTAATAATTTATTAAAAAGGCTGAATGACTATGTTATTCAGCCTTTTTTAGTTTTATTACTCCCATATTTCTTTATCACTTAGTACCTCATGGAGATTTACACTGTTAAGTATATTATTATTTTATCCCTTTTTAGTCTGACACTTATTGGACAATCCTCAGATTTTGAATTGTTATCTAATAAAGAAACAGGAATTACATTTAGCAATAATCTGAAAGCAAATCTAGAAACGAGCGAAAATCTTTTTGATTATGATTATTTTTATAACGGGGCTGGCGTAGGTATAATAGATGTCAATAATGATGGTCTCCAGGATATTTATTTTGCTTCTAACCAAGAAATGGACAAGCTCTATTTGAATCTTGGTGACTTCAAATTTAGAGACATTACGTCAGAAGCTTTTGGTAATTTTCAGACTCAATGGTCTACAGGTGTTTCTATTACAGATGTCAATCAAGATGGCTGGCTAGATATTTATGTATGTCAAAGTGGTGCAAGACATGCGGAATCTAGACAGAATCTATTATTCATTAATAATGGAAACCAGACCTTTACGGAACGCGCCTCTAATTATGGTCTTAATGACGCAGGGATGAGTACCCAAGCCTTGTTTTTAGATTATGATAAAGATGGCGACCTTGATTGCTTTGTGATGAACGAAAGTCTTGCATATGGGCTAGACCCTGTAAGTTTTACAAGATTAAATTTAGAACAAAAACCAAGGTTATACGAAAGTTACTCTCATTTCTACCATAATGATAATGGATTGTTTGTGGATAAAACTAAAGAGTTAGGATTAGACCATCCAACTTTTGGATTAGGTATAAAATCTAGCGATATCAATCAAGATGGTTGGGAGGATATCTATGTTTCGAATGATTACTATGTTCCCGATATGTTATACATTAATAATAAAGGAAAAGGATTTGTCAATCAAATAAAAACACGGACAAAACAAATGTCATTTTATGGTATGGGTATGGATATTGCTGATATCAATAATGACGGGTACAATGATATTTTTGTACTAGATATGGCATCGGGAGATCACTACAGATCTAAAACCCTGATGCGATCTATGAATGTAGAAAACTTCCGCTTGCTTACTGAAGGATTACAATTCCCTAATCAGTATATGTTTAACTCTTTGCAGCTAAATAATGGAAATGGAACCTATAAAAACTTATCGCAAATAGCTGGCGTCTCTAGCACGGATTGGAGTTGGAGTGTGTTAATAGAAGACTTTGATTTTGATGGTCTTAAAGATATTCACATAACAAATGGATATCGTAAATACGCCTTAGATAATGATTTTCAGAATAAGGTGAATGAGAAAAAAAAATTACATAAGAATAAGGTGCCATTAGGGATCAAAAAACAGCTATATGCCGAAATGCCAACAGAAAAATTAAGTAATATTTTTTATAAAAATATAGGAAATCTAAAATTTGAAAATTGGTCGATTGATGAAGATGACAACCCGCCGAGCTACTCTAATGGAGCGGCAATTGCAGACTTTGATAATGATGGAGACCCAGATATTATAATAAATAATATGGATGAGGAAGCATCATTATATAAGAACTTAGCGGTCGAAAAGGGGAAACATAATTTTCTTAAAATCAAAAGTTCAGATTCTGTTAGTCATAGAGTTAAAAGGGTAGCAATACATACGCCATCTCGTAAATTAACATTTGACCCTAGACGAGTAAGAGGGTATATGTCTTCTAGTGAACCATCTGTTTTTTCAGGTTTAGCTGACGAAAATAAAATAGATAGTGTTATTGTATTACTTGATAATAATCAGCAATTGTGCCTTGAAAATGTTTCTATAAATTCCACAATTATATTGTCGGACTTTTCGTCTGATTCATGTTCTACGATCTTAAAATTTAATAATGAAAACGAAGAGAACACTTTATTCTATGAGATGATTCCGTCTATTCTTGGTTTAGATTTCCATCATAAAGAAAATAATTATGATGATTTTGAAAAGGAGATATTATTACCGTACAAACAATCTACGCTAGGTCCGTTTATCAACACAGCTGATGTAAACAATGATGGACTTCAAGATTTAGTCATTTCTAATTCCATAGGCTCTACAGTAAGTATCTATCAGCAAAATAAGACTGGCTTTGAAAACTATAGCATTCCTTTAGAACTGAACACCGTAGAAAAAGAATTTGGGAAGATAGAATTGACAGATATCAATAATGATGGAAAACTGGATTTTATTTTGCCAGCGGGAGGAAATGAAAAACCAGAATCAGATAAGATGTATGAGTCTTGTGTACTAATCTCTAATAGTGATTCTACTTTCACACATTTATTATTACCGATGGATGGGTCTAGCAATAATATATTGTCGATTGACTATGATCTAGATGGAGACAAAGACCTCTTAGTACTAGGCAGGCATATACCCCAAAAATATCCTAAGCATGCTCCTTCCAGATTATATGAAAATCAACTGGGCACATTTAAAGATGTTACAGATCGTGTGTTTCCAGAACTTCTTGATTTTGGTATTATTAACGACGCGGAGATAACAGATATAAATAATGACGGATGGCCAGATGTGGTAATTGTTGGAGAGTGGACGGGTATTGGAATTTTTGAAAATACAAACGCGAATTTTAAGGATGTCCAAAAAAAATATAACATACCAGATATTAATGGGCTGTGGTTTAGTGTAGAAGCAACGGATCTAAACTCAGATGGTCAACCCGATTTTATTATTGGAAACATAGGTCAAAATACTAAGTTTTCCGCAAGTGTATCTAAACCACTAAGAATCTATGGAAGTGATTTTGATAATAATGGAAGTTGGGATTTAGTACTAAGTAAATCTTATAAAGAAGATTATGTTCCTTTTAGGGGACTAGAATGTTCTTCTGAGCAGATGCCGTTTATAAAAGATAAATTTAAAACATATGATTTGTTCGCTAAAGCGACAATTGATGATGTCTATGGAAGTGCTCTAGATAGTGCTTATGTAAGATCTGTAAATGCTCTGTCATCAGTTGCATTAATTAGCCAGGAAGATAATCGATATGAGCTCATAGAGCTTCCTGTTGAGGCACAAGTATCTCCAATACTTAGCATAGAATTGTATGACGTGAATGATGATGGGCAAAAGGAAGTCATCGTTTCAGGAAATATCTATAATACAGAGGTAGAAACGCCTAGGTTAGATGCTGGAAGTGGATTAGTTATGTCCTATGATAAAAATTCTGGCTTCAAAAGCCTTAGCCTAGATACGGGTCTTAATCTAGAAGGGAATATTAAGTCTACATGTATAATCTACCATAAGGGGATAGATAAGCAATTATTAATAGCTACAGAGAATAACGGTGAACTTAGAGTTCATGCGATAAACAGTCGTCATTAGGAAAATTCTAATCGATTAGCATGGCTAAATAACATTTTGCTTTACGGTCTCTTACTCCTTTCATTATTTACACTGATCAACACCTGACAAGGGATTACATATTATAAATAATTATAATATATTTACAGTTATGATTGACAAATTCATCAGCTATCTAAAGTTCGAAAAACGCTATTCTGATCATACGATTACTTCTTACAAAAATGATCTACGTCAGTTTACCTTATATGTAAATGAACAGTACGGGATAGAGGACATAGAGGAGATGCAGCATACCTATGTTAGGTCATGGATCGTCTTTCTGATGGGGAATAAGATAACACCCAAGTCTATAAATAGAAAGATATCTTCTCTGCGGTCATTCTATCAGTATCTAAGGAAGAAAGGGAAGATCGACAAAAATCCGATGGCAAAAATAACAGCGCCAAAGATAGCAAAGAGATTACCTCAGTATGTAATGGAAAATGAGATGGAATCACTCTTTGATCTTATAGATGTAGAACAGACTTTCTCAAGTATCAGAGATAGACTTATTCTAGAACTATTATATGCGACCGGTATGAGAAGGGCGGAACTGATTCAGTTAAAAAATGCTGATATATATCTAGCCAATAGATTCATAAAAGTTTTAGGAAAAGGTAATAAAGAGCGATTGATACCAGTAGGTAAGGACTTGTTAGAGAATATTATGCGTTACAAGGAAGAAAGAGAAAAAACATTTGATCATTTAGACCATTCGTATCTCTTGGTAACAGATAAGGGCAAAAGCTTATATCCTAAGTTTGTTTACAACACTGTTAAGCGATATTTGTCTTTAGTGACGACTATGGAGAAAAAGAGTCCGCATATTTTAAGACATTCTTTCGCTACACACTTAAGTAATAATGGTGCGGATCTGAATGCTATAAAGGAACTCTTAGGACACGCAAATCTCTCTGCCACACAGATTTACACACATAATTCTATTTCTAGATTACAAGAGATTTATAAAGCTTCGCACCCGAAGGCGAACCGCTAAATTATTTTTTATCGAAAATCTTCAAATATTTTAAAGCAAGTGTTTCAAAATTAGAATAAAAAAACTATTTTTGCATTCGCTTTGAAGAAAGTGCATAGAGAACAAGATTTTGCCGATGTAGCTCAGTTGGCCAGAGCAGCTGATTTGTAATCAGCGGGTCGGGGGTTCGAATCCCTCCATCGGCTCATTTTACTGAGTAGAATCTCAGGGGGTGCGCCGGAGTTGGAGAGCCGGGCTGGACTGTAAATCCAGTGACTACGTCTGAATAGGTTCGATTCCTATCACCCCCACAAATCTCTTGTTTCATTAGTTTGAAATTATTTTAAGATATATAAGCGGGAGTAGCTCAGTTGGTAGAGCATCAGCCTTCCAAGCTGAGGGTCGTGGGTTCGAGTCTCATCTCCCGCTCAATTTTTTTTCTTTTGGATTAGATAATAGAGATCTAACGAAAAGTAAGAAAACAGAAATAAAGCTTTTTAGCTATAAAGTATGGCTGAAAAGCCAATGTAGCTCAGGGGTAGAGCACCTCCATGGTAAGGAGGGGGTCGGGGGTTCAATTCCCTTCATTGGCTCGGAATAAATAGTAATTTTTTGTAAATAAATTTTTAATTAGATAAATTTTTAGGATGGCTAAAGAAACATTCAATCGATCAAAACCACACGTAAATATTGGTACTATTGGACACGTTGACCACGGTAAGACAACGTTAACTGCAGCCATTACTTATGTATTATCAAAAGATGGTTTAGCAGAGAAAACAGATTATGACCAAATAGATGGTGCACCTGAGGAGAAAGAAAGGGGTATCACTATTAACACTGCTCATGTAGAGTATGAAACGGAAAATCGTCACTACGCACACGTAGATTGTCCAGGTCACGCAGATTATGTGAAAAACATGGTTACGGGAGCTGCACAAATGGACGGTGCAATACTAGTTGTTGCGGCAACAGACGGTCCTATGCCTCAAACAAGAGAGCATATCCTTCTTTGTAGACAAGTAGGAGTTCCAAAAATTGTAGTATTCATGAACAAGGTTGATCTTGTAGATGATGAAGAAATGTTAGAACTAGTTGAGATGGAAGTAAGAGAGCTTCTAGATCAGTATGAGTTTGATGGCGATGGTTCGTCAGTAATTCAGGGATCTGCAATAAAAGCATTAGAAGATGATGCAGATGGTATAGCTCAGATACAGAAGCTCATGGCGGCTGTAGATGCAGAGATTCCAGAACCAGTTAGAGATGTAGATAAGCCTTTCTTAATGCCTATTGAGGATGTATTCTCAATAACTGGTAGAGGAACTGTTGCAACGGGTAGAATAGAAAGAGGTGTTATAAACACTTCAGATCCTGTAGAGATAGTAGGTATGATGAAGGATGAGGAGAAGCCTTTGAATTCAGTTGTAACTGGAGTTGAAATGTTCAGAAAGATCCTTACAAGAGGAGAGGCTGGTGATAATGCTGGTATCCTTCTAAGAGGTATAGATAAAGAGGCTATCAAAAGAGGAATGGTTATCTGTAAGCCAGGAAGTGTTAAGCCTCATGCACACTTCAAATGTGAAGTATATGTACTAAGTAAAGATGAAGGGGGAAGACATACGCCTTTCTTCAACGGTTATAGACCTCAGTTTTACTTTAGAACAACAGATGTAACTGGTGATGTTACTTTACCAGACGGTGTTGAGATGGTAATGCCTGGTGATAACGTATCTATGGAGGTGAAGCTTCTTAACAAGATTGCGATGGAAAAAGGACTTAGATTTGCAATAAGAGAAGGTGGAAGAACAGTAGGTGCAGGTCAGGTAACTGAGATATTGGACGCATAATTATTACCTTATTTAGGTATGAGATATATGAAAATTAAGCACTTATTTTAAGTGCTTAATTTTCGCATTATAAGAAAGCTTATAGTGCTGGATGAAAAAAAAATGTCTCGGTCGTAAAAAGTCGATTCACTTATATTTTTAGGAGAGTAGCTCAATTGGTAGAGCAGCGGTCTCCAAAACCGCAGGTCGCAGGTTCGACCCCTGTCTCTCCTGCATTTTAACTGTAAAGAAATGAATGATATAGTGTTATACATAAAGGAAAGCTACAACGAACTTGTACATAAAGTGACATGGCCTACATGGCCTATGTTGTTAGAAAGTGCTAAACTTGTTTTAGTGGCCACAGCAGTAATTTCTTTAGTTATATTTTTACTAGATGGTATTTCTAAAACTATACTATCTGATTTTCTTTACAAACTAGGACAATAATACCTTATGTCAGAAGATCTTGATAAAAGTAAGTCAGAAGAGGTAGAGGAGACTATGCCCACAGAACTTGTTAAGAATGCAGCTGAAGATGTAGAGGAGAATATTTCTGAAGAGGTAGAAGAAGATGTAGAAGACGTTGCAGTGGAAGAGGTGGAGGAAGAAAAACCTGAGCCTGTTGTAGAACCTTTAAAAAGATGGTATTCTCTGAGGGTTATTAGTGGTAAAGAAAAGAAGATAAAAGAAAGAATAGAGTTAGAGATTTCAAGAAGAAAGTGGGAACCATACGTTACGCAGATTTTGGTACCCTCAGAGAAGGTATATAAAATCAGAAATGGTAAGAAGGTAATCCTAGAGAGAAATATTCTACCTGGGTATATCCTTATAGAAGCAGTTCCCAGTAGTTTTTCTGGAGAAATGATTCAGACAATTTCGGGCATGCCTAATGTGATACACTTTTTGGGTAAGACAAATCCTATACCGATGCAGCCCAGTGAGGCAAACAGAATGTTAGGTAAGGTAGATGAGTCTCAAGAGGTTGGAGAATCTATGCTAGAACCTTTTATAGTTGGAGAAACTGTGAAAATTATAGATGGTCCATTTAATGATTTTGTTGGAGACATCAAAGAAGTAAACGAGGAGAAGAAGAAACTGAAGGTTATCGTAAAGATATTCGGAAGGGGAACAGAAGTGGAATTGAATTTCATGCAAGTAGAAAAGAATTCATAATTTAATTAATAAACAATAAGTTCGGTAGGTTGTTAATGCTTCCACAACCAATCGAAAATAAAAAGAGCGCACAATGGCAAAAGAGGTCGATGCTTATATCAAGTTACAAGTAAAAGGGGGACAGGCAAATCCATCTCCACCAGTAGGTCCTGCTTTAGGAGCTAAAGGTGTTAATATAATGGAATTTTGTAAAAGATTCAATGCCAAGACCCAAGAGTCTCAAGGTAAAATTGTTCCTGTTGTAATTACCGTATTTAAGGATAAGTCATTTGATTTTATCGTAAAGACAACACCAGCAGCCGTTCAGCTATTAGAAGCTGCAAAGCTTAAAAGTGGATCGCCAGAGTCTAATAGACAGAAGGTAGGTTCTGTTACTTGGGATCAAGTAAAAGCTATAGCAGAAGACAAAATGGAAGATCTTAATGCTTTTAAAGTAGAATCAGGTATGAAAATGATAGCTGGTACGGCAAGGAGCATGGGATTACTTGTCAAAGGAACACCACCTTGGCAGGACGGTCAGGATAATTAATAAAAAATATTTCTTTATAGAGGGAGTCTAACTTAAGTTAGACGCTTACCTCAAAATTTTTAACAAATGGCTAAATTATCTAAGAAAAGAAAAGTTGCAGAAGAAAAGGTGGATGCTAATAAACAGTATGCTCTTTCTGAAGCTATGGCTCTTGTCAAAGAAGTAAATACCACTAAGTTTGATGCCTCAGTCGATCTACATATCCGATTAGGGGTAGATCCTAGAAAAGCAGATCAAGCGATAAGAGGTACCGTAACCTTACCACATGGTACTGGAAAAACGAAAAAAGTACTTGTTCTATGTACATCAGACAAAGAAGCAGAAGCTACCGCAGCTGGTGCTGATTATGTAGGTCTAGATGAGTATGTCACTAAGATCCAAGGAGGTTGGACAGATATAGATGTTGTAATTGCAACACCGAATGTTATGGCACAAGTTGGTAAAATAGGAAGAATTTTAGGACCTAGAGGATTAATGCCTAATCCTAAGACAGGTACAGTAACTCAAGATGTTGCTGCCGCTGTTACTGAGGTAAAAGGTGGAAAGATAGCCTTTAGAGTAGATAAGTATGGTATCATACATTCTGCTGTTGGTAGAGTTTCTTTTACAGCAGATAAATTGACTGATAACGCAAGAGAATTATTGCAAACTATAGAAAGAATGAAGCCATCTTCTGCGAAGGGCGCTTACATGAAAACACTTTCTGTGGCTAGTACAATGAGTCCAGGTATCAAGATAGATCCTAAAACTATTTCTTAAGACTTTATTAAAGTTACTTAAAATGACTAGAGAAGATAAAAAAGCCGCAATAGCGGAATTAAAAGATAAATTCGAAGCAGCTAATTTCTTTTACATAACTGATTCTTCTGCGCTTAGTGTAGAAAAGGTTAACGAACTCAGAGGCATGTGCTTCGAGAAGGGTATAGAAATGAAAGTTGTAAAAAATACTGTAGCTCAGAAAGCTTTAGAGGCGGTAGGTGAGGAAAGAGGTTTTGCTCCTTTAATGGAGTCTCTTAAAGGACCTACAGCTCTTATGTTTTCTGAAGTTGCAAACAGTCCTGCTAAAGTTATCAAAGAGTTCAGAAAGAGCAATGATAAGCCTATCTTAAAAGCGGCTTACATCGATACAGCAGTATATATGGGTGATGATCAAGTGGAAGCACTATCAGCACTCAAGTCTAAAGAAGAGTTGATAGGAGAGGTTATTTTACTTCTTCAGTCACCAGCGAAAAATGTAATCAGCGGCCTGAAATCAGGAGGTGCTACTATAGCTGGGTTAGTGAAAACTCTTGCTGACAGACCATCATAAATTTGGCTTTCAAGCTTATAACGCATTGATATAAATCATATTAATCAAACATTAAAATTTTTTCAAACATGGCGGATTTAAAGGCAATCGCAGATCAGTTAGTAAACCTTACGGTAAAAGAAGTAAATGAATTAGCTGGTATCCTCAAAGACGAGCACGGTATAGAACCTGCTGCTGCAGCTGTAGCTGTCGCTGCTGGACCTGCTGGAGGTGGTGATGCTGCTGCTGAGCAAACAGAATTTGACATTATGTTAAACTCTGCGGGCGCAGCTAAACTTGCAGTCGTAAAAGAAGTTAAAAACTTATTAGGTGTAGGTCTCAAAGAGGCAAAAGAATTGGTTGATGGAGCTCCGGCTGCAATCAAGCAAGGCGTTGCTAAGGATGAGGCTGAATCAATAAAAGCAGCTCTAGAAGCTGCAGGTGCTGACGTAGAGTTAAAATAATAATTTTAACGTCAGTCATATTATTGATGATAGCAGAATTATGCCTTAAGACATACAAAATGGCTTGATTGTTCCTTTGGAACGATCGGGCCTTTCTGTGTCTCTAAACAACAAATGAATTTTTATTTTCTCGATTTTGAGAAAACATATTTCAAAAACAATTGCCAATGGCTTCAAATGGAAAAGCTTCAAAAAATCCCAGAGTAAAATTTGGGAAAATAAACCTACCATCGCAATATCCGGATTTACTAGAAATTCAACTGAAGTCTTTTAAGGAATTTTTTCAGTTAGAAACCACTCCAGATAACAGAGTAGGTGAAGGACTATTTCGAGTTTTCCAAGAGAATTTCCCTATTACAGATGCTAGAAATATCTTTGTATTGGAATTCCTAGATTACTTCGTAGATCCTCCTAGATATGATATCAGAGAGTGCATGCAAAGAGGTCTAACTTATAGTGTTCCCTTAAAAGCTAAACTCAGACTTTCTTGTAATGATGAGGAACATGTAGATTTTCAGACCATTGTGCAAGATGTGTTTTTAGGTAATATTCCATATATGACGCCTAAAGGTACTTTTGTTGTAAATGGAGCAGAGAGAGTCGTGGTATCTCAGTTGCATAGATCTCCAGGCGTATTCTTCTCACAAAGTTTCCACCCTAACGGATCTAAACTTTATTCAGCAAGAGTTATACCTTTCAAAGGGGCTTGGATGGAGTTTTCTACAGATATAAATACAGTGATGTATGCTTATATTGATAGAAAGAAAAAATTCCCAGTTACAACACTATTAAGAGCTATTGGATTTGATAGTGATAAAGATATATTAGAAATATTCGATTTAGCAGAAGAAATAAAAGCTGATAAGAAAGGACTTAAGAAAGCAGTAGGTAGAAAACTTGCAGCTAGAGTTCTAAGAAAATGGTCAGAGGATTTTGTAGATGAGGATACGGGGGAGGTTGTAACGATCGAACGTAACGAGATCATTCTCGAAAGAGACGTAGAGTTAGATGAGGAAAACATCCAGCTTATAGCTGATGCAGATGTAGATACGATCATCCTACAAAAAAGTGACGTAGATCAGGATTATTCCATAATTTATAATACTTTACAGAAGGATGTATCTAGTTCTGAACTAGAGGCAGTTACACAAATATATAGACAACTTAGAGGTTCTGATCCACCGGATGAGGATACAGCTAGAGGAATAATAAATAAATTATTTTTCTCTGATAAAAGATATAACTTAGGAGAGGTAGGTAGATATAAAATCAACAGAAAACTTGAGTTAGATATTGATTTAGAAACTCTAGTTCTAACTAAAGAAGATATAATAAAAATTGTAAAATATCTTGTTCAGCTTATAAACCAAAAAGCGGAATTAGATGATATAGATCACTTAAGTAATAGAAGAGTAAGAACAGTAGGGGAGCAATTATATGCGCAGTTTGGAGTTGGTCTTGCGAGAATGGCAAGAACGATTAGAGAGCGTATGAATGTAAGAGATAACGAGGTATTTACACCGATAGATTTGATTAACGCAAGAACACTTTCTTCTGTGATCAACTCTTTCTTTGGAACATCTCAGCTATCACAGTTTCTAGATCAGACAAATCCTCTATCTGAAATAACGCACAAGCGTAGAATTTCTGCCTTAGGTCCAGGTGGTCTGTCTAGAGAACGTGCAGGTTTTGAGGTTCGGGATGTTCACTATTCTCATTACGGAAGGCTTTGTACGATTGAAACGCCAGAAGGACCTAACATTGGATTGATTTCTACCTTATGCGTTCACGCAAAGGTGAATAAGATGGGATTCTTAGAAACACCATATCGAGCAGTTACGAAAGGAAAGGTAAATATTGTGGATGACGCGGTATATCTTTCTGCGGAAGGAGAGGATTTTAAAAAGATAGCTCAAGCCAATGCGCCAATTAACGAAAAAGGTGCTTTTATAGGTGATAGAGTAAAGTGCAGAGAGCACGGTGATTTTCCAGTATTGGAGCCGAACGATATAGAATACATGGATGTTGCACCTAACCAGATTGTTGGTGTATCGGCTTCGATGATTCCTTTCTTAGAAAACGATGATGCAAACAGAGCCTTGATGGGATCTAACATGCAACGTCAGGCTGTACCTCTTGTTAGGCCTAAGTCTCCTATTGTGGGGACAGGACTAGAAGAAAAAGTAGCTAAAGATTCTAGGATGTTGATCAATGCAGAAGGACCAGGTGTTGTAGAATATGTAGATGCAAACGAAATTATAATTAGATACGATAGATCTGAAATAGATCAGCTCGTATCATTCGAAGAAGATAGTAAAAAGTATCCATTGACGAAGTTCAGAAGAACGAATCAAGGTACTTGTATTAACCTGAAACCTATTGTGAAAAAAGGTGATAGAGTGACTAAAGGAAGTCTACTTTGTGATGGTTACGCAACAGAAAAAGGAGAGTTGGCATTAGGGCAAAACCTGCTAGTAGCCTTCATGCCTTGGCAAGGGTACAACTTTGAGGATGCGATTGTCCTTTCAGAGAGAGTTGTAAGAGAAGATATATTCACTTCTTTACACATAGAGAACTTTGAATTAGAGGTAAGAGATACTAAGTTAGGAGACGAGGAATTGACAAATGATATTCCTAATGTAAGTGAAGAGGCTACTAAAGATCTTGACGAAAACGGGATTATAAGAGTAGGTGCGTGGATAAAAGAAGGTACAATCATTATTGGAAAAATTACGCCTAAGGGTGAATCAGATCCTACTCCAGAGGAAAAACTTCTGAGAGCGATATTTGGAGATAAAGCAGGAGATGTAAAAGATGCATCGCTGAAAGCCCCTCCATCGACTAAGGGTATTATTATCGATAAGCAATTGTTTGCTAGAGCGAAGAAAGACAAGTTCCAGAAAGTACAAGAGAAAGAATTACTTTCTAAGCTAGATGACAAGCACGCTGTTGCACTGAATGAGTTAAAAACAATACTCATCGATAAGCTGATGGTTCTGCTTAAGGGCAAAGTTTCTCAAGGTGTACGATCTGTATATAATGAGGAATTTATACCTAAGGGAACTAGATTTGCTCAGAAGGTTCTAGGTAAAGTCGATTATACTCAGGTAGATTACTCTAACTGGACGAAAGATGAAGACACGAATAGGCTTATTTCTAAATTGCTACATAATTATACAATTAAAATAAATGAAGAAATAGGAAAGTACAAGAGGGAGAAGTTTAATATTAGTATCGGAGATGAACTTCCTGCTGGAGTATTGAAACTAGCCAAGGTTTATTTAGCTAAAAAGCGTAAACTGAAAGTAGGAGATAAACTTGCAGGTAGACACGGTAACAAAGGAATTGTATCTAGAATAGTAAGACAGGAAGATATGCCTTTCTTGCCAGATGGAACGCCTGTAGATATTGTACTGAATCCGCTAGGTGTACCTTCAAGGATGAACCTCGGTCAGATATTCGAGACCGTTCTTGGTTGGGCTGGAGAGAAACTAGGACTCAAGTTCTCTACACCTATATTCGATGGAGCAAGGCTAGATGAGATAGATGAGGTAGTGAAAAAAGCAAACCTGCCTTCTCTTGGTCAGACTTACTTATACGATGGAGGTACGGGAGATAGATTCCACCAGGAAGCAACAGTAGGTGTAATCTACATGCTGAAACTTTCTCACATGGTAGATGATAAGATGCATGCAAGATCTATAGGACCATATTCATTGATTACGCAACAACCATTGGGTGGTAAAGCTCAGTTCGGGGGTCAGCGTTTTGGAGAGATGGAAGTATGGGCGCTTGAGGCGTTCGGAGCATCTAATATCTTGAGAGAGCTATTGACAATAAAATCTGATGATATTCACGGTAGAGCTAAGGCATACGAAGCGATCGTAAAAGGAGAGGCGTTGCCAGAACCGAATATTCCAGAATCATTTAATGTTTTGATTCATGAGTTAAGAGGATTAGCTCTGGACGTGAAATTTGACTAATTATTCAGTTTTTTTAAATCATCAATATGTTTAGAAAAAACAATTTAAAACAGACCAAACCGTTCGATTCGATTACGATAAGTCTGTGTTCTCCAGATGACATCTTAGAAAGATCATTTGGTGAAGTACTAAAGCCTGAGACGATTAATTATCGTACCTACAAGCCTGAGAGAGATGGTTTGTTTTGTGAAAGAATATTCGGGCCAGTAAAAGATTATGAATGTTACTGCGGGAAATATAAAAGAATCAGATATAAGGGTATTGTATGTGATAGATGTGGTGTAGAGGTTACAGAGAAGAAAGTGAGGAGAGAAAGAATGGGACACATTAAGTTAGTTGTTCCTGTTGTTCACATTTGGTTTTTCAAATCTCTTCCTAACAAGATAGGATACCTTTTAGGGCTATCATCTAAGAAATTAGAGTCTGTGATTTATTACGAGAGATATATCGTAATACAGGCAGGAGCTAAGGAAGCGGATATTGAAAAAATGGATTTACTGACGGAGGAAGAATACTTTGAAGTATTAGATACTCTTCCGAAAGAAAACCAGATGCTCGAGGATAGCGATCCTGAAAAGTTTATCGCGATCATGGGAGCTGAAGGTGTAAAGGAATTGCTGATCAGACTAGATCTGGAGCAGCTTTCTGCAGATCTTAGACACCAAGCGGCTAATGAAACTTCTCAACAGAGAAAATCTGAGGCTCTTAAGAGACTAAGAGTTGTAGAATCTTTTAGAGATGGACAGACTAGAATAGAGAATAGACCAGAGTGGGCTATTATACAATATCTCCCAGTTATTCCACCAGAGCTTAGACCTCTTGTACCTCTAGATGGTGGAAGATTTGCAAGTTCTGATTTGAATGATCTGTACAGGAGAGTAATTATCAGAAACAACAGACTGAAAAGACTTTTAGAAATCAAAGCTCCAGAAGTGATCCTTAGGAACGAGAAAAGGATGTTGCAAGAGGCTGTGGATTCTTTATTTGACAACTCTAGAAAATCTAATGCTGTAAAAGCAGAAGGTGGTAGATCGCTAAAGTCACTATCTGATATTCTGAAAGGTAAGCAAGGAAGATTCCGTCAGAATCTACTCGGAAAAAGGGTAGATTATTCTGGTAGATCGGTTATCGTTGTAGGGCCTACACTGAAGTTACATGAGTGTGGATTACCTAAGGGAATGGCTTCAGAGTTATTCAAACCATTCATAATCAGAAAGCTGATAGAGAGAGGTATCGTGAAGACAGTAAAGTCAGCGAAAAAATTAGTAGACAGAAAGGATCCAGTAATATGGGAAATCCTAGAAAATATATTGAAAGGTCACCCTATCATGCTTAACAGAGCACCGACGCTGCACAGACTGTCTATACAGTCCTTCCAGCCTAGATTGATAGAAGGAAAAGCGATACAGCTGCACCCACTTGTTTGTGGTGCATTCAACGCCGATTTTGATGGTGATCAGATGGCCGTTCACGTACCATTAAGTCAGGGAGCAATACTAGAAGCTCAGATATTAATGCTTGCGGCACACAACATGCTAAACCCACAAAACGGTAGCCCTATTACACTTCCTTCACAGGATATGGTTCTAGGTCTATATTATCTTTCTAAGGGTAGAACGCATGATAAGGACTATAAAATCAAAACATTCTATGGACCGGAGGAAGTGCTTATCGCTCATAATGAAGGAAAAGCTAAACTTCACGATGCCGTAAAGCTTAAGGTCAAAGTAGAAAACGAGGACGGAGAGATAGAAATGAAGATGATAGAGACCACTGTAGGTAGAGTCATGTTCAATAAGGCTAGACCAGAGCAGGTTCCTTACATTAACGATCTTCTTACTAAGAAAAACCTTAAGAGAATTATCTCTGATATCATTACAAGAACAGAATTTACAACTACAGCTAAGTTCTTAGATGAGATCAAAGAGATGGGTTTCCATTGGTCTTTCAAAGCAGGATTGTCCTTTAACTTAGGAGATCTTATCACACCTACTATAAAAGAGCGTACACTTATAGAAGCGCAGCAGGAAGTAGATGAGGTATGGGAAAACTACAATATGGGGCTGATTACACCTAACGAGCGGTACAATCAGGTAATCGATAAATGGACTTATGCCGATAATAAGATTACTGAAAATCTTATGAAGGAATTAGCAGAACATAAAGATGGATTTAATTCTGTTTATATGATGCTTCATTCAGGGGCAAGGGGATCTAAGCAACAGATTAAGCAGTTATGTGGATTGAGAGGACTAATGGCTAAGCCAAGGAAATCAGGAGACACTGGAGGCGCGATTATCGAGAATCCGATTCTTGCAAACTTTCTTGAAGGCTTATCTGTACTAGAATATTTTATCTCTACACACGGTGCGAGAAAAGGTCTCGCCGATACAGCCTTGAAAACTGCAGATGCAGGTTATCTTACGAGAAGACTTGTGGATGTATCTCAGGATGTTATTATTAATGAGCACGATTGTGATACGTTAAGAGGAATAGAAGTTACTTCACTCAAGGATAATGATAAGGTCGTAGAATCTTTAGCTTCTAGGATTGTGGGAAGATATGCACTAGATGATGTATTATCTCCTGAAGAGGAAGAAGTGTTATTAGAAGCAGGGGAATACATCAGTCCTAAAATTAGTGAAGAGATAGAAAAGGCTGGAGTAGAATCTATGCTGATAAGATCTGTTCTTACATGCGAAACAAAAAGAGGTGTATGTAAAAAATGTTACGGTAAAAATCTTGCTACTGGAAGAATTTCAGAAATAGGAGATGCTGTAGGTATTATTGCTGCACAGAGTATTGGAGAGCCTGGAACACAGCTGACATTGAGAACTTTCCACGTTGGGGGTATCGCATCGGTAACAAAGACAGAATCAGAGTTGGTTTCTAAATTTGATGGTGTTCTTGAGTTTGATAACATAAAAACTACTAAGTATGAAGAAGGAGATACAGTTGAAGAAATCGTACTTTCTAGATCTGGTGAAATAAGAGTTATAGATCCTGAAACGAAGAAAGTACTTACTACGATGCACGTGCCGTACGGAGCTACGATCTTTGCTAAGAATAAGAAGAAAGTTAAGAAAGGTGATCCGATTTGTGAATGGGATCCATTTAATGCAGTAATTGTTTCTGAATATTCAGGGATTGTTCAGTTTGAAGATATAGAAGAAGGAGTAACCTTTAGATCTGAGAGAGATGAGCAAACTGGGTTCACAGATAAGGTTATCGTAGAAGCTAAGAAGAAGAAGTTAATTCCTATCATTAAAATTATTTCTCCAGCAGGTAAAGATCTAAAGAATTATAACGTACCAGTGGGGGCATATCTTTCAGTAAATGATGGTGATGAAGTAAATTCAGGTCAAAGAATTGCTAAGATTCCTAGAAAATTAGGTAAGATTCAAGATATTACAGGGGGTCTGCCTAGAGTTACTGAGTTATTCGAAGCAAGGAATCCTTCTAACCCAGCTGTAATAGCTGAGATAGATGGTATCGTTTCTTTTGGAAAAATAAAGAGAGGAAACAGAGAGGTATTTATCGAAGATGAGAAGACAGAACAGAAGCGAAAATATCTTGTAGGATTGTCTAAACACATCCTTGTACAAGAAGGAGATTTCGTAAGAGCGGGATCACAGTTATCTGATGGCGCTACAGCTCCTATAGACATTCTTAATATTAGAGGACCGTTTGCAGTATCTCAGTATCTAGTAAACGGCGTACAAGAAGTTTATAGATCTCAGGGTATAGGTATCAATGATAAGCATATAGAAGTTATCGTTAGGCAAATGATGAGAAGGGTAGAGATTGTAGATGCTGGAGATACTAGTTTCTTAGAGGGAGAACCAGTAGAAAAAGTGGACTTTTTAGCGGGTAACGATTTTGTCTATGACAAGAAAGTTGTTTTAGATCCAGGAGAGTCTTCTACACTAAGACCAGGTCAATTAGTTTCTGTAAGGCAACTGAGGGAAGAAAATTCTCAGCTGAAAAGAAATGATAAGAAGCTTGTAAAATTCAAGGATGCAATACCAGCAACTTCTAAGCCTGTACTACAGGGTATAACGAAGTCTTCGCTAGGAACGCAAAGCTGGATTTCTGCAGCATCATTCCAAGAGACAACTAAGGTCTTAAGTTCTGCGGCGATAGCAGCTAAAGTAGATACACTTGCTGGACTGAAGGAGAATGTAATTGTAGGTAAGAATATTCCTGCAGGTACAGGTATAAAGAAGTTTAGAGATCTATTTGTAGATGTGAAAGAAGAAGTTATTGCGGAAGAAGACGTAGCTGAAAATGAAGTTATGATAGATTAGAAATAATCTTTCTAGATCATATACGGAGGGTAGTTCAGAAATGAATTACCCTTTTTTAATTCTATCCATATATCGTTTGACATATTTTCCGAATATATCAAACTCTAGATTTACAAGACCACCTATCTCTAGCTTATGCATTGTCGTATGATTATAAGTGTAAGGGATTATAGCGACTTGGAATTGATTATCAGTGGGGTCTATAACGGTGAGGCTTATTCCATTAATAGTTACCGATCCTTTAGGCACAATGAGGTCATAATACTCGTTTGGATAGCTTATCGTATATAACCAGCTGCCGTTCTCATCTACTATGGCTTTTACTAGACCGATAGTATCTACATGTCCTTGTACAAAATGTCCGTCCATTCTAGTATCCGCAGTGATAGATCTTTCTAGATTCACAAGATCTCCAGTAGCTAACTTGCCAAGATTGGACTTATCTAAAGTCTCTTGTATAGCGACAACAGTATGAGCATGCTCATCAAAGGAAGTAACCGTAAGGCAAACACCATTATGGGCTATACTCTGATCTATATATGCATCCTTAGATATTGGTGAACTGATAGTAAGTTCTATGTTAGTTCCTATTTGTTCTATTCTCTTTACTTTTCCAATTGCTTCTACAATTCCTGAAAACATATTTTTTTATTCTGACCTGATAAGTTGTACAAATCCTTCTAGTAAATCTGATCTACGTTCTATGCCGGAAAGAGACTTCTCGAAGACCTCGCAAACATAATGATAGACACCTTCGTCTACGCTTTGACCTGATGGGCTATTTCCGTCCCAGTTGATCTGAGGATCACTGGTCTCGTATATGAGGTTCCCCCATCTATTGTACAATTTGAAATTTACTCTTTCTATAAATCTGTTTTTCCTTGGAATAAATAGATCATTAGTTCCATCATTATTAGGAGTGAATGCATTTGGCAATTCATACAGTGGACAATTCTCTATACATATTCGCTCACTTAACGGACTTTCGTTTCCTAGAGAGTCTATAGCTGATATCGCATAGCATGCTATGGAACCTCCCTCCGGTATGTGCTCATAAGTTACCGTCGTGATATCCTCTATTACTGCTATTTCTTGTAGTTCACCAGTGGGGTCAGCTGTGTAAAAGATTCTATAAAAGCTAGCATCCTGACTGTCCTCGCAGTTTGTTGAAGGATTGAACCAGTTGAGGGTGTTAGAAGAAATATCTTCGTCTTCAGATTCATCACATGGATTTTCTATTGATATATCTGGGGTGCAAGGCGGAAGTATATCCAAAGGTGTTTCGCAATTTTCTTGCGAATAATTTATTAGAATTTCGTTTAAAGATTGGAGACCATATCCGCCGTTAGACTTTATTCGGTAACAGTAGTTTTGACCATTTATAAGATTCCTATCTGTATATTGGCTCTGTTCCGTCCTTATTAATGAATCGAAAATCATGGTCGATTCATTAAATCTAAATATATCATAAGATGCATTTTGCCAAGAAACCTCCTCATCCCAACTTAATATATTTCGTTCATCACTAGGGGATATACTTAGAAATATACTGGAGCATTCTGGTGAAAAGTACTCATAATCCTCTGTTCCATTAGTAGCTAACCTGATCTCGTAATAGTATTGCGTTTCTAATGTATTAATTCCGGTATCTAAAAAACTTGTATCTATTTCTGTTGCAAAAAATGTAGAATTAAATATGGCTCCTGCAACTGGACTATAGAGTGCTTCTTCTGATTCCCTTCTAAAAAGCTGATAAGTATATGGACCACTATGTGTCAGGGTATCCAGATCCATAGGAATAGGTTTAGTCCATCTAACAAAAATAGAACCATCAGTAAGATCTGTTTCTTCTACAGAAACGTTTAGTAAGAGGGGGAAATCTCTTCTGATTTCTATACAAATTTCTTCTGAGGGCATACTTGAGACGATATTGTATGGATTTCCATCTGGTGACCTTAGTGCAAACTCACCCAGAATTCTATAACAATATAACTTGCCATTCTCTATATTGAAATCTTCATAAAAATATCTTTCGCCGTTACTGTCTCGTGTAAGGAATTCTATCTGTTCATATCCTTTGCCATCGAGTCCATGCACACAAGTATCTGGAGGAAATGGATTACTACCTTCTCTTCTCCATACGGAGAATCCTAAGAAATATTCGTTATTAGCATCTTCACAAGCATAGGGTTGTTCCCAGCTTACAAGAACACTTTCTAAATTCCGTTCTGTCGTAAGGTCCTCCGGTGCAGGGCCTACAACCTTGATGAGAACCGTCTTCAGGTCGGCTAGACCTTCATTGCCGCCTGCAGCGTTGTCCTGAGCTCTAAATACTACCTGATAGGGAAAGTTATTGATATGTTCACAGGTGGTTTGCCAAATAAACTTAGCCTGAAATGGTGCGGGCTGAAAACCAACAGTAGTTTCTAGAAATGCTGAATCCTGTAGAAGTTGGAATGGTCCACCCGTTGCTGTCAGTTCTACAAGGTCTTCTGGATCGGGATCTGTAACTAATATATCTAGTTCTATAAGTTCTCCCGCTACAACGCATATCTCTTCTATGACTTCTATAACAGGAGGTTTGTAATCACAGATGTCTACAAATATCTGCATATCTCTAATGATAGAGGTGATCAATACACCTTCTCTATATTCTTTAATTCTTATAGCTATATTATATTCTCCCGCAGACTGTGGAGATTCCCATATGAAGTCTCCCGTAATTTCGTTAAGTGATATCTGGTTTAAGAAACCAGGTGCGATCTGGTCTGGAAATACATATCCGGGAACGTCCATTCCCTCCTCTTGTAATGGAGCAATGAGTTCATAAGCTAAGCTATCACCATCAGGATCATAAGCATTAGGATTGTGTATAAATCTTTCTCCAATACAAGCAAAATCTATAGGTGCTTGCAATAGAATGGCTGAGTTATTTTCACCTTGAAACTGACTGTTTAGAAAAGAAAAGCTTGTTTCTAGGTAGAAAGGTATATCTACGGAGTTAGGATAATTTACATTTAGAATCCCACTTACTCGGTTAGGGTCTTCAAAAGCTATAGTGTATGTCGCTCTTCCTGGATAAGTATGTTCTGCTTTATAGTAATTTACTTTTATGTCCTTACCAGTAATAATGTCACCTGATCCGTTATCTCTTTGTACAAATTCGCTAGAACCATCTCCCCAAAATATTTCTAGACTATCTCTATCTGCTGAGGTACTACTAGCCTTGGTGTAAGTAGTCATTGTAGCAATAATAGTAAGGGGGCCAGTTTGTTCATAGGTGATTTCTCCAGATCTATTATGGGTAGCACTCGATATGATAGGCATCAATAGTAATATGATAGCAATAATCCAGCTGCTTTCTGTAAATTTTATATTCTTAAAAGTTATATCCATATTATACCTAAGAGAAATTACGCATTAGACCTTTCCAGTTATCATGAGTAGAATAACTTAGAACTTCAATATAAGGATTCTTACCTAGAGACGCTAGAAATATAATTACTTAAACTGTCTTCCCAGTTAGGAATTTCTAGTTTTAACGCAGTTTTAAGTTTTTTCTTATCCATAACACTCCATGCTGGTCTGTGTGCTCTAGCATTGTATTGTTCTGTTGATACATGTTCTACAACACAAGAAATTTTTGCTATGTCAAATATTTTTTTAGCATAATCGGCCCAGTTTGTTACTCCTTCATTACTGTAATTATAGACACCTTGTATCTTCTTACCGCTGCTTGATAGATTATGTTCTAATATAGCAAGGCTAGTTTCAGCAATATCTTTTGCATAGGTAGGGGCCCCTACTTGATCGTGTACAACCTGTAGTTTTTCTCTTTCTTTGCCATAATAGATCATGGTGTCTACGAAATTCTTACCATACTTAGAGTACACCCATGAAGTCCTTAAGATTACAAAATCAGAAAGTAGTTTTATTATCTCTTTTTCTGACGCTAATTTACTTTTGGCATAGACGCCTATTGGATGATTCTCATCGGATTCTCTGAGTGGTCTGTCTGGATTATGATTATATACATAATCACTAGAATAATGTAAAAGAAATATTTTGTTTTCTAGGCATTGTTTTGCTATATTTTTTACACCTTCTACATTTACACTATAGCATAGGGATTTATTATCTTCCGCGCCATCTACATTTGTATAGGCTGCAGCATTAATAATAATACTTGGTTTTATTTTATTTATTATCTCTATTACTGCTGCCTCATTAGTGATGTCAAGTTCTGATTTGTCAAAGAAGAAAAATTCGAAATCACTTTCTGCGGAGAGATCTTTTATTTCAGAACCTATCTGCCCACTTCCACCTGTAACTAATACGCTTGACATCCTTAAAATTTTATAGCATTCTCCAGCGCTGGAAGTGACTTGTCTTTATCAGATAGTATAAGCGTACCAACGGGAAGTTCCCAGTCCACTACTATGCCATCATCTAAAGGATGCACGCCTCCTTCATGTGCTTGAGAATAGAAATTATCACATTTGTAAGAAAATATGGTATCATCCTCTAAGGCTAGAAATCCATGAGCAAATCCTCTAGGAATAAGCATTTGTTTTCTATTTTTTTCTGATAGGATTATCGAGTAAGTCTGGTGATATGTTTCTGAATCTGGTCTGAGATCTATAACAACATCTTGGACGCTTCCTTTGATCACTCTCACTAGTTTTGTCTGCGCATAGGGAGGAACTTGGTAATGAAACCCTCTGAGGACAGACTTTCTAGAAAGCGATTCATTATCCTGAACAAACATATAGTTGAGCCGCTCAGATCTGAATTTCTTATCGCTATAAGATTCGAAAAAATATCCTCTATCATCCTCATAGATAGTAGGTTCTATAACTACTAAGTCTTTTATTCCCGTTTCTGTAATTTTCATAACACTACTTATCTCTAAAAAATATACTTAATGGTACTCCCGTAAAATTAAATCGCTTTCTTAGCTGGTTCTCTAAGTAGTTCTTATAACTTGTTTTTATATACTTAGGATGATTGCAGAAAAAAGCAAATGCAGGATAAAATAAAGGTAACTGTGTTACATATTTTATTGTAACGACTTTTCCTTTCTGCGTTGGTGGCGGAACCTTTTGGATCGCTTCTTGCATTATTTCGTTTAGCTCAGAAGTTGTGATCTTTTGTTTTCTATTTTCATGTACCTCTATACCTAGGTCTAGTGCCTGCATGATCCTTTGCTTTTCTAGGACGGAAATAAACAAGATAGGAACATCGTTGAAAGGTGCTAACTTAAATTTTATTCGCTCAGCAAATTCCTTAGCAGTATTGGTTTCTTTTTCTAGAAGATCCCATTTATTTACAAGAATAACTACGCCTTTTCTTCGCTTGATAATTAAGCTGAAGATACTAAGATCCTGAGCCTCTATACCAGCAGTAGCATCCAGTAATAGGAAGCATACATCTGACTCATCTATAGCCCTCACTGCCCTTAAGACAGAATAGAACTCTAGGTTTTCATGAACCTTGGCCTTTTTTCTTATACCTGCCGTATCGATCAGGGTAAATTCCTTGCCATATTTCTTGTAAGTACTGTTAATACTATCTCTAGTTGTACCCGCTATATCTGTAACGATATTCCTTTCTTCACCCATCAGCGCATTGACAAAAGAAGACTTTCCTACATTCGGCTGACCCACTATTGCAAATCTCGGAATCTCATTAGGTTCTTCTTCTTCTACATTTTCTGGTAGGATTTCAGATACTAGATCCAGTAATTCTCCTGTACCTGATCCAGTAATGGAAGAGAGAAAAATTGTATTTTCTATACCCAGACTCCAGAATTCATTAGCCAGCAATTGTCTGCTATGATTATCTACCTTATTGACAGCGAGTATAACCGGTTTTTTGGTGGTCCGCAAAAGACGTGTTACGTACTCGTCTAGGTCAGTGATACCCGTCGTTACGTCCACCATGAATATAATTATATCAGCCTCATCTATCGCTATAATTACCTGATCCTTGATCGCTTTTTCGAATATATCATCAGTATTCTGGACATAGCCACCCGTATCTATAGCTATGAACTTCTTGCCATTCCACTCGGAATCTCCATAGATCCTATCTCTTGTTACGCCACTTATATTGTCTATAATAGATTTTCTCTCTCCGATTAGTCTATTAAACAAAGTGGACTTGCCAACATTAGGTCTTCCTACTATTGCTACTATTTGTGATCCCATATTTATTGTATATATCCAAATGACTTAAGATGTCTTTCGTCATCTCGCCATTTCTCTTTTACTCTTACGTAAAGTTCTAAATGTATTCTTTTTCCTAAAAATGCTTCGATAGATTTCCTAGAATCTATGCCTAATTGTTTAATGCTTCTTCCTCCTTTTCCGATGAGAATTACTTTTTGCATTTTTCGCATCACGTAGATATCTGCGTTAATGTATACGAATGGTTCTCCTCGTTTTTCTTCTTCTCTAAACTCAGTAGTGACAATCTGCACGCTATAGGGAATTTCCTGCTGGTAGAGTAGTAATATTTTTTCTCTGATGATCTCGGAAATAAAAAATCGCTCAGACTTATCCGTTAGTTGGTCTTTAGGAAAGTAAGGTGGAAATACAGGGATGTTCTTTTTTATCTCATCAAAAAGATGTTCCGTTCCTAACTTTTCTAAAGCAGATATTTTAAATATTTGTGTAAAGTTTACGCGTTCTGACCACTCTTTTTCTATTTCTTCTATCCTTTTTGCATTAACATCTATTTTATTAATAATCAGAAAAACAGGAACAGTGACTTCTTTCAGCGCTTTGACGATGGGCTCATCTCCTTCATAAGAATCCTCTAAGGTATCCGTCATAAACAATACGATATCAGCATCCTCTAGAACCGTCATAGCAAAGTGGTTCATCGCTTTTTGCATCTTGTATCGTGGGTCATCTATAATCCCTGGAGTATCAGAAAATACAATCTGATATTCTGGCTCATTATGTATGCCTAGTATCCTGTGTCTTGTAGTTTGTGGCTTAGGAGATATAATAGAGAGTCGCTCACCTAGAAGCACATTCATAAGAGTGGACTTCCCTACATTGGGATTTCCTACGATATTTACAAACCCTGATTTATGTTCTGCTGACATTAATAATATAGTTGTTTTGATTCTGTTGCGATAAGCTCTGATACCTTTAGGAAAAGATTAAAAGGCTTACTTTTTCTCCACTCCATAAAATTATAATGAATACCTAGTTTTACATAGAACTGTAGCTTAGTTGCTTCCATTTCATAGAGAACATGGTCTAGACTATTTAGGAATACAATCCATCCGTTTTCATCATTCACTTCCTCCCACCATTCTTCGTAATAGCTGTCGTCAGATCCATGAAAGTTGAGCACATTCTCACAGATGACAATAAATTTTGAGATGCCTTTGTCTATTAGGGAGTCTACTATATTTCTTTTCAGAAACATAACGTCATTGTGGATGCAATCATTCCATTCTCCTATTAATTCTATAATAGCGTATTGCTCATCATATTCTACAAAAAGAATCTTCATATACAGGGTGCTAGAACCGAATTCGTCCCATTGTGGATGGATATAGTAGTTGTATACTTTTTGAGAAAAAGAAAACTCACTATAGTTCCGGCCATAAAATGGCGATTCCTTATCCTCTGAGGCAATATATTGCTCTCTCCATCCATAATGTGGTTCTATATCGTGCATCACCGCAAAATTAACTATATATAATTGAATTTATATTTATTAGCTTATTATTAGTTTTGTCCTTGATGGAAATAAATCAAACGTTAGACCTATATCTAGAAATTATAGCAGTTATATCAGGGCTGGCCTATATCATTCTCCTAGTCAGAGAAAATATATGGTGCTGGTTATTCGCCATAATTTCAGCAATATTCAGCATCTACCTTTTTTATAGAGCACAGTTATACTCGGAAGCAATTTTGTACTTCTACTATATTTTTAATGGTATATATGCGTGGTGGATCTGGTCGGGGAAAGGAGCTACGAAAACTCCAGCTCTAATACGTACCTGGTCTCTGTATCGTCATGGCAGAGTTATATTACTCAGTCTTTTGATGGCTTATGGACTCGGTTATTTCTTTAAGAATAATTCGGATGCGCAGCGACCTTATTTAGATGCCGGTTCTACAATTTTTAGTTTTACGGCTAGCTACTTAGAAGCACATAAGGTGCTGAACGGTTGGGTTTATTGGATAGTTATTAATCTATTTTCTGTATTTTTATATCTCGATAGAAACTTGAACTTTTATGCTAGCCTGATGGGCGTCTATTTTGTAATCTCCATTATAGGATATATAAGCTGGCAGAAGAAATACCGCCTAGAAAATTCTATAAATTAAGGGTAGCATGAAAATACTTATTACGGGTCCGGAATCATCGGGTAAGACAACACTAAGTAACCGACTAAGTAGCGAACTAGATATTCCATTATATGAGGATTTTTCTAGAACTTTTCTTGAGCGAAATGGCAAGTACTACACTTACAAGGATTTATTGAAGATTTCTTTTTTATATGTCAATCATATTGATATTCAAGATAAAGAGTCTTATATCCAAGATACTTTTTTAGTAAATATAAAGATATGGTCTCTCTACAAATATGGAAAATGTCATCCTTATATTGATGTTCAGCTAGGAAAGCATTCATTTGATTGTGTACTACTCATGAAGCCTGACTTAGAGTGGAAAGAAGATCCTTTCAGAGAAAATAAAGAAGATAGAGATCAGTTGTTTCTGGAATATGTAAATGCGTTTGAGATTTTAGATTGGGAATATCATATTATAGAGGGGGAGGGAGAAGAGAGATATAATATGGCGAAGAAAATATGTGCTCAGAATAAGGCTAAATAAAAAGCTCCAAACTAGCCCAAATCCTACATAGGTATGCACTAGCTGTATAGTGTAGGAAAAGTATCAAGCGTAGCGCTATATTTTGAAGCAATCTCAGAATGTTATAGGTTTTTGCTGCGTAATACGGGTTAGATTGAGTACCCAGTGAGTATTAATGTTATTCGATGCTATCATATTAATTATTTATATATCCACGGTAACTTCGATACTTTAGAAAGATACAGCTGTATATAATTGCTAATAATTTTTAGAATAAATGCAAACATCTTTCGAGAGATTGATCGGATTTATACTACCTTTACTTCTGCTCATTTGGGGTGCACTATATTGTGCTGAGATTATACCCATGGAACCTGGCCAGGTAATGCTGGTAAGGAAAATGTAAGCGTTCCATAGGTGATACTTATTCTTGTATCACACTTACTTAGCCCTAAGTAAGTGTAATTAATTTGTAAAAATGAAAAAATCTATTCTCCTTGGAATCATTCTATTATTGCTATCTACTCATGTTATGGCGCAGTATAGTATACAAGGTAAGGTGATAAATGAAAATGGTGAAAAGCTTATAGGAGCCTCTGTTTTTCTCAAGGGCACAAGACATGCAGCCATTGCAGATGAATCTGGTGCATTTGCTCTTGACAATATTCCTACTGGAACGTACCAGTTGAAGCTAAGCTATGTGGGTTATGAGGACTATGAAGAAAATATTACTGTAGACGGAGACATAATCAAAAATATAACGCTGGAGGGGTCTATGTTCGGATTAGATGAAATAGAAATTAATGCAACCTGGGTAGAAAGAACGCAGCCATTTAGCTATTCCAATGTCGATAAAGAAACAATAGAAAAAACGAATCTCGGTCAAGATGTACCTTACATACTGAAGTGGACACCCTCCACGGTGGTTACTTCTGATGCTGGTGCAGGTGTCGGTTACACAGGTATAAGAATAAGAGGATCAGATCCCACACGTATCAACGTTACGATCAATGGTATCCCACTCAATGATTCAGAATCACAAAGTGTGTTCTGGGTAGATCTTCCAGATTTTCTAGCGTCTACAAGCCAGGTACAAATACAAAGAGGAGTAGGAACTTCTACTAATGGGGCAGGTGCTTTTGGAGCCAGTATTAACCTGAATACAAGCCAGATTCATATCAATCCTTATGCCTTACTGAATACTTCTATAGGTTCTTTCGATACTTACAAATACTCGGTTGGTCTAGGTACTGGACTGATGAATGATAAGTTCAGTATAGATGCGAGATACTCTAAGATTACATCAGATGGATATATAGATAGAGCAAGTTCTGATCTATCTTCTTATATGTTTTCTGCTGCTAAAGTATCCGATAATTCTTCTCTTAGATTGAATATTTTTCATGGCGCTGAGCTAACTTATCAAGCGTGGAATGGATTGCCATTTCAGCTACTGGAAACAGATAGAACTTTTAATCCTTCGGGGACAGAAAAAGCATCAGAACCTCATGATAACGAGGTAGATGATTATAAGCAGACGCACGTGCAGTTGTTGTATAACTTGTCGATCAATGAATCTACTAGAATAAATCTAGCAGGGCACTACACAAAAGGTAGAGGATTTTTTGAACAGTATAAGGCAGGAGAAGATCTTATAGATTATGGCTTATCAGATGATGAAGAACTAGCCTCAGATCTGATAAGGAGAAGATGGCTGGACAATGATTTTATAGGTGTAACTTATGCTTTAGAAAAAACTTTTGGGCTGTCGACATTTACGTTAGGGGGAGCTTATAATACCTACTTAGGAAGACACTTTGGAGAGGTAATATGGACGGAGGAAGCAGTAGATATTCCTAGAGATCATACCTATTATGACAATGATGGAACGAAGAACGATTTTAATGTATACGCTAAGTTGAATCATGCATTGAGCAATCAGTTGTATCTGTTTGGTGACCTACAATATAGAAGAGTAGACTATAGCTTCCTGGGATTTAATGCTGATTTACAAAATGTAGACCAGACCGTCCAGCTTAACTTTTTTAATCCTAAGTTAGGCATCACTTATGTGCCGTCTAAGCAGACTAGATTGTATACCTCCTTTGCTGTAGCGCATAGAGAACCTAATCGTAATGACTACACAGAAAGTTCGCCAGCAAGTAGACCTGATCCAGAAAGACTTTATGATCTAGAGATAGGTGCTGAGTATAATTCCAACAAGCTTTCTACTGCGATGAATCTTTACTATATGTCCTACAAGGATCAGCTCGTGCTGAATGGTCAGCTTAATGATGTAGGTGCTGCCATCAGGGAGAATATCGCCAGCTCCTACCGAGCAGGAATAGAGCTCATGCTGGGCTATCAATTTACCTCAGCTTTATCTAGCCTATTTAGCTCTACTCTAAGTTCTAATAAAGCGAAGGACTACATAGAATTTATAGACAGCTGGGATACTGGAGAGCAAGAAAGTATAAACAGAGGTACTACAAATCTAGCTTTTTCTCCCTCCCTTATTTTATCTAACGATTTACAAATAGATATCTCGAAACTGTTGAACTGGGATGCTGATTTTACTTTTAATTTTCTGACAAAATATGTAGGAGAGCAGTATATAGACAATACTAGTAGTGAAAATGCAAAATTAGATGGATACCTCTACAATGATATCATGCTTTCTTATGGATTCAAGCAAAAATGGGCACAAAATATAAGACTTACCTTGCAGGTCAATAATGTTCTAAATAGCTTATATGTATCTAATGCTTGGACATACAGATTCAGATCAGAAGCTTATGATCCTACGCCTGATGATGCGTACGCAAGACCAGAGGGCAATGGATATTATAATCTAACTGGACTGTACCCCCAGGCAGGTAGACATTTTCTATTAGGCCTAAGTGCAAAATTCTAATATCTAATTTTAACGATGAAGTGTCCGAAGAACGGAGGAGGAAAGTCACCACAAAATATTCTAAATCACCGATTAAAATATTACAAGGATTAAAGGAATACATGCATTATTAGCAATGCTTAAATCATATTGGACTGGTCTGGCGGTAAACTTTATGTAAGTCACTTTTCGATAGACACAAATGCGTTTTCAATTCTATGTCGTCTAGTAAGCACTTATGATATGTCTATTCCATTGTTGATTTAACCCGTCACTACATTTTTTGTACACCTTTTAGCTCCCTAGCGTGATTTTATATCTTTTAAGATATAATAGTTCTTGTCCTTTGGGGACATTACAACGGTAGCTATTTGTTATTAGATATGCAAGCTAGATATGCAAACTGTGCCATAGGTTCGGCGAGGCTTTTTAACAAAGGAACAAGAAGAACAAAATAAATAATTACCGACATTCTAAACCAGAATTGGTATAACTGCATACAAATGATCAGGCTGTAAGGGATGCCGCATGAGCTGCCTAGAAGGGGAGCGCGTAGCGATCAGACCGTGAGGAGCTATGAGAGGAGCTAGGGGCCGAGTGTAAACGAGCCTGACAGGGAGCGACCCCGACGAAGGAGTGGGTCATGCCCTAATTGAAAATCATCTCAATAGAGAAAGTTCGATGAAATGCAAAGAGGCCTTCATGACGAAGACCTCTTTGCATTTCTTATTATACATGGTGTTAGTTAGGTCCTTAGAAATTATAGGAGCCTCCAATCCAGTATTCTAGTAAGTTGCCACCTAGGCTGTCTCTGGTCTGATCATTGAGAATAAATAATGCTTCTATACCAAATCTCCAATTACCAAATCCACTCATATAGCCACCTCCAAGCAAAGGGGCCCATCTGGTAAACCTATCCGTTATAGCATCTACACTATATAGTTTGTATTCGCCTTGCAAGTAAAACTCATCTGTTATTTTTCCTCTTACGCCAGGGCCTACGCCATAGTCAAAAAAGCTCTGATCTTGGCCTCCAACAGAATTAAAGTAAATGTACCTTGCTGATATAGATGCATTAACCGAGAAAGTATTGTTGATATGGAAACCAGTTGTAAACTTAGAAGAAATCTGGAAGGCATTGCCAAATCCTAGATCTCCTAACTTTATCTCATAATACATCCTATTTCCGAAGCTTTCTGAGTCATCTTCTACCTCTCTAGAAGATCGACTGGTTCTTGTTTCTGTTGTTTCTCTTTTCTTTCTTCTCTTTTTTTGTGCACTTATGTCGTTAAGACCCACTAGTAGGAATATTATTACCAAACTGAAGCTGAATATCTTTTTCATAAAACCAATTTTACAATTATAAACGTAAATATAAGTATAGTAAAATGCAAATAGCATGCTATTTATAAAAAAAAAGAGATTATATATGAACTTGTCAACTAATGTGCTATTTATATAATATTATTATGATAATTTAGCGTAAGTCACGTCCCAGAATAAATTATCAATTGCTAAAACTATTTTAAAAACTCTAATAACCATATGAGAAATTTTTTCATATTCAGTATCAGCTTTTTCAGTTGCTTCTTAGGAATAAGTCAGCTTACAATCCAAGAGGAAAGTGTCCTTGAAAAAAACTTAAAGACTTATTCTATTTTAGATTTTTCTGTAAGTGAAAATCTTACACAACTTAAAAACACCAATGAGTTTCACGTTATCAAATTCCCTAATACAGAGGGTGGCTTCTGGGATATAGAACTTACACCTACACATCTTTTTTCAGAGAATTTTATATCTAGAAGTGTAAGTGAGAAGGGGGAAGTAAGATCGTCCACGCCTAGTGCTCATCCTTATAATGGAAGTATTGCTGGAATCAATGACTCTAGAGTGAGTATGACTATATCAGAAAATTTCGTATCTGGATTTATTAGAATCGGAAAAGATCATTTCTATTACAAGAGTCTTAATGGATATCTACCAGGAAGAAATGATCAAATTATATTCTATAATGTTAAAGACGCGATAGACGATCAGCCAGCATATTGTGGTGCGACGAAAGATCAGTTTGTCAATGATCCAGGTATAGAGCATGACTCTAAGACCCTAGTAGCAGGAGAATGTTTTGAGGTAGATATTGCATTTGCAGATGATTTTCTGATGTTCGATAGTTACGGGTCTACAGGAGCCGTAGAAAGTCATAATATTGCGGTGATGAATGATGTTCAGACCAACTGGGATGATGAGTTTGCTGATGAGATACAGTTTTTAATATCAGAATTCTTCATAAGTACTAGCTCGGGAGCAGACCCTTGGACAAATTCAACAAATGCAGAAACCTTATTAAATTCATTTACGAACTGGGGCCCAGGAGGATTTATATTTCCACATGATGTGGCTTCTTTATGGACTGATAGGAATTTCAATGGAGGAACAGTAGGCATCGCATGGCTAGGCGTTGTATGTACGAATAATAGATACAACTGTTTGCAGGATTTTACAAGTAATCCTAATTCATTGCGGGTACTTACTTCCCATGAGCTAGGACATAATTTTAATGCCTCACACGATGGAGCAGGAAGTGGATTTATTATGGCACCATCAGTTAACAATACGAGTACCTGGTCCAGTAATTCCATCAATTCTATAAATAATCATGTTGCAAGTAGATCGTGCTTATCTAACTGTGCGACGACAGGTGGCGGTGGCGGGAATGCCCCCATTGCAGACTTTAGTTTTAATATAATAGGGGATTGTGCACCGCTTACAGTAGATTTCTCTGATCAGTCTATAGAAGATCCTACAGACTGGGCTTGGGATTTTCCGGGAGGAACGCCTAGTTTTTCTACAGACCAGAACCCAACAGTTGTGTATAACAACCCTGGACTCTTTAGTGTAACGCTGACGGTTACTAATGATGATGGAACAGATACGGAAACATTATTTGATATTATAGAGGTAGAAGCAGGTCCGGATGTAGATTTTGCTTTTTCGGTTTCTGGTTTTAATGTAGATTTTGATAACTTATCAAGTAATGATATAGATAGCTACGAGTGGGATTTTGGTGATGGAAACTTTTCAAATTTAGAAAATCCTTTCCACACGTATGAGTTAGATGGTTTCTATACGGTCACGCTTACAGGGTTTAACGATTGTGGATCTACAGAACACCTAGAAGTAGTGGAAATTGTAACGCCTCCAATTGTAGGTTTTACGGCTGATATTACTAGTGGATGTGCGCCACTGAATGTACAGTTTACTAATGCTTCATCTGATAATGTTGTAGATTATTTCTGGGCATTTGAAGGAGGCAGCCCAGAGACATCTTCAGTAGAAAATCCTTTTATAACTTTTGAAGAACCAGGGGTATTTGATGTAGAGTTATTCGTTACGAATAGTGCTGGTGAGAGCGAATTGATCTTAGAAGATTATATTACGGTATCGGCACAAGCAGAAGCAGAATTTGATTTTAATGTAAATAACAATGTAGTATTTTTTACAAATCAAAGTATTAATTACAATGCCACATTATGGGATTTCGGTGATGGTAATACTGCCACACAAATTAATCCAAATCATACCTATGATCAGGATGGTAGCTATACGGTGACCTTAACAGTAGACAATGATTGCGGTAGTGCTACCGTAGCTTATGAAGTAACGATTAGTTCTATGGTTAATGCTTCGTTTACTCAGGACGTTGATTTTGGTTGTGCTCCATTAGAAGTTACTTACGATGCTAGTTCTAGTACGCTGGCGGATGATTATGAGTGGACCTTTATCGGAGGAATACCCGCTACATCTACGGAAGAAGTGGTAGTAGTGACCTATAATACCTTAGGTGTTTATGATGTATCCTTAACGGTAAGTAACGCAGTCAGTTCAGATCAGGTTACACTAGCTGATGCACTACAGGTTAACGATGTACCTATGGCCTCTTTCTCAACATCTGTAAATGGTAATGTTGTAGAAGTAATAGCTGATGCTAGCAACACCTTTGAAAATACTTATTCATGGGACTTTGGAGATGGGAACAGTGCTACAGGAGAGAATGCTAGTAATACATACGGAGAAGAGGATATTTACACCATAATATTGACTGTAGAAAATGATTGCGGAACAGATCAGCAAGCGTTAGAGGTGAATCTATATACAGAGCCAGAAGCGGGATTTACATCTGATATAACTTCAGGCTGTCTGCCTGTCACTGTAAATTATCAAAGTAATTCTTCAGACAATGTAGAAACTTTTTTGTGGTTATTTCCAGGTGGGGTACCCAGTATGTCTTCAGAAGCTAACCCTAGTGTAACGTATAATGAGATAGGCTCATATGGTGCAGCCTTAGTTGTCACTAATCCAGCGGGATCTGACGAAGAAAGTTTTGGAAATTACATTACAGTTTTTGATGTTCCTGAGGCATCTTTCTCAGCGGTAAATAATCTCACTTCAGTTGCTTTTACAAATACAAGTCAAGAAGCTACAAGTTATGTATGGGATTTTGGAGATGGAGAAAGCTCTATAGAAGAAAATCCAACGCACGTATACGATGATGAGGGATCTTACAGTGTTGTCCTAACTGCTACGAATGAATGCGGCGACAATATATTTGCCTTAGAAGTCAATGCTAACGAATTGCCATCAGCAGGATTTACTACTTCTGTAAGTGAAGGCTGTGCACCCTTAATTGTACAATATGCAAATACATCTTCTGATAATGTGACCTCATGGGCGTGGCAGTTTCCTGGAGGAACACCTGGTAGCTCTACTGAAGCGTCTCCTACCGTTACTTATAACACAGCGGGAACTTATGATGCAATCTTAGTGGTTACTTCAGCCTTGGGAACCGATCAGATTACGCTTAGTGATGCGATTACAATTCTAGGAGGACCTCAGATAGATTTTACTTCATTGACTATAGACAATGTAGTAGGTTTTGATTCAGGAATTTCTGATGCGGTAAGTTATAGTTGGGATTTTGGAGATGGAATGAGTTCTACAGAAGCTATGCCTCAACATCTATATACTGAGAATGGATCTTATCTAGTTACACTTACCGTGACAGATGATTGTGGCAGTTCTACGGAGTCTCTGGAGATCACTATAGATGTGTATCCAGAAGCAAGTTTTACTACTGATGTCAATGAAGGTTGTACTCCGCTTACAGTAAGCTATACGGATACTTCTAATAATGCAGAAGATATTTTTTGGAATTTTCCTGGAGGATTTCCTACCTCAGCTTCTAATGTAAACGAGATTACGATTACTTATAATGAACCTGGAACGTATGATGTAACACATAGAGTGACGAATGACTTCGGTGAAGATCAGGACGAGCTTATTGCTTATGTCAATGTGTTGAGTGATCCAGTAGCTAGCTTTACAGTGTCACAACAGGATAATAGTGTAATGCTGACGGATAACTCTACAGGAGCAACTACATATAGTTGGGATTTTGGAGATGGCAATATGTCAAATGATGCTAATCCAACATATACATATGAAGATGCTGGCATATACACGATAAGTCTCACGATTACAAACTCATGTGGATCTGATACATTTACACAAGAAGTAAATAACATAACAAGTTCTTCTGATGATTTGACACTGATCCAGAATATAATGGTTATGCCTAACCCTAATGAAGGAGATTTTGTTCTCAATATGGATGCGGAAAGCGCTCAGGAGGTACAAATTTCGCTTTTTAGTATTGTGGGAAAAAAGGTCTACGGACGTAATGCGTCTGTGAGATCAGGCAATAATACAATTGCGATTTCTGTGGAAAATCCTCAGCAAGGCGCTTATTTGTTACTCATAGAGACTGAAAAGGGAAGAAAAGTCCAGAAAATTGTAATGAAATAGAACTTTTATAATAAAATGATATAGTGAACGCCTGATACAAACAAACATTGTATCAGGCGTTCTATTTTAACAAAATATTTGTTTATATTGCGATAGCTGAACAGTGAATTAATTTGCTATTTAGTGGCTCCAACACAGACGGTTACCATTCACGGATAAAAGTGCCATACTTTTTTTGGTATGTTTTATTGACAATATTTAACTATTTAAGAGTTAGTCCTGCAAAGCTAATTTGTATTGACTAAAGGAAATAAACACTTTAACGATGAAAAGATTTCTATCTTTTTTTACTGCATTTGTATGTTTTACAGTGCTTTCTTTTGCCCAAGATGAACTTTGTGATGGTGGTGCAACGCCACTAACTAATCTGGTTCCTATAACAGCACAAGATAATGGAACTGCATCGATGGATAATGATTATTCTGGTGAGACAGGTGGGTGTGATTTTGCAGATTATGAGAATTCACTATGGTATTCTTTTATGGCCACTTCTAATAACGTCGAAATCACGATTACTCCTACAGGTATCACTCAGCCTGTAATAGTCATAGTAGATAATTGTACGGTAGGTTCAGGATATTTTAATCCTAATTGCGATATAGATGAAACGGATGTTACTACGCAAGTTATTGAAACTTGTAACCTAGTCATAGGAACAACCTATTATGTTATGGTTAGTTCAGCTGCAACGAACGCTGGAACTTTTGACTTAGTAATTGACATGACGGGAAATGGAGTTGTTAATGATATTTGTGCAAATGCAACTGCTCTTATTCCTAATCTTAGTTGTACAAATACTGTAACTGGAACTGGAGATCCTAATGCCTGTGACGACCCAGAGGCAACTTGTCAAAACGGTGATCCTGGCGTATGGTATACTTTCGATGTAGAGGCAAATGTTCCATCATTTGATATAACGGGTAGCGAATTTGAAGTTTTTACGGGATCATGCGGAAGTTTGACTCAGATAGGTTGTAATGATCAACTAGGCGTTACAGATGTAGCAGCTACCTACTATATACTAGTGTACAATAATGGAAGTTTTACAGCTATGTCGACCGCGACTACACCAATTAACGATGAAATATGTGATGCAATACTTGTTATGGACGGTATTCCATCAACTGGTAACAATATATGCGCAGATATGGAATTTGGTCCATCACCATGTCCAGGAGAGATAGAAAATCAAGTTTGGTATACTTATACAACGGGTGCTGATGCGGGTGTAAATATTGATATACAATTAAATAATACAGGTACAGGAGGTTCATTTTTTGTTGGATTATATACGATTGGAGATTGTGCAACAGGAACTGGAGCAGCACTTTTCCCAAATTCAACTTGTGATGCTGAAAATAATATGGTTAGTGGAGTTTGTTTAGAACCAAACACAACATATTATATTATGGTAGCAAGTGCTGCAGCTGACGCAGGTGACTTCGATATTACCCTCACCGATAATTCATTTCCTCTAGTAAATGACGATTGCGCTGATGTAGTCGCTTTATCCAATGGAGCTGCTGAAAATGGAACAAACTTGTGTGCAAATCCAGATTTTGCTTTAGCAACTTGCCCAGCAGAAGATGAAAATTCCGTTTGGTATAATTATACGACTGGAGCAGATAAGTCAGATCTAGAAGTAGTTATAGCAGGGAATACCCTAATCTCAGGTACTATGGCGACAGATATATCCTTTTCAGTTTTACTAGATTGTGGAGGTACAGTATATAATGATCCTAATAATGAGGCCTGTGAGATTTTGGGAGATGGACCTACAACATTAGCTTGTGTAGAGCCGAATACAACTTTGTTCTTTCAGGTTACATCTTCTACGGCGAACGCGGGAGATTTTGACATAACAGTTACTGAAACAGTGCCAGCTGCAAGTGTTCCATTAAATGATGATTGTACATCTGCCGAGCCTATTCCTGCAGGTGGCGGTCCAGTTTCTGGAGCTACTGATTGTGCATCTCCAGATCATAATCTATGTGGAGGGACAAGTGTTGATGAAGACTATCAGACGGTATGGTATGAATATACAGTAGCAACGGATGGCGTTAATTTAGAAATCAATCTTACACCAGACCCAACAGATCCATTATTATTGGCGTTGGCTAGTGTTGCTGTATTTGAAGATTGTGCAGGTGATCTTGCAGAAGAGTATGACCTTAGTGGAAATAATGCTACAGTTTGTGGAGGTGGTGAAGTTGATCTGAGCTGTGTACCCGCCGGTACTTACCTGATAGCTGTAGGTACACCTCTTACAGGTGATGGAACTTTTGATCTAGAAGTAATAGAAACGGATGCAGTGCCGCAGAATGATCTATGTGCAGATGCTATAGTAATTCCACAAGGTACTTTTACATGTCCTTCTTGTACGAACATATGTGCAAATGGAGAATCTATGGTAGGAGGCTGTATTCCTGATGCAACAACATCGCACGATGTATGGTATTCTTATACCTTGACGAATGCAGTAGCTGATTTAACAATAGATGTAACTTCTTTTGCTGGAAACGGTGCTGGTATAGGAACATTCAGCGTAGGTGTTTATGCAGATGATTGCGGAGAATCTCCCATAGATCCTACAGATGCTACAGTAGGAATTACTTGTAATGTTGCAGGTCCTATAGAACTAAGTTGTGTGCCTGGTCCTACGGTTTGGTTTGTTATTTCTAGTGAAGATGGAGAAGAAGGAGAATTTGAAATAAATATAACTGAAGCAGATGCTATACCGCCAAATGATTTATGTGCAGATGCAGATAATGCTAATTCACCTACATTCGAATCTAATAGTTGTGCATCAGGAGAATCAGATATCTGTGGATTAGATATCACAACGTCACACGATGTTTGGTACGAATATACCTTGACAAATACCACAGCAGATATAACTATAAATATTTCTGGAGATGGCGCTAATGGAAACGCAGCAACGGATGTAAGTGTGGGTGTGTATTATGATTGTGCACTTACACCATTAAATGCAATCGATCTTACAGAAGGAATTGTCTGTAATACTTTAGATAATGATATAGAGCTGATCTGTGTTGCTGGGCCGACTATCTTTTTTGTAGTAGCCAGTCCAGATGGAAGTGAGGGAGATTTTACAGTAACTGTATCAGAAATGAATGCTTCACCGGATAACGATCTATGTGCAGATGTAGCTTCTTTTCCGCTTACAACAGGAACGAGTGAAGAAGGGACTACAGGTTGTGCATCAGCAGAATTAGCTAACCCGTTCTGTGGCGTGCAAAGTACACATACGGTATATTACGAATACACAGTAAGTTCTACCACGTACACGGATCTAACGATAAACTTTGCTACAAGTACAATGGAAACAGGTACAGCAGCGATGGATCTTACTTCTGTTGTGTGGGATGATTGCTCAGGAGCAACTACAGTTGTAGATAATTTTATAACGACAACTAATCCTCTTTGTGATGTATTAGGAGCCCCTATAGAAATGGAATGTGTGCCGCCAGGAACAAGCTTTGTCATAGCAGTAGGAAGTTCAGCTAATATGGATGGTGACTTTTCGGTCATGGTTATAGAAGATAATTCTGGTGTACCTACTAACGATATATGCTCTGATGCAACATTAATTACCATTTTGGATGATTGCATATTCCAGACAGAGGCAGGAGATAATACAGGAGCATGTCCAGAATTTGATCTTGCGGGAGCAGCGATATCATGTCCTCTAGATGAAGATCTAGTAGTTTGGTACGAAGTTACGATTCCTGCAGATGCAGTTGGATTGAGTTTCGAGGCATTTTCTGCTGGTCTTCAATTGGTATTGTTTAATGATTGTCCAGTAGATGGTGGTGGGTTTTTCGATCCTCCTAATTGTATGACTGGGGATACAGAAGTAGTAGGATTGACAGGTGGAGATACCTATTATATTGCTGCGAGTCTAGATTTTATTGCAGAAGGTCCATTCAATTTTGACATAAAAACGATTGTACCTCCTTCTAATGATCTATGTGAAGATGCTGAAGAAATTACTGTAGGGGATACGCCTGGATTAAATATTTGTGCGACAGTAGATCTTCAACCTACTTGTACACCGACCGCAGATGATAATATGGTCAACACAGTATGGTATGAGTACACAGTGCCTGTAGGCGTAAAGCAAGTGACTATCTCTGTCGCACCGTCAGGAGCTCAACCGATGATGGGGGATATCTACATAGGAGCGCTAGAGTCTGATTGTACAAGTGATATATTATACCAAAATGATCCTATAAGCGAAACCTGTGTAGGAGATGATATTATATTAAGTTGCCCGAATGAAGGAGATGTGATACAGATCGTGGTGGGAACAACTACTATAAATGAAGGTGAATTTATAATAACTATATTGGAAGAGAATCCAGAAAATTGTACATATACGAATGACGAGTGTATGGATGCAATTCCATTTACCGTTGCAGACCCCATAGTAACGAACGATCCAGCAGTATGTGAGGCGGGTTGTAATGAACTAGCTTGTCCAGATCCTGAGATGGATGCAGCCTGTGGAGGAGTGGTGAACAATGTAGTTTGGTTTACTTTTAACACTGATAATTTTGACGACGCGATAGAGACTTTTATAACCGCTAGTCTTGATGGATTTGATCCAGCTGTAATAGATCCAGTGATACAAGTATTCAGTGGAAATTGTGGAGGACTTGTTCCATTAGGCCCTTGTGCCAATGCGAATACAACAGGACCTATTTCTAATATGGCTAATCCGACGATAGACCCTAACACGACTTATTTTGTAGCTGTGGGAAATGCAGATCCTACTTTACCAGGAGGTACTTTTGACCTATGCGTAGAAGTTACTCAAGGTTGTGTAAATGATATCTGTGATGATGCTATCGAACTTATGGACGGTGTTGTGTTCGGAACTACAACTACCTCCTGTACAGAAGATATATTGACAGCATGTAATGGTACACAGGCAAGTGATGATGCTTCTAGTTGGTATACATATGTAGTACCTGCAGGTGTTGTTTCTTTTGAGGTATTTATTACAGACTGGGAAGGTACACCAGGAGAAATAAGTATTCAGTGGGCCTTAGAAATAGATTGTAATAATCCTGATCCCGACTTTGATATAATTTTCCCTGCGGGACCGATATGTGATGGGGATATGCAGCAGTTGTTTCAGCCCTGTGTAATAGAGGATCAGGTATTTACCTTCCAGATAGCGACTACAGATCCAGGAGAGGATTTTGATATAAGAATAGAAGGATATGGTCCTGGAGAAGGCCCATTCCCTACACCAGATAATGATTTGTGTGATGATCCTAGTACGGACTTTGAACTAAACGAGGATTGCGAATTTGTAACTTTTATTTTAGACAATATAGATGCGTGCCCTGAGGGATTAAACGGTATACCTAGTGATCTAGGAACAACATGTGACTTTGATATGGATGCGACAGTATGGTTCGAGTTTGTATTGCCTGCTGATGCAATAGGACTACAATTTGATAATTTCTCTAACGGAACTTATATAGCCATATTTGATGATAACTGTCCAGTAGGTCCACCATTAGATGGTGACTGTATAGATGACCCCGTGGCAACACCTGTCTTACTAGGTCTTACACCAGGAGCTACCTATCTTATAGCCGCTGGTAACATGAACCAGTCTGACAACCATACTTTTGAGATTAATGCTATCGTACCTCCAGAAAATGATAGTCCTGAAACAGGAAATGATAATCCTCCAGCGGATCTTACAGGATCAGGAAATTATGATGGTACAACTTGTTGTGCTATAGGTTTTACAGATGATGATACACAAGATTTTGAGAATGTAGATTGCGGGGCACTTACAGATCAGAATGCTGTATGGCATACCTACACAGCTACAGGTCTAAGTGATGGTTTAGAATTTACAGCCTCAGGCGGTGGAGGATCTAATGTTTCTATAGAAATATATGAAGGAGATGCGGCAGGACCTGATTTATCAATGACTTTAGGAAGTGCCTGTGGTGGATTTGAACCTATCAGACTAGGTTGTCCTGATCCAGATATCGTTTACTGGGTGAAGATCGGATCTTCTGATGCAGATTGTGGAGAATATAACTTAAGAATTATGGAGATAGAAGCTATATGTGAGTACGCTGATAATTGTTCAGAAATAACGGATCAGATATTGATAACTGCACCTACGGATACAGAGTGTGGAGCATTTATTACGCAATCATTAGATGGTTGTTTAGATCTTGCATGTCCTGCAGAAGAAGGGATTATGTGTGGTAACGATATGATGCCTACGGTATGGATGCAAATAACTACAGATGAAATAGGAGTACAGTTGATAACATCAGTAGAACCTGCTGGGTCATGGACACCAATTTGGTCAGTTTGGTATGGTGACTGTGATAACTTAACTCAATTACCAGCCTTGGATGATATGAATAATGCTATTCCTTGCGGAATGGGAGATAATACTTATAATGCTCCGATGGCATTAGACCCTGGCACAGGAATGGCTATTACAACCTATTTTGTTGCGATATCAGCGATGGGAGAAGTAGATGATCCTAATTTCACATTAAATGCTTTTACAACAGATAATTGTATAGTATGCTTAGGAAATGATACGGATTGCGACCCAGTTGCTGAAATAGAAGTGATAGACAGAGAAAATGACTTTTTACCTTTAGATCCTGATGGAGATGGATTAGCGGGACCGTTTTGCCCTGGTGAAAAAATAACCATAATGGTAGATTTTTTCTATGATGCCTCTGAAACTGGTAATGATTGGATTATAGGAATGATACCTACTTTCGGTCCTGGATGGGATTTACCTGCTTCTGATATTCCTGGTCAAGGAATAGGAGGTATGTGGGAGTGGATAGCTCAGGATGGAACAAACTGTTCGCCTGAAATAACATCGACTATGCCAGCCTTGTGTACATATACAGATGATGAAGGTAACTTACAGATAATAAATATTTTGTGTGAAGGTTCATCTCAATGTGAGACAGGAGCACCTTTACCTACGGGTTCTCCTACACCAGGAGGTTGGTATTGGCTAACTAGTGGAGGTGCCGGTTGTACAAATGACTGTGCCCCTCAGAATAATTTTGGATGGCCTGGAACACAACATCAAGTAACCTTTGAATTAGAACTTACAATAAAAGAGTTTGCTACAGAAGAAGAATGTAATATGAATAATTCATTACGTTTCTCTTTCCAGACGGTATCAGATGGTGTAGCGGGTTGTTGGAATGATCCTTTCGGAGAATGTAAACTAGACAACAAGCAATTAGGTCCTGAATGGGAAGTAGATTGTGATTTCTCTCCACCAGCTGAAGCGAATCCAGTAGATGTTTGTTCTGGAGATGTAGCTAATACATTAGTCATCATAGAAGGAGGACTTCAAGGGACAATAATATTAGAGGTTTCAGATGAGACATCGCCTAATATCATAGGTCAGAATGATCATACTTTTACTGATTTTGGAAATATTCCAGATGTACTAGAAAATTGTTCTACGATAGTAGATACGGCAAGATATATAGCTTATGCGATTGTAGATGGATTCAATTGTCCTGGACCACCAGTGATGATTAATATACCAGTATTGCCTAAGATCTTAATAGAGCCTCCAGCGATAGAGGTATGTCTACCTTTTGAGCTGAACTTAGATATAAACAACTTTGTTACAGGTGGTCAGCCGCCTTATGTGGATGTTCAGTGGTTATTCGATGGTGTATCTATTTCCACTGGAAACCAACTCAATGGTTATAACCTAACGGAGAGTGGCGTTCTTACTATCATTATTACAGACTCTAATGGTTGTATGGAACAAGAGGATATTCCAGTTGTTGTATTTGCAGAACTGAATCCAGTTTTAATCCTAGATCAGCCAACAGCATGTAATGATGAGAATGGAATCGTAATAGTAGATGTACAATTGACTCAGGGAGGACCTGCGACGAGTTATGATTGGATCGTAACTAATTCTTCTGGTCAGATTTTCAATTTAGGAAATGCTGTTGGTTCGACCTACCAGATTAATCTATTTGATAATGCGCCAGATGTGTACACGATAAGTGTTATTGTACAAAATGCTTTCGGTTGTGAAGGGGAGTCTGCTCCAGTAATCTTTACGCTATCACCAGCACCAGGAGGTGTTATTGTTCCTCAGATGGGGCAGGGGTGTGATAACTTTACAGAGTTATGTATATCGTTTTATGATACGGATGGTTCTGATATATATAATAATGGACCAGATTCTAATAATGATGGAATACCTGATTTATTTGATTTGGATTTAGATGGTGTTCCAGAATTCCTAGAAGTAGTTTGGGAAACACCTAATGGAAATGTTACAACTCCCGATATATGCTTTACCGCATTTACAGAAGGATTCTACTCGGCATTTATAATTACGAATAACAATTGTATAGGTAACATTAATGGAGTAGAGGTCACATTTCCTTCACCAGAGCCACCGATGTTTGGTGATATAGGTCCCATATGTGCGGGAGATATATTCGAATTGGCGATAACGCCTACTAATTATGATTCTTATTCTTGGGAAGATGGAGATGGGAACTCTATAGGAGGAAGTACACCTTCGATTTCTATTATGCCTATGGTTACTACGACTTATATAGTAGAAGTAGAAGATGGAGACGGATGTCAATCCACAGCTTCGGCTACCGTAGTCGTAAATCCATTGCCAGTAATTTCTATCTCAGGATCTACAAGTATTTGTCCAGGACAAATGACCGTAATAGATGCAGGTGGAGACCCACAGACATGGACTTATGTATGGACAGATGCGGGTGGTAACCCGATAGTTGGAGATACTTCATCAGTAGTTATATCTACAGCCGGAGATATTACAGTTGTGGTAACAGATGGAAATGGATGTATGGCTACAGAAACGGTAACGATAGAAGTTTCAGCTGAATTAATGCCGACTATCTCAGGAGAAAATATATGTGACAATGGAATGGCAACATTAGATGCAGGTACAGGTTTTGATACCTACGAATGGATAGATGTCGATGGCTCAACGGTAATAGGTGATTTGCAGACTATCGAAGTAAGTGCTGCAGGAATCTATACGGTTAATGTAACACAAGATCAATGTTCAGGCTCCGGAGTATTCACCGTAGCTGTAATCGCATCACCTATAACTGACATAGTAGATGAGGTAAATGTATGTAATATAAATTCAGGCAATGGTCCTACATCTGTAGATCTTACAGCACTAGCAAGTAGTAGTGATCCAGGAACGTGGAGTTCTTTAGATGGCATCGACATAAGCACTTTGACAGACGTAAGTTTCTTAGGAGAAGCAGTAGGTTGCTATAGTTTTGTTTACACGACTAATAATGCAATGGTGCCTTGTGCCAATGTTTCGCACACACTTATGATCTGTGTATCAGATTGTCAATGTCCTAATCCGAATGTAATAAATCAGACCCTGTGTAATACGATAGTCTCTTTCAACTTAAATAATCAGATTACAGCTACAACAGATCCTGGAAACTGGAGTTTCAATACGGGTCCTGAGAACTTAATGATAATGAATGACTCCTTAATTGTTACCGATGGAGTAGCTGCAGGAGTTTATGAGTTCTTGTATAACTTAGATCCTGTTCCCACGGGAACATGTCCTATTAATGATACTTTATTCTTAACAGTACTTGCACCACCAGTACCTATATTTGATACAACTGATCCTATGTGTAGCGATGGAAGTACAAGTTTAGATCTTTCTCAGGTATTGCTTTCTGGAAGTGGGACATGGATGGATCCTATGATCCCTGGACTAGATTTCACACAACCTAATAATTTAGTCTTTGGTAATGTTGCGGAAGGATCTTATCAAATCAACTTTGTAACAGATGATGCTGTTTCGCCATGTGCGAACCAGACCTTCAGTATAATGGTCAATGTGATCAACTGTGACTGTCCAATATTAGACTTAGATCCAGGCCCGGACTTATGTAATGATAGTGGTATGTTCGATCTTGAAACATTGATAGGATCATCAGCTCCTGGTAGCTGGATGGCAGCAGGAACAAATCCAGGAAATGCAAACCTTATTGGATCAGAAGTCAATCTTACAGGCGAAGTTGCGGGATTATACATTTTCATTTACACGCTAGATAATCCGCTTGTAGATTGTCCGGATTCTGATAATGTTGTAATCACTTTGTATGAGGCGCCAGAGGCAACAGCAATGAATGCGAGTGTGTGTAATACAGATACAGGGAATGGACCTACATCTATAGACTTAACAACTCTAGTAGACGGAGATGCTGGTATATGGACAGATGTAAATGGGGTAGAACTTGTAGATCCTACTTTGGTAGATTTTGATGAAGAACCAATAGGTTCAACTTTTGATTTTATCTACACAACTAATATTGCGCAAGATCCTCCATGTTCTAATATATCCGTAACGGTAACTATAACGGTTACAGATTGTGAATGTGACAATCCTACATTTGTCAATCCTCCAGTGTTATGTAATGTTGAGGGTAATAATATCGATTTGCAAACAGAGGTATACCAGAGTGGACCAGTTGGTTCTTGGTCTATAACTAGTCAGCCGACTGGAGCATCTGTAAACTTAGAAGGAGGTTCCGTCTTTAATGCAAGTGATGTTATGGCAGGAGAGTATACGCTATTGTTCACGCTGGATGTAGATCCAGGAGGTAGTTGCCAAAGAGAATTTAATGTAATGCTTACAATAGTGGATCAGCTCGTAGCGGTAGTTAAAACTGCGGATGAAATTTGTACAACAGATACAAATGGAGAAGAGACAAATTATGATCTTACATCAGCGATAGAATCTGGAGAAGCAGGAGGCGTCTGGACAGATCAGAACGGTATGACTGTGTCTGATCCTACAGCAGTTCCTTTCTTAGAAGAAGCACCAGGTGATTATGTGTTTACCTATACGGTGACCAATTCTGAACCCTGCGAAGATGTGAGTTATATGATAACATTGACAGCTAGAGATTGTGCTTGTCCGTCTGTGACAACTGCATCTCCAGGAACTTACTGTAATACAGGAGGCACGATAGAATTATTAGTCGACTTCACGATAACGAACGAACCAGGTCAGTGGTACTATGAAGATGGTACGATTATAGAAAACAATATAATAGATTACACGAACCTAGAACCAGGTGTCTATGGTATATTTTATCTTATAGATAATGCTGTCGATGATTGCGAAGATAGCTCCACTCAAAGCTTTACGATAGTTGGACCACCAGATCTAGGTCAAGCAATAGAAGCTAGGGTTTGTGCAAATGAAGAAGATATTATCGACTTATCAGCTTTGTTACCTGATGCAAATTGTGATGATGGATTCTGGGAAGATGTATCTATAGATAGTCCTACGACTGGAGCCTTTGATACAAACAATGGAACTTTCTCAACAGCGGGACAGATGCCAGCAGAATATAGATTCCAGTTTAATTGTAATTCTGACGCTCCGTGTGATCAGGTATCAGAAGTAGTATCAGTTATTATAGAGGCTATACCTAATGTGGACGCGGGAGAAAACCAGTTACTAACGTGTGATAATAATACTGCAGAATTAGGTAACACGGCAGGAACTTCGCTAGGATCTAACTTTACCTACGAATGGACGGAAGCCTCAGGAAATGTGATTGTTGATCCTACAGCTCCTACCATAGAAGTAACGGAGCAAGGGGTATATACGCTAGTAGTAACAGATATGAATACCTTATGTCAGGTTATGGATATAGTGCAAGTAGATGTGGACTCAGGCCTACCAGTTCTTACAGTTGATAAAGTTGATATTGATTGTTTCGGTGCTAATAATGGTGTGATTATGATTACAGCTACTGGAGGAATAGGTAATATTGTATATTCCATAGATGGTGGAACGAGTTTTGGAAATCTATCTGAAATATCAGGACTGTCACCAGGGCAATATGACATTGTTATTAGAGATGATAACGGATGTGAAAAACAGGCATCTATAGAAATTATAGAACCTCCAGTATTGTCAGTAGACTTAGGACCTGATATTGCTATAGAGACAGGTTCTTCAGATACATTAACCTACTTGACTAATAGTGATCTAACAGATATTACTTCCGTAGAATGGTCAGTGGACGGAGGGGAGGTTTTATGTCAAGGAGACAATACAGATTGTAGCTCTATAGTCGTAAGTCCTAACACGAATACGACTTATTGTATTACGATTATAAATTCTAATGGTTGTATCGCTGAGGATTGTATACAATTACGAGCTACAGTGGTGGAGGATGTATATATCCCTAACGTATTTAGTCCTAATGATGACGGAAATAACGATTGGTTCTTTGTGCAAACGGATGAGTTTGTTACAAAAATTCCACAATTCTATATTTTTGATAGATGGGGAGAACTTGTATATACGGGAGATCCAGCTATGTTGCCAAACGTTCCATCAGAAGGGTGGGATGGTACCCTTAATGGGAGAAATGTAGTACCAGGCGTATATGTATATATGATAGAGGTAGAGTACTTAAGTGGAGAAACAGAAATTTTTGGTGGAGATATTACCGTATTTAGATAATAAAATATGAAGGGTTCAGTTATATTTGTAGAACTGAACCCAACTTTTCCCCTGTAAGAACATAAATGAAATCCCTTTTACGAGTGAAATGGCGTATGCCACTTTTATGTTTACTTAATATTGTGTAGCGTGAGGATTGTATATTTTATTTTAGTATTTATAACTCTTGGATCAACTTCTATCTCTAGCCAAGGATGTTTATTAGAGGCTAATGCTCCTATAGTAGATAACACTACCACAGAGATAGATGTTAATATATCTGGTGTAGTACTGGATGACTTAGCAAATCCGGACCAAGGATTATGCGGAATTGCTATTGAGTTTGACCACGATGCGGCAGGTGACATAGAAATGTTTTTAGTTTCTCCTTCTGGCCAAGAAATCCAATTGATGGGTCCGGGAGGATTGAATTCAGAGCTTACGCAGTTTGTAAATTGGGATATTAGTTTTGTTCCTTGTGCAATGGCAGCCGCTCCTGATCCTTTTAGATCTGATGTCTGGGATAATCAGGAAAATTGGCTAATCAATACAAACCCAACAGGAAGTTATTATCCTCATTTAGGATGTTTAGAAGATTTTAATTCTGGTCCAGTAAATGGAGTTTGGCAATTAACTATCGTTGACTTATCTCAAATTTATGATGGTAACTTAGTTTCGATTGAACTTATATTTTGTGATGACACTGGAATAGATTGTAGCGTATGTGATCCTAACGCAGGCGTGCTTACTTTTCTGGATGGAGGATATTGTCAGTTTGATCCAGCACTAAATTTTCAGCCGACTATACCTGATCCAATACCTAACCCTTCGGACTATTCTTACAGCTACGTAATCAGTCAGGGAGGTAATATTATAGACTATATTGCTCTACCAGATCTAAGCAATTTCTCAGTTGGAAATTATTTAGTATGTGGAATAAGTTATTTGAATACGAGTCAAGTTGATCTTCCTCTAGCAGGTAGTCCTTTGACAGATCTATCTGATTTGATAGAAAACGAACTAATATGTGCTGAACTTACAGATCAATGCTCATTTGTTATGATCAATGCTGAGCCAGATATGATTACTATAGATGCTACTATATGTCAAGGAGAGATGTATACTTTTCAAGGAATGGAATTTACGGAAGAAGACCAGTATGAGGTATTTTTTGGATCTGGTTCTTGCGATAGTGTAGCAGAGATTAATCTAAGTGTAACGGATATAGATCTGAACTACGGAATTACTGATTTTACACTTTCTTGCAATACACCCATATTAAATGCTAGTCCTACAGTAAATCCAAGTTTGTTAAACCCGAGTTACACATGGATACAAAACCCTGGAAATAATAATGTTGGCAATTCACTTAATCTAGATATTGGTCAAGCTGGAATCTATACATTGACCGCTACCGCTGAAGGCTGTAGTGAGATGATTACGATCGATGTCATGGATGACGGTACGATACCAGATGTACAAATAGTATCGGATATTCTGACTTGTGAAGAGGGAGAAACTATAATAGATATAGCTTCCACGGCCAACACCACATATCTATGGGAAGGGCCAGGAATAAATGGTCTCAACGAAACTGATGAAGATCCACTTGTAGATATGCCGGGTATATATGTGGTAACGATTACAGACAACAATATCGGTTGTGTGTACACAGCTAATCATGAAGTCATTCAGAATGTAGATATAGAGACGCCTATGTTAAATGCTACTCCGCTGACTTGTACCGTACTTACCTCTAACATTACGGCTTTTCTAAATAGCACAGATTATGATTTTCTGTGGTCCTTTGAAGGAAATAATATTTTTGAAGAACAAAATATAGAAGTTACTGAACCAGGAATATATACCCTCACGGCCAGTTCACCTAACAGTTGTTCTGTATCCGTAGATGTAGAAGTAGTAGAAGAAATAGATATTCCTGAGCTTGTCTTAAATGTGGGGACTATAAATTGTATAGATGTTACAACAGAAATAGAAGTCTTGCCTAATATCAATGCTTATCAATACGACTGGGCAGGACCAGGAGGGTTTATAGATCAGGGAGCGAATATATCAGTAGATGTAGTTGGGTTTTATACAGTAACAGTTACAACTGATGAGGGATGCATAACGACAAGTGAAGTCGAATTAATAAAAGTAGATGAGATTCCTGGTATCTCAATTTCAGCAACACCAATAGGTTGTAATAGCGGAGGGGTGATAACATTTAATTCTCCTATACCTATCACAACCTATAATTGGCAGGGTCCTAATGGATATACATCTAGTGAGGCTAACCCAACAGTTCCGGTACCAGGAGAATACACATTAAGCATGATAACATCAACTAATTGCTTTGCACAAGCAAGTGTAATGGTTGGTATTTCGACCTCGGAGATAGGTGTAAATATTCCAGATATCACAATAAGTTGTAATGAACCGCAGCAAAGTATTTTGGTTAATGGAGATACCACCAATCTTTCATTTAGTTGGGACGGACCTGGTAGTTTTACCAGTATAGATTCCGAACCGTTGGTAAATGTAGGAGGTTGGTACAATGTTACTATAACAGATGCAGTCCAAAATTGTGTTTTTGTAGATGCTGTTTTTGTAAATGAGGAGCTTGCACCGGCTGAGGTGAGATTAGGACATGGAGGTATAAATTGCTTGGGGGGCAGGACTATTGCGATTCTTAACCCTGAAGATGTTACCGACTTAACGTGGTCCGCAGATCAACCTTTTTCTGAATCGGCTAACGGAAATATTTTTGTTGAAGAGACAGGCTTTTACTATATAGAACATGAAAACATGTGGGGCTGCGTAGGCCTAGATTCTACTGAGATGAGAGCAGATACTGCTAAGCCTGATCTAATAATAGATAATCCACGTATCGAATTGACATGTTTTGAAGACAAAGCAAGGATAAATGCAGAATCTACTTTCGATGTTAACTTTGAATGGACTAGTGCCAATGGTTTTCAAGCGGATATAGCCGATCCGCTAATATGTGAAGATGGTATATATCTTATGGAAGTTACATTCAAAAGAAATGGATGTACCGCTTTAGATTCAGTAGAAGTTATATTTGATACCATTCCTCCGTTACCGACTTTGGAAATTCAGAATAGTGCAATTTTGGACTGCGTAGATGAGGAGTTATTTGTTGCCATTGTTGATCAAGGCTTTGATGGTGCTGTTGCTTATAGCTGGGGTGGAGACAATCCGTTTATCACAAATCCTAATGAGGACACTATATTTATCAACTCTGTAGGAAATTATTTTCTAGAAATACAAGGAGATAACGGATGTTCTTCTATAGAATCTTTTGAGATAAGTGAGGATGTATCACCTCCTGAATATGATCTAGTGCAGGAAAATATATCTTGTGTCAGTGAACTAGCGCAAGTAGGCATATCACCTAATGAAGATAATCTTGTGCTCAATTGGTCTGGTCCAAATAACTTCCAAAGCGAAGAGCTTACTTTCTTCACCTCTGAGCTAGGACAATATATAGTGGAAGTAACCAATAGTTTGCAATGTACAAAACTAGACACAATAAATATTGTCCTCGATACCCTAAACCCTATTCTAACACCCATCTATTCAGATACACTAGATTGTGAGGAACTAAGTATTAGTATAGGTGTGGAAAGTACGCAAGATATTGCGGAGTACCTTTGGTCAGGAGATAATTTTTCTAGTACAGATCCTTTTCCTATCGTTATGGAAGGAGGAACCTATCTCCTAACGGTAACTGCAGAAAACGGATGTACAGCTACAGCAATTCTAAATGTAGAACAAGATAACACGATACCTTTTGTAAATACCTCGGGTGGTGTCATAGATTGCTTACAACCTACAGTAGAACTATCCGCTACGAACACGGCCAATTTTCCTACTTACACTTGGGAGGGACCTAACTTATTTACTAATGAATCAAATCCAACAGTAACAGATGGAGGAACTTATTTTGTCACCATTATGGATGATAATGGTTGCGCTAAAGTAGATTCTGCTATAGTAAAGCTAGATACTGCTCCTCCCGATGTACAAGCCTTTGATAATTCATTACCCTGTGTAGGAGATTCTGTTCAGATAAACGGCCTTTCTCTAGATGCAGGTGTAGAATACAGGTGGATAGGTCCTAATGGTTTCAATAGCTTATTACAGAATCCTATGGTAGGAGAAGTGGGTGAATATATACTTATTGTAATTGGTGAAAACGGGTGCACAGGAGTAGATACTGCGATCGTAGATGATGTAGAAGTGCCTCCTGTATTTGATGTGGCAAATGGTTTTCTTACCTGTGAAGATTCGACGGTAGAAATCTGTGGTCTTTTTACTGATGATGATATGAGTACAGAGTGGTTAGATGACTTAGGGGCTAGTCTAGGAACAAATAACTGTGTGAATATTACGGAAGAAGGAACGTATAGTCTAGTTGTCACTGGCCAAAATGGGTGTTCAGCAGCCCAAGAATTCTCGGTAGGTATAGACACTACAAAACCTGTAATTGTCATAGAAAATGATTTTATATTTCAGTGTGAGAATATAGAAGTTTGCTTAGATGCAAGTAACTCTTCTAATGGGTCTAACTATACTAATTCGTGGTCTTCCGAAGATGGAAATATATTAAACGGGGATAGTTCACTTATTTTAAAAGTAAATCAAGAAGGGTTTTACGAATTAGAGATTACGGATAGATCTAACGGATGCTCTACGGTATCAGGAATTGTTGTTGCTGAAACGACTTCTACTTTATCCGATCTTATGTTTAGTGTTATAGAACCTAGTTGCTTTGGATTCGATAATGGAATGATCGAGGTTACTAATGTTGTGGGAGGCCAATCACCATTTGAATACTCATTTATGAATGGGCAATTTAGTTCTAACAATAATTTTAACTTTTTATCGCCGGGCGTGTATACCATAGAAGTGAAAGATGCTAATGGCTGTACTTACTTCGAAGAAGTTTCAGTTGGTTTTGGTAATGACATACAGCTCGAACTTGGTGATTCTGATACGATTTCTATTGGAGACTCTATCGACATTTCTGCAATAACGAATATATCCCTATCTCAGATCCAGAGTACGATATGGGAACCGAATATCTCAGGATGTGAATTATGTACATCGTTTACATTTTCTCCAGAAGAAACCGTAACAGTCCAACTCACGATTATAGACCAAAATGGATGTTCGACTACTGACAACATACGCATCGTAGTGGAAGATGAAGCTAATGTATATGTACCTAATATTTTCAGTCCGGACGGAAATGGAATAAATGATTTCTTCGTGATCTATTCTTCTGAATTAGTCCAGCAAGTAGAAGTTTTTCAAGTCATAGACCGTTGGGGAGACCTTTTACACGAGGCAAAGAACTTTATTCCAGGAGATGAAAGCGCTGCATGGGATGGAAACTTTAGAGGTAGACCCGTAAATCCTGATGTATTTGCTTACATAGCAGAACTAAGAATGGTTTCTGGAAAGGTAGAACTCATAAAAGGAACGATTACACTGATTAGATAAATATAAGGTATTTTTACAATATATTACTTACTAATAGTCAGCTATTAGGGTTTATATTTATGTCAAAATTTACACTGCTTTCCCTCCAGGATGAAGTTGTTTTTCCATCAAAAAATGATAAATTTCTAATCTGTATTTCTTGCATAGTATTCATATCCAGAAACTTATCTTACTGGATGCACTTTTTTTCTTTTAGATAGGCAGCGAATTAATGCGCCGAAAGGTCTACAAAATGTAGCTTTTGGGTTATAAAATAGTGGTTTCTTGCTTTGTGTCGGAACTTATTTTAATTAACTTCACGAATGCTCCTGATTTAGATAAGAAGTACATCATAGGATCTACAGTTTATTTAACATATTTGCTAAACAATTAGAATAATTAGTCCCCTGAGTAAGTTTATGTATGCACCTTTATTCACTAGAGTTTATAGCGCCATACTTATTCTAATCTTCAGGATATTATAAAAAATTAAGTATGAAAATAATTTTACGTTCATTATTTCTCTTGTTCTTTATTGGTTGTACAATTGCAATGAATGCTCAAGATGTGCAGACCTTTGTGTGGGAAGATACAAATGGAGATGGAATCCAAGACGGAGGGGAGAACCTTATCTCAGGCGTTACTGTGGAAGTTTTTGATGTAGCAACGAATACTTTACAAGGAGGCGGACCTCTCGCCGAAGTTGGTGGTGAATACGAGTTGCCAGCTGCTACATTGACAGATGGGATACAATATTATATAGTATACACTTTGCCTGGCACAATGGATGCATTTACCATAGATAATGAAGGAAATGGTATGAACGATAGTGATGCAATGATAGGTACTAATTCTCCTTGGCAATCTGCACCTTTCTCCTTTGTTGCCTCTACGACCTTTACAGATATAGATGTAGGTATGATAAACTCCACTAGCTTATGTGGAACGGTATTCCTCGATGAAGATGGAAATGGAGAAGATAATGATGGAATGGATTATTCTAATGTGACGATAGATCTAGCGCATTGTGATGGCAGCCCCGTATTAGACTTAGATGGAATGCCTTATACAACACAAATTTCTCCTGGAGGAAATGGTGATTATTGTTTTGATGACTTACCGCCTGGTGATTATAACGTGACTTTCACAACTAATGACGGGACATTCTTTTTGACAGAAATGGATGCAACAGCTGGCGACACTGATGATAGTGATCCAGATCAGACGTCTGGAGAAACAGATTGTATAACAATAACATCTTCACAACCTGATCTAGCTCATACAGATGCTGGTTATTATCAAGAAATATGCATCAGCGATATGGTGTTTGAAGATTGTAATGGAAATGGTGTATTTGATCCTGGGACGGATATGGAACTAGATGGCTGGGTAGTCAACATTACGAATGGTGATGGAAGCCAGACGGTAGATCTAGATGGAAATAATGTAAACACAACAACGACAGCTGGTGGAGGTTTGTATGAATTTTGTAATCTACCACCTGGCGTATACGATATAGAATTTGAGTTGATGCCTGATTTCTTTTTTACAAATCAGGACAACCCTGGTAACCCTACAGGAACAGATGGAGATTCTGATCCTGCGGGAGATCCTAGTACAAACGGTGAAGTAGATGATATCGTAGCTCTTTCAGGTCAAGATATCGAATCTGTGGATGCGGGGGTATATCAGGAGTTTACGATAGGTGGTGTTATCTATGCTGATAGTAATATGAATGGATCTTTTGATGGAGGAGATAATACACAGCCCAATATAGGGATGCAAGTTTTAGATTGTTCAGGGACAGTTGTAGCAACAGGAATATTTACTGATGCAGCTGGAGAATATAGTATAGATTTGCCTCCAGGCATGTATGTAATACAAATATTACCTAATAACTTTGATCCTTTTGGTGGAGGTACGATGTCCTTATTAGTTCCATCGGCAGGTGGCGCAGGAGCGAATGCTGCTATAGATAATGATAATGACGGTTCTGGTGCAGATCCAGTCAGTACTGGTGTTAGCACAGATTGTATTGATTTTACCTGCCCAAATTATATCCCTGGTACACTAGATGTAACTGTAGATTTCGGATTCGATCCACCGGATTGTGGAGACCCTACGCAGACTCAGTTTGTAACTCAGTTTTGTGACGATATTGAAGATATGAATGTGCCTACTCTCTGTGACCTAAATAACCTTAATGGATTTTGTGGAACAATGTTCGCTGGGAATTCTGGAGGAAATCAACCTGGACCACTTTGTCCAGGAGGAGGAACTGTACATAATATAACATGGTTTTCTTTTGTAGCAGGTCAAGGTAACTATCAGATAGAATTTACAGCATTAAATTGTACGAATGTTGGCGGTTTTACAGGTATGCAAGTAGGTATATATGATGATTGTAGTTTTACTAATTCCGTATGGTGTATGCCAGATTGTGCTACAGGTGTAATCGAGACGAATGCGGCATGGGTCGCAGGTCAGACTTATTATGTATTTTTTGATGGATGTGCAGGTTCAGTTTGTGATTTTGAAGTAAACATTAATGGTACTTTTCAGCCCTTTAGTTTTACGCCTCCTCCCATAGATATCATAGGAAATTGCGATCCGGATCCACAAGGATTTCCTTTATGCGTTGGAGCAAGTTTAGACTTTGTCCCTTCAGGTCTTGGTAGTTTAACACAGCCCACTGACTGGACAGTTTCATATAATGGTAATGTAGATGAGTTTCTTGATGCAGATATAAACTTCACTTATACTTTTCCTGAAGCAGGTGATTATACAATATCCTATTTCATCAATAATCCATGTAGTTCTGGTGGTGAAAATATTACAGTAACAGTAGTAGATATAAATGATGAATTACTCATTCATCCACAAGTATGCTCGGGAGAAGTTTTTGCGGGGATAGCTGCTCCCGATGTGAATGGTGATGGAATAAGCTGGCAAGGAGGAAATATAACGGCCCCTTTCAATACAAGTGGAGCGATAATAACGGAGACCGTTACGTTCAATGCTACAACCTCATGTGGTTGTCCATATGATCAGATCATGACTTTCGATGTTTTACCACAATCTGCGATAGGTCAGCCAGAATTTTTTCTATGCGAATCAGAATTAGATGCCTTTACTTACGAAGGAATAGATATAGATAATGCGACACCTAACGGACTGAATATAAATCTTACGCTAGATGGAAGTCCATCTATAACAGATGTGGATGGTTGTGATTCTATTGTGGATCTTACAGTCCATGTTATAGAATTAGAAGGTGAACTTATGCAGGCTCCTTGTTCGGGAGGTTTTGTAGAAGTTTCTTTTAATCAGACAGCACTTGTTTTACCAGCGAGCGCCAATACAGCAAGCTTGACATATACTTGGTTGGACGGAGGCTTAGAAATAGCAGATGATGGAGACGGTAATCCTGAAATTCTGACAGTTGGTCCCACGGATGCTAACATTATAGATCTCCAAATAACAGTTACTGGACCTGATGATCCTGCTAATCCTGGAACACCTTTATATGAGTGTGTTTTCTTAATTAGTCCATCGATTGTCATTGTATTCGACAACCCAGATGAAGCAAATTTTGAGAACACATTACCGTTGGATGGAATTTGTATTGCTAATCCTATGGCGAGCTATACAGTAACAAATCAAGCAGGAAATACATATAACTGGACGGTAACAGGTGGAGCTATCACTGCAGGTCAAGGTACTAATGAGATTATGGTAGACTGGACAGGGGCTACCACAGGTGAAGTCTGCGTTACAGTTATAGATGGGTGCGGTCTAGAAAGTTTACCTGTATGTGAATTAGTAGATGTAATTGATGTGCCTGTTGGTGATTTCACCATGGATGTGGCGGCTTGTATCGGTGGTGATGTAACGATAGAATATACCGGAGTACAAGATCCTATTTATACTTATAATTGGGATTTTGGAACAGATGTACCTACTGGTGTTATACCGAATGGACCAGGGCCGTTTACCGTAGCATGGGACACAGAGGGTATGAAGACTGTAAGCTTAGTAATAGAAAGTGCACCTGGATGTGAGTCTGTTGCAACAATGCAAATGGTGACGATAGAATCCGCACTAATGTTTCCTATGGTTACTTGTGCAGAATTTACAGATATGATTGTGTTTAGTTGGCCTCTACTAATGGAGGCTACGGGATATGTTGTAGATATGATTACAGCACCAGCTGGTGCGATGGGTGTACTAGATGACGCAGCTGGAACATATACTGTAACAGGTTTGACGCAAGGAGAGTCTGTTACAATAGAAGTTTTTGCGACGACGAATTCTATTTGTGGAGATACAGATGTAGTTTCGCTCACCTGTACCGCGCAGAATTGTAACCTACCGAACATAACATTGACTCCATCAGAAACAGAAATCTGTGTAGATGCTCTAAGTACGAATATAACAGTGGTTGTAGATGTAGATCCACCAACGCCTGGTTCAGGAGTTTTTTCTGGTATAGGTGTAAACCCATCTACAGGAGAGGTTGATATTTTTACACAGAACGCTGGAGTAATAAATTATACTTACACACTAGATGATGGGTGTGTAGCTACGGCCACGACAACGGTGTTAATAAACGCATCTCCTATATTGTTGGCTGCTTCTCAGATGACTGAGATTTGTATAACAGAAACTTACGAGGTAACGGTTAATGTTTCTTCTGGTATACCCATATTTACGGAGAACACCAATGCGCTTACAGAGACGGCAGTTTCAGCTGATATGTGGGAATTTACATGGGATACTCCAGGAATGAAAACACTCACGGTAATAGCTCAAGATGGAAATTGTGAATCAACTGAAGAAACCCTTATGGTCAATGTTGTCCCAGAAGTACAAGCTCCCATAATTATGTGTAACCCACAATTAGATCAGGTAGAATTTACGTGGGCAGATGTTGATAATGCATCTAGTTATGACGTGGTTGTAACAGCTGGACCTACAGGAACGCAAATAGGAAATACATATGTAGTGACTGGATTATCAGAAGGGGAGAGTGTGACGATAGAAGTCACAGCGATATCAGACAATTTATGTCCTTCCGTAACGACAGATTTTACATGTACAGCATCGGCATGTCCTACTATTTCAGTAGAAGCTGATGCAGTAGGACCTATATGTTTAGATGCTGCATCGACGGACCTCTCAGGAACAATATTAGTGGACGGTTCTGCTCCAGTAGACGGAACAATAGAATGGTCGGGAATGGGAATTACAGATGCTACCAATGGAACTTTCGATCCTTCTGTTGCAGGTGTAGGAACCTGGGATATTACTTTGCAATACATAGATGATACAGGAGGTTGTTCTGGATCAGATATGATATCTATCGTGGTGGACGCTCCACTAGACGATTTGATCGTTAATTGCACAGCACAGGATATAGACTTTGTAACTTTTGAATGGAACAGTATTCCCGGAGTTACAGAATATGAAGTAACGGTTAACAATATGACGATTACCCAACCAGAAACAATCTTTACAGTAAATAACCTATCAGTAGGAGATGTTATAAATATCTCTGTGACAGCACTAAGTGAAAATACATGTATGGACGTTACAGGTACAAGTACATGTTCTGCATCGGACTGTCCAGATATAGAAGTAATGGTAGATGCTGTTAATCCTATTTGTCTAGAGGGAAGCGTCATTCCGATTACTTTGTCAGGAACTGTATTAGTAGATGGAGGTGCTCCTACAGGAGGTACGACGACTTGGTCTGGCGTTGGAATAACTGATGCAGATAACGGTATTTTCGACCCTAATGTAGCAGGCGTAGGCCTTACTAATATTACACTATCTTATGTAGATGATTCGGGAGCATGTAGTAGCTCAAGGGTTGTAATGATAGAAGTATTAGGAGGATTAGAAGCACCAGTAATAACATGTATGTCTACGCTGAATAGTGTAGAGTTTAGTTGGGATCCTGTTGCGAATGCATCAGAGTATGAGGTTACTATTAACGGGAATACAACTACACAGACAGGTACAACAATAGAAGAAACTGGATTATCAGAAGGGGATGTAGTAGTGATTGTTGTAGTTGCGATCAGTAATAATGGTTGTGCTAATTCTATGGCTGACACGAGTTGTGAAGCAATGCCATGTCCTAATATTATTATAGTCCCTAATGCTACAGATTTTAATACTTGTAAAGAAGTAGGAGGAGTAGTAAGTTTAGGTGTTATAATTTCTAATTCCGATGGTAGTGGAACAGGAACTTGGTCAGGAACTTCTGTAAGTCCAGAAGGGGCTATAGATATCGCAGCGATAGATCCAGGACTTTACAACTATACATATATGTATACAGAAATGGGATGTGACTTCTCTATTACTATACCTGTAGAAATATACGGTACACCTACCTTAAGTGTAGATGCTGTAAATCCTGATTGTTACTTGTTACAAGAAGGGAATGCGGTTGTAACACCTACTTTCACAACAGCTAATTTCGTACTATCGCTTAATAATAATGAAATAGGTTCAGAGACGATGCTGACAGGATTAGTACCTGCTAATTATGATATTCAGATTACCGATGATAATGGATGTACAAGTTCGGAAAGTTTCGTCATCAGTGCCGCAGCAGAACCCGAAGCAGTAATTACAGGATCCGCTACTATTGTCAATGGGCAATCAGCTACATACTCTATAGATCCAACGATAGCTGCAGGTATTACAAATATCGTGTGGACAAATAATGGAGATGAAGTTTGTAACGGTGTGAGCTGTGAAGAAATCACATTAACTCCGACAGAAGATGGAGAGTTATGTGTAGAGGTATTTTACGACACTAACTGTTCTGTATCCGCATGTAGAAGCTATGATGTCAAAACAATTGAAAATTATTATTTCCCGAATACTTTTTCTCCTAACGAAGATGGAGAAAATGATGAGTGGGTGATTTTCTCTTCAGACTCAGATACAAGAATAGAAGATTTTGTCATTTATGATAGATGGGGTAATCTCATACAAGAAATAAGTGGTACTGAAATAGGTGCAGGAATAGTATTATGGGATGGTAAATATAATCAAGAGTTAGTGCAGCCGGGCGTATACGTATATTATATGAAGATTATTCCAGGAAACGGAAATGATCCTGTAACGATAAGTGATAGCGTTACCATCTTAAGGTAATAATACCAATTCTAGTTTAATTATTGAATTAAAACAGTAGTACTTGATGTACTATAAAAAATAGAGGGGAATCAAATATTTTTGGTTTCCCTTTTTTTATTGATTCTTATATGGGCATAGTCTAAGCAGATTTTAAGCTGCTCTGCCTTGGTAAGATTAGAATTGTCAACTATAATGGCTTCAGGACATATCGTCAGTGGACTATCTTTTCTAGTACTATCGATATGATCTCGAGAAAGGAGATTAGCCTTCACTTCCTCGTAGCTGTAGTCCGCCGCTAATGGTCCTAATTCTTCGAATCTTCTCTGCGTCCTGATGTCGATATCAGCAGTAATAAAGAGCTTAAGTTCGGCATCGGGAAATACCACAGATGCAATATCCCTACCGTCCATAACGATACCTCTTTCTTTGCCATAAGCTTGTTGTTGCGCCACTAGAAAAGCTCTTACTTCAGAAATAGTGGCTACTGGAGAAACGATATTATTTACCGCAGCGGACCTGATCTGTGTAGATATATCTTGACCGTTGAGTGATATAATCTGTTCTTGGTCTCTTATGGAAAATTCTATATGGATATCATGTAGATGATTAGGGAGATCACCTAGGGCGATATTATGCTCAATACTGTAATAGCTCACAGCTCGGTACATTGCGCCACTATCTATGTAAGTGTAAGCAAGGGATCTCGACAAATCCTTAGCTAGGGTAGATTTACCACAAGCAGAATAACCATCTATGGCTATAATTATAGGTTGCTCACTCATGGTGCAAAAATAAAAAAAAGCCTTACACACATCGTGTATAAGGCTCTTATTTCTTATCTAGTCTTTGATTTAATATTCATCTTCATTGAAAAGAAAATCATCCTTTCTTGGAAAATCAGGCCAAATATCGACCATACTATCATAGATTTCTCCTTCATCTTCCATCGCCTGTAAGTTCTCTAGAACTTCAAGAGGAGATCCAGACCTAATGGCATAGTCTATTAATTCATCAATAGTCGCAGGCCAAGGTGCATCTTCTAAGTGGTGTGCTAATTCTAATGTCCAGTACATATAGTAAATAGTTAAAAGTAAACAACTGAAAATTTCCTAAAATTTCAGCAAAAGTAATTAAAAATAAGTAGTGACAAAATATTATAGGAAAAATATAATCTACTTGTAAAAGTATAATAATTTACATACGTAACTTATTGAATATTAATTGTCTAAAACTTTAATATGGAAACCTTAGATCTTTAAAATTTAAGCTCCATTACTTATACAAAAGAATAGCTATAAAGATTCCCTAGATTAGGAAATTTATATAATTAGCATCGCATCTCCGTAACTAAAAAATCTATATTTTTCTTTTATAGCTTCTTGGTAAGCTTCCATAATCAGTTCATATCCTCCAAATGCAGCTACCATAATGACTAAGCTAGACTTAGGTAAATGGAAATTTGTAATCATAGAATTAGGGATGGTGAACTCATAAGGCGGATAGATGAACTTGTTCGTCCATCCTGATGCTGGCTTAAGTAATCCTTCTGCAGATACTGCAGATTCTATAGAACGCACAGAGGTTGTTCCTACTGCGCATACTTTCTTTTTATTTTGTAAGCCTTTATTTACAATTCCTGACGCTTTAGCATCTATCTTGAAGTATTCAGCCTCCATTTTATGTTTAGAAAGATCTTCTACGTCTATACTTCTGAAAGTTCCTAGTCCTATGTGAAGCGTTACCTCCGCAAAGTCGATTCCTTTTATCTCCAGTCTCTTCATAAGTTCGCGACTAAAATGCAATCCTGCTGTAGGAGCCGCCACAGCTCCAGATTCTTTAGCATATATAGTCTGATATCGTTCTATATCTATCGCTTCAGGCTCTCTGTTTAGATATTTAGGAAGGGGAGTATTACCTAGAGATCCTAGTGTTTTTTTAAACTCTTCCTCACTACCATCATAAAAGAATCTTATCGTACGGCCTCTGCTTGTAGTATTATCTACAACTTCAGCTACAAGTACATTATCTCCATCATCGTTAGAAAAATATAATTTGTTCCCAACTCTTATTTTTCTCGCAGGGTCTACGAGAACATCCCATAGCATAGATTCTTTGTTCAGTTCTCTAAGTAGAAAAACTTCAATTTCCGCTCCTGTTTTCTCTTTATTTCCATAAAGACGAGCAGGAAATACTTTTGTATTATTGAAAATCATAACATCATCTTCTTCAAAATATCCTAAGATATCCTTGAAGATTTTATGTTCGATTTTACCCGTATCCTTATGTAAAACAAGTAGCCGAGACTCGTCTCGCTGATCTACTGGGTACTGAGCAATTAGTTTCTCTGGTAAGTCAAATGAAAAGTTAGATAGTTTAGTCCTCATATAAATTTTTATCAGTGGGCAAAAGTAGTAATTTTATAACTATAATGAGCCCATAATGGTTCGTAGTTATTAGATTTGACAGATATTTCTCTAAGTTTATCGATAGAATTATTTCTGACCGATTACTTTATCGTATTTTAAACCCAATAATGAAGGTAATAGGTAAAATATTATTAGAGAGCTTTCGCCAAGCGTATCAAGCTCTGGTAGGCAATAAGTTAAGGACATTTCTTTCCTTGCTAGGTATTATGATCGGAATTTTCTGCATTATCTCCGTATTATCAGCCGTAAATTCACTGGAGCAAAGTATTAAGAGTGGGATAGGAGAGCTGGGTAATGACGTGATTATCGTCGACGTTATGCCATGGAACGAAGATCCTAATATGAATTACTGGAAATACATTAAGAGGCCTTCTCCGAGTATAGATGATTACGAGTTCATTAAAGAAAGGATGAAAGGCAAGAGTACAGCCGCCTTTGCTGTATATGTCAATGGTCGGACCATCAAATATAAATCTAGTAACGTAAGAGGCGCATTCATTATGGGAACCACTTACGAGTTTCCAGAAGTGCAGTCTGTGGAGATAGAACAGGGAAGGTACTTTACCGAGAAAGAATACTTATCTGGCGGAAATAAAGTGATCCTTGGAAAAAAAATTATAGATGAGTTATTCCCAAACCAAAATCCTATAGATAAGTATGTTAAAATATTTGGTCAGAAATTCCAAGTTATAGCTGTTTTGAAAGAGGAGGGCGAAAATCCATTTAACTTTTTTGATTATGATGAGGTCATCTGGATCGGATTCAATACAGCAAAGAAATTTATCAAAACAGGGGGTAACGAAAGAATGAGTACGGGAAAGTTGTTGTATGTCAAAGCCAATGATGGATTCAGTTTAGCAGAACTGAAAGATGAATTAGTAGGTACGCTAAGAGCTGCTAGAAAGCTGAGACCTAGGGATGGTGATAATTTCTCTTTAAATGAACTGACGATGCTGACCAATATGGTGGATCAGGTTTTTGGTGTTGTATATATTGCAGGTTCCTTGATCGGTATATTTGCGCTGATTGTAGGTATCTTCAGTGTGGCTAATATTATGTTCGTATCCGTCCAAGAGCGCACAAGTATTATTGGTATCAAAAAGGCCTTAGGAGCTAAGAAATTCATAATTCTTACTGAATTCCTTATAGAATCTATATTCTTATGTGTTCTAGGAGGTATTGCAGGCTTAGTACTTGTCGTATCTGTGTTGAAGCTTGTAACATATCTTTTTAAGTTTGAGATAGCCGCATCCCCTGAGTATCTTGTTTTCGGTGTAGTGATATCAGTAATTGTTGGTATTATATCCGGTATCATACCAGCGATAAGAGCAGCTAATATGGATCCCGTCGAGGCCATAAGGCATTAATATACTTTGAAGGATGGTAAACCTCAAAAGGGCTTGGAGCCCTTTTGAGGTTGTTCTTGTTGTTCTTTATCAAAGTTTAATCTCCTTTCTACCTACCTAGAGAGTACATCTGGCTTGAGCAGAGTAGGGCAGGTTTAAGTTCGATATAGCAGAGAAGGTCAATAGACCATGAAGCTAAATCAGCGAAATCGAACTAGTCGAATCAGAAATCCCTTACAGGGATGAAGGTGAGAAGGCATAAAAAAAGCTTTCTCTAACGAGAAAGCTTTTTATTATACTTTATGTGTAGTAAGGATTACTTTACGGCATCCACTATAGCTTTAAAAGAAGCTGGGTGATTCATCGCAAGATCAGCAAGAACTTTTCTGTTTAATCCTATTTCTTTCTTGTTAACTAGGTGCATGAATCTAGAGTAGTTCATTCCTTCTTGTCTTGCTGCGGCATTAATCCTAGCAATCCATAATCTTCTGAAAGCTCTTTTCTTATTTCTTCTATCTCTATAAGCATAGGATAGAGCTTTTTCTACAGCGTTTTTGGCTACTGTATAGACTTTACTTCTAGCACCAAAATATCCTTTTGCTGCTTTTAGAATCTTTTTTCTTCTTTTTCTTGACGCTACTGCGTTTACTGACCGTGGCATATTCTTTAGTTTATAGTATATAGGGAACTAGGTTCTTTGCCTATATACTAGTTAACAAATGTTTTTTACTTACAAAGCAACTTCTTGATTCTTCTAGCATCTCCTGGAGAAGCTATAGTAGAACCGTTAAGATGTCTCTTAGCTTTTTTAGATTTATTTCTCATCATGTGAGAAGTAAAAGCTTGAAAACGTTTTACTTTTCCTTTTGATGTTAGTTTAAATCTTTTTTTCGCACTAGAGTGCGTTTTCATCTTTGGCATAATAATTTTCTTTAAACGGATCGCAAAGGTATGCTTTTAGTGATAATATGCGAACTTTTTTACTTCTTTTTCTTCTTTAGAGGAGAAATGATGACATACATTCTTCTTCTATCCATTTCTGGCAGTGCTTCAGCACCTCCATATTCTTCTAATTCTGCTAAAAACTTAAGCAACAATAATTGGCCTCTGTCCTTGTATACTATGGTTCTTCCTTTGAAGTGTACATAGGCTTTTACTTTTGCCCCTTCCGTTAAGAACTTCTTAGCATGCTTTAGTTTGAAGTCAAAATCGTGATCATCCGTGTTAGGTCCGAACCGTATTTCTTTTATAACTGTCTTAGCCGTCTTAGACTTCATCTCTTTTTCTTTCTTCTTCTTGAGATATAAGAACTTGTTATAATCTATAATCTTACAGACAGGTGGGTCTGCTTTAGGACTTATCTCTACTAGATCTAATTCCATTTCCTGTGCCCATTGTACAGCAATATGTGTGCTGTAGACACCGGATTCTATATCTTTTCCTACGATCTCAGAGATCTTATCGAAATTATCTCCTACTAATCGAATCTTAGATACGTTAATGTTTCTGTTAATTCTAAATTGTGGTTTTACGATTCTTTTTTGAAATACTCTCCTTTTTGCCAAATGTTATTTTTTAATTTATAATTATGTATTAGTTGCGAATATAACAAATATCGCTATTCCTTTATATTTTCTGTGTTGACTTCACTTGTAGAACTTATTACTATACCATCTTTACTTTTGTTAAGACTGGCTTTTAACTGACTTCCTTTTGCTGGGTTGTTACTTAGAATATACTCTGCAAGGGGATCTTCTAGATACTTCTGGATCGCTCTATTTAGCGGTCTGGCACCGAACTGACGATCATAGCCTTTCTCCGCAACATATTTCTTAGCTGCTGCAGTGAGGGATAAGGTAAACTCCATTTCTCCTAATCTGCTGAACAGGTCATTAAGTGTTATATCTATAATTTTAAAGATATGTTCTTGCTCTAATGCATTAAAAATAACTACATCATCTATTCTATTAAGAAATTCTGGTGAGAACGTCCTTTTGAGTGCTGTCTGGATCACACTCTTAGAGTGATCCTCACTTGCCTCGGATCTAGCACTTGTCTGGAACCCTACTCCCTGTCCAAAATCCTTCAACTGACGTACGCCTATATTTGAAGTCATAATGATAAGTGTATTCTTGAAATCCACCTTTCTACCTAGACCATCTGTCAATTGACCATCGTCTAGTACCTGTAGTAATATATTGTAGACGTCTGGATGCGCTTTTTCTATCTCGTCTAGCAGTACAACAGAGTAGGGTTTTCTTCTTACTTTTTCTGTGAGTTGTCCACCTTCTTCATATCCTACATATCCTGGAGGCGCTCCGATCAGTCTACTCAGAGAGAATTTCTCCATGTATTCTGTCATATCTATTCGTATAAGCGCATCGTCTGAGTCAAATACTTTTTTTGCTAGTGCCTTAGCTAATTCTGTTTTTCCTACACCTGTAGGCCCTAGGAAAATAAACGAACCGATAGGCTTAGAAGGATCTTTTAGACCGAGCCTATTACGCTGTATAGCTTTAGTAACCTTGAGTACTGCTTCATCCTGACCTATGATAGCCTTTTTGAGATCATCAGCCATATTGACAAGCTTCTTACTCTCATTCTGCGCAACTTTAGTTACAGGAATTCCAGTCATCATCGCTACAACCTCAGCAATATCATCTTCATTGACAGGATACTTCTTAGTCTTAGATTCTTCCTCCCATTCTATTTTTCCTTCTTCTAGTTTTCTGGAGAGTTTAGACTCATGATCCCTTAAGTCAGCTGCTTTTTCGTATTGCTGGTTTTTTACAGCCTTATTCTTAGCATCTTTGACCTCTTCTATCTCTTTTTCTAACTTTTCTATATATTCTGGTACATGGATGTTCTTTAGGTGAGTTCTTGCGCCTACCTCATCCATGACATCTATGGCCTTGTCTGGAAGGAAACGATCACTGATGTATCTATTACTCATTTTGACACATGCCTTTATAGCCTCATCAGAGTAGCTAACATTATGGAATTCCTCGTACTTAACTTTTATATTTTCTAAGATATGATACGTATCATCCACTGATGGAGGTTCTACAAGTACCTTCTGGAATCTTCTATCCAGTGCGCCATCCTTCTCTATATACTGACGATATTCATCTAGGGTAGAAGCTCCTATGCATTGTAGCTCTCCTCTAGCAAGAGCAGGCTTAAAAATGTTAGAGGCGTCTAAAGAACCTGTAGCTCCTCCAGCACCTACTATGGTATGTATCTCATCTATAAACAGAATGACATCATCTGTTTTTTCTAGCTCGTTCATGATGGCTTTCATCCTTTCTTCGAACTGACCTCTGTACTTTGTACCAGCAACAAGGGCTGCTAAGTCTAGCATTATAAGACGTTTGTCAAATAATGTCCTAGCTACTTTTTTCTGAATAATCATATTGGCTAGACCTTCTACGATGGCAGTTTTACCCACACCTGGTTCTCCGATAAGTATGGGATTATTTTTCTTTCTCCGAGAAAGGATCTGAGAAACTCTTTCTATTTCTGTTTCTCTACCTATGATAGGATCTAGTTTTCCTTCTTCTGCAAGTCTAGTGACATCTCTACCAAAATTATCGAGTACAGGTGTTCTGGATTTGCTGCTTGCTTTTCTTTTTCCGAAAGCATCTCCTTCGTTTTCTTCTTCTATGGGCATATCTGAGTCAGATGATGATGATGAGTAAATATCTGAGAAGCTAGAATCTTGTTCTTGCTTGACATATTCTAATTCTGATTTAAAACCATCGTAATCTACATCGAATTCTGTAAGTACTTTACAAGCAAAATTATCTGCATGTTTCAGAATAGACATCATTAGATGTTCAGGATTTATTTCTTGGTTCTGATGTAACTTAGCTTCTAAGAAGGTTACTTTAAGCACTTTCTCTGCTTGTTTATTTAGCTGGATGTTACCGACGGATAGATTTTTAATTTCTTCTGCAATGCTGTTCGTCCTTTCCTCTATCTTATATTTCAGTTCGTCAAGATCTACTTCTAAAGAAACCAATACCTTCATAGCTAGACTATCATTGTCCTGAATCATACCCAGTAACAGATGTTCTGTACCGATATAATCATGACCTAGTCTTATCGCTTCTTCTCTACTAAGAGAGATTATCTTTTTAACTTTTGGTGAGAATTTTCTGTTCATGAAAAATTTCTAGTGATTATAAGTAAATATAAATAATAGTAATCAAACTATTACCGTAAATAATGTGCCATTCTATAAATAACTGCCATAATGACTAAATGTATTATTAATTAGACTTCTCGTCCATGTTTTAACATATCATTAAGCTTAATAATGGCGTTCTGTCATATTTTTATTGCTTTTATCTTTTATTTGTTGCCTTTACAATTTTTTTTTACCCTAAAAGGAATAAATTTGCATTGCTTATTAATAGATAAGTGATTATACACTAATATTTGGACTTTTGAAATACACAGTAGATAAACAAACAAAGCATTCGATACTTCAGTTGCAAGAGGATAATCTTAATTCATTAATTGCCCCTAATTTAAAATCTGAATTTGTATTCCTAAGAAATGAAGGTGTCAGAAATCTGATTTTTGATCTAGGTTTAGTTAAGTATGTAGATTCTTCTGGATTGAGTGCTATTCTTACGGCTAACAGGTTGTGGAAGGATTACGGTTCTTTTATATTGACAGGTATACATCATCCTTCTGTAAAGAAACTGATAGAGATATCTAGACTAGAGACTATACTTACTATTATACCTACCGTACAAGAATCTGTAGATTATGTCAATATGCAGGTGCTAGAGCAAGCAATTTCTAGTGAAGAAGAATAGATGCCATTAGACCTACTCGTACTAGGTTCTAATGCTGCCATGCCTGCTTATGGTAGATTTACATCTGCCCAACTCTTAAAGAAAGAATCATCTTACTATCTCATAGATTGTGGGGAGGGTACTCAGATACGACTCTCTCAGTATAAGGTCAAGCGCAATCAGATCAAAGCTATATTTATTACACATTTACATGGCGATCATGTTTTCGGTCTTCCAGGTGTTCTTACGTCGTTTTTTCATTTTCAGCGTAAGGATCCGCTTACTGTTTATGGACCTCCTGGTATACGGGAGTTGCTAGAAAGTATATTTAGATTGACAGAATGCCACCTAGCATACGACATTAATATTGTAGAGCATAGTCCTACTGGTCTGGAGCCCATCCATGTTGATAAGCATATAGATGTATTTACTTTTCCATTACAGCATAGGATACAGACCAATGGTTACCTGTTCAGAGAAAAAATACCTAGAAGAAAGATTATAAAATCAGAACTAGCAAAATATCAACTTACTGTAGATCAGATAAAGACTATCCTTTCTGAGCAGGATGTAAGCTTAGATACAGGAGAAAAAATTCTCGCTGACAATCTATTACATCCGCAGAGGGAAGCTAGCTCATTTGCTTACTGTTCTGACACCATTTATGATGAAAGTATTATTCCTTATGTCAATGGGGTAGATCTTTTGTATCATGAAGCGACCTATATGCATGATCTAAAAATGAAGGCTAGGGCAAGAGGGCATAGTACGACAATAGAAGCAGCCAAAATTGCTCAGCAGGCTAAGGTCAAAAAGTTATTGATAGGTCATTACTCTGGAAAGTACAAAGATGTGAGCCCCTTATTAGAAGAAGTTAAGACCGTTTTTCCCAATTCACAAAGGGCATATGATGGAGAAATAATTTCTATTTAAAAATATTTGCTCGTTCGCTTGATTTTTTAAAAATAGACTATATCTTTGCGCTGCTTTTAGGGCAAAAGATCGGTTAGCTCAGTTGGTAGAGCAACGCCCTTTTAAGGCGTGGGTCCTGGGTTCGAGCCCCAGACCGATCACACAAAAAAGCGATAAGCCTCTGATTTTCAGGGGCTTTTTTTATGTCAAATTATATCAGTTCTCAGCTAGGTAAAATATAAGATCTGTATTCTCTCAAGTAGAAAAATCTCATAAACTTTCTCTCCAAGAGGGCAAGACCCCTTGCCAATCACCAGACGTGTAGCAGAAGATTGATTATAATACATTTAACTATTAGCTGGTACTCTTTATGGATAGACAGAAAAGTAAGATTGAGATCAATGGATTATGACCATTGGAGTAGTACGGTAGCTATAGCTAGGGTACTTACTAGGTAATTATTTATTTGGGCGTCACCCTTCGGGTCAGGCTATTCAGTACTCCGCGTTCGCTTTGGTGCTCCGCACAGCGCCTCCATTCCATTGCGGCACTTACTTACTATCCTTGACGCGCATCGCGCATAATCCAAAAGCTTGTTTGTAGTCCACTGACTACAAACAACATGGGAGTTTATTAATCATCAGAAATTAAGTAAACCTGTTAATAATAATATTCCTAAAACAATTAAAAATAATCCAGCAAAGAAATCTCTTTGCAATGAGTAATACCATTTCTATTTTTAGATGACGGAAAAGGATTTAGAATTGTTCAAAATGGATCAAGGCAAAAAACGTAGGC
>ENA-ORXR01000259-ORXR01000259.1-marine-metagenome-genome-assembly--contig:-NODE-259-length-80144-cov-16.370952_pt1 | contig 80144 bp, 63 predicted proteins | sample MGYA00237866_ERZ511479 | MGnify/ENA metagenome assembly ERZ511479 | reverse complement strand
ACAATTTCTATTTCAACAACAAACACCACCTGCTACCTAGGCAATGGTGCTGCCACCGCAACAGCAACAGGTGGGAACGGCAATTACACTTACCTTTGGTCGAATGGAGCAACAACACCATCCATCCCCAATCTACCAACTGGTAGCTATACCCTAACGGTGACAGACGGTACAGGATGTACAGCTACAGCAAGCACAACCATCTCATTTACCGGACAACCAGCAATAGAGTGGCAAAAATCATTAGGAGGGAGTGGTGCTGATTATGCTTTTTCGATCCAACAAACAGTAGATGGGGGCTTCATAGTTGCGGGGTATTCAATTTCAAACAATGGAGATGTAACAGGAAATCAAGGCGATAATGACTATTGGATTGTGAAATTTGACAATATTGGCAATATAGAGTGGCAAAAATCATTAGGGGGGAGTGGTGATGACCGAGCTTATTCGATCCTACAAACAGAAGATGGGGGTTTCATAGTGGCGGGGTATTCAAGTTCAAACAATGGAGATGTAACTGGAAATAAAGGAGGTTGGGATTATTGGATTGTGAAATTGGACAATGTTGGCAATATAGAGTGGCAAAAATCATTAGGAGGGAATGGTTCTGATGCAGCGAATTCAATCCAACAAACAGTAGATGGGGGCTTCATAGTGGCGGGGTATTCAGGGTCAAACAATGGAGATGTAACTGGAAATAAAGGAGGTTGGGATTATTGGATTGTGAAATTAGACAATGTTGGCAATATAGAGTGGCAAAAATCATTAGGAGGGAGTGGTTTTGATCAAGCGAGGTCGATCCAACAAACAGTAGATGGTGGCTTCATAGTGACGGGGTATTCAAGTTCGAACAATGGAGATGTAACTGGAAATCAAGGTAGTTATGACTATTGGATTGTGAAACTTAACCAACCAGATCCAATCAACTCCAATTTTACCTCAGTCAACCCTTCCTGCTCAGCATCCAATGGCACAATCACAATCTCAACCTCTGGCAGTGTCCAACCCTACACCTTCATCTGGTCAACAGGAGACACAACAACAGCCGCCACAGGCTTACAAGCAGGAATATACACCGTAACAGTAACAGACGTCAACGGTTGTTCAATAATAGAATCAGACACCCTTAATTCTTTTGGAGTAAGCTTGTCATCCAACATTACAGGAAACCTAGATGTCACCTGCAAAAACCAAAGCAACGGTTCCGCTACCATAGCCACCACAGGCGGCACACCACCCTACAACTACCTATGGAGTAACACAGAAACCACCCCCACAGCAATTGCCTTATCAGCAGGTCTCAACATTGTTACAATCACAGACACGAATGGCTGCTACCAAGTAGATTCCATCACAATCTCAGAGCCTGATGAATTATCAATATCTTCCATTACAGGTATTAACGCCTCCTGCAACACCTCCTCCAACGGCTCCGCCACAGCCACCACCACAGGAGGCACACCGCCCTACAACTACCAATGGAGCAACAACGCCACCACCCAAACAGTATCCAACCTCTCCACCGGAACCTACACCGTAACTGTCACCGATACCAACAGCTGCACAGGCACATCCACTATTACCATCACAGAACCTTCACCATTAATCACCAGTATCATTGCCACAAATACAGTATGTACCGCTTGTGTTGGCCAAGCAGATGCAACAATACTCGGAGGAACTCCGCCATATACGTACTTATGGTCAAACGCCGCCACAACAGAGGACCTAACAGGACTTTGCGCAGGCACTTACAGTCTCACCATAACCGATAATAATGGGTGTTTAGCTACAGCTTCAACGGTCATTACCAGTACAAATACATTTAGTGGACAGGCTAGTATTAATAGTCAAATAACCTGTAACGGAGGATGTGATGGTTCAGCGTCGGCAGCGGCTACAGGCGGTCAATCACCTTATTTCTATCAATGGGGTAATGGAACCAGCACTACTATGGCTACAGGCCTTTGCAGCGGCACCTATCAGGTAACAGTCTCAGATGTAAATGGCTGTCAGGAGGTTGTTGGAATATCCCTAACAGAACCCTCCGTTCTAACAAGCAACGCCCTAATCACCAACCCCATCACCTGCAACGCCTCCAACAACGGAGCAATAACAGTCAACACCACAGGAGGAAATTCGCCCTACAACCACCAATGGAGTAACGGCAACACCACCTCCACAATCACAGGACTAACAGCCAACACCTACACCGTAACCATCACCGACACCAATAACTGCACCACGACAAACAGCATACAGCTCACAGAACCACCCGCCATCACCAGCAATATCGCCTTAGCAAGCGCAATCAGTTGCGCAGGCGAAAGCAACGGCTCCGCGAGTATAACTGCGCAAGGAGGAACACTACCATTCACCTACCAATGGGCAAATGGTGCCAACACAACAACCGCAACGGGACTAAGCGCAGGACTGGCAACAGTCACCATCACCGACAACAATGGCTGTACACAAACCAACAGCATCACCATCACAGAACCTTCCATAGTAACCATCAGCATACCAGTGACCACCAATGCCACTTGTGGTAACTGCGATGGCACAGCAAGCATCACAGCAACTGGAGGCACAGGAACATACAGCTACAACTGGAGTAGCGGACAAACAGGCATGACAGTATCCGGCCTATGCGCAGGCAGTCATCTAGTATCAGTGACTGATGCGAACGGATGCGAAACAACACAAGCCGTCAATATATCGAATAGTTCCGGCCCAAGCCTTGACACAGTGGTTTCCTCAGCATCCAATTGTACAGGAGGCACAGGGAGTTTGGACATTAGCATCATTGGAGGAACACCACCGATTCAATTTAGTATTGACGGAGGTGTGACTTTTCAGCCGGACAGCTTGTTTACAGGCTTGTTAAGCGGTATTTATGCCATTCAGGTGGTAGATGCCAATAATTGCTTGATTATCGCTTCAGACACCATACAAAACCTTCTGTCGCCTACAATTGACACTGTTCACTTCATAGAAGCGATCTGCGGCGACCCAAACGGCGCTATCCAAATCTTCACAACAGGTGGCAACCCGCCAATCGAATATAGTATTGACAACGGTGCTACCTTTCAACCGTCAGACTCATTTGGAGGTTTGTCGCAAGGCGTTTATGAGATCGTTGTACAAGACGCCGCAGGATGTGTTTCAACTTGGGCAGCAGATACTATTCACCAACACCTGGGACCTGCATTTGCTTTTTTACAAGGTGTTTCTAACTCAACCTGCGGACAGGCAGACGGGCAGATCAAGTTTATTTACAATGGAGGAACACCGCCCCTACAGTTCAGTATTGACGGTGGAACTACCTGGCAGCCAGCAGATTCTTTCCTCAACTTATATGCAGGCACCTATGATTTAGCGATTATTGATGCAAATGGCTGCGACACGTTCAAAAACAATGTCGTCTTACCAGATGAACCCGGCCCGGACATTACAAATATTTCGACTTCCAACCCAACCTGCAGCCAACAAAATGGTGTCATCTCAGTAGCAACAACAAGCGGGACCCCGCCACTCCTTTTCTCAATAAACAATGGAGTAAGCTGGCAAGCAAGTAATTTGTTTACTAGCCTTTCGACGAATTCCTATTCGATTATGGTTGAAGATGGTAACGGGTGCCGTGATACGAGTCAGCAAATTACCTTAACAGATCCAGGGGCGCCAACCATTGACTCTTTAACAGTAGTAAATCCTTCTGCCTGTGGTGGTCCGTCTGGCAATATAACAATACATGCAAGCGGAGGGACTGGGCAATTTCTCTATGAAGTAAATGGAACGTTCTATTTCAATAATAACATCCCTAATCAGCCAATTGGAACCTACGCGATCACAGTGTTTGATTCATTGGGTTGTAGCGTCGATACTACAATCGTGCTTGTGAATGGCAATGGCGTTACGATTGATTCAGTGCTTGTACAGGAGTCGTCCTGCGGAATGAGTAATGGGGTGCTTGAAATCTTGGTGTCAGGCGGTAACTCGCCTTATCAATACAGCACAGATGGAGGAACAGCCTATGCATCAGTCAATATCTTTCAAACCCTTTACGCAGGCACTTATACCGTCATTGTCAAGGATGATGATAACTGTTCAGACACAACAATTGTTGAATTGGATGATCTTACACCAGTCATTGATTCTATCACCTCCGTACCAAGCGATTGTGATATTGACAATGGAAGCCTGACCGCTTATATTTCCAATGGTTTGCCGCCTTACACTTATTTATGGAATACTGTGCCGGCACAATCAACACCAAGTGCTACAGGGTTACCACTAGACACGTTTCAACTAATAGTAACGGATGATACTGGTTGTGCTGTTACTGTTGTAGGAAATGTTGATGAACCACTAGAGCTGAATAAACCAGATGGTGATCATTTCGTTTGTGGAACGCCTTATGTAATCCTAGGTTCGGACTATATTGGGCAGTCGTTTATCTGGTCAACGGGTGAAACGACTAATACCATTTCAGTCAATCAGGCAGGAGAATACAATGTTACTGTTACAGATTTATACAACTGTTTGTTTGTGGACACGGTTGAAGTAAATCAGATTCCATTTAATCCGCAAGTGAGTGCGGATACGACAATTGTGATTGGTGATATTGCTTTTCTTGAGGCAAGCGGCGGTACTACTTATAACTGGTGGCCAACAACAGATTTGGATTGTACCAACTGTCCGAATCCAGTGGCGACTCCAAGCGATACAACAGAGTATTTCGTAGAGATTGATATTCCAACAGGTTGTCCCGATACGCTTTCTGTCTTAGTATATGCTGTTGAATCATTAGACGAAACAGTAATTGTCCCGGATGTGATTACTCCAAACGGTGATGGCGTTAATGACGAATGGATAATTGTCAACATAGACAAGTTTCCATTGAATCGTGTATTCATTGTAAACCGCTGGGGAGATGTGGTGTACGAAGCAACACCGTACAACAACGATTGGGCTGGAACGTACAACGGGAAACTGTTGCCGCAAGGCACGTATTATTACTATGTGGAGTTGGATGTCAATCAGGTTGATACTAGGAAAGGTTCAATTACATTGATTCGATAGGGTAGCATTCAGGATTCGAATACTTCTGCTAAATCGATTGTCAACTCAGGGAATATATTGGATTTTATAGTGTCTGTATTAGTGAATGGTTTGTTCTTTTGTAACGAGTAAATGCCTTTTTCAAGCACATAGACTAACACTGTTTGATCTTTCGGATGAACAACCCAATATTCCTTGACTCCGGCATGTTGGTAAAGGTCAAATTTTTCATTCAAGTCTTTATTCGCTGTACGTTTAGATAAGATTTCGATGATCCAATCAGGAGCTCCATTACAGCCTTGGTCATCTAGCTTTGAATGATCACAAATTACACATAAATCAGGTTGGACGATGGTGTTTACCACTTCTTTTTTATTGTTGATGGAAGGTAAACGGACATCAAAAGGGGCATGAAATACTTGACATTCTTTTTTTGAAAAATGGGTTCCGATAAGAATTAAAAAATTGGTGGAAATCTTTTGATGAATCCTACTAGGGGCAGGAGACATTTTATAGATTTTTCCTTTAATCAATTCCACCATCTCCTCAAATTGCCAAGTCATGTAATCTGAGTAAGTGTACGTTTTATCCAAATCCAATTTGTCGATACTGGTAACCATTTGTGTGCTTTTTTATGACAAGATACAATATTTAAGGTTAAAATGGCGGCGAAATCAAACCTCTTAGTCAAGTCAATGACCCTTAATCCGGTAAACCGCCCGCCACCTAATTACACAATCCACGACCACTCAATTCCCCTTTTTTCAACCCCGGCTTAGGTGCTTGGAATGGCCTGCCGAAGGCAGGAGTACGGAGCATCGCGAAGTACCGAGCGAACAGCGAGCATGGAAAGGACCGACCGCTGCGAAAAAGAAGGTGAAGTATGAACCTTCTTTTCGTAGGGGAAAGCTCCAAAAAAATCTCATTACCCAATCCCTATTCAGCAATACTGGCCTCACCCAACCGATCCTCCTCATCCTTCTTAAACTGTAACCGCTCAATAGCAATGCGATTAATGAGCCCGGAAACCGTATGCTCAAGTGCAGTAATTGAAAGCGTACCATCCTCCTCAGTTTCAAAATCAGAAACATAGACTATAGGATCTTCAGTAGCCTCGTCCAAGTAAATAAAGTGAAAACCGGATTCCCATTCTTCAAGTACAAAAAAGGGACGTTCGATTGTTAGCCCCTCTTCGTGCAATAAAAAAGCAACATGGTCGTGCTCATCAGGAAAACGACCCCCCATCACCCAATTAGAACGACCTCCGATAAAGAGTAACTCCCTTAATACCATAGGGAAAGGATGACCACCGTTGTATGTCGTTTCTAATTTATGAATTGCTAATAGAATGCCTACAGTGTCAGGTATTGGATTCTTTATGGAATCGTAGGAAAGGGGACAATTAGTAAGATGCTCCTCCGAATAAGGAGAAGGGTAATCTAGCAAAATTGATAAATATTTTATATCGAAATCATCAAGCATTTTATAACAGTTTTCTTGCTTACATGTAGTTGTCTTATTATCAAAATCCTATAATTAGCATATGCGAATCCAACTTAAGTGTCCAGACACTGACTGGAGACTTTTGTACCTCAAGTGTAAAGACATCTACCTAATTCTCTTGACAGTTCTCTTTTTTCAGTAGCTATTACACCTTTACGCCCTGCCAGTCCTTAGCAACCAGCAAATAGTAGGTATATCCAATATAAACCAGCCAGTACAGAATCTCAGACGACCAAGCCATCTGCAACTCCCCACCAATGTATTCGATGATGAGATAGATGGAAGACACATAGGTGATCGCACTAACCACCTGAATTTTTAAACCGGAAAAAGTAGCGCCAGTACCAGCCAGTCCATTAAACATAATAGTGCCGATAGAAAACAGCACTAAGATCACCATCAACAGCGGTAATACCGGACGTGCCATGTCGATTACAGCCATCTTAGGCGTAAACACAGCCATAATCCAATCAGGAAGCAGTACAAGCGGAACAGAGAGCAACAGTGTGGTCCCTAAACACAAGTATACCGTCTTGCGGATCACAGGAAACACCATGTCCATTCTTGCTTGACCAATTAGATTAGAGACCATGGTGTTGATCCCGGAAGAGAAACCCCAACAGGGAATAGACAATACAAGGTAAACCATTCGTAATACGTTACTTGCCGCCAGCTCCCGCTCTCCTAGGTTTTCGATGATCCCAAAAAACAGATACCAGCTCCCTAGTGCTACAACAAATTGAGCAACGATGGGGAAGGAGATCCGCATCATCGTTTTAATTTCGTCAAAGTTAATCTTAGGAAGCCTGAAGAGGTTGTATTTCTTGATGTCTTTGTCAAAAGCCATGTAAATCAAAAAGACAACAAAGGCAACGATTTCGGCAATTGTACTGGCTAGACCAGCCCCTGCGATTCCCATTTCAGGTAATCCGAAATTACCGAATATCAAGCCATAATTAAGCACCAGGTTGGTTACACCAAGGATTATTGTAGTGACGATTATAAAATTAGTCCTTGCAATTCCTGTATACAATGCAATGATAGCCACCCCGATATAACTAAAAAACACACCGTAGGAGCGTGTATTGAGGTACTCCAGACTTTTGTAGAAGATAGCGTCTGAGTTGATTGTTGCAGAAAAGAAGTAGTAGGCACCAAACTGCATAAACAGGAACATGATGACTGCTAACCCCAACTCAAAATAGAGCATACTGTAGGTCGTCCGGCCAATAGCATCGTTGTTTTGCTCCCCAACTCGGCGGGCAATCATGATCTGACCACCTTTCGAAAAACCATAACCGATAGAAGCAATAATTAGGTAAAAGATGCCTACAAAACCAATAGCACCAAGCTCTACTTCACCCACTCTGCCTAGAAAGATGCCATCCATAAGCGTGATGATATTTTGAGCTGCACTTCCAAGCATAATTGGAGCGGATATCTTCCAGATTTGTCCGTATGTCGGATTAATACTAGTGGCAGCCTTTTTTTCAATCATCACATTGTCTTATAAGAGGATATTATGGTAACAAAGGCTTCATAATCAAATATCAGACCTAATATTTTTGGTTGTTTAGGAATGCTTAGACTCATAGATTGTCGATTACTTCCCAAGTATGATCAGACAATAGTTTTACGGTAGATACAAATGCCGCAAAAGGCAACTTACTGCCCCATTCATTCGGCGCTACCATAGACAATACCCAATTCCCATTATCTTTTTCATAAAGGTGATAAGTATGTCCCATCAAGGGTTTGAAGTTGATTTCTGCCAAATAGATCTTTTCTGAAATGGCAATCCTATCTTGAATGGCCTTCGCCTGATGTGCTAATAGTTCAATTTGCTTCTTGATCTGGTTTAATTGGCGATCAGTTTGATCGTGCATAGCGGATAGCGACCTGCTCTTGATAACGGCGGTTTTGGTAGGCTTTATGATTGCTCCACCAACCGTATGCGCGTAAGGCAACGTACCAGGGTTCTCAGTGGTTTTATCTTTGTCGATAGGGTTTTCCATTTCTCAAAATTGAATCTAGATTCACGAAATATTAAATACTACAATTAGAAACACCTAAAAGCAGCATTTGGTTTCGTTTCAACTTATAAATGTATGACCTCGTCGTATGCCGCAGCAGCTGCTTCCATCACCGCCTCACTCATTGTAGGGTGTGGATGAACTGTTTTAATGATTTCCATTCCAGTTGTTTCAAGCTTGCGCGCCACAACTACTTCAGCAATCATCTCAGTAACATTGTTACCAATCATATGTGCACCAAGGAATTCACCGTATTTAGCATCAAAAATCACCTTCACAAACCCTGTTTTATCACCACCTGCACTTGCCTTTCCTGAAGCAGAGAAGGGGAATTTTCCAACCTTCACTTCAAATCCAGCTTCTTTAGCTTTTTCTTCAGTATATCCAACAGATGCAATCTCAGGAGAACAGTAGGTACAGCCTGGGATATTGTTGTAATCCAATGGTTCTGGATGGTGGCCAGCTATTTTTTCTACACATATAATACCTTCTGCACTTGCTACGTGAGCTAGTGCTGGACCTTTTACGATATCACCAATAGCGTAGATACCATCTACATTGGTTTTGTAAAAATCATCTACTAGTACTTCACCACGTTCTGTTTTGATGCCTAATGTCTCTAGACCAATATTTTCAATGTTAGTGGAGACACCAACCGCAGAAAGTACGACATCAGCCTCAATAGTAGACTGTGTTTTCTTTTTAAGATCGGTGATGGTTACTTTACATTTTTTACCAGAAACTTCCACTTTGTCAACAGAGGCGCTGGTCATCACTTTCATTTTGGACTTCTTGAAACTACGGTTGAGCTCCTTCGAAATATCTGGATCTTCGTTAGGGACTAATCGGTTTGCATATTCAACTATAGTCACCTCTGTTCCAATGGAATTATAAAAATAGGCAAACTCTACACCGATTGCTCCTGCTCCAACAATTACCATTTTGCTAGGTTTCTTATCGAGAGACATCGCTTTACGATAGCCGATGATATGTTTACCATCGATTGGTAAATTGGGGAGCTGACGGGCTCTTCCTCCAGTCGCCAGGATGATGTGTTTGGCGCTGTGAAGTGATTTCTTACCACTGTCGTCTGTGACTTCGACTTGCTTGCCTTTGACCAACTTGCCAAAACCCATGATCACATCAACTTTATTCTTCTTTAAGAGAAAATTCACTCCTTTACTCATTCCATCTGCTACGGTACGACTTCTGGTAATCATACCTTCAAAGTCAGCTTCAGCACCCTTTACAGATATCCCGTAGTCTTCTGCGTGTTTGATATAATTGAATACCTGCGCACTTTTTAATAGTGCTTTGGTTGGAATACATCCCCAGTTGAGGCATATTCCTCCAAGTGCTTCTTTTTCAACAACTGCTGTCTTTAAACCTAATTGTGAGGCTCTAATCGCAGCTACATAGCCTCCTGGACCGCTTCCTACAACAATAATATCATAGCTCATAGTATGTATTTTTTTTGAGTGATTTTTTCTGGTCGCAAATATAGGTAAATACAACATTAAATTCCAATAAGAAAGTATTCCTAATTAAACTCGAATTACCAAATTTGATACTTTTTTTAAATTAGGCCGTCATAAATATGATTTAATTTTTTTTCAAGACAACCATTTCTTTGTTTTAACCTACTTTATAAAAAATACCCTTTATACCAAGTGCTATCTCACTTTTTTAAGTTTTTATATTTTTAATAAATAAATATTAAATAACTAGTATTCATGACTAAACTCAACACAATTTGCTTATTTTTATTTTTAATTTTTATTGGTGCAACCATCCCAAGTACTGTTTTTGCTCAATGTACAGAAGTCTATAATTGGGTCAAACAGGGAGATATTTGTGGTGATACTAATAATGGTACAGCCACAGTTATCTTCCAAAATATTAATGTTCCATGCGATCCTGGAAACGGGAATCTTGATTTACATGTTTATTTCTTTGTTAATCCTGATCCTAGAAGGGCACCTGCTATCTTCGATCCATTGAGGGGTTTACCTTATGAAACAATGACTCCTTTACCTAATCCTAATTTAACATTTTTAGGATCTATTGATGCACCTTCAATTTGTGATGTTAACTACTCTTTTTCGCATAGCTTTGTAGATAGTATGACTTGTTCTGGATATGAAGTCTCGTTTTTTCTTATTCCATGGGATAGAGATCTTGATAGTGACAATGATGGCGTATTTGGAGAGTATAATCAAACCGGTTTAACTTGCCCATGGTCCAGAGAAGAAATTACAGTGCTCGGTGCACCTTGTAATCCGTTAATAGATATTGTTACTATTAGTGAAAGAGTTACTTGTACTGGTGGACCAGGTAGTGCAACTACTGTTGTTTCCGGTGGAGTAGCACCGTATACTTACTTTTGGAACACAGGGGAAACAACATCCTCTATTTCAGGGCTACCAGTTGGGTGGTACTATCTAACGGTTACTGATAATGTTGGATGTACTAAATCTAAAGCAGGATTTATACAGGCACAAGCTCCTGATATCCTTGCTACAGTTACGAGTACAGATATAAGTTGTAATGGGGAACTTGACGGAACGGCTACGGTTACAGGCTCTGCCCCAGCAACTTTCTGCAAAGTTACTGGTTATATCTGGGAAACTGGAGATACAACTACCACAATTACTGGACTAAGCCCAGGTATTTACAACGTAACTGTGAACTCTGATGACTGTTGCCCATCAGTACACCAAGTGGTCATTAATCAGCCTTCGGTTCTTATCAGTTTGGTTGGAAATGTGATTAACAATAGTTGTAGTGGGAATAGTGATGGTTCAGCTGTGGCAACTGGTCTTGGTGGTACTGCGCCTTATCAGTTTATATGGAGCAATGGTACTACCAATCAAATTATTACTGGTTTAGCATCAGGTACCTATGACCTAACGATGACCGATGCAATGGGATGCACCGAAACAAACACTATCACTATTTCAGATGAAACGGTTTTGGAAGCCATTATTGCTGTAGGTGAAGTTTCTTGCTTCGGCTATGGTGACGGAGAGTTGACTCTAACAGCCCCTGGTGCTGTAGATCCGCTTAGAGTCATTTGGAGTGATGGGCAGACAGGGGTTACAGCGTCAGGATTGATGCCAGGTACTTATTCGGCAACTGTTTTTGATGCAATTGGTTGCTCAGATGAGGTGACAGGCACTGTTCTAAATACTGAAAAATTAAAAGCTGCGGTTTCAATTATCAATGAAGCATGCGATGGAACAACTGGTTCCGCAACAGTCATTCCGTCCAGTAGTAATGCTCCATATATGATCAATTGGAGTGATGGACAAACTACCGAAACGGCTACCGACCTTATTGCAGGTCAATATGATGTGACTATTCTGGATGCAAGGGGCTGTTGTCTTGATTTATCTGTAAATGTAGGATTAGAAACCTGTAATCTTTGTGTTGAAGCCATCCTAGGAAATTTGGACATCTGCGATACAATTACCGTCGAGCCTAATCAACCACTTAGTACAATTGACTGTGATGGTGACGGGGTTACAAACCAAGATGAATGTACCGATGGTACGGATCCGCTTGATCCTTGCGACTTTGATGATACTAGTATAACTGGACCAGTGGTTGCTGATCAAACTGGATGTTTAAATTTATGCCCTGATCTTACTCCGATTATCACTATTTTACCTGGAAATATTGCAGGAGCTACGGTAGTTGAAGTTGCAGTTGAAATCACCGAATTAAACGACTACGATACAGATGGTAGTGGAATCTTAGTACGAGTACCATCTGACCCTAGACTAGGATTTACTTGGGACCCTGTTCTAACAATGGCAGCACTGACACCTGTTCAAAATCCGGATTGGAAATACCTCGGTAATAATGGTATCGTACATACTTGGAGTTATCAACAAGCTGGACTGATTATTGGCGCTGGTAATACCTCTGCTTTCGGACTTAGAGCTGTTTATGACCCACAATCAACGGACGGACAAACCACTGTTACCGCATCTATTGTTCCATTTAGTGGTGGAGAATGTAACATTTTGAACGATACAGACTCAGAACGATTGGTTTACTTTGAATAAATAATTCCGAAATAAAAAAATTAATTGAAGGCGGTATTCTAGGATGCCGCCTTTTTTAGATTTCGAATGTAAAATAAGATATTTGTAGGAGCAACGATGCACAGCTCACTATTCGTAAGGCCTGACTGCTGACCAAAGGAAGTAGGCCCATTGTTTGGTATTCAGCTAGCGCCGCACTATTCCATATTAATTGTACCAGCAAACACTACAAGTATTACGATTTCAGGAAGATTTCAGCAATTTAAGCGTAATGAAGTTCAATGCTTTTTCGAGTTCAGCATATTGATCCTGATCACATGTTATATCCGTTAAGCGTGGTAAGTGTTCCGCAAAATAAATTTGATTGTTAGCCATTTCAAACAAGCTGCTAGCTAGCATTCTAGGATAAGGATAGTTGGGAGATACCTTTGAAAATATAAGCACAACCTTATCTACAACTGCTTTGTAACTAGAAAAATAACCGCGCTCATTCTCATCATCGATATTATGGATGTGATACGTCTTCGAGCCTTCTTTGATAATTACTTTGTGGAGAATATTCTCATTGATATACTCTGTTAAGGGAGATTCCGTAGAAGCGTTAACAATATTATGTAACACAATTGATAATTGTCTATCTGGGTCATCAATATTCCTGATGTTGAGATCAATTAAATAATTGACCCATTCCCAATACCAATTGGTGAGCCACAAAAGGAGTTTATGCTTGTTTTCAAAGTATCGATAAATGGAAGCTTCTGTTGATTTAATGGCAATGGCAAGTTTCTTAAATGTAAACTGCTCAAATCCCAAATCATCAAGTAAAAGAATACTGTTTGATAAGAGTTTTTGACCATACTCTGACTTCTGAGGATCTTTTAAGTACAAGTTCGGATTGATTTTAAATCGTATTCCGTGGCCACTCATATTCTTTTTTTATTTAAAGGTAAACAATTCTAAAGAGACTTATGTTTGAGATACAAATCTATAACGTTAGAGAATAAGCACATCATTTAGACAATTAACAATAATTATGTGTAAAAGTATTGCAATTCTTTGAGATAGTATTGCTATCTTTGGAAAAAAATAAAAATAATGAATAAGTTCGGTTTTGATTTTAAACATTTTAAAGGAGATTTTTGGGGTGGAATAACAGCAGGTATTGTTGCGCTTCCGCTAGCATTAGCATTTGGTGTTAGTTCTGGTTTGGGGCCAAGTGCCGGACTTTATGGAGCCATATTTATTAGTTTTTTCGCAGCATTGTTTGGAGGAACAAATACACAAATTTCAGGTCCTACCGCACCAATGACTGCCGTAAGTATGGTAATTATTGCAGCTATCTTAGCCAACTTTGATGGTAGTGTTGCTAAAGCCTTACCTATAATTTTATCAGTATTCATACTGGCAGGTTTAATACAAATTGCGTTGGGTCTTATTGGACTGGGGAAATACATCAGGTATATCCCGTATCCTGTAGTTTCTGGATTTATGACAGCAATAGGTGTCATCATTCTGATCACTCAGATCCTTCCAGCTATTGGGTATTATCCGAAAGAAGATATGGAGTATGTCCAACAGTTTAAACCAATTGCAGAGGAGGTCATTCTAGAAAATATCTTAAAAGAAGAAGCAGGAGAAGGGATTTTAGTCTTGGAAAACTTTAAAGAAACAATTAGCCGTGCTGAAAAAATCACGCAAGAAGATATTTTACTAGAATCTAAAACATTAGCTGGTAAGGAAGCTGGTGGTATTATAGGAACAATTTCAGTTCTTCCTAGGGCATTGGCCAATATCAATTGGCTTGAATTATTGCTTGCTTTAGGGACAATTGTCATCATTTATGGCTTTAAGCGGATTACCACTGCTATACCAAGTACACTGGTGTCTTTGGTTATTATGACGGGGATCGCTTTTGGATTTGGACTGAATTACCGTAAAATTGAAGAAATTCCTTCAGGTTTACCGATACCCAATTTGGATATATTTACGTCATTTCAATTGAGTGCCTTGGCGCCCTATATTTTTACAGCCATAACGCTAGCATTGCTTGGAGCTATTGACTCCTTGCTGACTTCTGTAGTTGCAGACAATATGACGAAAACCAAACACCGCCCCAACCAAGAACTTGTTGGTCAGGGAATAGGTAACACTATTGCCGCCGTCTTTGGAGGAATTCCGGGTGCAGGTGCTACAATTCGTACCGTTGTAAACATTAACGCTGGTGGAAAGACTAAGCTTTCTGGTATGATTGCTGGTTTGCTGTTATTGATGATTCTGCTGGCTCTTGGACCTATAGCTAGTCAGATTCCTGCAGCAGTTTTAGCGGGTATTTTGATTACGGTTGGTATTGGTGTGATGGACTACAAAGGTTTAAAAGCTATCCCTAATATGCCTAGAGGAGAGGTGGCAATTTTACTCATTGTTCTTGTTTTGTCTTCTGTTTGGAACCTTGTTTATGCTGTTGGTATTGGACTTGTAATTGCTTCTTTAATGTTTATGAAGAAAATCGGTGACCTTTCTTCTGAGCGCTCAGATGTGAAAACGTTGGAAAAAGAAGAGGTATGGGGCGATGAGGTAGATTTTCCTCAACAATTAAAAGAAGAGGTGTATATCAAACACATAAAGGGACCGCTATTTTTTGGTTCTACTAGTAATTTTCAGGCGCTTGCATTACAGATTCCAGATACCGCATCTACTGTGATTATTCGTATGGGACGAATGCCTTATCTGGATCAAACTGGATTGTATGCGATTGAGGATGTTGTGCAAGATTTGGCGAAAAAGAATATAAACGTTTTGCTGGTCAATCCTTTGCCACAACCTATTTATATGCTAGAACGAATTGACATCATTCCTGATTTGATTCCTAAAGAGCATATATTCCATAGCTTCAAAGATTGTTTAGATTGGATAAAAGAAAACGTTGAGGATGTCTATCCCGCCACATCTGAAGACGCTACGAAAGCTTAGGTGTTGGCTGTTGGCCTTTTAGGAATTGGTTATTAACTTTTTGAATACAATCAAATAATACGAGTCTTCTGCTTGCAGGGGACTCTTTTTATTGATTACAAACATATAAATCGCATAAAATGTTATTCTTAATTAAAACCAAAACCTAACTGCCAAAACCAAACATCCACTCGCTTCGGTACAAACATAAAAAGATGCAAATTGTTAAGATTCATCATTATCAAGGTTTAATTCATGGTTTATTCTTATTTTGAGCCGTTTTTTAGGGAATTACAATATGATATTAAAAATAAACAAAGACAACCCGGAGCACCGGAAAATCAAGATGGTAGTAGAAAGTCTTGAGAATAATGGCTTGATTATTTATCCTACAGACACCATCTATGGCTTGGGTTGTGATATCTTTAACAAGAAGGCAGTAGAAAAACTTTGTCAACTTAGGGGAATTAATCCAGCAAAAACAAACCTGTCCTTCGTTTGTAACGACCTTAGTCATCTTTCGGAATATGCAGCTCAAATTGATAATCAGACCTTCAAATTGATGAAAAAAGCATTGCCGGGAGCTTATACCTTTATCCTAAACGCAAGTAGGAAGGTGCCTAAATTGTTTAAAAACAATAAAAAAACAGTCGGAATCAGAGTGCCAGATAACAATATTGCTCAAGCTATCGTAAAAGAACTAGGAAGACCAATTCTTTCGATTTCTCTTAAAACTGATGAAGAAGAATATTTAACAGATCCTACCATTATCTACGATCAATACAAAAAGAGAGTGGATATAGTAATTGATGGCGGTACTGGAACCTTAGAGCCAAGCACCGTTGTTGATTGTACAGGGGACGAAATAGTTGTAGTAAGAGAAGGAGCGGGTGATATTTACTCGTTTATTTAAAATGAAAGTAAAAACCATGAAGATATATCAAGTAATTTTTGTCCTTTTTGTTAGCATACTTTTATCTAATGCAATGCTGGCACAAGGAACTATCAGAGGGTTTGTGTATGATAAGGACTCTGGTGAGCCCATTTTGTTTGGTAGTGTTTTTCTCAGCGGTACAACAATGGGCGCAACTACAGATCTGAATGGATTCTTTAATATTGCAAATGTGCCTGCAGGTAAGTATGACGTAGTATGTCAGTATGTTGGTTATGATAGCACAGGTGTTACAATTGATGTTGCTGACGGCAGAATTATCAATCAAAGCCTTTATCTCATAGAAAGCAGTACCAAGTTGGATGTTGTAAATGTTACAGCCGCCAAAGAAGAAGCTAAATCTGACGTGAGAGTGTCCGTTACTAAGGTCACAGCCAAGCAAATCAAATCAATTCCAGGAATGGGAGGTGAGGCGGATCTCGCCCAATATCTTCAAGTACTTCCTGGCGTTATATTTACTGGGGATCAAGGAGGACAATTGTATATCCGAGGGGGGTCGCCAATTCAAAACAAAATATTGTTAGATGGTATGACGGTGTACAATCCGTTTCACTCCATTGGCTTTTTCTCGGTTTTTGAAACAGAAATCATTCGAAATGTTGACGTATATACTGGTGGCTTTAGTGCTGAATACGGTGGTAGAACATCTGCAATTATTGATATCACATCCAAGGACGGAAATAAGAAGAGATTTGGTGGTAACCTAGGAGTCAATCCCTTTCAGGCCAAACTTCTATTAGAAGGTCCAATCATTAAACTAGACGAAGATAAAGGAACAAGTATGTCATTTATCCTTTCTGGTAAACATTCTTACCTAGCGGAAACATCAAAAGTATTGTATCAGTATATTGACAAGGCTGGACTGCCTTATGGTTTTACTGATCTTTATGGTAAGGTCTCTTTGAACGGTAAAACAGGAAGTAAACTTAATCTGTTTGGTTTCAATTATAGAGATAATGTTGACTTTGAAGGATTAGCTGATTTGAACTGGAATTCCTATGGTGTAGGAAGTAACTTTAAATTGGTACCCAATAACTCTCCTGTCATTATTGGTGGACACTTTGCTTACAGTGATTACAATATTACCTTGGAGGAAGAAGAGAATAAACCTAGAAATAGTAAGATGACTGGCTTTGATGTAGGATTGGACTTTACCTCCTACTTCGAAAAAGGAGATTTCAAATACGGTCTTGAAGTTGGTGGATTTACTACTGATTTTCGATTTACAAATGCCTTTAACTCTATTATCGAGCAGAAGGAGTTTAATACGGAGTTAGCTGCTTTCATGAAGCTGAAATACCAATTTGGACCAATGATCGTTGAGCCAAGTTTGAGAGGTCATTATTATGCCTCAATAAGTGAGTTTTCACTTGAACCTAGAATTGGGATGAAGGTTAATATCACTGATTATTTACGATTTAAACTTGCAGGAGGGCTGTTTTCTCAAAACCTGATTAGTGCTGTAAATGAACAGGATGTCGTAAATCTGTTTGTCGGATTTCTGTCGTCTCCTTCTAATTTGGATAAGCCAAACAGTACTGAAAATGCCGACCATAGACTTCAGAAATCAGTTCACGCAATTGGAGGATTTGAGATAGACTTGTTTAAGAATGCTGAGCTAAACATCGAACCTTACTATAAATTGTTCCCGCAACTGATCAACCTAAATAGAAATAAACTGACTTCTAGTGACTCCGATTTTGCAACTGAAACTGGAAAAGCGTACGGTATTGACTTCTTGGCGAAATATGATACCAAACGGACATTTGTCTGGTTAGCTTACTCTTATGGTCATGTGAAAAGGGATGACGGTATTCAGGAATACCCAACGCACTTTGATCGCCGTCATAATGTGAATGCATTAACTACCTATAAAATGGGGAAAGCGGGTGACTGGGAAGCTAGTGTTCGCTGGAATCTAGGATCAGGATTTCCATTTACACTAACTCAGGGCTTTTTTGAATACCTGCCGTTTGAAGAAGGAATTGAAACGGACTATATTAGTAATAACGGTACACTTGGGGTCATTTATTCTGACGACAGAAATTCGGGAAGACTACCATACTACCATCGGTTTGATGTTTCATTGAAGAAGAGTTTCGAGTTTTCCAAGTACTACAAAATGCAGGTATATGCTAGTGTAACGAACGTCTACAACAGAGAGAATATCTTTTATTTTGATAGAATCCAATACAATCGTGTCAATCAATTACCTATTTTGCCTAGTTTAGGTGTAAATTTGGAATTCTAAGAATCTGTTTTAAATAGTTGACCATGACCGCTGAAATCCTATATTCAGGAGCACTTCATACTACTGCCACACATCTGAAATCTGGAAATGTCATTGCTACAGATGCACCAGTAGATAATAAAGGAAAGGGCGAAGCGTTCTCTCCGACAGATTTAGTTGCAACAGCCCTAGGATCTTGTATCCTGACTATTATGGGAATTGCGGCCAATACTCATCAAATTGATATGGAAGGGGCAACCTGCCAAATCACAAAGATAATGGCTTCCAACCCTAGGAGAATTGCCAGAATTGAGTTGGAAATTCAATTGCCAAATAAAAATTATTCCGATAAGGAAAAGAAAATTCTAGAAAAAGCAGCACATCATTGCCCCGTTTCTAAAAGCTTACATCCTGATTTGGAAGAGGATATAAAATTTTTATGGTAGTACAACTTTATGCTTTTAAAAACGTTATTAGAATAGGATTGGCGATTCTTATTAAATTTAATTAAATTTGGGAAGGTTAAAATTGTATCCATTATGAAAAATCTTCTTTTCTATTTCTTGGCGATCACTACAACCATTTGCTTTGGGCAAGAAGAAATGCCTAATCAGCAAAGTACAGATTTCAAGAAGGAAGTAACACTTGACTTAAAAATTCATTCGTCAGGATATAGTGTTGGGGTTAATTACGGATTGATTCGTGACAAATCTGTTCTTTTTGCACACCTTAGTGGTTCGTCAATCAAGCATCCAAAGGAATGCAAGCTAAGCTTTGATAGCCCTTCTACACTTGGCAATCCGCCTCGTGCCTTTATTTATGGTAAACAAAACAGTTTTTATACCATTAAGCTTGGTGTCGGACAAAAGTATAACCTTTCTGCGGTCTCAAAAGAAAGGGGTGTTACTATTGGTGCCGCTTATCATCTTGGTCCTAGTATTGGTTTATTAAAGCCATACTACTTAGAGCTCATCCGATTAATCGAAGGAACGACACAATATGAAGTCGTTACAGAACGAATTACTGAAGAGAATAAATCTGAATTTTTAGACCCCTTTTCTATCTACGGATACGGAGGTTTTGGTTACGGGATTGATGAAATGAAGCCTGTTATTGGTGGTTATGCACAAGGATCTCTTCGTTTTGAATGGGGCAAACAAAATTATTTTATTCGCGCCATAGAAACAGGATTGATGATTGAAGCATTTCCTAGCATTATTCCAATTATGGTCGAAGATGAAGTGAAAAACAACTTTTTATTTGCTAATCTATTTATTGCTATTCAAATTGGAAAACGTTCCTAGGCATAAGTCCTAATGAGTTACTTTAATAGTACCACGCTCCTTACTATCTTTTTACCAAATCAGTCATTAATGTTTAGTGTCCATCAATACACAATTATGAACCACATGCAGTCTGATTGTCGAAATTTAAAAGGAACACGTTATGACTATAGTACTTTTTGCCGTGTTGCTGTATTAAACGTTGAATTAAACATTAAACATTAATCATTATTACAATGCTGATCGACTTACCAATAGTACAAAAAAAAGAACCTAGACCCAGAAAACCTAAATGGCTGAGAGTCAAGATACCTAATGGTGAAAACTACAAACGTCTAAGGTCCATTGTAGATGAGAAAAAATTGCATACCATTTGCCAAAGTGGCCATTGTCCGAACATGGGAGAATGCTGGGGGGCTGGTACTGCTACATTCATGATCCTAGGAAATACTTGTACACGGTCCTGTTCGTTTTGTGCCGTAAAAACAGGACGACCTCCCGAATTTGATACAGACGAACCAAGACGAGTTGCGGAAGCCATCCAACAAATGGGTGTCAAGCATGCTGTTATTACCTCAGTAAATCGCGATGAGCTAAAAGATCGTGGTGCCTCTATTTGGTATGAAACTGTTGTCGAAGTCAAAAGACTAAGCCCTCAGACTACCATCGAAACACTAATACCAGATACCAGAGCAAATTGGGACGCCTTGGAAACAATGATTAGTGCCGGGCAAGAAGTTGTATCACATAATATGGAAACAGTTAGACGGTTGTACCGAAAAGTTCGACCACAAGCAAAATATGACAGGAGTCTGGAGCAAATTAAACGGACAAAGGAATATGGTAAACGCACAAAATCAGGCGTAATGCTTGGTCTTGGTGAAACGGATGAGGAGGTCTATCAAATTATGGATGATCTAGTAGCCAATGGTTGTGATGTATTGACACTTGGCCAATATTTACAGCCCACTAAAATGCACTTAGAAGTGGCAGACTTCATTCACCCAGACAAATTCGCAGCATTCAAGGAAATTGGATTGCAGAAGGGGTTTGATTATGTAGAAAGTGGTCCTTTAGTCCGATCGTCTTACCATGCAGAAAGACATATTTAGTAATGAGTAATGTTTAATGATTAATGTTTAATTATTGACGCTACTTCTTGTCTCTTGCCTGGATTGATTACGAGTTGGATTCTTTTAATTGTTAATTCCTATGACTTCTGATTAAAAGAGCAAATTGTCATTCTGGTCCAGTTTCTTTTGTTTATCAGTTCTGAGGTCGAGGATGTTGCCCATATTGTAACACGTTCTGCAACGCGGTTCGTAAGATTCTTTTTCTCCAAGTAATACCTTTTCACTATCATTAATTTTCCGATAGGAATGTGTGGCAAGATTACCGCAGTGTTGGCAAATCGCATGAACTTTAGTAATATACTCAGCAATAGATAAAAGGTGTGGCATTGGACCAAAAGGTTTTCCAGTATAATCCATGTCTAACCCAGCAATGATAACCCGTATTCCCATAGCTGCCAACTCTTCACAAACCACTGGGAGCCCAAGATCGAAAAACTGAGCCTCATCTATACCAACGACCTCAAAGCCTTCTGATAACTCAACCAGCACTTTCGAACTTGCAACTGGTATGGAAGAAATCTTGTTTTCATTATGAGAGACAATCTTTTCTTCATCATATCTTGTGTCAACAGCAGGCTTAAATATTTGAACTTTTTGATTGGCGATCTTGGCGCGTCTTAACCGTCGAATTAACTCCTCTGTTTTTCCAGAAAACATGGAGCCACAAATAACTTCGAGCCAGCCACTACGCTGAGATTTGAAATGTGGTTCTAAAAACATACTAATTTAAAAATCGTCTACTTAATGAGAATATTATTAAAAATTCACAAAGTGTTAATTATGAAGGGAATGTAAAATAGTTCAGGCAAAATTGAAGTTCAAGAAATGTGAATTTAACAGTTTTTCAGATTGTACTATACTACATCTCACATTTATTATCTAATTTTGCTCGTCACAAGATATAATTTTAAATTAAAAAAGCCAATCATAAAATGGATCTGCAAAAAACGAAGATTCTATTAGACAAAATAAACCGCTTACACCAAGGGTTTTTAGACAGCAAAGAATCTATTTCAAAAATTGAAAAAAATCTGATGCTGGATTATCTATCCACAATATATGATGCCGTTTTAATGTCTGATATTAATGTAAAAGCGCCAGTGGCCCATAAAACTGCTGTTGTTAGCCAACCAGTTGTCCATACACCTGTAGTTAAACAAGTAACACCTACACCAAAAGTAGTTCCTGTTGTACAGCCTGTGGCGAAACAAGTGCAGCCAATTGTTCAAAAACCAGTCGTTCATCCTGATCCGACTCCTAAACCAGTCGTTCAAACGACCGCACAACCTGTACAAAAAGTCATACCTAAAACAGAACCTGTTGTGCAGCGGGTTGAACCAGTAAGGCCTGTCGTCGTTAAACCCGAAGAAGAACCAAAGCAACCTAAAGTCGCGAAGCCAACTATAAAAGTAAAAGCGACTCAATTTAATACGGCTTATGATGAATTGTTTTTGTTTGAATCTGCTGGTGAAGAACTATCAGAGAAACTTGCTAATAAGTCTATAAAAAGTATTAAAAAAGCACTTGGAATTAATGAAAAATACTTAATCTCAAATGAATTGTTTGGAGGAGATAACAACGTTTTTCAAGAAACAATCAATCAACTAGACAGTTTGGGCAGTTATAATGAAGCAAGAACATTTTTAGAAAGAGAAATTATTGGGAAATTCGGATGGGACGAACCAAATCGATTAAAAAGAGTCAAAAGTTTCCTTAAATTGTTGAAAAGTCGATATAATAGTTAATATGATGAAGAAAATTGCTGTATTTACCTCTGGAGGTGATGCTCCTGGAATGAACGCCTGTGTCCGGGCTGTTGTCAGAACTGCGCTACATGAAGGTATAGAAGTAATGGGCATCATGAAAGGCTATGCAGGTATGATAGATAATTTGTTTATTCCATTACAATCTAATGCAGTAAGTAATATCATTCAAAAAGGAGGAACGATCTTACAAACGGCTAGAAGTGAAGCATTTAGAACTAAAAAGGGTAGGGCAATTGCTTATCAAAACCTGAAAAATCTGGGTATTGAAGGAGTCGTAGCAATCGGAGGAGATGGTACTTTCGCAGGAGCAAGCGTATTCATGGAGGAATTCGATATTCCATTTATAGGAATACCAGGCACTATTGATAATGATTTGTACGGAACTGATTATACTATTGGCTTCGATACCGCAATCAATATAGCTATGGAAGCAATTGACCGGATAAAAGATACTGCTCATGCTCATGATCGATTATTCTTTGTTGAAGTAATGGGAAGAGATGCTGGATTTATAGCCTTAAGAAGTGGGATTGCAACTGGTGCTGAGGCTGTCCTTGTTCCAGAAAGCAAGACAGATATAAATGATCTGATCCAAATGCTCAAATCAAATTATCAACAAAAGAAAAGCTCAAGTATTGTAGTAGTGGCTGAAGGAGATGATGCTGGTAATGCATTCGAAATAGCCAAGCAAGTAAAATCTCAGTTTGATGGCTACGAAATTAGAGTCACTGTTCTAGGACATACCCAAAGAGGCGGCAGCCCAACCTGTAACGACAGAGTACTGGCTAGTCAATTAGGCATTTCTGCTGTAAAATCTCTACAAAAAGGAGAAAAAGGAGTGATGGTTGGACAAATTCACAAAGACATTGTTTTAACACCTTTCGATAAGGCTATAAAGTACCATCAAAGGATAAATCCGACGATGTTGGAAATGGTTTCAATATTGTCCTAAAATTCAATTGTCACGTAAATTTTACATTTATTTTACAAATAAAGGAAATTGTTGATAAACTAGACATATTTTTTAATTTCTTAGACTGTTGATTAACAAAACGCTACAGATAATAATTTTAATTAAATCAATCTATAACTTCATTTGGTTTAATAATAAAAATTAAAATTGTTAATTTAGCACATGAAAAATAAGATTTTCTTAACTAACATAACTTTTTATAACAAAATTGGAATTTATGAAAACTAAATTTACCACGAGACCAATGAAAGCATTAACGATGATGTTTCTATGCTTTTTCATTGTCAATACGACATACGCTCAAACACCACCTGCAAATGATAACGTTTGTAGTGCTATGGATGTAACGTTGGGACTACCTGGTGTCTTTATGGTTGTTGATACAGCTACTCTTGAAACAGGTGAAACCGTAATTAATCCACCATTAGGTGATTGCGAAAATGGATGGTGTGATGATGGCGGACTTGATGGTTCTGTCTGGTTCACATTTACTGCTCCAGCGGGCGGTGCTGTAAACATTTCTTTATGCGGATCTGCTTACGATTCACAATTAGCTCTTTATGAGGTTGGCAATTGTGCTGACTTTACTACCTTTTCGTACATTTTTGGTAATGATGATACACCTGGCGGTACTCCAGGTTCTGAATGTGGCCTTGCCGATCCAAATACAGCTGGATACGGTCTTGGTTCAGAGTTTGATATTTTCTGTCTTACTCCTGGACAAGTTTACTACGTAGTCGTTGACACTTGGTTAGCTACAGCAGGTGGGCCTCAGCCTACGGGACAAATCTTGGATTTGAAAATTAATGCACTTACTGGTCCTCCTCCAACTGCATCTATCACTAATGTTCTTGTAGAAGATCCATTATGTCCAGGTGGTGCAAATGGTACGGCAACAGTTGAATTTACTGGTGCTGGACCATTTTCAATACTTTGGTCAGATGGTCAAATGACTCCAACTGCTACTGGTTTAGCAATGGGTAGTTATAATGTATCAATTACTGACTTTTGTGGTGGTACAGCGAATCAGACAGTCATGGTTAATGATGGTGTTCCTCCTTCGCCTCCAACAGTTGGGAATCTAGGAATTTTGGCTGCAAAATGTGGTGCTGATGGTACTGCTTCAATTGAAGTTCTAACTGGAACTCCTCCATTTACTTGGCTTTGGAGTACTGGTTCAACTGAGCATCAACCTTCTCTTCCAGCAGGTACACACACAGTAAGTATTACTGATGGTTGTGGAACATCTACTATTTCACAAACTGTTGTTATCCCTGGTGGTACTGACGTTTCTAACGAAAACTTTACTATTGATCCTGTTTCTGGATGTAGTGTTACATTTAACGGAGTAGTTAATAACGTTTCACCAGTTACAAATAACAATGTTACTTACAATATCGACCAAACTATAGGCGGAAACATCGCTTGTAGAGGAGGTGGATTTATTTCTGATAACGGTTTTTGGAGAGCGTTTAATCTAGCAGGTGACTTTGGTATAAATGCTCCATTCCTTATCGGTGAGCTTGAGTTAGGTGTTTTCTCTGCAAACGCTACTTTGGGAGAAGGACATCAGCCAATTGAAATTAGAATTTACAATGTAACTAGTATGGATTTATCTGTTTCTACTAACACATTAATGAAGACAGTTAAATGGACTGTTGCTGACAGACCTAGTACAGCTGCTGGGTTTATTTATATTCCTATTGATTATGAAGTACCAGCTGGACAATTATTCGCTGTTGAAGTATGGAACCCAAATGGTACAACTTTAGGTAGAACTCTCGGAATTGGTGCAAATACGACTGCTGCTCTTGGTGGAACGGAAACATTTATTACTTCTAATGGTTGTTCAATTCCTACTCCAACACCAATGAGTACAATTGGATTCCCACACCAAACTGTATTTAACTTAGTTCAATACACTTACAATCCTGTTACATGGACTCCAGCTACATACTTAGATAATGCGGCTGCATTAGCTCCAATTTTAACTATTCCAGCAGGTACAGTTAATCCTTCAAACACTGCAGTATACACAGTAACTGTTGTTGATGGTTGTGGTTCTACTCAGATGGCTACTGCTACTGTTGATGTTTCAGCATGTATTCTTTTGTCAAATGAAGATTTAGTTGATGTAAGTAGCTTCACTATTTCTCCAAATCCAAGTAGTGGATTGTTTAACATTACTAATGATGGTGCTGCAAGAGAAATGACTCTTGAAGTATACGATCTAAGTGGAAAAAATCTTGTTTCTAAAGTAATTACTTTAGGTCAAGGTGATGTAACAGCTCTTGATTTATCTGCTGTTGCTTCTGGCATGTACATCGCTAAACTTACTGATGGCGATCAAGCTGAAATTCACAAGTTAATTGTTGAATAAGATTAGATAAAGTACAACTTTATTATATTAGCCGGACCTCGATATGAGGTCCGGCTTTTTTTTATGCGGTTACATGATGTAAATGTGCCATTTAAATAAAACCTCGAATAGAATGAAATAATGAATTTAGAAACTCACAATATCAAAATAAAAGTCCAAGATTGAAACGAAATTAAAACCAAGTTGAATAAGTTGAACGGAGTAACCAATGGATATTTTAATTTTAGAATAACAATGGCGATTATATTCAATGCGCTGGACAATCTGAAATGCCGACAATAGAGTATTGATTAAATTCTGAACCTAAATTCAAACATTATGTTATCGGGAAAAGTATAGGCAAAAGCGCTCTAAAAGTGAGTTGGGTTGTTTTACAAACTATTTTTGGAAATATTATAGTACACAAAGTAGAAGTTCTGAATGTAAAAGATGCAGAATTAATTTATAAAGAGTTTTATGAAGATCAAACAATCCCAAAAACCTTAAATAAAAGAAACGTAACTAAATTACATTTGAAATAGAAAACGGTTTACAACAAGCGATAATCATGTCAGATTGGCTATCGCCAAATCCGCCAGATCACCGATACGAAGCATGTAATAAGGTTACGAAAGGCTTTACTTACAGGAAAACCTTTAGTTTGAGGCCTGCCTGCTGCGCAACGCAAGGCAGTTCTGTGGATTTAAGATTTTCCCAAAACGTAGGGTTTAAACGACAGTTCAAAAAATGGTGGAACCGCGACAGCAGAAAGAAGCCTTACAAGACTGTGTTCATTTATAGGCTGCCCTAATGGGTTTTGCTAATAAAAACAATACTATCACCCTTCCGTATAGAATAATGAGCAACAAGACGTCTTAAAAGCGATTTTAGAACGATATGCGCTAAGGAGTATATTGAGGAATGCGTCCTCCATTTCAATTGAATTAAGAAGGAAATACTTATTAGCTATCAACTTAATAAGGCGAATGATGCTCCTCTGCTTCTAAGGTCTGTCTAAACTCCCCTAAGCGAAACCGTAATGGGAAATTGCCGCGTTGCATTGCTTTATGTTCCAATTTGCAGAAAAAGCCTAGTGACTCGTAGCAAAATACCTCAGGGACCTCAGTTACATACCACATAGACGTTTGGTCTTGGTCTATCAAGGGTAATGCCTTGTTAGCCTCAAAATCTGTGATCAGTGGGCGGTCAAGTTGTTTTTCGATGTACTGGAGTAGTAAATCAGTCGGTTGCTCTTGAGCGGAAATGCTAGAATATCCTAGTAAGAGTAGCGCAATTGCTGCTCCTTTGATAAACCCTGAGTGATATGACTTCGCATTTGTCATAGCGTGATTGCTGGATGAAATTGACGGGTGCGCCAGGGATGGTAGTGATACGAGGTGAAGCTAAAGGCTTGTGAAGCAAGGAGGCGCGACGGCTGGAACAGACTAGCGGAGACTATGCTAAACAGTCTTTTAGCGAGCCGAGTACAAGCGGACAGCCCGTGACGAGCCTTTGAGTTGAGCGGCGCCCTAAAAAATACAAATAGCTTTTGGTTCTTAACTTTCAACCACGTCATCATTTGTTGGTTTTATTCTCTTGCTACCCTTGTACATTTTAAAGCATAAGAACTTACATTCCAGTGCTCCATTGTGCAAGTTGTGTCGATTAGAGGCCCGCAAACCGACACGTTTTAAAGCTTCTTTGTTAGAAGAGATGATCCAAACATCGTACCCTGAAAATTTCTGTTTTAGCGTGTCACCAATGTCGGCATAGAATTCATCTTCCATTTCCATCCGTTCTCCGTAAGGCGGATTAAACATCATCGTGCCGCCATCAGGGAAAGGAGACTCCAGGTCTTCGAACGCACACTTTTTAAGGCGTATGGCGGAAAACTCTTTATCAAACAAACTATCCTTGGAATGTCGGATGGCCATGTGTGACTTGTCGTAGCCAAATATCTTGCAAGTCATTGGTTGCCGTTGTGCGCGTTCTTCCTCCTTGATCTTATTCCACAATTCGCTATCAAACTCCTTCCAACCTTCAAAACCAAAACGTCGTCTTAAGGCGCCAGGAGCAATGTTTTGCGCAATCAGAGCGGCCTCGGCCAATAAAGTGCCAGATCCGCACATTGGATCCACGAAATCGCTCTCTCCTTTCCAACCCGCTAGCATTATCATTCCAGCAGCCAATACTTCGTTGAGTGGAGCAGGAGGGTGGCCTTCCCGATAATTTCGCATATGGAGTGAGGTACCAGAACTATCAAGCGCAACCGTGACTCTAGTACCGAATATGTGAACGTTGATTCGGACATTAGGATTGCGGGTATCAACAGAAGGGCGTCTGTTCTTGCGATTTCTGAATTGGTCAGCAATCGCATCCTTTGTCTTAAGCGCAGCGTACTTTGAATGTCTGAAGATCTCTGAGGAGGTGACGGAATCAATTGCGAAGGTGTCTTCTAGTAAAATATACTTGTCCCAATAGATGGAGTACATGCCTTCGTACAATTCTTCCTCATTATTCGCGTTGAACTGATAGATCACTTTCAAGATTCGAAGCGCAGTTCTGCAATGAAGGTTGACCTTATACATTAAAGCTTCGTCACCGCCAAATCCAACAGCCCTTTTCAGTATTGTTACGTTTTTGGCGCCCAATTGCCGTAATTCTTCGGCTAGTATTTCTTCCAGACCAAAAAGTGTTTTGGCAATGTATCTATCCCGAGGGTTCGATTTATGTTTTGGTTTAGGCATATACAAAGGTAATTTAATTGCGGGAAACGCCTATTGCATATCTTCAATTTAACCTAAGATATGCATTAGTGAACGAAGCGTATTTTAGCTGTATTGCAATTGTAGGAGAAATAAACTGTTATATCGTTTTACTTGCATAGTAGAAAATAACTAACCATACTAGTCCTTTTATCAGGAAAAACATAAATCCTGCGAACCCTAAACGCTTGATCCACATTATTGTTTTATTCTGTCCTTCGGTATCTTCTACTATTGGAGCATCTAGCGCAGCGGTTGCCCGCTTCTTTTTGAGAGCTTTTCCGGCAAAGCTCATTCCTCCTACAACAACAAGTAAAACTGCAATAATTATTACTGGGCTAATGGCCATCATTTATTCTTATTTTTCAATATAACAATAGATTTGGAGTAAAGTTTAATCTGGGTTTATGTCTGGATCACTCCAGGATTAAATTTAGCTACAGGTGCGTTATTAGCGGCTTCAATTCCTTTAGAAATCACGTTACGGGTTTCAAGTGGATCGATTATTCCATCTACCCACATCCTTGCCGCAGCATAGTAAGGTGAGGTCTGATGATCATAGCGCGACTTGATCTTTTCATACAACTCTTTCTCCTCTGCTTCATTGGGTGCTTCGCCCTTCGCTTTTCTGGAAGCCATCTGGATTTGAACCAACACTTTGGCAGCTTGTGCGCCACCCATTACTGCTAGTTTTGCTGTGGGCCAAGCGTAAATCAGACGTGGATCATAAGCTTTGCCACACATCGCATAGTTGCCAGCACCATAAGAATTGCCTATGATAATACTGAATTTGGGTACTGTTGAGTTGGAGACTGCATTGACCATTTTCGCACCATCCTTAATGATGCCGCCGTGCTCAGAACGTTTACCGACCATAAAGCCAGTAACATCATGTAAGAATACTAGTGGAATCTTCTTCTGATTACAGTTCATGATAAACCGTGCAGCTTTGTCAGCAGAATCGGAGTAAATGACACCACCAAACTGCATTTCCCCTTTTTTATTTTTGACGACTTGTCGGTTATTTGATACAATGCCTACAGACCATCCATCAATCCGTGCATAGGCGCAAATGATAGTTTTGCCGTATCCTGCTTTGTATTCTGTATATTTCGAGTCATCTACCAAGCGTTCTAGGATCTCATAAGAGTCATAGGGTTTAGTGCTAGCAGCAGGGTATAACCCATAGATTTCAGACATGTCTTTCTTAGGAAGTGCTGCCTTAGCGCGATCAAAACCAGCAGACTCAAAGGTGCCCATTTTATCGATAAGGTCACGAATTGTTTCCAGACATGTTTTATCGTCTGGCATTTTGTAATCAGTAACGCCTGAAATCTCGCACTGTGTTGTTGCACCGCCGAGTGTTTCCTTATCTACAGTTTCTCCGATGGCTGCTTTGACCAGGTAAGGGCCAGCAAGGAAAATACTACCAGTCTTATCAACGATCAAGGACTCATCAGACATGATTGGCAAGTAAGCACCACCAGCAACACACGGTCCCATGATGGCAGCAATTTGTGGAATACCCATACTAGACATTACGGCATTGTTGCGGAAGATCCGTCCGAAGTGTTCTTTGTCAGGAAATATCTCGTCTTGCATTGGTAGAAAGACACCAGCACTGTCTACGAGATAAATAATGGGAAGGCGATTCTCCATTGCAATTTCCTGAGCACGCAGGTTCTTTTTTCCTGTGATAGGGAACCAAGCACCTGCTTTTACTGTAGCGTCATTAGCGACAATCATGCAAAGGCGTTTGGACACATGTCCTATTCCTGTGACCACGCCACCGGAGGGGCAGCCGCCGTGCTCTTCGTACATCTCATAGCCTGCAAGCGCGCCAACTTCGATGAAGTCGGAGTCTTTGTCCAACAGGTGATCGATTCGCTCTCTTGCCGTCAGTTTTCCTTTTCCTTTATGCTTGTCAATCCTTTTTTGTCCACCACCGAGATGTACTTTTTGAAGGATTCTGTCCAGCTTTGAGAGGGACAGCTTCATTGCATCTTCGTTTTTGTTAAACTCAAGATCTGAAACCGAATTTTTCTTTGTAGCCATAGTGTGCTCAATTAAGGCCCCAAAATTATAAAATAATAGGCAAATTGATAAAGTAATTGGGGGAAATCCCTAAACTATCGCAATTTGAAGTCTACTTTATAGTAAAATCGGGCTTTTGAGATGGTAATCGAGGGTTGAATTTATAGTTTTGGTAGGTTTAAATGAAAGGCAAGGTTCATTAGGTTAGCTATATCCTTTTACTTAGAATTTCATCAGCAAAATTTAACCAAAGACAAACCAAACAAGAAAAGTCATCTAATTATTCTTGAAGGCGTAATAATTTTTTGGTGGTAGCGATCCAAAACGGACTTATGAACAGGGTCAAGGAAATCACAATTATGGTCAATTGGTATTCGAAATCTGTGATAATGGTGGAATAAAAGGCGCTTGACGCAAGCATAAAACTCAATTCTCCAATTTGCGCTAGTAGTGCACCACCATACAAAGCAGTTTTCCAATTTCTTGAAAAATATACTAATGCCACTGAATTAATTAAATGGTTGCTCAAGTAGACTGCTACAAGAAGACCGACAATTACTTTCCAATTGGATATTAAAAACTGGATGTCAATTAGCATCCCAATGGATAGGAAAAAAAGCGCGACGAATATGACCCGAAAAGAATGAAGGCTATCATGAAACCAGTCAGTAGACTTGGCGGCATGAACCAGCATTCCTCCAACAAAAGATCCTAGTGCAGCAGAGAGTCCAAATAGTGCCGTTAGTGTAGCAAAGCCAAAACAGACAATCAACGCAAAAATAACTTGCAGTTCGTGATCTTCTTTCAATGCTTCTCCGAAGGGAAGCGAAAACTCTTTCTTTTTTAAGACCCAAATCATACCACCGATAACTAGTAGGCCACCTAGAATTTGCAAAAATATTTCGTTAGAGGAAGGGACATTACCACCCAGATAATTGGTCATGATCAACATTGGGACAATAAGTATATCTTGCATCAATAGAATACTGATAACATTTTGTCCGATTTCACTTTGGTTATCTTTGCTATCTTGTAGCAGTTTGATAACCACCGCCGAGCTACTTAAACTAATGATAAACCCTAGGACGATGATGCGATTGAGGCTCCAATCATAAATCCAACCAATCAAGCATAACATTAGGACGCTACCAAGGATTTGAAATAGGGTGCCAAATGTAGGGATTTTCCAGTTTTTTATGAGATTGGGGAGATTGGTTTCCATTCCAATAAAAAAAAGTAATAGAATTAGGCCCATCTCTCCAAGTAGGTGAATGACTTTTTCATCAATTACTAGCTGAAATCCGTGTTTTCCAATTAAAACTCCTGCTAGGATATAGGCGATTACATAAGGCTGGCGAAAATATCGAAGGATACTGCCGATCACGATAATAATACTACCCAATAACAATAAATTTACTAGATCTAGATTGATAGAAGAAAGTAATATCATGAATTCACATTTCTCTACAAGTTCGTTTGAAAAATAAATATAGGAATACCAAATTGCCTAGTTGCAGTTGTGAGATAAATTAATTGGGCGGCTTTAGCAAATCATAAAATTGATTCAATTTTGGTAACAATATTATTCTCGTTCGTCTATTGATTGAACGACCTTCTGATGTTGAATTGTCAGCAAGTGTGTTATATTCTCCTCTTCCTGCAGCTATTAATTTATTAGGGTCTACTCCAAATTGAGTTTGTAAAATTCTTACGACTGATGAAGCCCGTTTTACACTCAAATCCCAGTTATCTTCAATACAGGCGTTTTTAATCGGTACATTATCTGTATATCCTTCAACCATTAGATCAAGTTCAGGTTTTGATTTAATGATGGTAGCTATTTTTGAAAGCACTTCATTTGCCTTTGGAGTGAGCGAAGAGCTTCCTGATTGGAACAACATCTTATCTGATAGGTTTATGAAAACCACCGTCTTGTCAACCTTTACGTCGACATCTTCATCTGCTATTCCTTGTTTTAGAACACTTTTGAGATTTACGCTCAATGCAAGATTCATTGAGTCCGCCTTACTTTTAGCGGCTAACAAATATTTAATATAACCATCCTTACTTTCTAATTGCTTCAATGTTTGATTTATATTTTCGTTGGCTGATTTTGAAAGGACCGTTAAATCTCCCACTTGGGTAAATTGTTTTTCTCTTTGCTTTTTCAAATCATTGATTTGCGCTCTTAACTCAGTAATTACTTCATCTTTCGAGCTATTTAGCTTTTGATAACGATTATCTCCCTCTTGCAGCTCTAAATTTAGTTCTCTTTCCTTTTGTACACTATTGGTAAGTTTAGATTTACAATCATCTAATTTTGTGTTTACTACTGCTAGTTCAGATTCACAATTTTCTAACTTAATTCTTGATTTTTCAAATTCAGATAGGAATTTTTTCTTAGAAACACAACCAATTGACAAGGAAAAAGAAACCATTAAAAATGGCAATAAGGCTTTATACTTCATAATTCGTTAATTAGTACATGCTATTCATATTATAGAACGGAATGTAAAAGTTGAAAAATTAGTTTTATGTTCAATTATTAATATGTCGTGTGAAACATTTATATATACAACGCTTACACTTTCACAATATTACAATTTTTCATCAGAACATCCAACGATTCTTATATCCCAATCATGGAATATGTTTGTCTGTTAGGATTTTGAGGAAAAAAGTTGGATTTTGGTTTTCAAGATTCACTTTTTTAGCTGGTCAACTGCAGAAAGCATCGCTATTGAGCTCTAAAAATGGCAAAGCAATATTGATTGTCCAGCTATTTGGAGTCAAACAATTATTGTCACACATGTTTTAAACTTACATGAAAAATAGCATCCCCTCGATTTACAATAGGAGAAATATTCACACAAAAAATATAACAGTCAAAAGGCGCAAAAATTTTTCGCTCAAAGGAACCAAAAGGATCCGTGATAATGCCTAAAACAGTTTTCTTGGTGACCCAAGAGCCATTTTTAATTTGGACATGAAACATCCCAGAATGAGAGGCCCTTAGCCATTTAGACTTTTTTATAACAGTTGGTGGCTCGGATAGGTGTTTTTTACCTCGTTTCATTTTCAAAAATTGGATCACATTCTTCGCTCCTTGTACGCCATATTGTATCGCTTCTTCATCATAAAGCATAGACTTGCCGCCTTCAAACAATAAGGCCGTTTTGCCCAACTTTTGAAAGGTTTCACGGATGGATTTTGGTATTTGCTTTGATTGAATAATGAATGGAGCGCCAAAGACTTTGGCCAATTCCAATGTCTTTTTATCGTTGAGCATGCAGCGAGTTTGTGCGATGTTGACCCGATTGCCACCTCCCGAATGAAAATCAATCACATAATCAACAAACGGTGCAATCTCCTTTTTGAATTCATGGGCAAACTGACTGGCTAAGGAACCTTTTGCTGATCCTGGGAAAACTCGATTTAAATCTCTACCGTCTGGAAATTTCCGAGATAAATTAAGGAATCCAAAAATGTTGAACACTGGAATACAAATGATGGTTCCCTTGGAGGGTTTGTTTATTTTCTTTCGAATAATTCTTCGAACAATCTCGACTCCATTTATCTCATCGCCGTGTACTCCGCCCAGGAGCAACAAGATTGGACCATCTTTTTTTGCTCGCTCAATAAATATCGGTACTTGAATACTATTTCTGGTATGTAGTTTTGCAACATCGAATTGCAAACAAATACTATCTCCTCGCTTAATTTCTGTACCAAGCAAGGTGATTTTATCCCTGTACATTTCGTTCGACATATCTAATTATTTTTTGGGCAATATCAACTCCTGTTGCTTTCTCAATTCCTTCAAGACCAGGAGAAGAGTTTACCTCGAGAACCAAGGGACCGTCTTTAGATTGCAGCATGTCTACACCCGCTACTCCCAATCCCATTGCTTTTGTTGCGATTATCGCTGTTTCTGCCTCTTCATCGGTCAATTTGATGATCTCGGCACTCCCACCTCGGTGGAGGTTAGATCGAAATTCTCCTTCTTTCCCTTGTCGTTTCATTGCGCCTACTATTTCACCGTCGACGACGAATGCTCTTATGTCTGCACCTCCAGCTTCCTTGATAAACTCTTGGGCAATTATTCTCGTCTGTAAACCATTAAAGGCTTCCATTACGGAACCTGCTGAATTTTTTGAATCTGCTAGAATAACACCTAAACCTTGTGTCCCCTCTAGTAATTTTAAGATCAAAGGAGCACCACCAACGGAGTCCACAATATGGTTTACATTTTTTGAAAAATTAGTAAAGGTTGTTTTAGGTAATCCTACACCAGCACGAGAAAGTAACTGTAAACTTCTCAATTTGTCTCTTGATCGAACGAGTGCTTGTGATTCGACTACGCTAAAAATGTTCATCATTTCAAATTGGCGAACAACAGCAGTTCCATAAAAGGTGACAGAGCTACCCACACGAGGGATAATCGCATCTACATTTTTTAAGTATTCTCCACTATAATAAATTTTAGGGTTCTTTTTCTCAATTTCAATATTACATTTTAGATGGTCAATGACTTGCATATTGTGACCTAAGCTTTCTCCTGCCTCTACCAGTCTTCGAGTAGAGTAGAGTTTTGGTTGACGTGATAAAATGATGATATTCATAGTGTTTTGATTTGTAGCAACTTTTTAGTGGCTTGTTTAGGCAGCAAATTCCATGTTTTCCACGAAATCTACTAAATGATAAAAACGACTTTGCGCATTTGTGGCTAGGTCATTGGTGCTCAATAATATACTCAATTGATTGATTAGGATTTGTTTTGATTAATTGTTTTCTGTTTCCTCTTATAGGAGAGGTTGGCTTTTGAAGAGTCGACTATAAAATTGCCTACTAAAAATCGTCTGCCAATCAATATTGGAAATTTCATTTCTCCTCTTTTGCTTAGAGACAATTCGATTGGGTATTCTTTATCGAATAGCTTAATATTGGTTTCTACAACAAATCGATTTTCTGAGCTCCCAAAGGAATTTTTGATTAATTTGGTATGAAAATTTGATGTCGAAAATTCGCGATCTGCATATTGAGAATGGGAAGGATCTAACAGCGTAAATATTACAAATTCCTTCCCGTCAATAGTCTTCAATTCAATTTTATGGCAGTGGATAGCAGAGGTGTAGGCTCCGGTATCCATTTTTATATCCGCATCTTTTAAGCCTAATTCTGGAAAATCTGCCTTATCTGCCCTGCCCAGTGTTATTTTTTGCTTCACTTTAGTCTTCTATTTGAGGTTATGTTGATGGTACACATTGTCTGTTTTGTTTTTTACTGCATATTTATTCCTGTATAATCTAGTTATAACATTCTTAATGTAGTAAAATATTTACTTCCACGTCTAAATTATGCAGAAGTATTTTAAAAAGAAGAGCAATTTGTTAAACCAGCCCTTTCCAGCGGCGATTACTTCAATGGTGCATAGATCCTACAATAGATAATCCATGTGGACTCTAGCGATTTTATGGTTTAACTGGTTTAACTGTTACTTCACAATAAACATAACCTCCACCCTCCTTGCTAATTCAGGAGTCTGGGCGGAATAATCAATACCATGATATTCTGTAAAAATTCGATCCGCATGAATTCCTTGTAGCATGAGGTATCTCTTGACCGCTTCTGCTCTGAACTGGGAGAGGTTTTGATTAAAAATTGGACTACCTGTTGAACTTGTAAATCCGTTTATCAGTACATCCAGTCGTCCGTAAGTACGCATTACTTCAGCAATATCCCGAATGATGGACTTTGAGTCTTCATTTAGATCAAATTTAGCATTTTGGAAATAAAGTGCCCGTTTTCCATAGCTTTTCATGATATTTTCTAGATCGCTATCCGGTTTTGGAATGGACACTATATCCCGATAAGTAATGACTTCTCTGGTTACTGGCACTTCTTTAATGATTTCATTGATCACAGGGACTTCTTTGATTACCTCTTTTACTACTGGCACTTCCTTGATTACTTCCTTTATTATGGGTACCTCTTTGACGACCTCCTTTACTACGGGCACCTCTTTGACGACCTCCTTAATCACAGGAACTTCCTTAATTATGACTTCTTGAGTGGTAGGAGGTTGAGCCGTTTGATTTTTATTGCTAAATGCTTGTTCCAATAGAAGTAAACGTGCCATTAGCTCGACTTGCGAATAATCAGGTGATTGCGCAACAGGTTGCATAGGAGGCTGCCGCTGTTGTAGCAGTTTCTCTTGTTCAAGTTGCGCAAGCTTTCCTTTCAAGGAAGCTAATTCGAATTTCAACAAGGCCAATTCATCGTTGCGATAATTACTTGAATCTTTCGGAAACGTATTGTTAATTGTAATTTGCGGGGTCGAATTTTGAGGTACTCCAACTGGGTAGTATGGGGTTGTCTGCCCTTGTTTTATGACGGCCAACTCATCCATTATACTTCTTCGAATTTGTTCAACACGGTTAGCATCGTTTGGATTGTTGATCGAAGCTACTAATATGTTTAGTTTAGCTAATTGGTTTTCCAATTCTGCCAATCGATTTAACGTTTCTTGGTCATTGTAAGTTTGCTGGTCATTATTCTTAGTATTTGGCACTTTAGCAATCGGGGGTTGACTGTTTGGTGCTGGCGCGTTGCTGTTTGGATGTCGCATGTAAGGATAGGGCGCTCTTGGTACATATCTCCTAGTTTTGGCGAGCCTTCTTTTTTGGGCTTTGGCAAGTGTTTCAATTAAATTTTGAAGCTCAGCGGATGTCATTTCGACAGAAGATTCCTCTTGATTGTATGTAGCGTTTTGACCTTCAGAAATTACAATCGAAAAGAGGACCAAGGATAGTGTTAAAATGAGCATTAACCTTTTCATATCAATAATTTTATTAAAATTGAACAATTCTTTACGAATTAGAATAAGATACCAATCTTTAGACTAATTGCCCCTAATGAAGTTTTTGAATCTTCTTGAGGGTTGTTTGGTGAGTTATTTTGCTCCCCTTTGTTGTTGGTGATGTCTAAGAAGCCACCCTGATAAAAAATTCCGGCTACGATAGACGTCCCTTCCGAAACGCCGTAGGACGCTCCTCCTCCGACACCCCAAGAGAGATTAAACGGGTTGATGTCGGAGTTGATGTTCTGTTTTTCTGTATCCAGTGCTCCTGCGTTTTCAACAGTCCCTTTGGCTTGAGTGGCAATATCCAGAAAGAATGGAATTTGCGCGTAATATCTGAGAAATCCAATTTCATTTGTTCTCATTTTTATGCCTAGCGGAACACGCAACATTTGAACACTATAACCAAGTGTTGTCCCATCCGGAAATGGCAGTGTGGTGCCGTTGGCATCGATAAGCGGTTGTCTGAGTTCTTTACTTTTCCATAGCTCACCGCCATTGGTATGTTCAAGTTTGCCTCCGGAATTGAATAAAATTCCAACCCCTGTAGTTAAAGCATAGTTTTTAGAATCTATATCAGAGGAACCAAAGAAAAACTCAGAATCAAACCCAAGGTGGAACCCAACATTGGTATTTACAGGCTTAATTAATATATCATTGCTAGATAGGTACGAAACAAAAGGATTGACACTGATTCCTAATCTAAACACATCACTAATTTGACTATAACTCGAAAATCCAAAGGTTAAGAGTAAAAGTGCAAGCGTAATTTTTTTCATGACTAAAAGTTTTTTACAAAATATTCCTTTTGTAGTTTAGAATATGATTGAAAATTAAACCCGAGCACAAACTGCAATAGTCGTCAATTAATGTTTGGGTCAGGCTCTTACAAAGACAAGGAAGTTGTAATTGTATTTTCCTTAAATGTCGGTGTTTGGCTATTGTTTAAACTACTCAATAGAATATTTATATTTTCTCCATTTAAGCTTTTCGCTCCAGAGGTTACTCTTTATTATTGTCAAAAATTGATTTTCTTTTCTTTTTCCGCTTTTTTTCTTTTTTAGTTGCCTCCTTCAGATCCTGAGCAGGTTGTATGATGTCTTGCTGGATTTCATCCGTTATTTTCTGACCAGGGCCAGGATTATTTGTTGGATTTCCAGTAGCACTATTTTCATTAAACTTAGCAAGTGACTCCTCTAGTTTTTTAGAAAATATTTCCATATCCCTTTTTAATTGCTGGCTGATGGAATTTTCCATAGAATCCTGACGCATTTCAATTTTATTGATTTGAGCTTCCAAAGCAGCTACTCTTTGGTTGATATCTTGGGCATTAGGATTACTCTGGCTAGGATAAGCATTCCCCGTGTTATTGTAGGGATAAGCATTCGGGTTGTATCCAGGGTTCGGATTATATCCAGGATTCGGGGCATTGTATCCTCCATAGTACATTTGCTCCTGAGCATAGGGATAGAATGGAGTGTTTGAGCCACCCATATTTTCCAAAATTTCTTCAATCAGATTTTCAAATTCGGCAGGGGATAAACTAATTTTGCTATTACTAGGTATAATGTTTAGTTGTCCTTGTTGTTGGGCAGGGGGTTGGGAATAAGCAGGAGTGGGTTTTACCGGAGTTTGGGTAACCATGGGTTGAGTTGTATCTTGGCTTCCCAATAAAGCAGATTTCAATTCTTCTTTTACTTCTTCTTTTTCTTTAATGACTTTTTGATTTTTCAACTCAAGGTTTTTAGCAACTAGTTCAGCGCTTTCTAATTCTTTTTTTACGAGTGTTGCTTTAGCAAAATCTTCTCTGACAATTGCCGCATTTAACTCCTCTTCGAGGGTTAGGATTTTTTCACCATATTTAACTTGAAGGGCATTGATTTCTTCCTGATCTTTCTCTTTTTGCTTAAGAACAGCCTGACTTACTTGAAAATCCAAAAGTTCATCAGGGTCATCGGATTTTTTACCAAAAGTTAGTTTTACCCCAACATTATAAAATACACTGGTTTGTACTTGATCTGGCTCAGAAAAAGTATTTGTTGACTCAGTTGTTGTTAACATCGCTCTTGCGCCACCAAACACCTTGAAATTTCTAGATAACGGAATTATTAAGCCAATGCCTCCCATTGCAAAACCTCTATCAACGGTTGATAAGGTAGATAAAGTGGAGTCTGGCAACAGAACTGTTCTTCCCTGATAATCAGGTTGTACGTCAATATTTCCTCCTCCCAATGTAATATATGGAATAACTCCTGTAGAGGTATTCAAATTCATTTGAATTTCACCTCCATACATGGCTAATTGATCAAATTCTGTCCATTCACCGTCTACCATAGACTGCCAATAGAACCCACGAACGCCAAAGTAAGGACCGAAGTCAATTCCTGCTGATCCTCCTGCCATAATAGTGTTACGATATGCTAAGTCTGTGTGAAAATTCATGCTACCTATAGAGGGTTCAAGTGTCCATCCTAGATTCTTAAATCCGCCTGTTACACTGTTATAGTAAGCTTTATCCAGATCAGACATTTCATCTTGTCCTTGGCCTCCTAAATGAATCTGAAGAGAAGCACCGATCGACCAGTTGTTTAAATCTATCGGATTATAGTCGGCATCGACTACTCCAAATACTGTTTTATCATCTGGAGAAAGAAAATTTCTTGCAGTATTAAATCGATAAGAAGTGTTTCTTGCTTCAATACCTATTGAATATCTACCTTTTAGACTAAATTTCAATCCGGCTCCTAAGCTCACATATAACTGCTTATTCATGGGAAATGTATCTAATTGAAAGGATTGAATGCCCGTACCAGCTGTTATATATGGTAGCCAATTTCCTTTTGCCAAGTTAACCTTGAGTTCTCCTCCCCACCTTGTTAGCTTTACATCCCTTGATACAAAGAGTGAGTCTGCATAATTTGGTAAACTGAAGGTTTCAAACTGTGTTTTTTTGTTGATTCCTTGTTGGTACACGCCTCGAAGTTCTAATACTTGACCGAAACCTAAGCCTACTTTTCCTCCTAGTAACAAACCATTTTCCAAACCTGCTTTTTTATTCCAAAATACATACTCTCCAGTTGGAGCCAGTGAGTAGCTAATTCCTCTAACTTGCGCAATAGCATTTGTTTGTAATAGCACTATTATTGTAAATAACAGAAAAGTTAATGCCGTTTTTTTCATGACTTTTATTTTAGGTAATGGACTTTTAAAGTAGTATTAATATTTATTTTATTCTATTTATCAAGTTGTAAAGGTACTTAGTTTTATCTGAATAATTCTACTTACAACTGAAATGGTTCATATCTATAAATTAGAATCAGTGTACGAATCTTTCGATCTACAGACAAAATGAGTGCCAGTTATGCGTATTTGCAATTACCAGTTAATTGTGAGGTTTTTTGTATTTGTTAATGTGATTGCCGAAAACAAGCGGAAATTCGATTTTATTTCCTAACTTTCTACTGAATGAAGGAAATACGCACCATCATAGCGATGTACGACCGTCTAAAATCCTCTGGATTGAAGATGGCATTGGCGGCTGTTGTCGAAATTCAAGAATCGTCTTACCGTAGGGTAGGGGCAAGGATGTTAGTTTGTGAGAACGGACAATGGACAGGCGGTATCAGTGGTGGCTGTCTGGAGGGTGATGCGCTCAAAAAGGCGAAACTAGCCATCTACAATGAACAGCCAACTATTACGACTTACAACACGCTGGAGGACGATGCGCACCAAATTGGCGTCGGATTAGGCTGTAACGGCTTGATAAAAGTGTTTTTTCAGCCTTTGCGTACTAACCTCCCAAATGAAATAGAGTTACTTAGAATGGCTGTAACTGAAAATAAACCAGCAGTGCTCTTGAAAGTGGTGCATTCTGATACGCATAGCGCTCTAGGAAAGACCTATCTGTTGAAAGGTGATGTTTCACCCTCCACAGTCCTTGGGTTGCCATATTCCTTGATTGCTGAGGCTATTGAGGCTGTCCGTATCAAACGACGTCCACAAATCGTGGCGATTAAGCAAGATAAGGGTTCTGTCAAAGTACTTGTTGAGTACTTACGACCAGAAACCCGTTTAGTGATTATTGGCGACAATTTTGACGTGATTGCGATGGTCAATGTAGCTCAGAATCTGGGTTGGGAGATTTACAGTGTTGGCCGCAAGCGCAAGCTCTCTAAGTCAATTTACGCTGCCTGCAAGGCTGTTTTTGAGTACGAGTCTTTCAACGAAATCCCAATTGACGAGTTTACTGCGGTATTGCTGATGACCCATGATTATGACAAGGATAAAGCGCTCATTCCTCAGATATTGGAGAACAACCCGCCTTATATAGGATTACTTGGACCTAGGAAACGATTGGATAAATTGAGTACTGATTTAGGCATTTCTCTTAAGGACATTTCGTTTTTTCACAGTCCTGTTGGGCTTGATATCGGTGCAGAAACTCCTGAAGAGATTGCAGTGGCTGTTGCTGCGGAAGTGATTTCTGTGTTTCGCAAGCGTTCTGGTGGTTTTTTACGGGAGCGGAAGAGTACGATTCATAGGAGGGTGAAATGATTTAAAACGTCGTTTCGTTATTCCCAATAGCGAAAATAAAATATGTGTTGAGTCAATTGCTATTTGAAAACCAAACGAAGTGGAGATTTAGGAGACTTTCAAGAAACTTACATAAAATGACACTTGACAAAGGGACAGACTACTCAACATTATCTTAATGGACGCTTAACGTGATGATTTTGATAGTTTGTTTTAATAATTCGGATTAAACAAGAAAATACCCACCGAAAGGCAGGTATTATTTCTTATTGAATTAAACGAAATCGAATAATAAATAAATAGTTCGCTCAGATAACACTAGTTAGCTCTTAGTTTTGACATTTCTGATAACTCTACTGTCTTTTGTTAAAAACAATTGTAATGGCATGTTACTTATTGATCCCGAATGGATTAAAGCCAACTTGATTGCTGCGTCTCGGCGCACTAAAATTAAATCGAAAGTTGAGATGAAAGTCAGGCGACTATTGACCGAAATCTATGATGATATTTCGAAAAGAGATTTTAGATCTTTCGTCCTGTTGTAGACATTTTCAATTTGATTTCTTTGTTCTAACATTTTCTGATATACAGGTGTCCCAGACTCAATAATTTCCAAAGCATTATCGTAAGCCTTTAAAGCTGTTTCCTCACCACGATTAATTTCTTTTAGAACTGCAGCGTCGTCATTCGAGGCAAATGCTGTTTTTACATTTATCCATACCTGATGCGCTTTTCCTTCTACTGATCCACCTTTTTGTGGTGTGCCCCCTAATTCAGAAACGCAGTTCTTAATTTCATGTCCGAAGGTGTACCGCTGTTGAGCAAATTCATTGCACATCGTTCTTAATTGTGGATGAGAAACGTTTTCTGCTGCTTCCTTATAGCCTGCTTCGGCGTCATAGGTTCTAACGGATAAATCGTTTAACGCTCTTATTACATCGGTATTATTCATGTTGTATATTTTTTAGTGAAAAAATTAATTTTTAGTAATTATAGTTCATCATTAGATCACAGGTGGCATCTCAAACTCAATTCGAGCAGAAATTACCTTCAAGAGTAGACTCAACTATCCTGAAATTATGCTTTTGATAATAATTTCATCACTAATGAAATGGCTAGTAGCACTATGAAGATGTAAAATACAATCTGTGCCATTCCAGCAGCAGCACCTGCGACTCCTCCGAATCCTAAAACTCCTGCTATTAATGCTATAACTAAAAACGAAATTATTAAACGTACCATGATATAAAATTTTTGATGTTAAAAAATAATAGTGTGTGACAAGTAGAATCATAATGATCCAGTCTTATTTCGCTACAGTTGTAATACGGTTTCTAACGCCGCCAACCCTTAGCTTGAAAATTATGAATTGTACTTATTATTTTGTTGTAAGTTGTTTGAAACTTGACAACTGTCAATTAGGTGAAGCGAGGTAAGTAGATTGTAATTTAATCTGATTTAAAATTCAGTAGTGGTGTTCTAAATAAACTATTACCTGTTTGCACACTTTCGTTTGAATTGAATTTCAAAGAAAAAAAGAATGATTTTTCTCTTGATATGTGCTATTGACTTTTTGTTTTATTGGGATTGAAGATCAAGTTACTAGTTCGCATTTTCGAAAATCGATTCCAGACTCTCTATTCGCTGATTGTTGGTTCTGATTTGATTTCTTTGTGCTACCAATTGATCGTACAATGGCGTTCCAATCTGGATGCTGTCGAGTGCCGCTTCATAAGCTTCGAGGGCAGTTTCCTCCCCGCGATTAATTTCCTTTAAAATTGCGGCATCCTCATTGGTAGTGAAAGCTGTTTTGATATCCATCCATACTTGATGTGCTTTGCCTTCGATAGATCCACCTGTTTGCGGTGTACCACCTAAATTGGAAATACAGTCTTTAATTTCGTGTCCGAAAGAATAACGTTGTTCTGCTAATTCATTACATAATGATTTTAATTTCGGATGGGTCACGCTTTCAGCTGCTTGTTTGTAGCCCGCCTCGGCATCATACGTTCTAGCAGATAAATCATTTAAAGCATTAATTACATTGGTGTTTTCCATAATTTAATTTTAAGGTGAATAAATTTTTTTAAGTTGTGTATGAATTGTTTTATATAAGTATAACGCTTCTATGTAAAAATTGTTTAAAGAAATGAATAAAAAATTAAGCAAAAATATATAAAATGTTGATAGTCAATTTTTTATTAAAAAAATAAATTTTTCTGTGCTTGCCTACTTAATTCCTTGTTGTATTCCCTTCTTATAAAATGAAACCAGTTTAATTACTTTCAATGATCAGCGCATTTCGAAAGGCCACTTTTGACCAAATCTGAGATGTCGTACTACCGAAAGTCGGAGCAATCTTTTTCGATATTATTTGAGTCCTCGCTCAATTTTTTATAGAGAAGTAATATCTTTATTAACAAGGGGTAACAGCAACTGCCTACCTGCTGGACGAAGGAAGACAGGTACTGCAACATCGTTTAGCGTCGATTTTGACCCCAATAGCTTTTTTCGAGAGTAGACTCAATTATTAATTCTCCATTTAGCTCTGCATTCCAAAAGGAATCGCCAATCTTGCCGCATGAAACAATTTTGCTACGTGGATCAATGCTTTACTAGGAACGCAACCATAATTTGTACAATCTCCACCAAAATTGTTTTCGTCGACTTCTATCATTAGCGTTTTAAGACCTATGGTATTTGCAACTCCAACGTTGTCTAACCCAGCAGCTCCTGCACCTATTACAATTACATCATATTTTTGCATTTCTATTTTACTTATCTATTAGTAGTACATGGTATCCCATCTCCGTCAAAGTATTGCATTCAGATCATAAAACCCAGTGCAAGAAACCACTCACTAATGAAACAATGGTGGCTAAACCCAATGCCCACCAGAAGTTTTTCACATCAAAGTCTTTGAGAAAAAAGTCAGCAACTTGAATGAGGATCGCATCCAATAATAAAGTGAATATCCCCAATGAAAGAATTCCTAAAGTAACAATTTTAAGAAAAGTACCCAGAAAGAAATTCAAAACTCCTATCATTATAGCTACAATAATGGCTTGTATAAAGCTTTCCACACGTACGCCAGAGAGCATTTTAGCCCCTGCAAAAAAAGCAGTAGCTGTGATTAAGATTTCAATTATGGTATCCATGATTTGATTTTTGGAATATGGTTTAAAGTGGTATGGGATATCAATACGAATATAGAACATATTTTATTAATAGTATAATTTGTTTAAGGTGAGAATAACTAAACATTTCCTATGTCCTTCTTATAAAGCATCAAGTTTTAGTAGCATTTTATTTGCTACTTCTCAGTCAAATATTTCCAATACCGCTTCGGTACATGTTGTAAATGCAATTTGCGATTATTCCGCTCAGGAATGTTTACACTTTCGAAATAGCTTTTCCATAATATTTGATATTCTTGTTCTTCAGCGGTTAATATCTCCTTGGAGAGGTATCTTAATTGTTGATGGTCTTTTTCTACGAAAGTGATGAAATCTATTTTCTGCTGATTGTAAAAAATACCGTAATGCCGACTTGGATCGTAAATTAACCAGTGCATGGCTGGATACCGTTTTTCAAAATGGTCACCAATGAGCGGCAGGACATTAAAATCGGGCTCGATGAGGGCGGTAAAAATGTTGTCTTTTGTTTTTTGAAAGCGTACGAAAGCATGCATTCGATGGACTTCCCGACCAATTTTTTTATTGATTTTGTGTAGTTCCAAAATCTTTTCGTCGCGATAATTTTTGATGATATTGTGCCTGCTTGACATTGCCTTTTGCACAAAGTGTAAGATCAGTAATTCTATGTCTTTTTGTTCAGATAAAAAGCATCGGTAGAGTATGCGATTGGCAACTTTTCCTCCTTTCTTCTGAATGCCTTTTTTCACACGATCTGCCCACTCCATATTCGTAGCAACGTGAACGGGTGCAGCAAACAGACGCTCCTGATAAACATCAACAGGTGTTATCCTATCCACCTTGATTTTCAACCGGTAGGACTCAAAAATGGCGGATAGCAAACCTTCATAACTACCATCATATGTGAGCGTGATTTCCTGCATATAAAATTGCTAGGCCTGCATAGATGATTGCTATGCAAACAAACTTAATTGATTAGAATTTGCTGCTTTGGTTAAAATGCTACTACTAATCTGCTGGCGAATCACCTCTGGCTTCCAACCTAAAAATTTAAAGTTTGGATCAGCGCAAGTAATAAAGTACTTAGCTCGTTTCCAAACCAAGCCCAGTTTTCGCAAATGTTCTTCTCGCAACGGCCCAAACTTTCTGGCAGACACTATTTTCTTAGCCGATTTGACTCCAATACCAGGCACTTTCAAAATCATCTGATAGTCTGCTTTATTGATGTCTATGGGGAAAATAGCAGGATTGCGTAGGGCAAAGGCCGCTTTTGGGTCTAATGCTAAATCTAAATCCGGATGCGTTTCGTTAACAATATCCTTTAAATCAAATCCATAGAAACGCAATAACCAATCCGCCTGATACAACCGATTTTCCCGAATCAAAGGGGGTTGATGAATGACTGGCAATCGATTATCTTCACTTATCGGAATATAACCTGAATAATAGACCCGTTTCAAGGATTTTTGCTTGTATAGATCATCCGCTAAAGTCAGTATCTGTAAATCTTTTTCTGGACTAGCCCCAATCACCAATTGGGTACTTTGACCACCAGGAGAAAACAAGGGTGCTTTTTTGCTCTTTTTGCGTTCCGCTTTATTTTCGGTAATTCTCTTTTTGAGGTAGCTCATCGGTTCTAAAACCGATTTATAGTTTTTTTCAGGCGCGACTTTTTTCAAACTTAACTCAGAAGGCATTTCAATATTCACGCTCAATCGATCGGCGTACAAGCCTGCTGCTTCCATCAACTCTTCACTCGCTCCTGGGATTGTTTTCAGGTGAATATAGCCATTGAATTTATGAATCGTTCGCAATTCTTTAGCAATACGCACTAGGCGTTCCATCGTATAATCGGGATTTTTGAAAATCCCAGAACTCAAAAATAACCCTTCGATATAATTACGCTGGTAAAAGTTCATAGTTAAATCCACCACTTCTTTCACCGTAAAAGCTGCTCTTTTGACATCATTCGACTTCCGACTCACACAATAGGCACAATCGAAAATGCAATAATTAGTCAATAAAATTTTCAGTAAGGAGACACACCGACCATCTTGCGTGTAAGTATGGCAAATTCCCATACCCGTAGCATTACCCATCCCATCTTTGGTATTTTTCCGCTTGCTGCCACTCGATGAACAAGACACATCGTACTTTGCAGCATCAGAAAGAATTTCCAGTTTTTCTTTTATACGTTCATTCATATTTCTACCGTCCAATTTACATCAATTCAACAGGTCGAAGATACAAAATGTTTTCATTTTAATTGTTATTGTTTTAAAACAAATCTTATTGTGTTAAGTTGTAACACTCCTGCAAGCGTAAAAGCTAGTTTACTTGCTTCGAGTCTTGAATGACTAAGCCTGTAAATAGATAGTCGTTGCATGCCTTCTGCACAATGGAAGGAAGGCTTTAGCCATCTGATTTTGCGTTGTATCGAGAATTGAAATTGGTGATTAAACCAGAATAAAATTATCTAAAAAACCTAGAGTACTTAACCATAAACCTCCAACAACTGCTTCAAATCAGCCAGCGTATTCGCGTCCTCCATCTTCTTGTCTGTACGCCAGCGCAGCATCCGCGGAAATCGCAGCGCAACTCCTGATTTATGTCTCGTCGATCTATTAATACCTTCGAAAGCCAACTCAAACACCAATTCAGGATTCACACTACGAACAGGGCCAAAGCGTTCTTTGGTATTCTTTCTAACCCAAGACGTTATTTTGTTAAATTCCTTGTCGGTCAAGCCGGAATAGGCTTTTGTGAAGGGAACTAGGAGGTCACCGTCCCAAACGGCAAACGTATAATCAGTGTACATGTTGGCTCGGCGGCCACTCCCTTGCTGGGCATAGATCATCACTGCATCGATGGTCAGCGGATCCACTTTCCATTTCCACCAATCGCCCTTTTTACGACCGATTTTGTAGTCGGAGTCTTGTCTTTTTATCATCAAACCTTCGCTAAAATGAGCTCTGGAATCCGCTCGTGCAGCGGCAGCTTGTTCCCATTGATCGAACTTGACAATTTCTGACAAACGGATGATCCCGTTGGTAGGATGTTCCTCCAGCAATTTTTCCAATAAGCGTCTTCTTTCTCGCAATGGGGTCTTACGAAGATCTTGTCCCTGATATTCCAGTAGATCATACGCCATTAGAATGACGGGCGCTGATTCCAGTATTTTCTTAGTGACATTTTTTCTACCAATACGGGTTTGTAATACATTGAAGGTTAACGGAAGACCGTCTCTGAACGGGAGAATTTCACCATCAATCACCGTTCCGTTAGGTAATAGTTCTGCTAATGGGTGGTATTCTGGAAATTTATCTGTCACCAATTCTTCACCCCTGGACCAGACAAACAAATTATCTTCTCTAACAATTAATTGCCCTCGGATGCCATCCCATTTTCGTTCTACTTGCCAGTCATTTGGACTTCCTAAATCTTCAGGAGCCCCCTCTAGAGCATACGCCAAGTAAAAAGGGTATGGTCTGGAAATATCGTCAAGTGGATTGTCTGCTCGAATCAATTCTTCATAAGTGATCGTATCTGGCGTCCAATTTCCCATTAACCTGTGTGCGATGGTGTTTTCATCTTGATCTTCAAACTTTGCCAAGGCGCGCATCATCAATTTTTGAGAGACGCCTACCCGAAAACTACCTGTAATAAGCTTATTGAAAACAAAGCGTTCATTGTAGGTCAGTCCCATCCATGCATCAATAACCTTTGCTTTTTTAACTGCTTCCTCTTTTTTATCTAAATTTTTAACCACCTCAATCCAGTGCGATATCGAAGCGTCGTGTTGTTCTGTTGCGGGAGGTAACACAAGAGCAATGGTCTCGGCTAAATCGCCTACTTTATGATAACTGTCTTCAAACAACCAAAGTGGAATATCCGCTAATTCTGCCGCCCATTGTCGGAGCAAACTGGTCTTAACCGTTCGTTTGGGACGGCGATGAGAGAGAATCGCCATCGCCCACATACGGTCTTTATCGTCCACCTCCCCGAAGTATTCTACCAGCGCGGCCACCTTGACTAAGGTCTTTGTCGTCTGGTCTAAGTTGGTAAATAATTGTGCAAATTTCTTCATAGTCGGCTATTGGGTGGTTTCCTCTACTGGTTCCTTTTTATCTTCCTCTCCATCAATACTTTCTCCTGTAAATTCAGTTACAGCAGCCTGTGCCTTTAATCCCTTTTCTTGTAAATATTGAGTGTAAATAGAAGTGTAGCCGTGGGTAACGATGACTCTTTCTGCCCCTGTTGCTTCGACAGCTCGATTCAAATCTTTCCAATCTACATGGTCGGATAAGACAAAACCTCTTTCAGCGGCTTTTCTTCGCCTGGCTCCTCTCATTGCCATCCAGCCGGAGGCGATTCCTACAGATAGTGGTTTAAATTTTTTCATCCAGGCACTATTCAATGCGCCAGGAGGAGCTAGCACCAGATTAGCTGGATAGTCCTTAGGAGAAATTTCCCTAGTCACTCGAGTGGTTTCTGGCAATTCGATGCCTTGGCTTCTAACTACATCATTGATATTTTCTACCGCTCCGTGTGTGTAAACCTTGCCAATAGTCATATCTAATCCCTGCAAAATACGTTGCGCTTTTCCAAGCGAATACCCAGTTATAAAGGTCACCTTGCCTTCTTCCGCATTTTTACGCCACCATGCATTGATGTCAGCAAATATTTCTTTCTGTGGACGCCAGTTAAAAACAGGTAATCCGAAGGTTGATTCAGTTATAAAGGTATGACATTTAACGGGTTCGAAAGGCTCTGCCAATCCATCATCTTCTAGTTTGTAATCGCCTGAAGCAACCCATACTTCTCCCTTATATTCCACCCTAATCTGAGCAGATCCCAGAATATGTCCTGCAGGATGAAAAGAAAAGTCCACTCCATTAATCGTTATTTTTTTACCAAACCGAATCGTCTCCATCTTTATGTCTCCTAATCGATATTTGATAACAGGAGCTGCTGTTTCTGTAACAAGATAAGCATCGCTACCATATCGGGAATGATCTGCATGCCCATGTGTAATCAGCGCTTTCTTAACTGGTTTCCACGGATCAATGTAGACATCGGCCTGCGCACACCATATCCCTTTCGGTGTAAATTGTAAGAGATCATTCGAGGATTTAAAATTCATATATTTAGAACATAGCCTCAGTCAATTTGTTCATTGTTGTTAATTAGTAGATCTACTCTGTCTCATCCACGTCGGTAGCGCAGTAGGCAAGTGTTGGGCACTCCACGGGATTTGCAAGAAAAAACTCTTACAAGTGCTAGGTACCGCCACGAAATTACCTATACAATGTTTTATCTGGATTGATTACACGACTAGCCTGCCTGCTGCACAGAGAAAAGTAGGTCAGAATTAAACATGGAAGACCCTAAGGAAATCTGCTAGGAATCAAATAGAATACCTACTTTGGTACTCCACTGTTAATACCGCTATTCCTATTCCATAATATTCTGTCTGCGCCTGTCACTTCACCACTCAAGTCGTAGTCAGAAGCTCGGTATTCCATGAAAAGACCGTTTTCAAGACTCCATAAAATTCGATCAGCTCCATTGATGTCATAACTGACCACATCAGTCAACTGATCACCGTCACCTGCATACATGCCCCACAAGCCATTTGAAAGCTCCTTCTGGCCAAATCCGCCATTAACTTGTATCCAACTGTTCTGAGTCGTAAAATCGTACGACAGCACACTGTTTTGAGCCGTAACGGGCTGAGCAGACAACACGCCAATGTGATTCCGATGTTCCAGCAGCACGTAATATGGCCCCGGATCATTACCCTGATACTCGCTACCAGGTAAAAACTCCACGGTTCCATCCTGCTTCAACAAGCCGGCAGCCCGATGAATATCCGTGTTCGCATCCACGCCTGTCCTTAAAGACATCAGTATCCAGTCTACCGTCGTTGGGTCATAGTCGGGGTTGCTGTAAGACAGTCCTTCCGTCCCGGGATAACTCCATGGCGCTACGCTGTAAGGCTGACCAGCTGGTGTTTCCATCCCCGTTTGACTAGGATTAGTAAACAACATACCAGGCAACAGTTCCAACTGATAAAGGCGATTACGCATCGTTCCAGCTGAAAAGTCAAAAGCCCCTTCTAGTAGCGTCTTCAAGTCAAAGGTTAAAGAGGGCGTTCCGCTACAGTTGACGCGCTCAATCCAGATGTTATCCAGATAAGTGGTTGCGGAGTCATTGCCCAGATAAATATTTAATCGAGCCGTAGGATCCGAGGAATTGACTGTAAAATCAGGCAATTGGTACCACTGTTTGCTATCTGTTATGTTTAATGGTGTATAAAAGTAAGCGTTATAAGGGGGTAATGACTCTGCTACCTGAACTTTTATAGAGCGATTAGCAGTAGCGTGTGCCTCTAAAAATACGCGATACGTTTCCCCAGCCAGTAGCTCGATATTGTGCTGTCTTGCTTGAATCTCGTATCCAGAATTTCCAGGATTGGTAAATTGTACTTCAATTTCACTGTTCAACGCAGACATGGTAGCACTTGCACTATTGAGCAATAGGAGTGTCCAGTCGTTCAAACCATCATTTAGATTGCCGTTTTTGCTGATGAAACAAGGTTGCGGAACACAATTATCTTCTATCAGCTTAATATTGTCAAGGTAGGTCGTTGCATCACTTTTTCCTAGATAGATACTGAGCCGTACTGAAGGATCATCAGCAGTTGCTATAAAAGGTCCAACGGTGTAGGTTTGATTGGTGCTATTTATATTGATTGGATAATAATGTCCAGCTTGCCCTCCTACAACATAAGCAACAGATACCGCAATTTCGCGGTTTGCAACGGCAGAAGCATCAAGAGACACCGTGTACGATTTCCCTTTCACCAAAGCAACGTCCGATTGACGAAGTTGCTCATGCCAGCCTGTTCCGGCATAGTTGGACGTAATGACAGCCTGCCCATTATTAACTGAAAAGTCGCCACTTCCAATACCCCCGGGGAAAAAATGACTCCACTCTGCAGTACCATTGTCAAATCCTCCGTTATCTACTTGATCACAACCGGTAGAAGGTATCACGGAAGGCAAGGTAATCACTAGTTGATCATTATCTAATAAGGTGAAACTATTGGCGGGATATGTTACGCCCTGATGGCTAACAGTAACATCGTATTTCCCTTTAAAACCACGGATATTGGTGCTCCCTGCACTGTTGGTTGTCAATCCAAGGGCGGTTGTCCACCAATCATTGTAAACCAATTGAAAGAACTCCAATCCAGTATCTTTAGGCGTCCAATCTTCATTAAAAATGGGTTCGTCAAAATGCTGCCAACTAGCATAGTCTCTAAAGTTCCACATAGTAAATCGCATGGCATCTTCATGACTGAAAAGAATGGTCAAAAAATCTTTTAGATACTGGGGGCGAATGGATGGATCGATGCCGTAGTGATCGAATTCAGACACATACAACTCCTCTGCTTTTCCAGTATATCCGTCCAATAAGTCGTACAATTCCACAGGCGGTATTGGATACTTCAAATGGAATTGAAATCCTAAGGCATCTATTGTTGCTCCTGCATTGATGCCATCCACAATCATCTTGTGTTTTGTAATGCCAATATCAGAATAAGGACCGCTGTCTAAAATATAATCATTCAATACTTTTTTGACGGTCGGATCGATTTGGGCGGTCTGATTAAAAATCGATTGATATAGTGGTGTTACCTGATTGATGCTGCCATATCTCGTTTCAAGGAGTATGTTGTAGGTCGGTTCATTAATGACATCCCAGGAATAAAATCGGTTGAACATATTCGGATCGGTAAGAATGTTATTCAGATGATTGCTGATGGAATCCTCGATAATATTTAGCGGTTGCGCCATATCAACATCTATGTACTGAATACTTGGCCAGATCAATGCGTGCCCGTGCGCTTTAATGTTATTATTGTTCAACCAAGCTATTTCTCCATAAATTTGACTTTTAGGTAACAGCCATGGTTTAAGGTTACGATTGTTCCAATAAGTCCAGTGGAGATTCGCCTCAAAAGTATAGGTATCCAGACCATGTCCATTTCCGTCTACATCTAGCAGTTTGTTGTGATAATTGGGATCTATATCCGCCATTCCTGATCCGTGAGCGGTTCCAAAATCGAATTCATGTTCCTGCATTTCAATATCTACAGAAGCTCCTTGGATCAGATTGCCGTCTGCATCCTGGACGATGACTTCAAAATCTGCTTTTCGGTGATTCTCAATTCTTGCTGCTGCTGCAGCTCTCCAAGCGGCGGAATTGCTTGATCCTTCATAATCGTCATGTCCGTCATTACGCGGAAGTGCGTCCACATTCACGCCAAATCCACCAAGTACTGCGATGCCTCCAATCTGAACCGTCTGTGCCAGATGTCCGACAATGAAATTGACTTCCAACTGTTTATTATTTCCTTTGAATGGAATAAACCATTGCTCCCAGGTATTGGTTAGTGGAGTAAATGATCGTACGACCGTCCTCTTGGTTACCAGGTCTTTAACATGGACATCTACACAACCAAATTTCCCAACAGCATCCGAGATTCCTTTTGCCCAAAACGTCAGTAGCGCCGCTTCTCCATTTGGAATGATTTGAGTATCAAACTGTAGTCGATAGTCGAAAGGTCTTTTGTTGATGGTAGGGTTGAGCGTAAACTCAACTCCTTGATTAAATCCACTACTATGGCTAATCGTTTGAGAATTAAGTGTTAACTGGTTATAATAATTGAAGTTTTGCGACATGGTGGTCGCCTCATCATCACTAATGTAGTACGCCCCAACAGTTAATCCGTATTCTACTGACAATTGGTTAACAAGCCCCTGGTGATAAGGGTCTATTGCACTGCCATGAATAGTAAAAAGTAAAAATAAAAGGATGGGAAGAATCGTTTTCATTAATTTTTAGTATTAATTAGGTCAAAAGTGATTCCAATATAGCTAATTGGGGATAAATTTCTATGAAAAAACAGGAATTTCTAAAAGGATAATTGTACACATATTGAGGTGTTTACATACGATTAATATTAAAATCACCGTCAAAATAAAGCCTGCAATCTATGTTTTTGCTAGTAGACTGCTTCATGTGCTCTACCAATTAAATGCTTTGGGATACAATTATTTCAATAATTAAAACTGAAAAAAGAAAGCGACTCTTTATACTTCACAATTTAATACATACTTTGCATACCTTAGGTTTGTACACTATCAAGCAAGTATTTATCAATTTATTCTCAAAGAAGCATCCGATCTTATGAACAAAGCCCCTTGGTATTTTCTCTTACTGCTCATTTTAGCTGGAGAATCTGTATTCATTCTTCCATTCGTACTTGCACGCGTCTTCAGGCCCACAGTGCTTGAGGTATTTGGTCTGGACAACATTCAGTTAGGCTTGTGTTTTTCGGTATACGGGCTGGTTGCCTTGCTCTCTTATCCATTCGGAGGACCCTTGGCCGATAAGTTTGCTCCTGGTAAATTGATTGCTGTAGCACTTTGGATGACTGCTTTGGGAGGGCTAGCGTATGCTACATTTCCTGGATACAATACATTAAAATTATTGTATGGATATTGGGGATTTACCACCATTTTTCTATTCTGGTCTCCAATGATTAAGGCTACACGAATTTGGGGTGGGGCGACTTCACAAGGCAAGGCATTTGGTCTTTTGGATGGTGGACGTGGTCTGGTAGGAGCGCTGTTTGGCGTGCTTGGCGTTTTTGTTTTTTCCTTGTTTGTTACTTCAGAAATTTCTGAGATGACCCTTGTTGAAAGTAAAGTGGCATTTAAGCAGGTGATCATTGTATCCTCTGGTATCGTTGCGCTTGTAGGCTTATTGGTGTGGTTTTTTATGAAATTGGATCGTGCCACCCAAAAAGACGTCATATTGGAAAAAATAACGATCCCACAAATTAAGGAGGTACTGCGCTTGCCTTCTGTGTGGTTGTTGATGATAATTATTCTGTGTGCCTATGTCGGTTACAAAATTACCGATGTTTTTTCGCTTTATGCCAAGGAGGTTATGCTGTACGACCAGGTTCAAGCGGCCCAGGTAGGCACATTTTTACTGTTTGTCCGCCCAGTCATTGGTATTTTAATTGGTGTATTAGCGGATCGTACGCAAACCACCTTTTGGTTAGTGGTTGGTTTTATTATATCCTTCTTAGGCGCATTGTTGTTTGCTCTTGGTATGGTTACCGATTCGGAAACGGCGTTGTTTTTTATATCGATATTTGTGGTGGCGTCAGGCGTTTATGCAGCTCGCGCTCTTTACTTTGCGGTAATGGAGAAAGGACAAATCCCCTTGGTTCTTACAGGGACTGCAGTTGGCCTTGTATCCCTAGTAGGTTTTACACCAGATATATTCGCAGGTCCTGCAATAGGGTATCTCCTAGAGAATACCCCAGGTATACAAGGTCATCAACAGGTCTTTTGGATGTTGGCGTTGTTTTCTTTTATAGGAGGTATAGCTGCTGGGTATTACTACAGATTGTATGGAAAGAGACCACTCAATTAAGCGTTTATAAAAATTATACTGTAATTTATTCTGTTGGCCAACAGTTTTCGATAATCCCTGTATCAATATACAGCCTTTAGTTGTTTTGCAACGGCATTTGATCGAAGCTGTTTGATGCGCTAGTAGTTCATTTTTAAAGTGTTAAATTTGTTTACTTCGGTTTACTGACGTTGGAAGATGATACACCAAATTGGCGTCGGATTGGGCTGCAATGTCTTAGTAAAGGTACTTTATGCCTTTGAGCAGCAATCCGCCATTTTTTCTGTTTTGAAAGCGTTCTGGCGGTATTTTATGGGAGCTAGAGAGTACGTTTATAACAGTGTGAAAAAGGGTAATATATACGAAGGAATTTAAAGGTTTTTCAGGATTTTTAACTAGTATTCTAAAGATCTACTTTTATCATTTTAATAAAGTAAACGGTGCTTTTGGGATAAAAATTTGCAACCAAAACATCTAAGTAGTAGAAACTATATTAAATTTAATTATTCTCATGTGTTAAGTTATTATTTTGCTGAACATCCAAGTTTACTTAAAAAAAGCGAATGTCTAAACGAAAAAAAATATCAAAAAAATTAGAACCACTTAGATGCTTAGATGGCATCCTAAAAAAATATACGGGCAAGATGAAGATGAGAAGTGGACATTGCTTAAAGATGAGCGTAAAGATTTAGGTAATAATGATTTTATAAAAAACTATAGTGGTGGTATTCCCATTAATAAAATTCACAAAAGTGTTCCAACATTAAGAACAGGTTATTATCAAGTTTTAAAGGATGATGTTGGAGGAGATGCTCCAAAAGACTTTATTAAAATGTACCAGTATTACGATAATTCAAAAAAAAGACAGAACCAATGGAATAAACATATTGAGAAGGTAGGACACAAATGGTATCCTTTGGAAAGTGTTTCAGAACATTTGCTCAATCGAATAGGAGAAGTATTGGGATTGAATATGGCTAAATCTCAATTAAGAGTGGCGCATGGCCAATTGCGCTTTCTTAGTGAATATTTTCTTTCGGATAGAGAAAACATGATTCATGGAGCTCAAGTATATTCTGCATTCTTAGAAGAAAATGACAATCATTTTGTACAAGAAATAGAAGAACAAAATTGGGCAAGGGCCTTACTTACTTTTCAATTTACAGATGAATCTGTAAAATTCCTATTTCCAGATCAATATGGAGAAATAATGAACCAATTGGTAAAATTATTGGTTTTTGATGGTATAACAGGTAACAATGATCGTCATTTTTACAATTGGGCAATAATTACACATGTAGAGGGAAAACTCAAGCCAAGGTTTTCACCAATTTACGATTCAGCAAGAGGGTTGTTTTGGAATATCAACGAAAAAGTGATAGAAAATAAATTTTATATTAAAAAAGGCACAAAATTTGAAATAAACCATACTAAAGTAGACAATTACGTTCAATCTTCTCGTCCTAAAATTGGTTGGGAGGGTTGGGCAGAACCAAAAGAGATTAATCATTTTCAGCTAATTTCTAAAATCAACAGATATTACTCACAACACCAAAATACTTGCGCCGAGTTAATAAAAAACGTAAATTTACAATTGATCTATAAACTTTTGGATGAAGAATTTGCGCATTTTTTTACTAAACTACGCCTAAATCTAATTAAAGTTTGTTTAAAAAAACGCTTTGAAATATTAAATAATCTTTGTAATTCTGATTGTAATGATTAACCAAATAAAAAAATGGATATCTGGAGGACAAGAGGATTTTATTACCCCTAAAGAAACTGTAGTTATCTTTAAATTAAGCTATCAAAATCTTCTTGTAGGAGAGTTAAAACTAGAATTTGGAAAATGGAGTTTTCAATATTCTGAGGACTTCAAAAATCAAGATAAATTAAAACCGCTTCCAGATTTTCCTTCTCTTGAAAAAGTCTATGAGAGCGAGGAACTATACCCTTTTTTCCTCCATAGAATTCCAAGTATTAAGCAACCAAAAGTTCAAAAGGAAATAAAAGAGAATAACCTTGATGCTACTAATGAAGTTGATTTACTTAAATTCTTTGGACGTGAATCTATTTCTAATCCTTATTTATTGAGATCTGCCTAATGATCGAAAATAATGATCTTCCTTCAGATAGAGTGAATCAAATACATACATCAGACGTTACTCACAATTGAAATCTAGAAACTAAACAGTTCTACTCAGTCATCAAAAGACTTCTTGTATTTCCTGAATATAAATTCAAAACAGATCTAACAGTTTTCGGTAATCCTCGTCGGTATCAATGTCCAGTCCTGCCGCTTCACAGAGTATGTGCTCCGTCATAGCGTGATGCCTTGCAATTAGTTGTTTCGCACCGCCTTTTGACTGGAGCTGCAACAATTCTTCAAACAGTGATCGCTTGAACAGTGCTGGGACACCAGTAGTTTGCTTGTAGCGTGTAGCGATGATCTGATTGTCACTAGTTAGAGCCGCAGTTGTTAGGGCCTGATAATGGCTTCGCGGGATGAGTGGTTGGTCGGTTAGGCTGATTAGCACTGCGTCGCACCTAATATCACTTTGCACATGTCTGATTGCGGTTTGAATGCTGGTATGCATGCCTTGCTGGTGATTGGTGTTTCTAAGAAACTGAATGTTGAGGCCTTCAAGCGCTTCTTGGAGTTCGGTGTGCAGATATCCTGTGATGCAGATGACAGGTAACAGCGAAAGCGGGATGAGTTTTTCAGCGGTCAGTCTGATGAGTGTGGACTGTTGTAACGGGAGCAGTTGCTTGGGGGAAGACATTCGTGTAGACGCTCCGGCTGCTAGTATGATGGACTGAATTCGCATAGGGGAAAGATAGGGAAAATTATCTTTTTTGCCCTTGTGGAATGCCTAATAGTCATTTCCTTTAGCCCGCAGGACCTAGTTTCTGGAAAACTGATGTATCGTTACACTATTTCATAAGGAGGTGCGTGAGTGATGGCAGCGGAATGCGCGGAATCCCGAAGGGTGAGCACATTTGTAGCGAACAGCACGACCTGTAGAAAAGTGGATCACAAATTTATTTGTGATTCGCTTTACTACAGGGCACGCCCAAATAATTATTTGTTTTCTTATTTAAGGACACTTGAAGCAAGTCCATTGTTGTTGGTAAGCTAGATTTTGTCTACTTTAGATCCGTGTAAACCGCCCTGGGTAATTAGTTTTTGGTGCTCCATATTGTTGTCAAAATGGAGTAGCGTTTTGTTCGAAGAAAAATTGATATTTAAATTGTTATTAATAAATTACTGACTTCACACATTTTTCATTAAATTAATCTTACCAAAAACTAGAATAATTGTAATAGAAAAGGTTGGTTTGGCCTCCCAAAATCAGCCAATCCTTAAACCGTTTTAGTCATTAGTTAAACTCACTACTAATCATGCGTATTCCGTTTATTCTTACCTTGTGCCTAGCAGTTTCCGTTTGCCTTAAGGCGCAAACAGCCAACCCGAATGCTAGTACCACCACAAAACAAATCCAACAGTATTTTGAAGGTCTTAAATCAGCGCCCACCAACAACATACTCCTAGGACAAAACATTGGACATGGCAGCGAAATGAGTACCTATATCAATACTTTGGTCAATGACCTGCAACAGCAAACAGGAAAATACTTGGGAATGATCGGTGCTGACTATGGACTCGACCCATCGATTAACTATACGCAAACCAACCAGATATTAATCGATTATTGGAATGCTGGTGGATTGGTAACCCTTTCTTGGCATATGGACAACCCATGGACAGGCGGAAATACTTGGGATACCAACAATAACGAAAATCTTTACGACTTAATCACTCCTGGAAATACCGCCTACAACAACTGGCAAGCGGAATTACAAAATCTTGGGAATGTGCTCCAGCAACTCGAAAATGCAGGCGTCACTGTGCTTTGGAGACCACTACACGAAATGAACGGTAATTGGTTTTGGTGGGGACACAAAAACTGGAGTGGCCACGAACAAGGATATATCGCAGTCTGGAGAAATATGTACGATTATCTGACCAATACGCGTGGACTAGACAATCTGCTTTGGGTTTATTCGACTGCCAATACTTGGGATCAGTTGCTTACCAACTACTATCCTGGTGCAGGCTATGTAGACATCGTAGGGATTGATATTTATGATGACAACGTGGATACCTGGTTTACGAATAGAGACTATCTGGACATGCAATCACTTGGGCATCCAATGGGATTAACCGAATTCGGACCAACGCTATCCACTGCTAATGGAGGTTATAACTACACATCGTTGATCTCAAACATGAAAACAAAATATCCCGATTTTGTGTTTGCGCATGTCTGGCATGATTGGGTCGAAAATGGAAATTTGGTAGCTATCTCTTTAAGGAGAAATGAGTTTGCGGCTCAAACCTTTGCTGACCCTTGTGTCGTTGCAAGAGATGATATCAATCTGAGCAATCCACCAACAGGATGCAATTGGCAACTAGTCTGGGAAGATAATTTTGATGGGAATGCCCTAAGCAACGAGTGGAGTCATGAAACAGGTGCAAACGGCTGGGGAAATAATGAATTACAAGCCTATACCAACTCAACAGCCAACTCTTATGTGCAAAACGGGAATCTGGCGATCGTTGCAAGGGAAGACAGCCTGGGGAACTACAGTTCCGCTAGATTACGTAGTATCAACAGTGGTGATTGGAAGTACGGTAGAATGGAAGCTCGGATCAAATTGCCAATAGGGCAGGGGATTTGGCCCGCTTTCTGGATGATGCCTACTGATGCACCCTATGGTTCCTGGCCAGCAAGTGGTGAAATAGACATTATGGAATACCTGGGGCATGAACCTTGGCGCGCTTACACGACCTGTCACTATGGAAATTCGCCAAATGACAAGGGCTCGCTTCACGGACATTATGACGATCTGGCAGGAAATTACTCCAATGATTTTCACGAATTTGCTATTGAATGGCAGGAAAATAAAATCGATTGGTTCATTGATGGTAATTTGGTGTTTTCAGCCAATAATACACAAACAGCACCTTACCAGTGGCCTTTTGATAGTCGATTTCACTTCATTCTGAATATAGCGGTAGGAGGTAGTTGGCCTGGTCCTCCTGATAATACGACCAATTTCCCACAAACCATGCTGGTTGACTATGTTCGTGTCTATCAAAAACTGGATGACATTGATATTGTTGGTGATAATACTCAATTTCCTAATGCTACAGGTACTGTTTATTCGATTGCACCAGTGGCTGGAGCTTCCTACACCTGGAATGTGCCTATTTGTGCGACTATAGTAAGTGGGCAGGGGACTAATGAGATCGTAGTAGATTGGACAAATGGAGGCGGTGATGTTACGGTTGATGTCAGTCATTCATGCGGTAATTCTTCCAAAACAAAAACGGTTGAAATTACTAAGAATTTGTTGACTAATTCGGATTTTGATACGGATTTCAGTGGTTGGTACTTCAATGTCAATGGTGGAGCTGCTGCGAATCAGTATTTTGAAACACAAAATCCAGCTAACGGAGCTAGAAGTTTATGCGCAACAATTGTTCAACCTGGCTCCAACTACTGGAATATTCAATTCTTGCCAAATACAGTTGCTGTTACCGCCAATATGACCTACTATTTATCACTTTATGCGAAGGCGAATGTTAGCGGAAAACCTCTACAGATATCATTTAGAAATACGGATGGTCATATTTGGCAGGGCGGAACGACATTTACATTAACAGATTCCTGGGCATTTTACGACTTCAGTTTTACAGCACCCAACAGTGTTGCTGAGTTGAGTGTTGATATCAATATGGGTGGACAGACGGGTACCTACTGTATTGACGATGTTCAATTTGAAATTCCTGGGCCACCAAGTGGTCCTTGTCTTAATAATTGCCTGGATCTGGATCTAGACTTATGGCTGGAAGGGGTCTACGACCAAGGCACCATGACAACAGGACTGTACAACAGAGCACTATTGCCAACAGGCCAACCCTACAATACCGCTCCTTGGAATTACACAGGTACAGAAGGCAATGGATGGTCGATCAGCGACTACCCTCAAGGTACTGTTGACTGGGTATTGGTATCGTTTCGTACTGGTATAGCAGCTAACAGCACGGTGTTGCGCAAGGCGGCGATTCTAATGACTGATGGCAGTGTTTCATTGGTGGGTGGCTGTATAGAGCCGTCTGAATTGCCTGATGCCTCATATTATGTAATGGTGGAGCACCGAAATCATGTTGGTGCGATGACTGCTGCCGCTGTAAGTGTTAATAATGGGCGATTGACTCATGACTTTAGGTCGCAGGACAGTTATACTGGGAATGGATCTGCGACGGGCCAAAAGCAGGTTGCTGCTGGTGCCTGGGCATTGATTGGTGGTGATATCGACCAGTCTGACACGCCGAGTTACGATGTCAATGCGAGCGATAAAGCGCTGTGGTCTTTGGACAATGGCCTGTTTAATGTATACGATGGGGCTGACGTCAATCAAGATGGTGATATCAATGGTCTGGATAGAATATTATGGCAGTACAACTCAGGTCTGTTTTCTGCTGTGCCGCGTTGATTGTAGTAGGTTTGGGACTAAATAGTGTAAGATTTGTCAATGGTTATACCGAATGATAGAAAAATTAGGGTTAGAATGGTTTTAAATCATATAAATAATTGTGTATCTTTAAGCAATGATAATGTACTAACTTTTGTTCTGATGCTGGAAATCTGCTACATTTTTATTTTAACATTTTGTTAACATTTGGGGGAGAAAAGCATAATACGGTTGAATTTTGGCAATTACGGTCTTTGCAATTGTCTGTTTATGAGTGTTTTGGGCAAGTGCCTTGTCGGAATGCTCTGCAGATTTAGTAAGCATTGAGACTTTTGTAGAAACACTTTTAGCAACTGTTTTCCATTCTGTCGGAATGCTCTGCAGATTTAGTAAGCATTGAGACATGTATAGATCATTTCTTGATACTAGCTCTCTTGAAAGAGTCGGAATGCTCTGCAGATTTAGTAAGCATTGAGACTCATTATTTCTTTTTACCTTTTTCTTTTCTAATTCAAGTCGGAATGCTCTGCAGATTTAGTAAGCATTGAGACTGTGGAGGCAATCCGTCTGTATTTCTCACAGCTAATGTCGGAATGCTCTGCAGATTTAGTAAGCATTGAGACTATTTTACCATCGCTCCACTCTATTAAAGAGTTTGCTGTCGGAATGCTCTGCAGATTTAGTAAGCATTGAGACCGGTTTCTGATCCATTGAGATGAGCAACCAAATAATGTCGGAATGCTCTGCAGATTTAGTAAGCATTGAGACTCCTCAGTCGTGTAGGTATCCATCATGGCATTGATGTCGGAATGCTCTGCAGATTTAGTAAGCATTGAGACAATGTACTGCTGGCAACATTCATGTCGTTTTCAAGCTTGTCGGAATGCTCTGCAGATTTAGTAAGCATTGATTTTTTTAAAACTTAGTATGATAAACCATAGTTAGAATCAGGAAAAGAAACAGTAGTTATGTGTATTTGCGAGTCTCTACCACTAAATTATAAAAACTACACCTCTTACCTGGTAGGAACAGATCAGAGATATGGGGAAGTTGAGATCAAGAAATGCGTTCATTGCAACCAGCATTGGCTTCGGTATTTTGTTGAGTATGCACACTATACGAAGTCAGGCAGATGGTATCTCGGCAAGATTGAAGAAAGTGAAATAGCAGAGATCAATGAGGATAACGCCATTCAAAAACTTGAGAATATGAGTTGGTATTACTTTGGAGGATCCTTTTTTGACACAACTGGTAAAATTGGAAAAGGTACTGTTGTTACGGGATAAAAATAGCCAATATGTTAACAGGAATCAATCCCAAATTCCCCATGCGGAATATGGGAACTACTAAAGATTTTTACATCAATCGATTAGGTTTCTCACAATTTGGTGGTGATTTTGATGGGTACTTAATGGTTCAAAAAGATGCCATTCAAATTCACTTTTTGAGTTTAAGGCACTACAATCAAAGGATAATTATGGTCAAGTCTATATTAGAACGGATAGTATCGATGATTTTTACCAGTCCTTGTTAGATAAAAAAGTGAGCATTCATCCTGACGGAAATTTAGAAGCGAAGCCTTGGGGACAAAAGGAATTTTCGATTCTTGACCCTGATAATAACTTGCTAACTTTTGGGGAGGAAATTGATATTTAACTTAACTAATTGAATGAGGTTCTCCTTACTATGTCAATCATTTCCATAAACGATCTAATGTTATTTGGGAAGAACTAAATCCAGCGACTCTAAAGTTCGGTGCGCGAGCCATGATTATACTTACAGCTTACGTCTCATAATATTAAAGCAGTGGCGCACCAGGGATAGCAACGATATGAGCCGATGGTAGCGGCTTGCAACGTAAGGAGCGGCGACGGCTGAGGAACGAAGACTAGCAGCGACTATACGGCTTGCAGCGGCTAACGAGGGGAATACAAGTGAATAGCCCGTCCGGTGCCCAAAAGAATAATCTAACAATTACGGTAACAATTCGGTAAAGAAGATAATGGCATCAAAAAGGCAGAGTGGTGCACAGTCTTCGTGCAGGTGATTACCGTTGTTTTCGAACCGAATGTCAGCAGCATGTCTGGATTTAAAGGAGTTGTATACAATTAGGGAATTTTCAATTTTTACTTGCTCGTCGCCTTCGCAATGACAAAGCAAGACAGGAGCTTTAGGTGTCCAGAAGTACATATTGTTTGCTAGGAGTGCTTGTCTGAACGGATGATTGATGTCGGTCTCAAATGCAGAGAGGACTTCAGGGTGGATGATATCTTTGGCAATCGTAGGCATGGCTTCATCTACAGGCTGTCCAGTATTTGTGCCGTTGAACAAGGTTGGCAAGAGCTTATCGTAAGGAGGATTGAGGAACTCGCTTGGGTCGTCATAGACTTGGTAAACCATGTTGTAGGAAAGTAACACGTAAGGAAGATAGAATGGCTTGGAGTAGGCTTCACCGCTAGTAAAAATATCGGACATCACGCCAGACATATCATAAGGGCCAGCCATAGGCGCAGCACCTAATACATTGAATTCATTTTTGTAATTGGCCTCCAGTTCCCGATGCATGGCAACAGTAGCATGCCCACCCTGCGAATACCCAAAAAGCAGGACTTCGTTTGTCAGATCTTTCTGTAATTCCTTGCCGAAATATTGCGTCGCTTTAAGGAGATCTATGCCTGCACTGGCTTCAGAATCAGCATGAACATAAGGATGGAGCCCAGGAGAATCTCCTAGCCCGAGATAGTCTGGCGCCACCGTAATAATGCCAAATAAGCTACTAAAAATAACGTTGATGATGTATTCCCCGCCCAGACTTGAAGGCACTCTGTCTTTCTTGATAATGGTACCATGTTGATAGGAGGCAATCGCCATCGGTGCTGTAGTTCCTCTAGGCACAACGACTAGTCCCGATGCAATTGTCATTCGTATGCCCCGAGCATCGGGTGTATTGTACTGAACCTTATAAAGATCAAGCCCGTACAATGGAGTGACGGAGGATATCAATGGATCATTGAAGGAATCGAAAAGGGAATCGACTTGTTGCTTGGTGTAGCTGAGCAAGAGCGTAGTTTCGTTGATCGTGCCTCTTTTATTGGAATCAAGTGGTAAAATCTCACTACCTTTATCGCAACTATTCAAGGAAATGAGTGTTATTAGTAGAATAAGGGATGTGAATAATAGGCCGTTTCGAAACATAGTTTTTAATTAATGAATTGATACTGAAAAGTGGAGGTAATTTAAAAAAATCAGTATTCGTCGTCTAAATTAATTGTTTTATCGTTTAATTTTGATAAATTATTAAATAAATCATTCCTTTTGAATAAAAGTAGCATCATATGGTATTTGGAAAAGTAAAAGAATGGCTGGGAATTGAAGGCATAAAGCTGGAAATTAAGTTGGAAGAGGAGTTGTCTAAATCAGAGGGTAAAATTGCTGGAACACTCTTGTATTCCACAAAAAATACGCAACAGGTAACCAATACGACTATAAAACTCTATGAAGAGTACTCTCGAGGGCGTGGAAAGAAACAAAAGACAGATACTTATTTGATTGCTGAGTTGGAGATCAATGGTTCGTTTATGGTATATCCAGAAGATATCAAGGAACTTAACTTTAAATTGAACTTTGAAAATATTCAATCTGAGATGGATAAGATGCAGTCGAAAGGCGGTTTTTCTGGTGTTTTGGCTGGTTTTGCGAAGAAAGCAAAGGGCGTTACTTCTAAATATTTTATAGAAGCAGAATCAGATATTTCCGGTACAGCACTCAATCCATTCGATAAGTTGGAAGTATTGTGGACAAGTTAAACCTGGATTATTCGGGTTAAAAGTATAATATCAGAAAATATTGTTAGATTTACCGGTGGACAGTTGGTCCACCTTTTTTATTTAGGACCAACCTATCAATCAATGAATATCAGTTGATCATGAAAAGAAATGTTGTGTTGGTAATCAAACTCCTCCTAGCTGCAATCCTTTTGTTTTTATTGTATGTTATCGTAAGTCTCTGCTACGGAACCGTTACCGATTTTAAGCCGAAGGAGGCGATGTCGCTTGACTTAGAAGGCAATCAGAATGCGCTTGCGGTAATTGAAAAGAGTGAACTGACGTTTGCAAACTGGAATGTGGGCTATGGTGGGCTAGGGAAAGAGTCTAATTTCTTTTATGATAGTGGTGGCTTTTTGACTTCCAAGGGAAAGATGATCCGTGCTCCTAAGGCAAATGTCGAGAAAAATATCAAGGGAGCTGTTTCCTTTCTAGAGCAAAATAGTGTCGATTTTTACTTGTTTCAAGAGGTGGATAAAGACTCAAAACGAAGTTATTATATCAACCAACATCAAAAATACATTGAGGCTAAACCTGACTACGCAGCTACGTTTGCTGTCAACTATCGATCAGCAAGGGTTCCGCTACCTGTTTTCGAGTTTTGGCGTGTGATGGGTAAAATGGAAAGTGGTTTGGGAACGTATATGAAATACAAGCCTACAGAGACCACGAGATATCAGTTTCCGGGTAATTACGGTTGGCCAACAAGGATATTTCAGTTAGACCGTTGTTTTGCACTGCACCGCTTTCCTACTAAAAACGGTAAGGAGTTGATCGTGATCAACACGCATAACTCTGCATATGATGACGGGACGCTCAAGAAGAAACAAATGGCATACCTCCACAAAATGCTGCTTACGGAATACGAAAAAGGGAATTATGTTATTGTTGGTGGTGACTGGAATCAGTGTCCGCCAGATCACCCATTTGACTCGTTCTCGCCTGCTGATGTCTCTGGCAAGACTTATGTCCAGATGAACATTCCTAAAGACTATTTGCCTGATGACTGGACCTGGGCGTTTGACGCTTCCGTGCCTACGAACCGTAAGCTGACTAACGCCTATGAATCGGGGAAGACGTTTGAGACCCTGATCGACTTTTATCTGGTGTCTCCTAACGTGGAAATAGTGAAGACTCAGGGCGTAAGTCAGTCGTTTGAGTACTCTGATCATCAGCCGGTGCTGATGACGGTTAAGTTGAAGGAATGAATAATAATGATTAATGGTTAGTGTTTAATGATTAATTGACGCAAAGAAAACTTAATAGTGTTGAGTGATTGGTAGTAATAATTAAAGACTGGACTAATCACTGAATTTTAATAAACTTCGCCCATTATGCTTATCAGGATTGTTCTATTGTTCTGATCCTCTATAGTTCCATTAACGATTTTTCATTTCCACCATTCCTTTATTATAGTATTATATAAACTATCACACCTCCCATAGTCTTCCATTTACCACTAATGGTGTATAAAAAATCTGACTTCTTATTTATATTGGGATTAAAATAAACCTGAAGTCTTTGGTAGCTATTTCCTACGATACCATTGTAGTTTCCATTCTCTTTTGGAAGAAAAGTACCCAAGTCATATTTGTCTATCTGATTACAAATGTTTGATAGTTGACTTTTTTCTCGCTGCTCATAACCAAGCATTAAAGTGTTTTGCCAAACTTTACTATAATTGATTATTGTATCAGATTGTAAATTAGTTGGATCACTATCTTGTGCTTGACAATAAGCTATTTGGAAAGTAATAAAAATATAATATGGATATTCTCATCTAATTTAATGTTCGGTAAGGCAGATACTTTACAATGTTAACGGAACATTTATTATCTAAGGTTTTTCCTTTCCTCTATGCTCGATATTCAATAGCATTTTTCACTTTGGATCCTTCTTTATTCCTTGTCCCTATATCTTGTTTTATAATGTGTTCTTGTTTTTTCGCCACTAATTTCCACCAATAGATTGCGGGAATTAAATTGCCGGAATGCTTTTCTAATCTATACATTATTTCGACATTGGGTTCTTCTCGGTCATTAATCAATCTACTCAATCTTGTATAGTGAACATCTAAATCTTCAGATAAACTTTTTTTCGTTCTATTCAGGATTCTTACATATTCTTCAATGTTCTTTCCAAAACTTTTCTCCTTGCTGAAAGGCTCCTTGTTTATATAGTTTTCTAATAGAAATTTAAATCTTAACAATTCCGAGTATACTCGCTGTTCTTCCGTTCTTTCTCTCAACAACTTAAATCGAAATGCTTTTATTTCTTCATTAGATATTCTTTTCTCTTCTTCGGTCATGTCTTGTGGAATCAACATTGAATCAGCTATTTCCTCGTCTGTCATTTTCTCCCTTAATTCCTTATATATTTTTTCATACTTTTTCATTTCCTAAATATTTTTCGATTATAGAATTTGACAGTTGATAATATATAGCCATTTGGTTCCCCATCTGTTCAAAACCATATTTTTCGTTATAATATTTTACCAATTCGGTTTTAGGCACTAGCGATACAAATCCATCATATCCTTTCTCAAAAGCAAATTGACAAGTAAATGCTATTAAACATCCAGGTATATTATCTAGTACTTTATTTTTCCCTCTATTCGCTTTTGATGATTCGATCAAATTAATATGCAATCTGAACTCTTCAGGATAATCAATTAAAGACACCAATCCCAAGATTTCCTCTTCTTCAATCAGATTAATTTTATACACATCATTTTCTATCTCTAAACTCCAATCAAACGTAAACTTCTTGTTTCCTTTTAATTTATTAATTGTCGAGTTTATCAACTTCTCTATACTCGCATCTAGTTTTTCTCCAGTCTTTGTATCAATTAATTCCATAGTCGTTTACTAAATATAGCCTCCTGACAAATATAGTTAACTTTATTTACGAAATCAATAAATATTGTTACTATTTTTGCATAAATTTTGCTAACGGTTGTATATCAGTCACAGTTCCGCATATATCTTATATCAAGCTAATTGGGCTCAAAACAACGAATTTTCTCATTGATCATATTACTAACCTCATCAGCCCTATCTACAATCATAAAATGTGCGCCTTGTTCAAGAAGTCTTACGTTATTACTTTTCTTTTGAGGGATTAATTTATCCTGAGTGCCTCCGATTTTCAGGGTTGGATTGGTTACTTTTTCCTTGTTTTTCCAGTTGACTAGCACATTAATGGACCATTTCGCAAAGCTTAGGTCAGTGTCGTCTAATATTTCGTTTAGGAGTTTCTTTTGTTGGGTTCCGAATAGCCAATTGGCAATTACTCTAGGCGGGTTGAACAGGAATGTGGGCACTAAGGGGACAATTTTTAGTTTACCGATGAGTCGATACAGCGTTCTTAGTTCTTTGTTTGTTTCTGCGGAGGAGACTAAAATTGTGAGGTCTGGTTTTACTATTTTACTGAGTTCTACGGCGACTAATCCGCCAAAACTAACTCCTAATATCGCGAATGCTTCGTTGGTATTGATTTGCGCTGCAAGTCTCGCGGAATAGGCTTCAATCGATTCTTTCTTTTTTGGTACGATCCAATCTATTGGAATCAATTGACATTTGAGCGTTAGGTATTGATATATTCGCTTATCTGCTCCAAGTCCGCTTATTCCGTATATTTTCATATGAGGTGATTGGTAATAATCAGGCTTAAATGTACATAGAATCATTGAAAGAGCATATTCTAAACAATACGTTCCTTATTATAAGGAAGAATTTAAAAGGATTTCCTATCCGCTTGAATGTCATCTAATCTTTAATCTTTAATTTTGATGTAATCTGCTGATAATGAATTTTTTGATTGATTAATGGCGCTCTAATTTAAATAAACATTTCAATTTATATTTTACTAGAAACGATGGTCTAACCCTTCAAATGCCTTATTCCGTGGTCAATAGTATTTTAATATAAATTACTGATAATTAATTAAATAAGCATTATTAAATATTTAATTGTATTGAAAAAAGGGCTTTTGGAAATTATATTCTGCCCTGTTATTTGGTTTTTAATGAAACTTTATTACCAATATATTTGTAGTATAATTAGAAACATAACAAGTACTAAGGTACTTCAATTATAAAGAAGCATAACAAGGTTAGTAAAAAGGGAAATGTTTGTTAGTTCAAAAGGGACGCTGGTAAAGACCAGAGTCCCTTTTCCTTTTGTAGGCTTTGATCTAAACAATTCATTACTTTGTCCAATAATTCAATCTATTTACGCTATTATTGAGTACATTATAACTGGAATCATTGTTTACTTATGTTGCAACGAGATATCATATTAGAACAAATCGAACAACTAGGACGCGTCCTAGGCAAAGTCGTTGCGGAATTCCTGGATCTCCGCGCAAAAGGAGACATCAGTCATGCGATTGAAGTCACCGTTCAACAATTGAATACGAAATTGGACTTAGACCTAAGCCAACTGATTCCCCTCGACACTGATGCACTGGAAGAGTTACTCAAGCAGCGACACTTCACTGATTTGCAAATTGACCAATTAGCGGAATTGTTGTACGATATGAGCTGTGGTCTCCAATCTGATGACGCGGCTCAAGCACTGACCTACCTAAACACCGCCAAACGCCTGATTGCTGTAGCCGAGCGGCTGTCTACGACCTGGACTTTTGGACGAGAAACACTAAAGGAAAGGGTAGGAGACGCTCTGATTTCATTATACAAATAGGGATGACTTTGCCTAGTGCGATACCTTACTAGTAGCCTCAATGTCAATTGCTGACTTAACGACACTACGCTATTGCAATTCAGAATTAAAAAAGATTTTACAAGCAAATTTACACTTCAAGTTATATTTACCCCTATCAATTTGTATCTCAAAACAATCAGATAATCAGTTAATTAGATCCAAAGTCCTAATGTTTTACCACTAAAATTGTCCAGTTAGTCCTTAGATTTAGCCTATAAATTCGGTTTGAATGCCTTACCGCTTGCCCTTATATTTGTATTGTCATTGAGAGACAACATAAAATAGAAATAATCAGTACTAAGTACTACAATTATAAAGAAGCATAACAAGGTTAGTAAAAAGGGAAATGTTTGTTAGTTCAAAAGGGACGCTGGTAAAGACCAGAGTCCCTTTTCCTTTTGTGTGATGCTGTTCCTTTGTTGTCTGAAGATGATTTTTAAGCTGTTGAGATGCTCAACATGGTTTTTCTTTTTCATCATGAATACCTGCGTTCCTTCATCAGCAGACAGGTCATAGAAGTATAAATCTGCGTAAATCTGTGGAATCCGCAGTGAATAAATGTGTTATATTGACTTCATACAATCAACGTTCTCCCAACACTTCCAGCGTAACACCCTCAACAGCCTCCAACTCCGCTATCAACCGTGCTGACAAATCACGACGTACCGCCAAGCGCAACACTGCTGCTGCTTCAAACTCCTTATACAACACTTCACAGTCAGTCCGTTTAGTCAGTTGCATCACAGCATTCATAGCGCTATAGTCGAAGAAGACTTCAAGCAACACGTCCACCGTCCGCTCTTCAATCTCTGCGGCTTCTAGTGCTTCAGTTGTGGCAGTTTTGTAGGCATTTATTAATCCAGGAACACCGAGTTTAGTACCACCAAAATATCGAACTACCACCACCAAGGCATTCGTCAACCCAAAACTGTCTAACTGTCCTAGGATCGGTCGACCGGCGGTGCCAGAGGGTTCGCCGTCGTCATTAGCGCGATATCGGTGTTTGTCCATGCCCAATCGATAGGAGTAGCAATGATGGCGCGCTTTAGGATGTTCCTTTTTGACCCATTCCAGTTGTGACTTCACCTCTTCTTCAGAATAGACACGACTGGCATAGGCAATAAACTTGCTGCCCCGATCGCGAAAAATCCCTTCAGATAGGTCCTTCAAAGTACGATAGGTGTCCGTCGCCTTACTCATTGATCTGGATAGTTTCTGTAGATTTCAAGCAAATCACTATCAATCTCTTGCCGCATCATCGGTTTTATAGGGAGTTGTGGAGCAGGAATACCAGTACTCAGCAATTTGGAACTCGTAAACACCCTTGCTTCATCCCATAAATTAGCAGTGATAAATTGGTGAAGGATATCCGCTCCGCCTTCTATGATAACTGATTTCAGTTTTTCCTGGTACAAGACTTCTAGGATCTCACCGATTTCAAAACGAGCAGCAGTCAACTGTTTGTAAGAAACATTCACTTGTTCGCTCCTTGTGTTATTAGCATGATGCAGCACAATTGTTGGCACAGATCCGTCAAATAATTGTAGCGTAGGAGACAGCCCCAATTGACTGTCTAGGACGATCCGAACGGGATTGTTACCCGTCCAATCTCTTGTTGTCAAAGCGGGATTATCCGTAGCCGCTGTGTTTTTACCAATGAGAATCGCACTTTCCTTTGACCGCCATTTATGAACTAATTTCTTTGAGATGTCATTGGTGAGCCAGACCTGTTCTCCCTCCTTACCAATAAACTGATCTTTTGATTGCGCATATTTCAAGATCACAAACGGTCGTTGCTTTTCATTAAATGTAAGATATCGCTTGATCAACTCCTTGCCATGTTCCTCCTCAAATCCAGTGTGTACCTCAAGTCCTTTCAAACGCATTTTCTGAATACTCTTCATGTATACCTTCGGATTCGGATCCACACAACTAACGTATACTTTTGGGATTTTATGTTTTAGAATCGCATCAACACATGGCGGTGTATTCCCATAGTGATGACAGGGTTCTAGCGTCACATAAATAGTCGATTCGGGCAGCAATCGCATATCTTCCTCCTTAATACTCTTCAAGGCATTTACTTCGGCGTGAGCGCTTCCAAATTGCTCATGGGCACCTTCCCCAATGATTCGTCCTTCATGGACGATCACTGCTCCTACAATCGGATTATGCCGTACATTTCCCAAATGTTGAAGCGCCAAATCGAAAGCCCTTCTCATATATTGCTGGTGCTCTCCCATGATTCAAAGGTAATTATAATTGTGAATTATTGCTGTAAAACTCAAATTTGTTGAGTGACTTTAAGACGCAAACAAACAATTACTCAGAGAAACTTGGAAAGTAAGCTAAGCCTTGTTGCATCTACAATTATTGCTTTTGTTAGGAGTTCGTTTCTTACTTTTTTCTTCTTTTCTTGATTTGATTCATCAATCTTACAAAATAAGCTTCAAAACTTTCGTTATTTTTCCTTGGATATATTTCTAGTGAAGAGGAAAAGCTGTCTAACAAATCAATATATCGAGTAAATATTTCTTGTAATTTTTTTTCATCTCCAGTTTCCCAATATTGGCCCTCATCAATGACCTTGAAATTTATAAAATACTTTTCATTTAAATGTTTAAAAAGGTGTATTATCAATTTGTGTATTTCAATTCCTGCAAATTGAGTTTTAACGGAAAGCATATATAGATATTCCTCCTGTGGTCTTTCATTTTCTTTTCCGAAAAATTTTAAATGTGCCAAACTTGACATTTTGCCATTCGATAAAAATTCAATTGAAACTGTCTCACAATTTGTAGGAGTAAAACTGATCCCATAAATAGCCTTGTTATAGTCCTTAATTCCGAATGCTTCCTTTATAAATTTGTCTTTGTAAATATTATATTTCCAATTATATAACTCTGCAACGTCTCTTACTTCCTCAATCATTGTAGAAAGAGATGCTCCCTTTTTGAAATCCCCACTGTAATGTATGCTCAACCCCATTTTGTCTTTCTTGAATTATTTTTCCTATACAAGCTTTTCTAATCTAGTGTATACTCCTTTCGACATATTTACAAAATGCAATTTACTATTTTCAAATTTGATTTGATAAAATAAAGATGGGATAAATTTTCGCATCATAATATTTTATAATAAAAATAATATAATTGATATTCCAAAAATCTAAAAAAACAATGGCACCCTGACTAGGTACCATTGTTAAACACATTACTAAACCAAATTCAGGATTTCAAGGTCCTGATAATCATCGCAGACTCAATACTTAATGTCGGATTAATTTCTTTGAAATGATTCCATTGCCAGATTGAAGCACAATGAAATAAATGCCGTTAGGCCAGTCCTGTAGTTCTATCTGATGTGTTTGAATGCCTTTTTGAAGCGTGATTTGCTCCTTGTATACCGCTTGGCCCGTCAAGTTAATTACCTGAAGTGCGGTAGTATGTGATTCTAAAGCATTGATTTCTAATGTTACCAAATCATTTGCTGGATTTGGCGTTAACCCAAAAGAGTTGACAAGGGAGAGATCTTGAACAGCTGCAGTCACCGTTCCATCATCGTCTACTTCAAAATCAAGACTTGGTATGCTTTGAAGAATAGGCGACAGTTTTACAGCTTCTCCAGCATGAGTAATCCCTGGAATATCGACCCGAATGTTGTAATGCCCAAACTGCAGAAGGTCGAATTCATAAATACCCAAGGCATTAGTTACATCAGTAGCAAGAATCAACCCATCAGCTCGCTCCAAATGCACCGTGACATTAGGCATAGGATCTCCAGAGCCAGTTTTGCCAGTAGAGACACCTCCTGGTCCTGTGAAATTTGATCCTTCGTAAACACCACCAGCAATATTCCCATTAGGATTGACGAGAACGACTATCGTTTCACAATAAGTCGCTACACATTGCGCACTATCTAATACCGCCAGACATACATTAAACACTTGCAAACTATCTAAGGAAGTCGTATCTGAATAGGTATGCGTTGTGTTGATGCCAGTAGCAGTAAACCCATCACCAAAGTCCCAGTAGTAGGTTAAGTTGCCAATACCTGTGCCCGACCCAAAAAAGGAAACATCATGCCCTGTTGGCGTTTGCATATCGGTATAAGTAAATGTTGTACTCGTGGTACAAGTAGAATCCTGCGGTGTGGCACAAGGACCGTTGGTCATACTACTAACACCAAAACACTTCTCAGCAATACAAGCATTGTTGTAAGTGATCCCATTACATCCACAAACTGGATTATAGCCCGGGCAGTTTGCTCCTAAGTCAATCAAAGTGGCATCAATGCACAAGGTACCAGTACCTGCTTGGATCGTGGTGTAATAGGTACATTGATTCAGCGCGGAATCTAAAACGATAAGCGAAATATTGTAAATCCCTGAAAGCGCATAGGAATGGGTTGGGTTGGCCAATGCGGAGGAGTTGCCATCGCCAAATGACCAATTGTAAAAACTAATGCCTGTAGGAACACCAGTAAGGTTAAAAGCAACATCGGTACCATTAACAATTGTTGTGATGACTCCAGAACAAGCTCCTTGGCATTGTCCATTGGTCCAAGAACTTAGCCCAAAGTGATTTTCGGCTACACAGTCATTTAAATAGGTGATGGAGTCACAACCGCAGACAGGAATAAATTGATTGCTACATGGAATGTTGGAGTCGATCGCACTAGAATCGACACATAAGAATTGTATTTGAACATTGGTTTGAAAGGTACACGCGTTAAGTGTTACAGGGTTTGTTGTAACAACCGAAGGTGTATATTGACCTCCTTGAGCATAAGTATGAGTAATGGGAGGAATAGCGGTGCTGGTATTGCCATCATCAAAATCCCACAAGTAGGTTGTGCCAGAAGGTAAAGGTGCGGAAATATCAAACGTAGCACTTAGGCCAGTAATGGATGCATTAAGGGTAGGATCTTCAAATAAATGAAACATTATCTTAACGCAGGTCAATGCATCGGTTACCGTTACCGCATGTATACCAGCGGCTAACCCAGTTATCGTCTGATTTGTTTCGCCAGTGGTCCAAACATAATTGTATGGTGGTTGCCCTCCTGCCATAATAGCTGTAAGCGCTCCATCAGCTTCCCCTGGACAACTTATTGGCGAATCAACGTTTAATTCTGCATAGCAGGTATTCAGGTCTACAAAGGTGCTATAATTACAAGGGCCCGTCCCTTCTGCTGAGATGGCAGAAATAAGGTAGACTTTATTTTGAGCGTAAGTATGAGAAGGGTTAAGTCCGGTTCCTGTATTGCCATCCCCAAAATCCCATGTTACGTTTGTCGCAATTGGATTGGAAAAGCTAAAATCAACTGTTAGGCCATTTGTGCTAGTCAATATACTGCCTAAGGCACAAATTTTAGTAACGTCGTAACAAGTGTAGACGGACATTGGGTTCGAATATGGCGGGCATACCGAAGGAAGAATAACATCCACGTTATAGCCCGTTTGATTGGTTGGACAAGCTATCGTATCTGTTACTATTGCTGAAACATTAACTAAACCACCCGAACTAAAATTAATTGTTTGATTCTGAGTGCCAGTTAGCTTGTTGCTTGTTGAATCATATTGCCAATTAAACCAACCTCCTGCTGTCCCATAAACTAATGTACCACCATTAATTGGCTCAAGATTATGGAATTCTATTTCAACTTTAATAGGATCATTTAGATCTGAATAGGTTGCTCCATTTTCAAAATAAGAGAATTGTATATCAGCATAATCATTAACCAAAGGGGCTGGATTAATATCACCTTGCTGAATGGTAGGGTTAATATTGCATTGAGCATTGCATATGTCAGCAACCAGGAGCAGACTAATCATTAAGATAAGTAGATTTTTCATAGTAGTATATTTTGTTTGAAACAGACGTTTATTCATTTTTTAATAACTTAATAAACTGTATTTCAATGTTTTGCTAAATGTTGTGTTTAATTAACAATATGTAACTTCCTAAAAACGATTCCTTTTGAAGTGGTTATCTTTAGTATGTAAATAGCATTTGATAAGTTGTTTAATTCAAATTCAACGCTAGTACTATTAGCAATCTCTTTTCTTGAGATGACGGAGCCATTCAAATCAATAATCTCAAGTTGACTGATTGTAGCATTTTCGAGGAGTACAGTACAGTGATCTAATGCAGGATTTGGGTAAATCAATACAGCCGTCTCCTTTTCATCAACTGGAAAATGAGTTGTCGTGAGCACCAAGGAGTCAGCCAGCGGAAATACGGAGAGCGACGGGACAGTAGGCCATAGGTTTAGTGCGGCGTCTGTCATACGGATGTCTAGTACCTCAAATTCAATATCGATGGTTCCAGGCATTTTACCATTCACATTGTCTTCCATGATGATGGCGAATAGTCCTGCAATCCCAGTTCCAAATATCGTTTGTCCGTTTGTTCTGGAATAACTGATGTCAATTCGACCGTTTTTTCCGTTTGCGGGGTTGGGTGTTATGTAGGAGTTGGATACCTGAATCACTTTGTCCTGTCCAAAATTGGTAATCCAGCCAGTAGCAGGCAAGACTTTGACCACACTATCCACATATGCAGTATCATAGCTAATCGTGAAGGACACACCATAAAAATTGGAAATGTGAGTCGGTCCAAAATGAATCTCAAACACTTCAAGCGCACCAGGCGTCAAGGTATCTGTTGAGGTACGTCGGACTTCAATGGATGGGTCAATGCCTGGAAGCCCTAGTATAATTGGGTCTGGTACCACTGTATGCGTCAGATGGAAGTTTTGTTCAATCACCAGAATATCCAGATCGTCAATAACACCATCTCCACTGCAGTCGGCAAAAGAAATGTCAATTTGATTGTTTGGGAAAGACATTCCCCAGTTTGGTGCTGCTGCTTGCGCTAACCAGTTTGTTGATGCATTGGGGCGCACAGGTCCTAGAGCGCCGTACGCATATCCCAGGTGCAACAAATCAACGCCATTGACTTCCCCATTATTATTGATATCCCCAGGCCATAGTTGGGCATTCAAGGAAGAATAGGTTAGAAGCAAGGCAAAACTAAGTGTTAATAAATGTAGTTGTTTTTTCATAGTCAGGCATTCAATGTGAAACCGGTTAACATCAAGGTTTAGACGCAAGTAATTGTAGATAATATTCTATTTTACAAGTATCTAATATGAATACGATTCAAATCTAATCATTTATTAGCCACCTAACAATTACAATATTATGATTTTATCCTTCAATTATTCACTAGTTTTAATTATTATATGTTTAGTATAAATTTTGTAAATACTTAATATTCAATTAAAAATGAAATATAATATAATTGTTTGAATTAAATAAAATAACTATTTTATCCTCTAGAAATAGCAATTGTAAAATAGTAATCTATCAACTATGGAGTCAAGTAAACTTATAGAATTATTAAAAACATTTACTAAAACTGAGATTAAACTACTTGCAGACTTTCTGAATTCTCCGTACTTCAATAAGAGCAAAGAAGTCATTTCCTTTTTCAATTATCTCAAGCGATTTGCGCCTCATTTTCCTCTAAAACGTATTGAGCGTGAGACGGTTTACAAGGCTTTGTATGGCGATAGAACGTATAACGAGTTTCACCTCAACAGAGTCATGAGCAATCTCTTAAAACAAGCAGAGCGGTTTATCGGCCAACAAAAATACGAATCGACAAAAGGTGTTGCTAGTTACTACGTCCTATCTTCCTTTATTGATCGTGATTTGAATAAACATTTTGAGTACAATTTTAAGTGTTCTCAAGAAAAACTAGAGCAGTCGCCTCAGCGAAATGCAGACTATTATTATCAAAAATACTTGTTTGCAGATACAATTAGTCAACAATTTTTTAAAAAGAAAATCCGACAATACGATCATTCACTTCAAGACACCTCTGATTATTTTGATATTTACTTTTTGAGTAAAAAACTAATCTATACCTGCGAGATGATTAATCGTAATAAAATCATTTCTACTGCCTATAAACCACAGTTTTTAGAGGAAGTTCAGCAACTCCTAACCAAATTTCCATTGGAAAGTGTACCGATCATTCATATTTATTACAATATACTACTCATGCTCATTGAGAAAGATGGCACTTCACATTTTCAAGAATTGAAAAGACTATTAGAACAATACGAATCATATTTCTTACCAGATGAAAAAAGAGAAATGTTTGGATTAGCACTCAACTACAGCATCAGACGATTGAATCTAGGGCATCAACAATTTCTTGAAGAATCATTTAATTTATGCCGGTATGGTATTAAGAAAGGTTTGCTCAATGATCAAAACTATCTTTCTCCTTGGGGTTATAAGAACGTAATTAAGCTTGGTTTAATGTTGAACGAATATGAATGGGTAAAACGCTTTATTGAGACACAAACCAATGAGCTTGCACCCAATTTTCAGCAAAACGCGCTTCACTTTAATCTGGCCGACTTATACTATGCTACAAAAGATTTTGATCAAGCAGTACATCATTTAAATCAAGTAGAATATTCAGACATTTATATCAATATTGACAGTAAGAAATTGTTAATGAAAATTTACTATGAATCTAATGAGCATGACGCTCTTTATTCTGCATTGGCAGCATTTAAACAATTTATAAGCCGAAATAAAATTCTATCCAATAAAGTGAAATTGCAGTTTAAAAATTACATCTATTGCTTAAATCTATTACTCAAAATCGAAACTAAATCATTGGAAGAATGCAAGAAATTTTTAGAAAGCGAAGAGCCAATTGCTGAACGAAATTGGTTGAAGAGAATTGCAAATGAACTATGAGTGCACTCCGAAAAGTCTCTTTTGTCCAAACCCGAAATGTCGGACCACATCATTTTCAAGAATTTTAAAGTCCTCGCTCTATCTTTTATTTACAGGATGTAGCGCTATTAACAAGAGTTAACTGCGGCTCTAAA
>ENA-ORXR01000258-ORXR01000258.1-marine-metagenome-genome-assembly--contig:-NODE-258-length-80255-cov-5.648420_pt1 | contig 80255 bp, 60 predicted proteins | sample MGYA00237866_ERZ511479 | MGnify/ENA metagenome assembly ERZ511479 | reverse complement strand
AAACAATTTTGCGTGATGTCAATGTCAATCAAACGATTACGATTTCTCATAAAGATGCTTCCTCAGCTGGCCTAAAAAATATCGATAACAGTAAGATATTTAAACCAGCTAACCCTACACAAATTAGTTACGTAGAAAACACATTCGACGATTATGCTCGAGAGATATTGCTGCCATACCAGACTTCTACGCTGGGACCAATACTTGCCGTAGCAGATGTCGATGGAGATGGCAGAGAAGATATATACCTTGGCGGTGCCGTGGGACAGAGTGGTACATTAATGATCAACAAAGGGACCATTTTTGATAAGGTGACAATGCCTTTTGCCCGAGACAAAGGGTCTGAAGATGGGGCTGCACATTTCTGTGATTATGACGGAGATGGAGATCTCGACTTATACATAGCAAACTATCCGATCACTTCTTTTTCCACACCTAACGAAACTTATCGAAAACTAATGGATGAGGTTACACTCGAAAATAGTGATCATCTCTACAGAAACGATGGCAGGGGAAACTTTGTCAATGTCACTGAGGATGCTGGTGTCTTATCTTTTGGATTGTCTCTAAGCGCCACTGTTGGTGATCTAAATGGAGATGGTTGGGAAGATATCTATGTATCAAATGACTTTAGCACTCCTGATTACTTATTCATAAATAATGGTGACGGTACATTCAAAGAGAGCCTCAAAGAAACAACCAAACAGACTTCGTTTTATGGTATGGGTGTAGACATTGCTGATTTTAATAACGATGGATTATTAGATGTTATGCAGGTCGATATGGCCGCTGAAAATAATAGAAGGGCTAAGGCAAATATGGCAAGCATGAATCCCGATTTATTTTGGAGTACGGTAGATTTTGAAATGCATTATCAGTATATGTTTAATGCCCTACAAATGAATCGTGGAAATAAGGATGATCTTCCTATATTTAGTAATGTAGCGAGGATAAGCGGAGTAGCAACCACTGATTGGAGTTGGGGCCCTTTGTTCGCGGATTTTGACAACGACGGATGGAAGGATCTCTTTATTAGCAATGGTACCCGTAGAGATATAAACAACCGTGATTTCTTTCTTGGACTCAAAAAAGACCTCAACAAAGTCAGTAACGAAGAGCTTAAATTAGAAGTGGATAATATTCCCTCTGAGCCTATAGCTAACTATATTTATAAAAATAATGGGGATCAAACTTTTATAAAGTATAACAAAAATTGGGGAATTGACTTACTTGGATTTTCTAATGGAGTGGCCTATTCGGATCTCAATAATGACGGCCAGCTTGATCTAGTTATCAATAACATCGATGAACCTGCGACAGTTTATAGGAATAATTTATTAGGATTCAGCAATAATTATTTGAGTATATTTTTAAAGCAAAAAGCCCAAAATAATTACGCACTAGGCACTAAGGTTGAAATTATAGTTGGGGATAAACACCAGTATCAGCACTTGACCATGACAAGAGGTTTTCAGTCCTCTGTAGCTCCAGTTTTGCATTTTGGCCTTGGCCAGGCATCTATAGTTGATACCCTAATTGTGACTTGGCCTGACGGCACAAAAGAATTCAATACCAATATTTCTATTAATCAAAAACTGCAAATCAACAAAGGAGAGCTTAAGCCCTACTCTAAAATAAAAACGGCACAAGAAAATATCTTTACTCTAATAGATGGTGAAAACGGTTTACCTGATCATGAAGAAAATGAATTCGATGATTATAAATTTCAAGTATTGCTGCCCCATAAAATGTCTCAGTGGGGTCCTGCTCTTGCAGCAGGAGATGTCAATGGAGATGGTCTAGAAGACATCTTCCTTGGCGCGGCGAGCAGATCTACAAGTGGGGTCTATATCCAAAAAGAAAATGGAAGCTATGAGCTTTTGCAGGCATTTGAAGATGCAAATATATTAGAGGATATAGATGCCATTTTTTTTGATGTAGACAATGATGAAGATCTAGACCTTTTTGTCGTAAGTGGAGGTTATGAGCTTCCCTACAAAGAAAAATATTATTCAGACAGATTATACATCAATGAAGGTGGTCGCTTTTCTCATTTTAGGGAATTGCCGAGCGTATTGAGCAGTGGTGGTTGTGTCAGACCTTATGATTATGATGATGACGGAGACCTAGACCTGTTTGTCGGAGGACGTATGCGACCTGCTCAGTATCCACAAGCAGGAGAAAGTTATCTCTTGAAAAATAATTTGGAAAGTGGGCAACTAAGTTTCAAGAATGTAACAAAGGAAATCATTGAGCAAGTAGAGAACATAGGAATGATTACTGATGCATTATGGACCGATTATGATGGAGATAATGATATTGATCTTGTGATAGTAGGAGAGTGGATGCCAATCACAGTTTTTCTAAATAGCGATGGTATGTTTAAGGATGCTACCGCCAAGCTCAATCTAGGAGATACTAATGGTTGGTGGTTTAGCATAGCGGAAGGGGACTTTGATCAAGATGGAGATCTGGACCTAGTATTCGGCAACCTCGGAAGAAACTATAAGTATCAAGCAAGCCAAGACGCCCCTATTGATTTGTATGTAAATGATTTTGATAAAAACAAATCCAACGACTTAGTACTGAGTTATTACAACGAAGAAAAACAATATCCCGTGAGAGGACGACAGTGTTCTGCAGATCAAGTTCCAGGAATAAAATCCAAATTCAAAAATTATGAATCCTTTGCCAATGCAACGGTTTCTGAAATTTATGGTAGTGACAAGCTCGAAGAATCGCAGCACTTTAGTGTAAAGGACTTTTCAAGTATTATATTGGAAAACAAAGGAGGTGGTAAGTTTAAAAAGCAGGTCTTACCAGTGGAATGTCAATTATCTGCTACCTCAGAAATCTTGGTGCAAGACTTCAACGAGGATGGGAACCTAGATATCTTGTTAGCTGGGAATCTATATGGTTCCGAAGTAGAAACTCCACGCGCTGATGCAGGCATAGGTTACCTTCTTTTAGGTGATGGTCAGTTAAATTTTAAAGGGCAATCTTATCAAGATTCTGGACTACTACTAAATAGTGATGTCAAAAAGATGGTCACCCTCAAAGGTAAATCCAAGGAGTATTTAGTTGCAGCTTGCAATAATGGTCCAGTTTTAATCCATGAGATAAATAAATGATTCGTTAACGAGGGATAAATATTATCTTGACAAAAATTATAGATGCACTCAAACTCTCGTAATTCTATCATAAAAAATATAAGCTGTATACCCATATATTTAACCATTACAAACACTATTTATGCAATAAAAGTAGGTAGTTTGGCAAAGAATTTGATATATAAAATATTTATAATTTATTAATTTTATACACTTAATTATGGACAAGATATTTTACACTTCTTTACTAATTTTATGTATTTTTTCAAGTGCTTCGCTATCAGGACAAGATATTAATAAATATGATCTGACGAGTAGTACTGCCACTTATACGGTACTCACTAGTGCTACTCAGGCCTTAGAAAATGATTCGGACTGGGCTGATCTTGAAACGGGATTCGGTGCAGAAGCTGGATTTACATTTGATGTATTAGGAACTTCTTCACAAGGTTTGCTGAATTTTATTTCCGCAAACTTGTTGATCTCAGATGGATTTGACTATTACAACTACGAATCTCCCATACCCTTTGTTTTTCCAAGTAATTTGCAGTTTGAGAACAGAGCTCAAGTTGCGGGTAACCAGCCCTCAGTGATTCAGTATAAGACAGAAGGCGATGCAGGAGAGAGAATCTTTAAACTGGAATATTCGAATGTAGGCTTCTTTGTAGAGCAATCAGCGCTGGGAACCATGGATATGTTTACTAATGTGCAAATCTGGATTTATGAAGGATCTAACTGTATAGATTATCGTTACGGTCCATCTAATATCACGGATGAAGAATTGCTGTATGATGGGGAGCCAGGTTTTAGTGCTGGACTTGTTGCTGCTACTACTGAGCAGTTAGGAAAAAATGAATATACATACTCTATAATCGTGCAGGGTGATCCAGCAAACCCAACTGCTTTTGAAGTAGAAAATGGAGATGAAGATACACCTGCAGTCTCTTTGGATGGATTTCCAGCAGAGGGTATGGTCTATACATTTTGCCCCGAGTCTATCGATGTGAGTACCAAACACCTTATAAGGGCAGCGGAATGGAATATTTTTCCAAATCCCGTAAAAGACAACTTGGTAATTGATTTTAGAAAGGAGACTAATGGTCAATATGAAATATTCACTATTGACGGCATACTTATGCAGCAAGGATATGTCAACGCGACTCAGATTAAGTTAGATGCCAATTCATTAGCAGAAGGGCATTATATCGCTAAAGTGACTACCCAAGATGGCTTTTCTGTAAAGCGTTTCTTTAAGGCAACCAACAATAGTTATTAAATTTATATTATTTATTTGGGTGTGACTCTATTACATTGCAGAAGAAGGCAATGTATAGAGTCGGGCCATCCAGTAGTCCTCGTTCGCTCCCGTCCTTCAGCGCAAAAATATGCGCCTACGGACTACTCCTTCCAGTCGTATACTTCCTACCCCTCACACAAAAAAATAAAATATTTAGCAGAATTCGAAGTTGACTCTGCAAGTGTGCAAGACTTAACCTTCATGTAAATTTTTTTGGATCAAAATCTTACTATACAGTATAGCATTTAATATGTCAAAGGTGTAACATACATAGCATTATGGGTGAATTAATCCGTAACTTAGTAATAATTCCATGAGATTTTTGAGTATTTTTGAAGTATTGCTGATAATCCTAATGTAATATTATTAGAATAATCACTGCTAAATTTAATTGATGAGCTAACTCAAAGAACACTCCTTTATTTTATTTAGAGAGCTAATTAAAAAAGCAAAAACGTGAATATGAAAACTTTCATATCTATAGTAGTTTATATCTTGATATCTCTTCATGCGTATACAATAGCACAGGTTGACGATTGCGATGATCAAATCATTACCATATGCTACTTACCTGACGATATTTATTGTTTCGTTGAATTTAACAATGGTTCTGGATGTGGATATAGTTTAGACGGAAGGTTGATGGAAGATTATTTCACACCAAAACTGACTAATAGTGCTAATTTTGGAAATGAAGGTATCGTAAAATGTCCCATAGAGCTTAAACCATTGACAGGAGCTGTTTCTACAGAATATCTGCAGGAGCAGAAATGCAATATTGTTTTTACAGGCAACTATATTATAGATACTATGTCTTTAAATGTAGATCCAAGCATTACTTCTTTATCTACAAATTTATTAAATGAAATTAGAGACTGGTCATTACTTACAGAATCCAACTTAGTCATTACCTCACAAAGGGAAGCTAACGTATGGGGTTACGAGGTACAAAATGTAAATGTTAATCCAAATGTTGAAGGCACTGTCACACCTGAGTTTAATATTTTTAATGGACCTTTCGGAAATGTAGAATCCTTCAACCAAGGCGGTTCATACCAGGGTGTAATAGTCAATGGCCCAAACACAGGATTTACAGTCTTAGGCGTTGACCAAAATAATCGACCTACAGTAGTAATCGATATTGAGTCCAATGACCTTATTTTTGGAGATATAGGTGTATTTTGTGGTGCTGGCGTAGGGTCAGTATCATCAGGTCCTAATATTATTAGAAGTAATGATAGGCTTATCTGCAATATTATTGCATTAGGCTGCATAATAGCCGGATCTGAGCTAAATGCACAATCAGTTTTGCAGTGTCCTGGTCAGCCATACGTATTACCATCTGGAGCAGTAGTGACTACTAGTGGAACTTATATAGATACACTTACTTCAGTACTTGGTTGTGATTCTATTATTGTATCAGAAGTACAATACGCGGATACCTTAAGAAATACTATTGACAGTGAAAGGTGCTCTGGTGATGGATTTTCTATTGATGTTAATGGTGTTCTATATGATGAAACCAATCCGATAGGAAGAGAGCAAATGATAACAAATGATGGCTGTGATTCAATAATAACCATAGAATTAAAATTTTATCTACCGACGGAATCTTTACTACAAGATATTTATTGTGAAGGGGATGAATTTAACATTAGTATTGGAGCGGAAACCTTTGATCCAAATAACTTAAGTGGGATAGCAGTTGTACAAAATGCGGAAGGATGTGATTCTACAGTTACAGTAGACATTGAACTCCTGAACCGGTCAGAGCGTCGGGAGGAATTTCAAATTTGTGGAGGAGATGAAATAACAGTAGAAAATAAAACTTATAACGGAGCAGGAAGAGATACTTTGATTTATCAGAATTCGGTTGGCTGTGATTCACTATATATCATAGATATACAAGAATACGAAGCTATTCCAAACATTAGACTCCCAGTAGATATCGTAATGAATGTCAACGAGACTTACGATATTGATATTCCACTACAGGAGGATTATAGTATTTTGTGGAACCCTGCAAATGCTGTTACCTGTAGCAACTGCCCAAGCACTACTATCTTACCAGATACTACTATAAGACAGATAGAATACATCGTGACTGATTCTAATTTTTGTGAGCGGGCATTTATACTTGATATCGATTATTTTTGCCCTATATACATACCAAATGTCATAGCTCCAACCTCACCAAATGTAGAAAATACAGGATTAAAAGTTTTCAGTACTTGCGATCTATCTGAAAATTATGAATTGAAAGTTTATAATTATTGGGGCGAGCTAATATTTAAAACCAATGATCAAGATGCGTTATGGCCAGCTACTTATCGAGGACAACCTGTAAATAATGGCGTTTATGTTTACATTTTAGATTATACATTCTACGGTAGAGATATAAAGGCGAGTGGTAATATTACTGTGATGAGATAGCAATTAATATCCCACAAAATAAAAGACCAGGCTATTACCATTTAGCCGAGACTATTTATATGGGTTGCTAAACCGAATCCCATACTCGCACATCCCTGTATTAGGTAGCCGCCTGTTGGCGCTGACCAATCTAGCATTTCTCCGATGCAGTAGTTATGTTTCATTTCTAATAATTCAAAATTAGAATTTACAGCGCTTAAACAGACACCTCCCGAGGTCGAAATAGCTTTATCAATCGGCGCAGCACCTATCAGTTCAATAGGCAGACGTTTGATATATTTTGATAATAAAATCAAATTTAAAAATTGATCCTTAGATAAATTATTTTTTAACAAGGCAATAGTTGCTGTGCTCAGTTTTATACGCTGTCTTAGCGTAGTGCTAATGTTTTGCTTTGAATTATGCAGCTTTTCGTAAAGTGACTCTGTGCTCAAGCTTGGCTTCAGATCTAGGTAAATGATTGCAGCGTTGTTTTTAGCTAATGTTGCTTGAATTTTAGGACTCATGGCATAGATGGCATTTCCTTCCAAGCCAAATTCGGTAATTACCAATTCTCCTTTCTGGGTTTTACCACCATACTTAACAGCGATATTCTTTAGCGGTTGACCCGCATGATCTTTTACAAACTCAGTATTCCAATTTACCTCAAATGCGCAGTTCTGAGCACTAAACGAAACAGTCTCTATTCCACTGTTTTCAAAAATTTTTAGCCAACGTCCGTTCGATCCAGTCTTTGACCAGCTGGCTCCACCAAGCGCGAATATATTAAAATCCGAATTTATAATATCTGATTCATTAAAGACAAGATTTCTCTGTTCGTTCCAACCAATAAACTTATAGTTATACTTTATCCTCACATTTTTTGCTGCTAAATAATCCATCATAGCTCGGAGCACTTGTATAGGTTTGATGCCTTTGATCGGAAATATACGCTGACTGCTCCCGACATATGTTTCTATGCCGATTGCAGATAACCAATCCCGCATATCTTGATTGCTAAAAGACAGCAAAGCGTTTTTTAAAAAATTAACTGGCGCGTATCTATTTGCAAGCTTGGTCATTTCCTCAGCATGAGTAAGGTTGAAACCTCCATCTCCTGCAACCAAAAATTTTCGGCCAAGCGTACGCTGCTTTTCGTATATAGTAACGTCAAAAAGTCGTTCATCTAGAAAAGCAGCTAAGAATAGTGCAGCTGTCCCACCACCGATAATAGCGATCTTTTTTTTCATACCTATTTTCCAAGCACAGATTTATAAACTTCCAAAAATTTTTGAGCGACGCTATTGTAACTATATCGCTCTACCGCTTGCTCACGGATTTGTCTTGGATCGTAGGTGCAAATATTATTCATGACTTTTACGCAAGAGTTGTACATGGCATCTTCATCTCTCGCCTGTACTATAATCCCATTATTATCATTAATCATCTCTCGCGTCCCGCCTACGTCAGACCCTATAACTACCATTCCTGCGCAGAGTGCTTCAGCCACTACACAAGGCAAATTCTCATAATTACTAAATAATACAAAGATATGGTTCGACTGCATAAGTGCAGCAACCTCCTCTATAGATATCTCAGGTAATACCTTTAATACAGCCTCAGAAATACCTAGCACACGTATCGTTTCGTCGTATTTATCACCAAATTTATTTCCGACCATCGTCACCTCAAAATCAGTTCTTGCTTTTTGAAGTCGAGCAATTACTCGCAGTAGCCCAGAAATATTCTTATGATCATCTTTAAACGTGGAGGCATGAAGAATTTTTATTTTGCCCATCGCTTTGTCTTTGCCTAGCTTAAATATTTTGGTGTCCACCACATTGGGCACTATCCGGTATGGCCCCTCAAAACCCATGTCTATAAATGCCCTCTTTAAATCTTCAGATACAGGACAAAACACAGAAACTCCATTTCCAATTTTTTGTAAAAAATAATTTTCTAGTCTAGAAAATTTATGTGGATTTATAGGCAAGAGTGCAGTCCAGTTTTCAGACAGGATATAAGGGATTCCATATTTCTCACTCAGCTCCAAAGCAAATAGACCGGCAGGATAAATAATATTGAGATGCGTAATATCTATTTTTCCCCAATTTTTTTCTATCCAATCGTATCCTTTACGATGTGCCTCCAAATACATTTTGTACTTCTTATCTGGCCTAAGGCGCGACGATTTAGGATAGTAAACTGTCACCTCACATACACCCACCCGTTCTTGCACATCAATTTCGTAATCACTCGCCTCAGCATCTGATATGACATGCAAACTGACCACATCGCATACCCTCGAAACAGCCTGTGCATGACGCTGCACAAAATTACCATTCTTCGTAAATATCCGATTTGGATACCATGAAGCCAGAAAAAGTACTCTATATCTGCTTGCATTTTGCATCGAGCAAAACTACTAAATATGAAGTCCCCAGAAAGGATAAAATATAAGTTGATATTTATTATTTGGGCATCAGCCTTGACGATCATACGCAAGCTAGCGGATTCTGTCAAGGTCAAGCTATCTAGTGGTGCACGTTCGCTCCCGTCGATCTGTTACGGGTCTATTCACAAATCGACCGCATTCGGAAAGGAGGCGCACTTCCTATCACTCATACATAGAAAGGAGAGTCAAATAATCTTTGCTACTCTACCGCGTGAAGGATGGTAAGGGCTGACGCGATAGCGGCAGGTGCGGAGCACGGGAGCGATAGCGTACCCCTGCACAGCCTGACTGCACCCGTGCGCCAGCATCGTGTATAGCAGGGTGGAGACACGCCCAAATCTACCTATTAAAATGAAACAGTATGTGGCAAAAACAGTAACTTCACGCTACATAAAAAAAGAAGGTATGTTTTCAAAAGAGACTTATATAGAGCGGAGGAACGCCCTAAAAAGAAAAATTAATGGAGGTTTGCTCTTATTTATGGGCAATGAATATGTGGGGATAAACTGTGCGGACAACACGTATCGGTTTCGGCAGGACAGTTCGTTTTTATATTTTTTTGGATTAGACCAGAGCGGCTTAGTAGCGCTGATAGACCTAGATGAGGATAGGGAAATTATCTTTGGAGATGAAATGAGTGTGGAGTATATCGTGTGGATGGGATCGCAAAAAACGATCAAGGACAAATCCGCAGATGTAGGAATACTTGATACGCGACCAAAAGAGCAACTAAAGGACTATATCCAAGAGGCTATGCAAAATAATAGGATTATTAGAATCCTGCCGCCATATAGAGATGCCAACAAAATATACTTAGCTGACTTGCTTAATAGTAGTATAAAGGGCCTTGCAGAATATGTATCGGAGCCATTTATAAATTCGATTATCGCATGTCGACTAATCAAAGAGGATCAAGAAATAGAGCAAATGGAAGCGGCGTTGGTAACAACCAAGAATATGCATATGGCTGCAATGCAATCTGCGAAACCAGGCATGAAGGAATATGAATTGACCGCTAAGGTACGTGCTAAGGCGCTGGCTGGTGGAGGCGACCTCGCCTATCCAATCATCTTGACAGTGGACGGACAGACACTACACAACCACTATCACGGAAATACGATGGAAGAGGGGCAGTTGGTGCTAGGTGACTATGGTGCTGCTACAGCTATGCATTATGCAGGTGATATTACACGTACCTTTCCTGTATCAAAGACTTTTACTAAGCGTCAGAGAGAAATTTACGCTATCGTACTAAAAGCTGAAAAAGATGTCATAGCTGCCCTTAAGCCAGGCGTGAAATTTCTGGATATGCATTTGCTAGCAGCGCGTATTATAATGGAAGGATTGCAGAAGCTGGGCTTGGTAAGAGGAGATATAAATGCTGCTATGGAAGCTGGTGCCTATGGACTATTTTTTCCACATGGTGTAGGTCATATGATCGGTCTGGATGTGCATGATATGGAGGATTTGGGTGAAGATAGAGTAGGCTATGGTGAAAATATAAAGCGAAGTAAGTTATTCGGACTGAGGTCTCTAAGATTAGCGAAAGTACTAGAGGTGGGACATGTAGTGACAGTAGAGCCAGGTATTTATTTTATACCAGAGTTGATAGCGCAGTGGCAAAAAGAAGGGCGTCATGAAGAATTCATAAATTATGAGAAAGTAGCAGAATATATTGATTTTAGTGGTATTCGAATCGAAGATAATTGCCTCATTACTGCTGATGGTGCTCAAGTGCTAGGACCCTATATCCCTAAGGAAATAGAGGAAGTGGAAGAAATAAGAACAAAAGCGTGACGCTTTATATATTAATAATAGCAGCAAAATGTATCTTTGGGTCGTATAACTGATGTGACTATAAATAAGATATACATAAGATATACAAATTATGTATATCTTAATACTTTGGATATACCGATTTTAACTGTAATAATTTGAACCGATACTAATGAAGAAGTACCCATTAATCTTAGCCTTTATATGCATTACCCTGTTTTCATTCGTGCAATTAAATGCACAGGACTGGGAAGGAGGTTTGTTTATCGGGGGGACCAACTATGTTGGAGATTTAGTAGTGCCAACATTTACCCTCAAAGAAATGAACTATGGTGCTGGATTGGTTATAAGGCACAATCTAAATCGCCGTATGGCTATTAGAGGCAACCTCCTTTTTGGTAAAATTGATGGAAGGGATAATAACTGGTCAGAACCTGATTTTAGGGCTAGGCGTAATTTTTCATTCGAATCACCGATCACAGAACTGTCCGTAAATTTTGAATACAGCCCATTTGTACAGCGTGAATGGTTAGATGATGAAGGTAAGTTTATTCGTAAGATCACTCCTTATGGATTCGCTGGTATAGGAGTTGCCTTTTGGGATCCTGCCACAGACTTCAACCTATCTGATGATGGCGGCCCGCCAATCGGTACATCTCTAGCTAAAATAGAAGAAGATAAAAATTCAGATTATAGTACGACAGCTTTAGTTATCCCTATTGGTGCAGGTATAAAAGCAGACTTGACAGATAAACTAATAGCAGGTTTAGAGTTTGGTATGCGCCTCCCCTTTACAGATTATCTGGACGGTGTGAGTCAAGCGGCTAACCCAGATCTAAATGATTGGTTTTGGTTTGCTGGCGCAACCATTACCTTTCGCATAGAAGAAGATGAAAAAGTAGAAGACCCAATACCAATGATATCAGATTCGGATGAGGATGGCGTACCTGATAATATAGATCAGTGTCCTGATACTTTTGGTTTAGACCTTTTTGATGGTTGCCCAGATCGAGATAGCGATATGATCGCGGATAAAGATGATAAATGTCCGGATGTCCCTGGTCCAGTCAATGGATGTCCAGATGCAGATGGTGACGGACTAGCGGATCAAGAAGATAACTGCCCAAATGAGGCTGGATTGATGATAGATAAAGGATGTCCAAAAATAGATGGCGATAGCGACAAGGATGGTGTAGCAGACAGTATTGATGCTTGTCCAGACGCGGCGGGTCCAGTAAACCTGAATGGTTGCCCCGATAGCGATAGAGACGGTATAGCGGATAGATATGATGCCTGTCCAAATGTTGCAGGGGAGACGGTATTCAGTGGTTGTCCAGACACAGATAAAGATGGTATTCCTGACTCCAAAGATAGTTGTCCCGCTCTTGCTGGCTCTATCAGCAATAATGGTTGCCCTGGAATCACGGTAGCTGATCGTCAAATTTTAGATTTGGCTGTAAAGAATGTACGTTTTGAAACAGGTAAGGATGTTCTTAAATCAGAATCCTATATAGTGCTGGATCAAGTAGTGGACTTGATGCGTAAGTACGGCGAGTATAGTCTGAGAATAAGTGGTTACACAGATAATGTCGGAGACAGTAGATCTAATTTACGTCTCTCTGAAAAGCGTTCTGAGACATGTTATGAGTATTTGATAAGTAAAGGTATAAGTCCTAGTAAACTTACTTTTAGAGGATATGGCGAAGCGAATCCGGTAGCGGATAACGACAGTAGTGAAGGAAGAAGGGCAAATAGAAGAGTGGAATTTGATCTCTATTAAATGAGATAAACGTTAAATAATGATCTAAATAGGCGATGTTGATGGAAATCAGTATCGCCTTTTTTCGTTTTTTTAAAATGATTTTCTATTTTTACATACAAGGTCTGCGGGACGTTTGGTTATTTGTCATCGTTCCAGTTGTAGTACTTTAATGTATGACCATGAACGAATTGCCCATTACCGTGACCAAGCGCCTCCTACGCGTCTTAAAAAAGTGCATTAATTGCACCGACATAGTCCTGTTGTCCAGAATTAGATTTTATAGTTCTACTATAAGTTTTGATTTTGTTCCCAATTTTCAGAAACCTACATCAGAAATATTCTCTCGCATACGTACGTATTGCTGTGAGTATGTATATAATTAAGTAAGCTTTGAACAATATTTTCCAACCAAATTATTTGAGTTTTGAAAAATACACTTACCCTAATTTTAGTTACTATGTTCTGCTACGGTATTAGCTTAACATCGGTCAACGCACAAGACATCCATTGGTCTCAATTTCGACTGTCTCCCATGAATCTAAGTCCAGCTGCTACAGCCATCTTCAAAGGAGATGTACGATTTATCGGAAGCTACAGAAATCAGTGGGCCAATTTTGATAGGAATGTAGACTACACTACTTTTTCTGGTAGTGTCGATATGAAATTTTTTGCACCTAAGTTACGCAATAGTATGTTTGGTGGAGGATTGATTTTTAATCATGACAGCGCGGGAGATCTTGGGTTGAGCCTTACTCAAATCGGCTTAAATGGATCATACACACATCAGTTAGGCAAACAACATTTTCTTACCTTAGGATTGCAAGGTAGTTTTGCTAGTCGTAGATATAGTCCAAATCTTACGGTAGATAACCAATGGAACGGGGATACATTTGACGCAAGTCTTCCTACTAGAGAGCCTGTAGACGAGGCAAGCGCTGATTTGGGAGATTTCTCTGCTGGTATTAATTACCACTTTCAAAAACCTTCAAAACGTTCTAAGCTAGATGTTGGAGTAGCACTTTTTCATGTCAACAAACCAACTCATGGTTTCTATGAGGATGATCAAGTTATCTATCCACAGCGATTAAGTCTCTATGCTTTAGGTACCATTGGCTTAGGTAAGAAAATTGATTTGCTACCTATGGCGATGCGTCAAGAGCAAGGTCCACACTCACAAACTTTATTAGGACTTGCTGGGAGGCTTCATCTGAATCAGCATGTTGCACGGAAGACTGCTATACAGCTAGGTTTGAATTATAGATTTAATGAACTTGAAGCGGATGCGTGGATACCTAATATGGAATTTCATTTCCGCACATTGATGGTGGGACTTAGTTACGATATTAATATATCTGAATATGTAGTTAACACTGCTAATCGTGGAGGCTTAGAGCTACACGTAAATTATATTATAGATAAAGTAAGATTAGATGAAGCAAAGATATGCCCTATCTATTAATTAAAATGCAAAAAGTATAATTGACATGAAAAAACTATTATTCATAATACTGACTTTAGGCTTTTGCATCCAGGGTACTGATGCGCAAACACTAAAACAATTTAGAAAAAAGGCTAGTGAAGCTTTTAATAATCAAAACTATTATGCAGCCTTATCGCATTACTCTACCATTCTAGAAGTAGATAGCGCGAGTACGGATGTATTATATAACCATGCAGAAGCTGCTAGAAACTATAATGCTTACACCTTAGCAGAATCTTCTTATGAAAAAATTTCTAATAGCGATGTATCTACAGAATTTCCACTTACCAATTACTGGTTGGCTAGAGTTAAGAAAAATTTAGGAAAATACGACGAAGCAAAAGCCTTATACATTAAATACCTCAATTCTGGTGAAAATCTGAACGAAGAGCTGGCTATGAATGCTAAGCAAGAAATTGAATTCCTAGCTTGGGCAGAGGATAGAGTGAAGAATGCTGACCTAGGTATAGATGTACAAAGAATGGGCGATAATATAAATACAGAATATTCGGAATCGAGTCCATATGAGTATAAAGGCAAACTATATTATTCTTCTCTTATTATGGAAGATAAGGATAAAGATTATTATCCCTACCGACCATCTGCGATTATATTTGCAAATGACGAAATCGGTAGTGCTCCCATAAGTGAGAAAGTAAAGGGGTTAAATTCTGGGCGCCATGCAGCGCACTCCTCTTTTAATGCAGCGCAAGACAAAATATACTATTCAAAATGTAATTATGTCGATGACGAGAGCTTAGAGATTCGATGTGAAATCTATGTGGCAAATGTAGATACAATGGGAATTTTTTCTGCAAGCAAAAAATTACCTGAAGCAATAAATGCTCCGAACAGTACTAATACGCAGCCTAACATCGCAATAGATCGCGTTACTAAAAAAGAGAAATTATATTTTGTGTCCGATAGAAAAGAGGGTAAAGGGGGGAAAGATATATGGGTATCTACTATGAAAGAGGATGGAACATTTAGCAATCCAAAATTAGTAGATGAGGTAAATACAGAAATGGATGATTTATCTCCATTTTACCACACTGGCACGGGTACTTTATACTTTAGCTCTGATGGCAGAAAAAGCCTTGGCGGTCATGATATCTACAAAATTGACTTATCTGCTAATGCAGTAAATAAGGAAATTGAACATCTTAGTTTTCCAATTAATAGCAGTTATAATGATTTAGATTATACTGTAAATAACGATGAAACAAAGGCATATTTTGCATCGAATAGACTGGCTTCGAACTTTATCGATCAAAAGAGAGAGGCATGTTGTAATGATATCTATAAAGTAGATTTAGAGCCAGTATTATATGATATGAAAGCTTTGACCTTTGATAAAGAGACTGGATTAAATCTCAATGGTACAACAGTTACCTTATCACAATTAACGGAAACTATAGCAACAGATACACACGCGGAGGATAATGAATTTGGATATAAAGTTCGCAAAAATAAAGAATACATCATCAAGGCAAGTAAGCCAGGATATGAGCCTGCGGAGATAGTAGTTACTACGGAGAAAATAGATATGGAAGATTTGATAGGTAAGCTTTATCTAGAACCATACAAATTAAATCTAGAAGCCTTAGCTTTTGATGCAGAGACCACGGAGATGCTAAGCGGAGTGACTATGAAACTGGTAAGATGCGATGAACTGGAAGGAGAAACTAAAACCAATAACCAGTCTAACGATTTTAGATATAATAACATAAATCCTGAAGACTGCTACAAACTTTTAGTCACTAAAGATGGATATATACCACAAACTATAGAAATTAGAACGGATCCATTGACGGGTAATAAAACACTTACGGAGAAAATATTCTTGAAGAAAGTACCTCCTGTAACACGTCTTACACTAGAAGGATATTTACCAATGCCGCTTTACTTTGATAATGATGAACCAGATCAGAGAAGTAAGTCTGAAGTGACTAGGAAAAATTATATACAAACAAATTCTGCTTATCAAGACAGAGAAGATGTATTTAAGCGTAAAGCAGCAAAGGGATTGAGCGGTGAACAAAAGTTACAATCCGAATTCGAGATAGAGCAATTTTTTAGTACAAAAATTTCACCTGCTGCTTCACAGCTAATAAGCTTTACGGATCATCTATTGCGCTATATGGAACAAGGAAATGTAGCGGAGATTATTATTAAGGGTTATGCTAGTCCTCTAGCAGAAGAGGAATACAATTTCATTCTTACAAAACGTAGAATTTCTAGTATCGAGAATCATTTTTCAAGTTATAAAGGAGGTGTGTTTAAGAAATATATTGAACAAGGATTTTTAAAAGTATCAGAATCACCATATGGAGAAAAACTTTCTAATAGTGGTATTAGTGATGACCCAAGAGATGATAAGAATTCTATCTACAGTGTCCCGGCATCTCTAGAGAGAAGGGTAGAGATCATTGAATTAAAATAAAAGCATTTCATATAATCGTTTTTTACAAACACACGACCATGATTAAATTATTGAATATATTATTTTCCAAACAGCTTTTTAGAGGTGTCGGAAGCAAGATGATTTGTCTAATATTTGTCGGAAGCTTTCTTTTAACGACGAATGCTTTTGCCACCCACATTGTAGGTGGAGGACTCACCTATAGATGCCTTGGCGGAGATCAATATGAGGTAACTTTAAAACTATATAGAGATTGTTTTTTCGGTGCTTCAAATGCTTATTTTGATGATCCTGCATCTATCGGTATTTTTGACGGACAATCAAGCTTTAGAATCGGAGAAGTTAAAATTCCACTTGGTACACAGAATGATACACTTGATGTAGTAATTGCAGACACCTGTTTATTTGTACCCGCCACGGTATGCGTCCATACCACCACATATGTCGATACCCTCACCCTACCAGAAAGACCAAATGGGTATATTCTAGCTTATCAAAGATGTTGCAGAAATCAAACGATATTAAATATTGTAGAACCCTTAGAAACAGGTGCGACTTTTATAGCAAGAATTACAAATCAAGCATTAATAGAATGTAATAACCAAGCTGTTTTTAAGAATTTTCCACCCTTATTTATTTGTGTAAACGAACCAGTTATATACGACCACTCTGCTTTAGATGTCGACGGAGATTCTCTAGTATATAAGCTATGTACGCCTTTTGACGGAGCATCTTCAAGTTCGCCTCAGCCTCAGCCACCTTCATCTCCTCCATATACAGAGGTAGTTTATCAATCGCCCTACAATTTAAATAACCTACTGGGTGGGCAACCACTTACTATAGATCCAAACACTGGATTATTGGATGGATTGCCAAGTGTTATAGGACAGTTTGTCGTAGGGGTATGTGTAGAAGAATATAGAAATGGAATTTTCATAAGTGAAACGAGAAGAGATTTTCAGTACAACGTAGGAGAATGTGGTATCGTAGAAGCGATCATTGGCAACGCCAATACGCTTTGTGATAACCTGACTGCTGACTTTATTAACAATAGTACGAACGCGACTACTTTTGAGTGGGACTTCGGTGATCCCACGACGACTAATGATATATCATCAGAGTTTGAACCATCTTATACATATCCTGATACAGGAGTTTATAATGTAGTACTTACAGTAGAAGTAGGAAATGAATGTGAAGATGTGCTTAACTTTCCACTTTATGTGAAAAATATAACGGCTGTTGCTAGTTTTAATGCCGTTACTTTCGAGTGCGAAAACGGAGACATCATCGTAGCTGTAGAGGATACATCTGATGATAATGATCCCCGTTATGATATTAATGGTTGGAATTGGTCATTGAGTGATGGGCAAACTTCCACGGAGCAACATCCTGTTTTTGTTGTACTAAACAATGGTCAAAATATAACAATAACACTAGAAGTTGATTCTGAAGATACATGCTCGGATGCGGTTTCGCAAACTTTTAGCCCAAGTGACAACAACTTAGGTTCTCTGACAAGTCCATCCACCATTTGTGATGGACAGTCCGTTCAGTTATACCCTGATTTTCTTTCATTGAACCCTAATTTGACATATTCTTGGTCACCTGGAACTAACTTATCTAGTACAGTTATAGCTAACCCAACTGCCAGTCCTACAACATCTACAACTTATACATTGACAGTAGTTGCACCAAACACAGGATGTAATGCGCTGATCGACAAAGTGGTTAATGTTGGAGATTTCACGGATTTAAATATTGAAGCTGTATTGACAGATGATAACGGAAACCAGACTACAGTAGATGGAAGTAGTGGGACGGTAGTAGTATGCGATGGTCAGGCGACTACACTCACAGTTACTAATTCAGGAACAAATATTACCACTGTAGAATGGCTTGATGCTACCGGGACAGTTATATCTAATGAAGTTTTTGTTACAGTCAATGCAGACGGAAGTACCACTTATACAGTAAATGTAGTAGATGAAAATGGCTGCAATGGTTCAGAACAAATAACTATACAACCATCTACAGTCAATATTTCTATCAACGAAATAGATATTCCAGGCAGCGGTTCAGGCATTACAGATGTTGATGGCGATGGCACACTAGATTTATGTGTAGATGAAACTTCCTCATTATCGGTGAGTAACTTGAATGCTGGAGATCAACTTACATATCAGTGGACGGCAGCTCCAGGGGTGATCATTGCAGGAGCTAATACTGCCAATCCATCTATATTTGGAGTTGCAGAAGGAATCTATACTCTAATCTTAGTTACTACCAATCAATTTGGCTGCAGTAGCCAAAACGAAGTTATGATTAGTGTCCACGATATTACAGACTTAGAAATTCAAGCTACCTTAACGGACTTAGCAGACAATACTTCTACAACGATAATTGGAGAAGATGAATTGGTGAACTGTAGTGGTGATAACTCCACGATCATCTTATCCGAAACATCTACCTCTAATAATGGAAATGTTACCATTACTTGGACAGATGCAAACGATAATGTTATCGGTACTGGACCAACAGTTGATGTATCTCCAAATGGGGATGTAACTTATACGGTAACCGTTACAGATCAGTTTGGCTGTTTTGATACTGCCGAGTTTACGGTACTTGGAAATCCAGTAAACATAACTATTACCGAGTCCACTACCAACGGTGGCGGTGACTTAACTGATACAGATGGTGATGGTGACCTAGACTTATGTGTAGGCCTTTCAGGCTCGTTGAATGTAAACAACAATAATCCAAATGACAACTTAACTTATAGTTGGACAGGTTCTATTATTACGGGAGGAGCGAATACAGCAAGCCCTACACTTAGTGCTTCTACGCCAGGGCAGTATTTACTTACGCTTATTACCACTAATCAATATGGATGTACACAGACAGATGTAGTTGATGTAGACGTATTCGATGTGAATGCAGTGCTAGATTTTACTACAGAGCAGGATTGTGCTGGTACGACTATCACATTTACTTCAGGAAACACAAACTTCGAATTCTATACTTGGGATTTTGGGGATGGTGCAGGTTCTACGTTGACAGGTGTTCAATCGCCAGCTTATACATACAGTGCTCCAGGTGTATATCAAGTCAGTTTAACGCCTTTGCCAGATTTGCCTTGTGATTTACCATCCCTGACTACAACGGTAGAAGTAGCGGAAACTCTAGTAGACATTGATTTTGAAGTAGAATATATTAACTGTACATCTGAGTCGATCACTATTCGGTTTATGGATGTTACGGTGACGCAGGTAGGTATGATTACAGATAGAGAATGGATATTTGGAGACGGCCAATCGAGCGATGCAGTCAATCCTGTTATCACAGTCACACAGGAAGGATCATTCAATGTTATCTTGAATGTGCTCAATAGTGCGAATTGCGATGGCTCTGCAACCCAAACTTTCGACATCAACTTTATCGATGTATCGGGCATTCCAGACGAGCTCATAGCTTGTCCATTAGATGGCCCCGTTCAACTTAACAACGCACCTGAGAACAGCCTTACTTATGAGTGGCTGCCAATATCTGGTTTAGATGATCCTACCTCTGCAAACCCATTAGCAAATCCTACACAGACGACAACCTACACAGTAAGGATTATGGATAACAACGGTATAGATCTCTGCGAAGTGGATAAAATGATTACGGTAATAGTTCCAGACGAAATAGGTATAGACGTAGATGCAAATGGAACCAGTTCTGGAGACATCACCCTTGATGATAATTCAGATAGTAATACGATAGTCTCGTGTGAAGACGAAACTATTACTTTGACTACTACAACGACTACAGGTACAGTAAATGATTTTGATATAGAATGGACAAATTCTGCAGGAGAAGTCATTAGTGATATCGGCAGTATTTCGGTTCAGCCTGGCGCTACAGAAACTTACACTGTGACTTACACAGATGAATTCGGCTGTACCGAAACTAATACTATCACTATAGAAGGAGGACCAGTTGATATCAATATCGATGAAAGCTTTACTACTGGTGGAGGTGGTAACGGTATATCGGGTATCCTTAATGAAGATGGATTTTTAGAATTGTGTACAGGTCAAGCATTTGATCTGACTGTGAATAACCTCGACCCAGCTGATGAATTGACATATCTCTGGACAGGGGATACTCAGATTATTCAGTCTGGAGAAGATACCGGTACGCCAATTATCAGTTCTGACGAGGCGGGTACATTTATACTATACCTCGATACAGAAAATCAATTCGGTTGTACGCAGCGTGACACCATCGACGTGAATGTGATTGACTCTAGTGCAGATTTAGCATTTGAGGAAATAAAAGATTGTAATGGAGTGACTGTTATATTCACTAACACGAGTACTGGTAATAATGATGATTATATATGGTCATTCGGGGATCCAGGAAATCCTAATGCTACCTCATCTGAAGTCAACCCTATCTACACTTATCCTGGTGTCGGAACTTATACGGTAACATTGGCATTAAATACGCAGGTAACTTGTGTCGACGATCAAGCGCAAATAGTGGAAATAGTTAGTCCTATTTTGTCATCAGATTTTGCTTATGATTACATTGATTGTTCGGAAGACGGCGTCACGGTCCAGTTTACCGAGCAGTCTGCAAATCCACAAGACAATACTAACGGTTATCTTTGGGACTTTGGAAATGGAATGACTTCTACAGATCCAAATCCAACCTTGACTTTTGATACAGACCAAGAACTAAATGTTTCCCTCACAGTATTCACAGAGATTGATTGTGAATCTATCTCGCAAGTGCAAAATATTGTCATTAGTATTATTGACGATATTCAAGCGCCAGCTTCTATTTTAGCATGTGAAAATGTAGGTCCGCAACTTATAGATCTGAACAGTAATCCTAATTACACTTACCAGTGGTCGCCAGCTGCGGGCTTAGATGATCCTACTTCTGCCACGCCGATTGCTGATCCAGGAGTGACAACTACTTATTCAGTGACGATTACAGATATCTTTGGCTCTATTCCATGTAGCACCGTTCGTGAGATAGAGGTGTTTGTACCAGAAGGTATTGAACTAGTTGTACCAGATGATTTTGAAACGGACTGTGGAGATGAAGCTACCTTAACAGTAAGTTCACCAAATGAGGACCTCGCTTACGAGTGGACTCAAGATGGAGATGTGTTGGGTAATAACGCAGTTTTAGAATTAGATAATTTATCTGGACCAGGTATCTATACGGTTACGGCAACAGATGAAAACGGATGTGAACAAACGGCTTCCGTTGTTATTACCGGTACTCAGTTAGATGTTGACATTGACGACTTACAGTTTTTATGCGAAGATGAATTAGGAACGCTTTCTGTGATTTCCAGCAATGATCCGAATGATATCTTGACGGTAAATTGGGTAGGTCCAAATATTATCACAGGAGGAAATACGATATCACCTACTATCAATACAGAAGATGCCATAGAGACAACTTATTTCGTAGAAATAGAAAATCAATTTGGTTGTGGTACATCGGATTCTATCACGGTGGTAGTATTAGATAGTGAGGCTGTTGGAGACTTTGTGAATTATGGTCAGTGCGAAGGCACTACCATTAGTTTCTTCAATAATAGCCCCAACGCACCTTTCTATAGTTGGGACTTTGGAGATGGATCGCCGACTGTTATAGAAGCGAATCCAATTCACACTTATGCAGCACCAGGAAATTATGATGTAACCATATCATTGCCAGATGAAGCTGCATGTGCTGATGGCAGTATTGCCAGTTTTACACTACCTGTGGTAGTAGAAGATGGGATCAATTTTGTAGCCGACTTTGAGTTCAACTATGACCAGTGTGATAACACAGGCGTTATTTCATTTACCGACTTATCTACCTCCAGCAACCAAGGAGAGATCGTAGCTTGGGATTGGGAATTTAGTACGATGGAAACATCTACCGACCAAAACCCGACGATCAATATTGGCGACAACCAAACCATTACTGTTACTTTGACTGTAACTACAGATGCAGAGTGTACTGCGACGGTTACCCAAGACGTACCACTTATACTGATAGATACACAAGTGCAGCTAGAAGATCAACTTTCATGTATTGATTTGGAAGCAGAGCTAAATCCAAACCCAAATACAGATTATTCTTACAGTTGGTCGCCTACAGCAGGATTAAGTGATCCCAATTCTCCAAACCCTACTATCATTGCTAATAACACCACAATATATACCGTCACCATTACGGACGATACGCAGGGTTGTACCTCAGTACAGATGATGACATTGACAGTACCTGATGAAATTGATTTATCAGTGACGGATGACATCGAAGGCTGTGAGCAGCAGATGCTTGATATCGCAGCTACCTCAGATGTAGAGGTCGATTACGTTTGGACTTTGGAGGGCGAAGTAGTTGGTAACACTTCGAATATTGTCGGTGAGGATGGAAGACCAAATATCTATACTGTAGTCGCTACCGATGAATTTGGTTGTGAAGAAACAGAAACGGTTACCATTGCGAATTACGAAGTACTGGCAGCCCTAGGTACCAATGAAGAAATTCTTTGTCTCGGCGATGAGATATTACTGGATATAGAAAATCCACTAAGCGGATCGGATGTTTTAGATTTTGAGTGGGTAGGAAATGAGTTAGACCTTACTGACCCATCTGCACCCATAGCGAGTCCCACCGAGACGACACTATATACGGTGACTATCACCAATCAATTTGGTTGTACTTCCATAGAGTTTATAAATGTAGATGTGGTTGATATTAATGATGGCTTAGGAGACGCATTAGCAGATCCAGATACTATATTCTTAGGCAATAGTACGCAGCTTGCAGTCAATGATGTAGATGGTCTCGACTTTGTCTGGACCAATGGAGGTACGCTAGACAATGAGAATCTTTCTGACCCTGTTGCGACACCGACCACGGATACGGAATATACGGTACTAGTTACGGATGAGAATGGATGTGTTACCGAACGTACAGTTACCGTAGTAGTATTAGATAGAGCCTGCGACGAACCATTTATCTTCTTTCCGAATGCCTTCTCACCTAATGGTGATGGAGAAAATGATATGCTACGATTAAGAGCAAGAGATTCGTTTATCGACGAAGTATATTGGATAGTATACAATAGATGGGGAGAAAAAGTATTTGAAGCCAATAGTCTAAATGAAATGTGGGATGGCCAATACAAAGGAGAACTTGTTGAGCCCGATGCATACGGATATTATCTCCGCGTCACCTGTACAGATGGTGATGTATTTGAGAAGAAAGGAAATGTCACTGTATTGAGATAGTGCATTGCCCAACCAAATGACAATAAGTAGGTGCTTCGATTATTATCGGGGCGCCTTTTTTTACTTCTGCAACAGTATTATAAGAAAGTTTCAAGGGGAGTAGACCTATAGTTTTTTAAGAATAGTATTTTGGGCGTATCCCCTGAAGATTCGCTGAAAAAGCGAATTTTCAGGGGTCAGGCTCTTTCGGGGTGCGCGTTCGCTCCCGTCCCGATTCCTATCCGCTTGGCTAGGCTGCAAAGATCGGGACCGACTCCTTGCGTCGTCGCCCTGTCGATCCTTTACGCGAAAATGGCAGAGAGAATCCTCTATCAGACAATTTAGTTTATTTATCTGAGGCTAATTATTTTTCTATAACTTAGCAAATAATTAGTCAATTTACTTAATGCCAGATAATCACCACCACTATATTATTCACAAACCCTACGGCTATCTTTCACAATTTATAAATAACCAAAGCAAGCGTAAGAATAAAAAACTGCTCGGAGAGCTAGGGGAGTTTCCAGAAAGTACAATGGCGATAGGTAGACTAGACGAAACCTCAGAAGGACTCTTACTATTGACGACCGATGGCATAGTCAGCGAGCAGGTGAGAAGCAAAAAAGTAGAAAAAGAATACTATGCCCAAGTGGATGGCTTGATTACTTCCGAGGCCATTTATGAATTACAAAGTGGTGTAGAAATCGGGATAAGAGATGTTAAGTATCAGACTCTGCCTTGCCAAGTATTTGCACTAAATCCAGCACCAATATTTCCTCCAAGAACAAAGCGCATCAGAGACGATAGACATGGCCCTACTACATGGGTATCTATTACATTAAGAGAAGGAAAATTTAGACAAGTAAGAAAGATGACCGCTGCCGTCGGTTTTCCAACCTTGCGCTTAATAAGAGTGAGGATAGGCAATATTCTACTTCAAGAAATGTCAGCGGGAGAGATAATGGAAGTTGATGATTTTAAGATTTCTAAAGAAGCGTAACCGATAAAATATCGGATTCGGGTGGAGAAATAGGCATCTCATTAGCCTATGAAGGCAACTCTTAAAACTAAGAAAAGGATAAAAGCAAAAAGCAATAATGAAAGAAGAAATAACAGCATGGCTCGACTATATTCATGAGCAAGATGGAACGCCACCAGATACAGTTGTAGCATTTAATTTCGGTTTGTTTGAAAGCGAAGAAGGTTTTCTAATATACCTAGCTGGAGCTTTCGAGTACACAGAGGACAATGATGATTGGGCAGTACTAGCACCACCAACGAAAGACTACCGCTATCTCAAATTGCCTGATGAAATACAAAAGGAATCGCAGGAGGTGATTCTGAAACTCACCAAAAACGCATTGTCAGAATTAGAAATTGAAGGAATCTTGAAAATGGATTTGCTAAAGAATGCCAAGGCGATTACAACTGGCTTTGATGGCGGAAAATTGGTGAAGATTAGATAGTGCAATAAAAAGCGTGATCTTAATACGTTCTATTGACCTTAATTCCAAGGCAAAAAAATGGTCTTGTTTTGCGGAAATTGCTGGAGTATGCAGAAAATAAAGCAAGCAATCACCGCAAATCATGCGGAGAATAGCGCATTAATTACCACACCTTTTGTGAATATTACCAAATGCTCTTCGGACACGGCGCTAAGAGATATTCAAGCTTTGATTGCGAAAAATATCTTGGCAAAGGAAGAAGCACGAGTTATACAATGAATCGAAATAACGATTAGGTTATTAATTATTTATATTTCTACCTTTGATATAAATCAATAGTTATATAATGCGCCCTTTTCACTACGCCTTTAAAATAAAGGACATACCGTCTACTCGTAATTTTTACGTTGAACTGCTTGGTTGCAAGGAAGGAAGGTCGACGGATACTTGGATTGACTTTGACTTTTTCGGACATCAACTATCAGCCCACTTGAGTGATGATATAGCACCGCTGGATTATTGTGGCAAAGTAGATGGAGTCGATGTTCCCATTCCGCACTTTGGTTGTCTCTTAAGCATAGAGGATTTTCAAATAGTACAGAAGAGGTTACAAGATGCAGATATAAAGTTTGCAGTAAAGCCGCAAAAGCGATATGCTGATGAAGTAGGGGAGCAATGGACCATGTTCGTATTTGACTTCAGCGGTAATCCGCTAGAGTTCAAAGCTTTCAAAAATGATAGTGAAATTTTCTCAAAATAGAATAGATCATAAATGAAAAAAGGAGTCATCATATTAGCTAGTTCCAATAGCGAAGGAGAGACCAGTTCACTTGCTAATTATATCGCCAAGAAACTAGAATACACCATCATCGATCTTAATCAAAAAAAGATCGGCCATTTCGATTATGAATTTAAGAATAGTGGCGATGACTTTCTACCCATCATCAGAGATATCGTAGATCAAGAAATCGAATTGATACTCTTTGCTACACCCGTGTATTGGTACACCATGAGTGGATTGCTCAAAGTGTTTTTCGACCGATTTTCTGATTGTCTCAAAACGGAAAAAGAATTGGGCAGACAATTGAGAGGGAAGTCAATGGCCGTGCTCAGCTGCGGATATGATAAAAAACTGAAGCCTGGTTTCCATATGCCATTCATAGAAACAGCCAATTACTTGGGTATGGAATATGCTGGCGATGTGCATGGCTGGGTAAGAGAAGAGGGGCAGATTTCAAAGGAGATTAAGGATAGGTTGGATGCTTTTGTTAAGGCCCTACTAATCTAAATGTTATCAATTAGAAGCACCTTTCTCAGTTAGAGTCTATCAAGAAAAAGGGCATGATGATTTTTGAAGAACTAGTTAAATTTATAAAAGATAGGAAGAAACTTACTAAAAATATCGGTCCATTCCAGAGGACTTAGATACAGTTAAGCAAGTTTTGAAATTCATTCCTGAGGACCGACTGCCCTTGAGTTACAGGATAATGACTATCCCTTTTGAGTACCAAGCTACAATTTGACCGTTATATATGAAATAGATCATCTCAGTTCATGTCTTAGAGTCTAAGGTCAATAGTCACTTAACTTATAAGCTATTCGCGTTATCTGTAAATTTCATGGTCTTAAAGCTCCTGGTGCGCCTTCTTAGCCCAAACTAAGAATCCTACAGGAAATAGGTTGGAGTAGAAGATAATAGACTATTATCTATTTTTCATTATATTAGATTTCCATTGGAAACAGTAATGTTAATAGAGTCCGCAGGTGTAATGATATTGAGTGTGATAATTATCTCTTTTTGGATTCTTCTAAATCTACAAAATTAAGTATGAAGTATCGAATTTGCATTTTATTAATGGTTTTGGCTAACAGTGCTTTTTGTCAACCTGGAGATCTACCCGCTAATAACAAGCCTGGGTCTTGCTATGCAAAGTGCTTAATGCCAAATATAGAGTCTTCAACTGAATTACATACCGAAGTAAGAGAATATCCAGTGTACATTGGGCAGGACATGGAGAAAGTAAAAACAAAAATAGTTAGCATCGAAGTAAAGCCATCTATACAGTCTTGGGAGAAAAAAAGAAAAACCAATTGTAAGTCTAAAGATGAAAATGATTGCTTTACGTGGTGCCTGACGGAAACGCCTGGAGAATTCATGAAGCTAGAGGTAGTTAAAAATAAGCGTAAACTAGATGAAGAGGATTGGGAATACAAAGCTGTAGAGGTTCTTGTCTCCAATTCCAGTTCTCCACCAGTAGCTCCTGGGAGTTATCAATGGAAAGAGGTTCTATGTAATCCCCGAGTAACTAATGCATTTAAATTAGCTTTGAAAAGTAAATTGTCTGAAGCTGGTTTTGAACATGGATCAATAAATGCAAACATTGACGCAAAGACAAAGTCTGCTCTAACGAAATATCAGAAGGAGAATGAATTACCTGTGGGGCAGTTTGATATTGAAACTTTAGAGTCGCTAGGATTAGGGCATTATCTGTAGATGGAGTATACAGGCGAGGCAATTAGCCGGAAGCCCTAGAATGGACGAGGGATAGAAGCGGCATCCCATTGTCTTGCCTCTGGCAAGACAATGGGATATAGTGCATAGCCCGGTGCCAAGAGTAGAGATCATGGCTTGCCATGTCTCGAAACGCAGGTGCGGCCCCAAATCCTCCAAAAAAACCCAAACTCCACGCCCCATTCCTACGTATTATACGGAGAACAATCGTAAATTCGCGACTCAAAAAAGAATAGAATATGTATCGTACGCACAATTGTGGAGCACTCAGAATGGAGCATGTAGGACAGGAAGTTACCCTCAGTGGATGGGTGCAGACAGTCAGGGATAAGGGATTCATGATGTGGATAGACCTGCGCGATCGCTATGGCGTGACGCAGCTGCTTTTCAATGAAGAAGTGAGTACTGCTGAATTGCTCAGCACGGCCCGCTCAGTAGGACGCGAATACGTGATCAAAGTTAGGGGCAAAGTCATCGAGCGTACAAGTAAAAATGATAAGATACCGACGGGAGAAATCGAGATACAGGTCAGCGAGATGGAAATTCTCAATGCTTCCAAAGTGCCACCATTCACTATAGAAGATGAATCCGACGGAGGGGACGATCTGCGTATGAAATATCGCTACCTTGATATTCGACGTAATCCAGTGAAAGATAAATTGATGTTCCGCTCTAAGCTGGCGCTGGAAACGCGCAAGCATTTGATCGGAGAAGAATTTGTAGAAGTAGAAACACCATTTTTGATCAAGAGCACGCCTGAAGGGGCACGTGATTTCGTAGTACCGAGCAGGATGAATCCTGGTCAGTTCTATGCCCTACCACAAAGCCCACAAACCTTCAAGCAGATCTTGATGGTAGGTGGTATGGATAAGTATTTTCAGATCGTAAAGTGCTTTAGAGATGAGGATTTGCGGGCGGATCGTCAGCCAGAATTCACACAGATTGACTGCGAGATGGCATTCGTCACGCAGGAGGATATTCTAAATACATTTGAAGGATTGACTAAGCATCTATTTCAAGAGATGTGCGATATCAAGCTGGAAGATTTTCCGCGTATGGACTACGATGAGGCGATGAGACGATATGGATCGGACAAGCCAGACATTCGTTTTGGGATGGAGTTTGTCGAACTTACAGAGGAGGCTAAAGGTAAAGGCTTCCCCGTATTTGATGATGCAGAAATGGTGGTTGGTATCTGTGCCACTGGACAAGCAGATCAGTACTCTAATAAAGATATAAAGAAATTGACCGAGTGGATGCAGCGTCCGCAGATCGGCGTCAAAGGCATGATCAATGTCAAGTATAATGCGGACGGCAGTATCAAATCCTCGGTAGATAAGTTTTACGATGAGGCACAGCTGAAGGTATGGCTCGAAAAATTCGATGCTAAGCCTGGTGATATGCTACTAATCTTATGCGGCGAAACGGACAAGACGCGCAAGCAACTCAACGAGCTACGCCTAGAAATGGGTAACCGTATGGAGCTGCGTGACAATAGTGTATTTGCTCCACTTTGGGTACTTGATTTTCCACTGCTAGAGTGGGATGAGGATGCCGATAGATTTCATGCCATGCACCATCCCTTTACTTCGCCGAAGGCGGCAGATATGGATCGAATGCTGAACGGCGATCACGAAACGATGAAGGCACTGCGCGCAGATGCTTATGATTTGGTGATCAACGGAGTTGAAATCGGCGGTGGAAGTATACGTATTCATGACCGTGCATTGCAAGAGAAAAATTTCAAATTATTAGGATTTACTGATGCAGAAGCGGAGGATCAGTTTGGTTTCTTGATGGGTGCTTTTGAGTATGGTGCGCCTCCACATGGTGGTATTGCTTTTGGTTTTGATCGCCTTTGTTCAGTGATGAACGGCACACACTCTATTCGAGATTTTATCGCTTTCCCGAAAAATAATCAAGGACGAGATATGATGATCGATGCGCCATGGGCTATTCACGATGAGCAGTATGATGAGCTTTATCTAAAGAGTACTGCGGCAGAAAAGATAGTAGAATAGTTGGTAACATATCAAATGGTTGCTTCCGTATCTTAACCCCTGCTATCTAACTCTGAGGAAGATATAATATTTATTATTCTTTGACTATCACAACGGATGTACGTTTTTTGTATAAAAGACACGTATGCAAACTAATTTAACCTTGACCATAAATATAAGTAAATAGCTTGCAAAAATAGTTGGCGTGCGTATCATAGCCATTAAAAGCCCAGAAGAGCTTTACATAAACGAAATAAAAATTTTAAAAATTTCTCCAATAAAAAATTCCACGTCTAACATTCTGAATTCCAAATTGATCAAAAGTCCAGCCCTAGGGAAAGATATAACCTCGGGTCTTGAACTTGACCAGTTTCAACTCCCCGCGCATAATCAAGTCTCAAAAAATAACCAAAAAGCACGGCTCTTGCCCCTATACCATATCCCGCAACAATAGGGTCACGGAAATAATTAACACGTACAATGACAGGATTATTAGGATTACTAATCGTCACTATATTCAATGGGTTATCGGTGCTAAAAGGTGTCTTTCCATGCCATGCAGTACCTACATCACCGAAAACCATTAGCTGAAAGTTGCGAAGAAAATTAGAGCGAATTGTTCGCTTGGTTAGATATCTAAATATCGGCACCCGCAGCTCAGCATTGACTAAGGCGTAGGAATTACCGTTACGTATATTTTGACTAAAGCCTCGCACATTAGTTGCTAATGTCTGGTAAGCAAAAGCTTCATCGAATGGAATAGGAATATCATTATTAAAATCATTGAACAACCAATTGTCCGTACCACCTAGAAAATGTAATATTTTCTCTTGACCATACGAGCCAGCTGCAGCTAGCCGCACTGCCAAAATGGAGTGCTTATCGAGGCGCTGATAATGTCGTGCATCCAGTCCGAGCACATATAAAAAACCAGATCCTGAATCAAACTCAAATTCATCATTATACGCCAAGCTAAATCGACGAACGATCTCACTATAAATCTTGTAACGCGTACCGTTTTTGATGTTGATCGATACATCCAATGTATTATCGAACACGTATTCCAAGCGTATCCCAGCGCGCTGTTGATTGGCACTAGGTGTGTTGAGCGACTGTACGTCAGTGGCTAGTTCTGCTACACGATCATTACGTAAGGTAAATCGAGCACGAAGACTTGTAAAAATATCTAATGGATAACGAACTTCATATTGACCTAGTGTAGTGGTGAATTCTTCACGGGGTCTATTCATACTTGTGTTCAACGCATTTTCGCTTTGGCGCCTTACCTTTCGATAAGCAGCAAAACGCTTATCTAACCTTTTCTTCTTAGCATCAAATATTAGGAAAAATTCAGAGCCATTAAATGTAGTCGGCATCCGCACACCACCCTCTATTTGATAATCTTCAAATAGATCTTTAAAATTTGTTTTCAATAAGATCCCTGGAGCAGGCGTATTGGTAGTATTGCCCTCACCAGAATAAGTATTGAGCCCGTCAAAAAGCAGACTATTATCTAAGTTAGTAGTAATAAAATCTGTCCTAAACTTGACACGATAAGCGGTGATTCGCGCAGACTTAAATTTTAAAACTTGCTTCTTCTCTTGCATTACATTTTCTGAAAATAAATTATCGTTTTCTTCAAACGCAATATTCCCGTCATCCTTATCTTGGTCGATCAATGGTACTTCTTCTTCCTCATCAAATTCACTCTGAAATGAATAATTATCAATATCAATATCTTCCTTTTCGTTCTCCACAATCTTCTCTTTATCCTCCTCTTTCGTTAACACATTGGTATCCACAGAAAAGTCTTCTTCTATGAGAAATCCGTTGATACCGCCAAATTTTTTGATTTGTTCTATGAATACGGTTGGAGCAGGATTTCTTTGAGTTTCAGGTTTATAAGGTTGTTTATAAATAGTGTGTTCTCCATTATGTGTCACTACACTAAAAGCTTCATTGCCGACAATATCTTGCTGTCCGAGACTACGCGTATAGTCTGTGTTAGCATAATTGATAGCGCGTTTTTTCCATACGGGTTCGATGGTAGTGCTGACTACAAGACTAGAATCTAGCCGCTCTAAAATGGAATCTTGCGGTATTATAATCTCCGTCTCATCTGTGAATGTGATGCGCTGATTGTAAACAGCAATGTACTCCTCAAACTTTCCAGTGTACCTATTATAAATTCCTGTCTCATCACTGAGATAAGAAAAATAGGAAGTGTCGATACCGACAGGTTGGCGTTCATTCGCAAGCGGTGTATCTGTGATGCGGATTAGCTCCGTACTTCTATTTTCTAAATCATAGTAGAAAATATCCATCTTAGTGATCGGCATGATGGTATCTAACTTTTCAGGCTTGATCTGCACATCAGTTCTATTGGATGCAAACAAAACACCCAGCTGATTATCCGTTCGAATCACTTGCGCGTCTATATCATCATAAAAGTCTTGGGTGATGCGTTTCGTCTGCCGATTGGTCGTCTGATAAATAAACAAATCAGAATAGCCTCCGACGATACCAGAAAAAACCATCTCCGTATTATTAAAGTAATCCATACTTAGCACCCGCATATATTGAGGGTCCAGTGGCTCCGTCGTATTCAGTTTAGTATCGATATCCAAAGTATATAGGTATGCAATATCACGCTTTTCGTACAGCACGGATATTTCTGCACTATTAGGCTTCCATGCTATCAGTGGATAATTATAGTCTGTCGCCTGAAATGCATTCCTAAAACCCGTCTTAAAAATCATGTCTATAGTCCCCGTCTCTAAGTTGTAAACGTACACTTTGATCTTGCCAATTTCATTTTGCACATAAGACAAATACTTGCCATCAGGGCTCATTTTGATATTGCTATAAGGCGTGTTACGCTTATTTTTTATTGGTAAAGGTTCACCAAGTTCACTCACTCGATTATCTTCGTCGCGTGCGTAGCGACTTTTAAAAAACCCCTCCCATTCTTTAAGGGTCCGCTCATAAGAATTACCTAGCACATAGAGGAACCCACTTTCTATGGACCTATTTATCCGAGTCAGATATAGCAGATTGGACACCGTTGACTTTCCATAATTCTCACTCATATAAAACCATAGTGACTGCCCCATCAGATAAGGATGCTCTTCCACGGCATCCTTGAAGCCCTCGAAATCTTCACTCATGATAATATCCTTGAGTGCACCATCCAGTTCTGTATTCCAAGAGTTGCCGATGTAGGCTACCAGGCCATTCTTAAACCAGTCCGGCAAGTTGAGCATTACTGCATTTTGTACTATCTCTTGTAGATTGGATCCGAACAACATTGCATTAAGATACACAGAAGCGATACCTTCCCTGATCTGCTGACGCAGATGATTGTGATCTCCATTAAAATAAATAAATACCTTGTTTCCGACAATCTTCGTCTGCCCAGCGTTGTTGATAAATGCCTCCTCGCTTCCTATATTCGACTGCTTTAGATCAGTGATATCAGCATACACGATCAGTTCTATCTTATCGTTTATTCGGTGTTCGAGAATTCCTTGTATCTCATCGTGATCCATTTCCGCCAGCTGCACGGCTGCCTGTCCGACATACCGCGCCTTCCCGTACCAGTAGGTGATAAAGTTCGGCGTCTCATATTGCAGCCACTGATCAAAATCGTCATGGTGCTGGACCCTATTTTTGCCAAACTCTACGGTAGAAGTCTGCGCACATATCCATCCAGTAGAAAGAAATGAAGCAAAAAGGAAAAGCAGTATACGTCTGGATGTCATTACAATAGGTTTATTTTGAGATGCTTAGCACCAAGCACAGCGTTCTGAATGATTCACATATTACAGATATATTCATATAAAAACAACGGTTTTTTTCGATTATTTTGCCGAGTCTGTTCCCAATTGGATAATTATACCTACATTTCTGCCTCAAATCAGCCATACAAAGGCACTTCACTATTAGTTAAAAACGAAATTTTATGTCAGTTGTTGTCGTTTTCACCTTCAATGATTTTTCCGAAAACACCTATTTGATCTACGATGATACCAAGGAGTGCATCATTATCGATCCAGGTAATAACAATCCCTCGGAGGACAAGACACTCACTGACTTCATTGAGGCCAATGACCTGAAGCCAGTTCGCCTGATCAACACCCATTGTCACCTCGACCATGTGTTCGGCAACAAGTACGTGGCCGACAAATATCAGCTCGGATTAGAGATTCATAAGGGCGAAGTTCCCGTATTGGAGTCCACCCCGCAGGTATGCGCCATGTACGGCATTGCATACAACAATCCCTCGCCCGCACCCACCGCTTTCTTAGCTGAAGGCACGAAGTTGACTTTTGGCGACACCGAGCTGAGCATTCATTTTACGCCTGGTCATTCTCCTGCCAGCATTTCGTTTTATTGCGCGCAAGACGCTTACATCATTGGCGGCGATGTCCTATTTAAAGGCAGTATCGGTAGGACGGATTTGCCAGGTGGCAACTTCGACACCCTCATCGCGAGTATCAAGGAAACGTTTCTTAGCCTACCTGATGACACTGTGGTTCACTCAGGTCATGGTCCACAGACTACAGTCGGGGAAGAGCGAGCCAACAATCCATTTTTGCAGTAATCTTTTTAGGATAATAATTTGGGCGTGCCCGCTGACCATCCGCTGAAAAAAGCGGCTGGTCAGGGTCAGGCTGTACATGACTTCGCGTGCGCTGCGGTCCTTGCCTGCCCGACGTTTCTAGGCGGGGGACTGCCTCGAAGAAGAGGCATCATTACCATCCTTCACGCGGGTTATGAAGCCTACATGAGAAATATTATATTAGTGAAAATTAGTAGGCTTGTTTTGATCGAGCATACTCATTTCACCACCACTTTTATTACGCAAAATAATCGCGACATGCCGCAGGCATCCAAGCGCGTCGCTCGGAGAGCGAGAGGACAAGCGGTGGTAGCGGCATCCCGTTTTTTTACCTCTTGGTAAAACAACGGGGTACAGCGGACGACGCGGTGCCGGCGCCGATAGGCACGGTATGGCCCCTCAGAGTAGTAAGAATCTCTGTCCTTCCTAAAATATTCCCCTACTAAAAGTCCGTCTGATTGTTATCAATACTTTAAAAACGGGGTAGAGGTGGGCATATTTGCGGAAATAGGCTTATTTTTGAGGGCTAAAAGATTTAGGAAATAAAAAAATAGGAATTCATGAAATATATAACTTTGATGTGTGTGCTGCTATGTGCTGGTGTGGTGCTGACTTGTACGAGTGCGGATGCGAATGTGAATGCGGGGGATAAGGCGACTGCAAAATCCAAAACTGTGGCTGCGAAGGACACGATTGTACCGCAAACGAAGACGGTGGTGAATAAGCGACCAGAACGTCCCTATATGGTTAGTAAGTCTCGACCAAAGACAGAGATAGATCATACTTATCCATTTGATTTGGCGCTGACGACGGGGCAGGGAAAGTCAACGAGTACGAAGGACGTGCTGAAGAAAGGGAAGCCGACGGTGGTACTGTTTTGGCTGACGACTTGCTATCCGTGTCGAATAGAGATGGCGGCGATCAAGAAAAAATACGATCAGTGGCAGGAAGAAACGGACTTCAATCTGATAGCGGTGTCGACGGACTTCGATAAGAACTACGACAATTATCTGAAGTATGTGAAGGACGCAGAATGGCCTTGGGAGGCGTATCATGACACGAATCGAGAGTTTAGAAATATCTTGCCTGGGGAGCTGAATGGTTTGCCGCAGACTTTTGTGTTTGATAAGAATGGAGAGATCGCGATGCATAAGAAGAAGTTTAGATCGGGGGATGAGGATAAGCTATACGAGAAGGTGAAGCTGTTGGCTGCTAAGTAATTGGACGTTAAATAAAACAAATGTTGATCTGGATCGTATGATTAATATAGTCCTGACTAAAGGGGACTATATTAATTATTTAATCAAAAAAAAACGTACGAATATGGCTATCATGAAGGTTATCGAAATCATGGCTGACTCTAAGAAGAGCTGGGAAGATGCAACTGCAAATGCAGTGAAGAAGGCGAGTAAGTCAGTTAATAATATCAAGTCTGCTTATGTACAGAATCAGAATGTGGTGGTAAAAGACGGCAAGATTTCTGCATACAGAGTAAACGTGAAGTTGACATTCGAGGTGGGATAGATTCTGCCGACGCAATGTATAAAAGCCAGGCACCTGACAGTGCTTGGCTTTTGTAATTTTAGGAGGACGGTAAACCTTATCTCTATTCCTCGATTCACTTGAAAATCAGGCTAAAAATGACGTATTTTGCAGCCTACTTATAAATTTTAGTTTATGATCAATATTAGTTTTCCAGATGGTAATGTCAGACAGTATGAAGCAGGGGCAACTGCTATGGACATTGCAAAATCCATCAGCGAAGGTCTCGCTCGGAATGTACTATCGGCGCGTATCAATGGCGAAGTATGGGATGCTCATCGCCCTATTTCTGAAGACAGTAAAATAGAGCTGCTGACCTGGAATGATGAGGATGGGAAGAAGACGTTTTGGCATAGTTCGGCGCACTTGATGGCGGAGGCCTTAGAGCAGATATATCCTGGTATCAAGCTGGGAACTGGGCCGGCGATCTCCAATGGATTTTACTACGATATAGATCCTGGGGAACATAAGATTTCGTCTGATGACTTTCCTAAGATCGAGAAGAAGATGATCGAGCTGGCGCGGGAGAAAAATGAATTTGTCCGTAAGGATATCAGCAAGGAGGATGCACTGAAATACTTCACGGAGAAAGGGGATGAATATAAAATAGAGTTGATAGAAAAGCGGGGTGCGGATGAAGCATTGACGCTTTATACACAGGGTGGTTTTGTCGATCTTTGTCGTGGGCCACACTTGTTGGATACGTCGAAGATAAAGGCGGTCAAGCTAATGAATGTTGCGGGTGCATTTTGGCAGGGGGATGATACCCGTCAGCAGATGACGCGTATATACGGTGTATCATTTGGTAAGCAAAAAGAACTGACGCAGTACTTAGAAATGCTAGAGGAGGCGAAGAAGCGCGATCATAGAAAATTGGGTAAGGAACTTGGCTTGTTTATGTTTTCGGAGAAAGTGGGTGGTGGTCTGCCGATCTGGTTGCCGAAGGGCGCTGCATTGCGTTCGCGACTAGAAGATTTTCTCAAGAAGGAACAACTGAAGCGAGGTTACCAACCTGTAATCACACCACACATCGCCAAGAAAGATTTATATGTAACTTCTGGTCACTGGGAAAAATATGGGGAGGATTCTTTCCAACCGATACAGACGCCGAAGGAGGGCGAAGTATTTATGCTGAAGCCGATGAACTGCCCGCATCACTGTGAGATATTTGCCAATGAACCGCGGTCTTATCGTGACCTTCCATACCGTCTTGCGGAGTTCGGTACGGTGTATAGATATGAGCAGACGGGCGAGCTGCATGGCTTGACGCGTGTGCGCGGTTTTACGCAAGATGATGCGCACTTATTTTGTACGCCTGATCAGGTGAAGGGGGAGTTTCTAGATGTGCTAGAGCTCACGATGCACGTGATCAGCAAGATGGGTTTTGAAGATTTTACGGCGCAGATTTCGCTGCGTGATCCCGACAATAAAGAAAAATATATTGGTAGCGATGAGAACTGGGAGAAAGCAGAACGCGCTATTATTGAAGCGACTCAGGAGTCTGGATTGAAGACGACAACGGAGCTGGGCGAAGCGGCATTTTATGGCCCAAAGCTGGACTTCATGGTGAAGGATGCATTGGGTAGATCTTGGCAGTTGGGGACGATCCAGGTGGATTATAATTTACCGGAGCGTTTTGAGCTGGAGTACATTGGTGCGGATAATAAACCACACCGTCCCGTGATGATTCACCGTGCGCCGTTTGGTTCTATGGAGCGTTTTATCGGGGTACTGACGGAGCACTGCGCGGGTAAGTTTCCGCTGTGGTTGACGCCGGAGCAGTATGCGATACTACCAATCAGTGATAAATATATCGACTACGCCAAAAAAATCGAGGCGGAATTGAATCAGCATGATATCCGCGGCTACATCGACGATCGCACCGAGAGTATCGGTCGTAAGATTCGGGATACGGAGGTCAAGAAAATTCCATTTATGTTTATCGTCGGAGAGAAGGAGGAGGAGTCGAAAACCATTTCTGTGCGTAAGCAGGGGGATGGGGATTTGGGGGCGATGACGATGGAGAAGTTTGCTGCTTATTTTCAAGAACAACTTTAGGGGAATTATGAATGAGAAAAATGCAGTATATTATTTGTTATTAATTTGGATGTGACAGTACGCACAAAAAAAGCCTAGCTATGAAGCTGGGCTTTTTTTGTACATCCTGTCAGGCTATGTGTGACTCGTTTCTGGGCACGATAGGCTAGACAAGTAGAATGAAACAAGGATCTGGTATGGTCCCTATTACCTATTACTCATAACATAACGGTATTATATTATCGGGAGCCATATAAGTAATCACGGTATTCTAAAAATCCATTCTTTCTGCTTAGAAATTTTCTGTAATTAGATACCGTTATCGTGTATTGATGGGGGGAGTAATTTGATAATTCTTTAGGTAATTTTTCATAGATATCGGTCGCTGACTTCAAATTTTCAAATTTCTTTATTACAAATACTTTTTGATATTTTACATCTGCTTTTAGATTAATTTCATATATAATGGGTGTACGCTCTGATATGCTTTTAAAGTGATTCAGTTTTCTATTTGGATTATTTTTACAATATTCATTCTACCTAAACTTAAGTAAAACGAATGCGATTTTTTCATTTTATACTTCTACTACTAATCGGCACATTACTGGGTTGCAATCAACGGATAGCAACTTTGGCGCAAGAAAAAAATGGTTTAACCAATTTTGACCTTAACCAAGAAGCATTAATTAAAGCAGGTACGGGTGACCAAGCTATGCGGGTGTGGAAAATTAATATCCCTTCAGACTCCATTCTGCTAAGACAAAAGTCAACACGTGTAATCCCTGATCCAAAAGATATGACGCTTAGGCTAATGACCGAAAGATTACTAGCTACCGTCCAAGATAGTATGTCACTAGGGGTGGGTATAGCCGCACCGCAGGTAGGTATACTGAAAAATATCATCTGGATTCAACGTTTTGACAAGCCAGACTATCCCTTCGAAGTATATCTGAATCCTATTATTAAGCAATACTCTGTTAAAAAGCAAGCATGCAAGGAAGGCTGTCTATCTATCCCTAATAAGAAAGCGGAGACGCAAAACCGGGCCTACGCTATACTATTGGAGTATGACAAAATGGATGGAACACACATAATAGAGATGGTAGAAGATTTCACTGCAGTAATCTTTCAGCATGAGATCGATCATTTACATGGTATTCTATTTACGGATCATTTGGAGAAAGAAGTTGAGGAGGCTGGTCAATAGATATTGATGGTTTACTGGAAAACTGTAGTTTGCTTAAAGGCTGTTTCAAAAACTTGTAATAATTGGGATATTCACAAGAAGAGTAACCTGTACAACAATAAGGAGATAATCGAAATTTAAGGGTTTGAATTACTCCATTTTTCGCTAAAAACGGGGGTAATTCTTGTTGGCAATTTTTCATGATTTTTAAAAGAAAAATCTCGCCAAATTGGATCTTGCTTTAACCTATACACAGGGTTCATCACCCTGTGCTTTAATATGTCACCCTTTCAGGGTTCGCACACTTTACTCCTGAACATCCCAATAATAAACTTGCAAACAGTATCTTTAATCCTGACATAATTTAGACAATAGCATAGATGAAATTGGATAAGTGAAGCGCCCAAATCTAAAAAGAAATAAAAATTTGAATAAAATCATATCAGTCCCCTAGCTTTCAGCTCTAAGTACTTGTTAATACTATTGATAGAAAGGTCGGCCGGGTCGGTGAGGATTGTCTGAATTTTGTGCTGACGTAGAATCTGTGCTATGGCTTGTTTTTCGGAAATAAACTTCTTGGCGATGGTTTGGTGATAGACCGCTTCCGTATCTTTTGCTTTTTTGTTCGCGAGTTTGGTAACTTCGGTATTGGTGAAGAATACGACTACTAGGAGGTGTAGACGATTGATCTTTCGCAGGATAGGTAGCACGCGCTCCATCGCGTAGGTGCTTTCGAAATTGGTATAGAGAAATAACAGACTTCGTCCTTTGATTAGCTTACGAGCGGAGTGATAAAGCAACTCGTAGCGTGCTTCTAGGTCACGTGGTTTTTCACGGTAGAGGGCTGCGAGAATTTTATTGAGGTGACTGGTTTTGCGATCGGCTTTGATGGCAGAACCTATCTTGTCGGAAAAAGTAAGTAAACCGGCTTTGTCATTTTTTTGTAGCACTACATTGGAAATAACGAGCGCACTATTGACGGCGTAATCCATGAGGCTGAGTCCATCAAATGGCATCCTCATATTTCTACTCTTATCAATAATAGAATAAACACTCTGTGAGCGCTCGTCCTCGTACTGGTTGACCATGAGGGTAGCTAAGCGACTACTCGCTTTCCAGTTGATACTTCTATAATCATCTCCTGGTACGTATGTTTTTATCTGTTCAAATTCGTAGCTGCTGCCAATACGTCTCAGCTTCTTTATACCATGACCCATGCTAACACTATTGAAAGCCAGCTGCTCATATTTTTTCATTTGCAGTATAGATGGGTAAACTGGGATCATAGCTTCTGCAGGCACGACTACCCGTCTGGAAACTAAACCGAGTATAGAGGAAATAAATAAATTGAGATTGCCGAAGTGATATTCGCCTCGCTTGAAAGGTTTCAAGTGGTACTCCATAGCGCGTGCTTCTCCTTGCTGGAGATCTACATGCAAGCTATGATCTCGTACTTGAAACTGAAAAGGTAATTCATCTACAACTTCTACAGATAATTTTCTAGCGGCGTTATTTTGTAAGGCGATGGTGATTTTATTTTCATCGGCGAGAGAGAATAATTTTGGTAATTGTCTAGCAGCTATTACGCTATTGCTTTTTTGAAACAGCCAAAATATATCTAGACCCACGAAGCAGGTAAACACAACTAAGAATACCTTTCCTAAAATGAAAAGTGCATAGTATTTAAACCCTACGATAAACATCAGGATGATGCCTGCAAAGAAATAAAAAAATCGACTGCCTAAATACAAGTTGCGCATATGAATTTTATCTAGGTACTTCTATTTTACGGATCATGTCTTGGATAAGTACTCTCGGATCCACGCCCTCCATTTCTCTTTCTGGTGTGAGGATAATACGGTGATTGAGCACAGGATAAGCGGCATACTGAATATCATCTGGGGTAACAAAATCTCTACCTTCGATAGCGGCCAGTGCTTTTGAAGCTTTTAATAAAGCCAAAGACGCTCTGGGAGAAGCACCCAAGAATAGATCGCCAGAACTCCTAGTGCTCACCACAATATCTGCGATGTAATCGATCAGAGTATCCTTGATAGTCACTTTCTCGATAAGTGCTCGACATTCGTTAAGGAGGGTAGGCGTGATGATTTTATTGATGGAAGGTTTACTATCCATTTTGAAATCGTTTCTAAATTTATTCAATATCTCTTTCTCCTCTGATAAGTTTGGATACTGTACATTGATCTTAAATAGAAATCTATCCAGTTGTGCTTCGGGTAGTTTGTAAGTACCTTCTTGCTCTACGGGATTTTGTGTAGCGATCACGAAGAATGGAAATTCCATTGGGTGTGTAACGCCATCTATAGTTACCTGATATTCTTCCATTACTTCAAAGAGAGCGGCCTGGGTTTTGGCAGGTGCTCTGTTGATTTCATCAATCAAGATAATGTTTGAAAAAACGGGTCCTGCTTTAAATTCAAATTCTGAATTTTTGACATTGAATATATTCGTACCAATGACATCGGTAGGCATCAGATCGGGCGTAAACTGAATCCTAGAAAAGTCGCTGTCGAACGCCTGTGCCATCAACTTTGCGGTAAGTGTCTTGGCTATTCCAGGTACACCTTCTATCAATACATGACCTCCTACCAAGATAGAGCATAGCATCAAGTTGATCAGTTCCGTTTGACCGACAATTATCTTTTTTAATTCCTCTCTAAGCTGCTGAGCCGCATTAGAGACCTTAGATAAGTCCAGTTTGTTTTGATCCCAAGCATTGAATATGTTCGTATTTTCAACTGGGCTACTTTGTTCTTGATGCTGAATGCTTTCATCAGGATTAGTAATTCCGTCTGGCTTTAATTGATCATCGTTTAAATCTTCTGGATGCATATTATTTATTTTGATTGTTCTGTAAATTGGTTCAACATCTGATAGAATCCAATCATGGTATTTTCAGTTACAAAATTTGAATTCTGAATATTGTTGAAATAGTCAACTATTGACTTTACTTTCTCAGTAGGCAAACCACTTTTTGAGGCTACTTTATTAACAAAACCCTCATCTAAAGTGCTTGTGTTTAAGCGATACTTGTGCCTTATATCTTCTAGCCAAAGATTCATTTGATCTATACACAATTGCTTATGGTCATTTTTGCGAAAGTACAAACTCCCTATGGTGTTGATAAAGGCTAGCGATGTATTTTCATTCTCTTCTAATACAGGTATCACGCGTTGCTTTCTTTTTGCTTTAAAAACTAAAAAGAGTAAGCCCATAGCAACGGTAGAATACCATGCCCAAGCAAGCGGTGGTTGCTGTAGGATATAAGTAAGGGGCCCTTTATTTTTTATATGATTTGATCTACCATTTCTACGCATGCCTCTGCTTTTGTCAATTACAGAATATTCATCCCAATGCCATTCTTCTTGCGGAATAGTAGACAATATGGTGTTGATATACTTAGTGGTTTGATCGTTTAGCATATTTACATTTGTGAATGATAGTGGATTGGTGTGAATGAAGAATGAACCATTCTCATGCGGTAATTCGAAAAAATTTACTAGGGAATCATTCATATGACCTAGGACATTTATATTATTATTTTCTACACAGGCAATAGAATCATGCAAATAATACCACTGTCTTTCATTAGGATTTTGATTTTTATAGGTTCTGTAAATACTATCCGATACAACTGTATTATTGGTTAAGTTCGAATCTAAATCTAATTGAACTGCATCCAAATAGTGGTACGAATATGAGAGGTAATCAAAATCTGCTGATCTCCAAAGCTCCCGTTGATAAGATGAATAGTCCTCCGTGTAATCTCCTTCCTCTATAATTATTTCTTCCTCTTTCGCAGCTGGGTATTCTTTATCATCATATTGGTAAGTAGTATCGGAAGATGTATCGTCTTCAACGTACTCTTCTTGGATTTCTTCTGCATCATATTCTTCATTGTAATAGTCATGAAATTCTTCGTAAACGGCTTGTTCTGGATTTTTTCTGCAGGGTTCAAATATGATAGAAGATAAAGTGTTTGGAAATACTTTAACAGAAATAATTGCCTGATTTCCACTAGCTACATAATCTGCTAATGCTTGCGCATCAGAATCATCTAGCATCATGGCTTCGCCCACGATTATATAGTTTCCATTAACCTTATTATCAGGGTCAAGATATTTTGACAATTTTTTACCAATGGTTGACAGGCCTCTATCCGATGTGCTTTGTAAAAATCGTTTGAGAATGTAAGTTCCATAGACGCTCTTTTTATTATCTTCATAGGTTTCCTTCCAGTCGTATTTATTAGAGGATAATAGCTCTAGCCCACGGTATCCCAAATAGGATAATACTCCGACAATAAGAATGATCAGTAGGATTACTTTTCTATTCATGCCTGCGATTGATTTATTTCGGAATTCAATTCGTGGAATTGAGCATAAATAAAATTAAAATCCTGTTCTGTAACATTTCTTTCACCGTACCAAACCTTTTCAAATATGGTAGTAGATTTTTTGAATTTTGTAGAAAAGGGATGAGACTCTGTTTCGTATATATAATTACGATTAGTCTTGTCTCTTTTCCATTTGATGAGTTTTTTTGCAGAAAGCTCTTTTATGATTAAGAGATAATGCAATCTAATTGCAATTCTGTATTGTTTATTGTCAATGGCTTGTTGTAGGTATTGTGCCACGTCATGCTCTTCTAAATTCTCCTCTATTTGTTCAACAGATTCAAGATTGAGTTCTTTTATCTTTTTTGATTTTGGTTTAAAAAGATTATCTCTTCCTATCATGAAATACAAGATAGCGCCTACTAAGATGATCAAAATAATTATTATCAAAGCACCAGCAATATTTGAGAAGTCAAAGTCGAATGGCTTATGTTTCTTCGCCTTTTCCTTTTCCTTCTTTTCTATAACATCATTAGAGTAGTCAATTCCATCTCTGGCGGTAGTTAGTTCTTGTTGGTAAGATTCGTATTTATTATCTATAGCTTGACTACAGATGGCGTTAGTCAAAACACAAAAAGTAAGAAAAATAAATATTCTATGTAGCATATATCTCCTCATGACTCCTTCGCTATTCCTCTTATATAACCATCAAATCCAATCTTGTCTATCTTTTTCAGTAAGCTGATAGAATCTGATTTCTCTTTTAAAGAAAAATAAGTAAATCCTGCACTGACTATATACAGCGTGTAAATTAACAGCATATTGAAGTGAGAGAAAAATAGTAAAAACAGATTTATAGAATAGTCTAGATTCTTTTGGCTCATATTTAAATTCCAAGCAATCATTTCTACTAAAAACCAGAATAGGCTAGATTGAATAAATGTATAGAAGAAAGTAGCCAATAATAAAAATGAAATGGTAAGACCTAATACGCGAGAAAAATTTGCAAAGTACATTTTCCATGTCTCTGCAAGGGCCATGAAAAAATGCTCTTCACCACGAAATGTCGTATAAGCCCATAAGAGCAGAAAGGGAATGCACATAGCTGCAGAAAATATGGTGATTACAGAATTAAATGACAGTAATGCTATGGAAAGACCACTGATAAAGAGTATGCCAGCATATTTGCCCAGCTGGAAAGTAGGAGAGTTTTGAATCAGCTCGACCTCATCGGTTTGGGATAGTTTATTTTTGAATAGATAAAAGACAACCACTGTAACTAGCGCATATAATACTACATTCAAAGGGTAAAGCCATTTTTCATTTACATTATAAAAAAGCTGTGGTATCTCTCCTAGTTTTGCGAGCGGATCTATATCAAAAATAAAGATCTCATTTATTTTTACTTCCATGATAAGTGTAATGCTCAACATATATATCGCGGACAAAAGTAAAAATAGCAAACCGAGCTTGCCGATATTCCTCCCATAGAATAAAAAGGTCTCGTTGAATAACTGTCCGGCGTCTTTTATTTGATAGTAAGCAAACTGATATTGATTATCTGGTTGTAGCTTATATCGCTTTTCCTCCACTCCTTTTCCTTTTCTCTTTTTGTATAATGGGAGTATCACAAAATAGCCAACAATAAAAGCCAAGCAAGTCAGGATAAATAAGGCACGAAAGCCATTCGGCATATCGGTATGTCTGGTTAAGTAGCCCTCAATAAAGCCAGCTACTATAAATATAGGTGTTATCCCTATCATAATCTTCAGACCACGCTTAGCAGACACTTGAAATGCTTTGGCCCGCGAGAAAGTACCAGGAAAAACCAGACCACGTCCCATTGTAATACCAGCGGCTCCAGCTATGATAATAGCCGAAATTTCTAATGTACCATGCATCCAAATTGTTAGAAAGGACTCTAGCAGAAATCCTTGCTCATAAAAGAAGTATTGGAAAGATCCTACCATGACACCATTGCTAATTAAAATTCCTATGGAGCCTATGATATATGCGATACCTAGCAAAAAGGTGAAGAATGCAACCATCAAGTTGTTCAAAGTAATACCAACACTCATCCCCATCTCTTTACTGTCCTTATATACACGCATGGGATCACCATCCGCTATATTGCCTAAAGTCATTTCCACATAGGAGTCTCCGAGTATGGTTCTTACAAATTCTGGATCCATTGCACTAGAGAAGGCTCCGATTAGCATAGAGCCTACAAAGACAAAAAAGGACAATCTAAAAGCCCTCCGACTTTCATATACAAGAAGCGGCAGTTCTTCTGTCCAGAAAGACAGTAGTCTATTACTATTGGATTTTTTAAATTGATGAATCTTATTGTAAACTTTTTTTGAAAGGCTATTTAGATAAACTCGAACTGATCGATTAGGATAGAAGGTTCGGGCATAGCTGAGGTCGTCAGTAACTTGGAGATATAAGTTCTTTAAATCCTTTGGGTCTATAGTTTTTTGCTGAAGTTTTTCCTCGAACGAGATCCACTTATCCTTATTTTGAGCTATAAACTGGGTTTCCTTCATGTTTCTGATGTAATAGAATCTTGCAGCTTTTTGTTTAATGCAAATTATAGCTAATACAATGAAATAGCAGTAATCATCTCTATATTTTTTCCAAAATCTAAGTATTATTAAACATTGTAAACGATTATACCTTAATTTTGGTGCGGTTAGTACACTAAATACACTGCATGCGGTCAATAAATATTAGAACTTCACAAAATGTTATCATTAACTATGATTTAGCACCATTGCGTGATCGTTTTACGGCCTTATTTATAGATATAATCGTCATTCTATTAACCTTTCTACTTATTGTACTGATTGTAACCAAGTTTAAATTTGATGAAGATGGAGCATTCGTAGCCATGCTGCCATATCTAACATTAATTTTATTTTTTGCCTATGGCCTAGGTATGGAAATATTCAATAATGGTCAGACACTGGGTAAAATGGCGATTGGCATTAGAGTCTTAAAGTTAGACGGTTCAGAACCCAGTTTGAGTGACTTTGTTATCCGCTCTATTTTTCATCTAATTGATACTTATTTTTGTCTCGGCGTTTTGGGAGCTATATTTATTGCTACGAGTGAAAATGGTCAACGGATGGGTGATCGAGCGGCTAATACTGTGGTGGTAAAGTTAAATGTTTATGGAACATTCAATTTGAAAGACATTCTTAATATTAGTACTACCGAAGATTACGAGCCAGTATATATTGATGTGAAAAATATTGGCGAAGAAGATATGTTGGTGGTAAAAAATGCCATTATTAGATATCGGGACAATCCTAATGCATCAAATGCGCAAGTATTGAATAAATTATCTGCAAAATTGATACGTTTGTTGGACATTAGAGAAAAACCGAAAAACAACCTTGAATTTTTAAAAACGTTGATAAAAGACTATATCGTTTCAACACGATAAAAGATATGGGAAGAAGGAACAAAAAAAAGATCGTTATTGAGGATTTAGAAGTATTCGAGCTTGCAGATAAGGGCAGAGGAATAGCGAAGGATAAAGAAGGAAGAGTTGTATTTATAGAGCGAGTAGTACCTGGTGATATAGTAGATGTGATGATTACCAAGAAGAAGTCCTCCTTTTTACAAGGTTTTCCTGTGCAATTCAAAAAATTATCTGACATTCGTATCGAGCCTATGTGTCGGCATTTCGAACATTGCGGCGGCTGCACTTTGCAAAATATACCTTATAATAAACAATTAGAATTTAAGGAAAACAACGTTGTCCAAGTGCTTAATAGGATTGGCAAAATTTATCCTGAAATGGTTATACCAATAATGCCGGCTCCGTCTATCGATTTCTATAGAAATAAGCTTGAATTCTCTTTTTCTAATAAGCGTTGGCTTACAAAGGAAGAAATGGATTCTGGAATATCGAATGTAGAAGACGTGCTAGGATTTCATCGTGCTGGTGCATTTGATAAAATACTAGATATTGAAAAATGCCATTTACAAGGCGGTATTTCTAATGATTTAAGAAATTCTATCAAGGAGCTCTCCATTGAATTTGGATTCTCTTATTATGATGCGCGCGCACAAACAGGCGTGATGCGCAATATGATGGTTAAGACCAGCTCATTAGGTCAGTGCATGTTGATACTAAGTATTAACCTTCATGACAAAGAAAAAATTGAGTCATTTCTGCAAGCAGTGATTATAAAAAATCCAAAACTCACTTCAGTCTATTATTGCATAAATGACAAACTGAATGATTTCATCATGGATTTGGATATGGTATTAGTTCATGGCAAACCCTACATAGAAGAGACGCTAAGAGATGTAACATTTAGAATCGGACCGAAGTCTTTTTTTCAAACTAATCCCAAGCAAGCAGAACGTTTATTTGACGTGGTAGAAACCTTCGCAGGACTATCAGGCAATGAAAACGTCTATGATCTTTATACTGGTATAGGTTCTATCGCATTGTATATTGCCCACAGGTGCAAGCAGGTAGTAGGCATAGAAGAAGTAGCTGCTGCCATAGTCGATGCAAAAGAAAACATGGAACAAAATAATATCACTAACACGGTATTTTATGCTGGTGATGTTAAGAATATACTTACAGATTCTTTCGCGGATCAACATGGGAAGCCAGATGTCCTAATTACTGACCCTCCGCGCGCTGGAATGCATGCAAAGGTAATAGAGATGCTACTTACCTTAGCAGCACCTAAGCTAGTTTACGTCAGTTGCAATCCAGGAACACAAGCTAGAGATTTGGCATTATTATCAGAAAAGTATATAGTGGCAAAATCACAAGCAATAGATATGTTTCCGCATACACACCATATTGAAAACGTAGTACTTCTTACATTAAAATAACATGGACACCGAACGTAGATTAAACAAAATAAAAAGAGAATTGCAGAGTGCGGCACGTATAATGGAGAAAGCAAGCGATGAAATATTTAATCAAGATATCTCCAATTACCCTATTTTTATAGTGTCACCGACTGCCATTAATATTGGCATTCTGTTAGTAGAAAGTACGGAGCTGAAAGGTAAATGGAATCTCTATATTTCAACGCTGGAGGAGTTTTCTACTAAAAACCTTATTCGCCAAGAAAGAATTAATGAATTCAGAAAAATCTATAAAGATCCAGAGGATTTTTATTGCTTATTTCTAATCGAAGATTTAGGCTCGAAATTTGTATTTATCCCTATAGAGTAGCCGATCTAATAGCTTTTAACAGGTATCTTAGGGCTTCTCATTAGGGGGATATCCTCCATTAACTTCAATACAGATAGTGAGCAGTTCAGAATATCAACCTATATTGGTAGCAGGAAGTAGAGAAAACAATACAACGAACTTGTCTAGTACTGAGATAAATAAAATACTGCTTATTGAAGATAATGCTGCCGATGCTCGCATGGTAGAATTACTACTAGTAGAATCGGGTATGAAGCATTGTGAGCTGGTCGTAAAGCAATCGCTAAATGCAGGTCTAAAGTCTCTTGAAGAACAAGACGATTACGCGGCTATTTTGTTAGACTTAAGTTTGCCAGATAGCTTTGGATTCGACACTTTAAATACAGTCTTAAAGCAATTTCCAAATAATAATGTTATCGTCCTTACTGGGCAACAAGATCGCCAATTGGGTCTCAAAGCGCTCAAGATGGGTGCTCAGGATTTTCTGATTAAGGGAAATTATGATGCTAACGTTTTTTTGAAAACAATTCGATTTTCGATTGAGCGAAAAAAGTATCTTAAGAAAATTGAAGAGGCTCAGACAAGATATCAAAATATTTTTACCAACTCCAAAGATGCGATTTACGTTTGCAATAATGAGGGCAAACTAGTTGATTTTAACAGGTCGACCTCCGTCATCACAGGGTATGACAATTCTGAATTATTTGGAATACAAATAGAAGCATTATTTGAAAACAGAAATTTTTGGGACTCTTTTCAAGAGCGTGTTTTTCAAAGCAAATTTGTGGTCGAAGAAGAAGTAAATATTGTCTGCAAAGATGAAACGATCAGAAACTGCCTTATTTCCGCAGGTCAGTTGGTTTATGGAAATTTTATCGGAATCAATGGATTTATTAGAGATATCACCGAACGTAAGCAAGCGGAAAAGCTTAGACAAGATCGTAAAGTTGCGGATCAAACTAGTAAGCTAAAAGAACAATTTATTGCGAGTGTCAGTCACGAGATGCGCACACCCATGAATGCTATTCTCGGGATGAGTAATCTTGTCCTGAAGACTAACCTCGACAACGAACAGTACAGCTATATATCCAATATCAAAAATTCTTCTGAGATACTTCTAGGGATCGTCAATGACATCTTAGAAATATCTTCTATCCAAGCAGGAAAAATTAAATTTAATTACGCCAATTTTGATTTTCATTCTTTGATGGCAAACGTCATCAATGTTATGCAATACAAAGTGGATGAAAAAAACCTAGCCTTAGAGTTAGATATTGACCCCAGGATACCACGATTTTTAGAAGGTGACCAACTGCGACTAAATCAAATATTGTATAATCTGGTAGGAAATGCTATTAAGTTTACCGATAATGGTCATGTCAAGATCAAAGCAGTCGTGGTCAATGAGAGCAACGGCAGCTGGCATGTCCAGTTTGAGGTAGAAGATACAGGTATTGGTATTCCCGATGATAAAATTGGTGTGATCTTTGAAACCTTTACTCGTATTCGATCAAAGGATCGAATATTTGAAGGAACTGGTCTTGGATTATCTATCGCAAAAAATCTTATAGAATATCAAGGTGGTAAAATATGGGTTACAAGTGAGCATCAGGTAGGATCAGTATTTAGTTTTGATCTTATTTTTGAAGAAGGTCACGAACCTACAGAAGATGCACCAGTAGAAGATGCTTTTGATCCAGAAACTACTTTCAATTTACTTCTCTGCGAAGATCACATGATTAATCGCATAGTAGCTACCAAAACACTGCTGAAGCAATTTCCAAATATTAACCTAGAGGTAGCAGAAAATGGAAAACTAGGAATAGAGAAACTACGAAAAGGCGACTTTGATATTGTTCTTATGGACATACAAATGCCTATTATGGACGGCTATGAAGCTACACAGTATATCAGAGCTAATATGGATGGAGACAAAGCGAAGCTCCCTATATTAGCAATGACGGCACATGCCAACATTGCGGAAGACGATTCTTTTAAAAAATATGGTTTGGATGACTATGTACTCAAACCTTTCAAGCCAGAACAATTGTTCAGTAAAATAGGGCACTATGTCACGCTCAAAAGAGAAAAGGGATTTAGAAACAATTCTGCTTAGAAACTAAAATTAATTCAAATTATAATTTCATAAACGATGGTGAGCAATAATGCATATCAATTTATCAACCTCGATTATCTAGAACTCATGTCTGACGGAGACGACAGTATGAAAAAAGTACTCTTAGAAATGTTAATCGAAGAGCTTCCAGAAGAAATCACAAAAATGAGAGCGCTACAGCAAGCGTCAAATTGGGCTGATCTCGGTTCTGTGAGTCACAAAATGAAGTCTACTTTGTCTTACGTAGGCAATGATACCATGACATCTGCTAACAAAACTATTGAGTTGCAAGCCAAGGATCAAAATTCTACAGGCGAAATACCAGCTTTGATGGATACCTTAGAAACCAATCTGGACCGTGTGATGACAGAGTTAAAAATTGAGCTTACTCGACTATAAATTCGTCCCAATCCATAATTTCTTTATACCTTTAAAATCTAACATTAGATTAAAAAAGTATATGACAGTTCTTATATGTGAGGACGAAGAGATTCTTCTCACATCTTTAGAGTTTAGATTAAGAAAAAATGGTTTTTCAGTAATTACCGCAAGGGACGGTAAGGAGGCACTTCGAATGGTTGAAGAAGACAAACCCGATCTTATTGTTGCAGACATCATGATGCCACATTTCACAGGATTACAACTCGTGGATTATATGCGTAATGATCTCGATCTGGATATGCCTGTCATCATTATTTCTGCCCTTGAAGAAGAAGAAACTGTTTTGGAAGCCTTCAAGTGTGGCGCCAACGACTTCATTTCTAAGCCATTCAGACCCATGGAACTTGTTCTCAGAATAAAAAGAATTTTTCAAGAGCGTCAGCTTGCTGCCTCTTAATTTTTATAACTATACACTATTATTTATCATGAAAGGAATTATCCTCGCCGGCGGACTTGGCACCAGACTTTATCCATTGACTATGGCTGTGAGTAAACAGCTCATGCCTGTGTACGATAAGCCCATGATCTACTATCCACTATCCACTTTAATGATGGCTGGAATCAAAGATATTTTGATTATTTCTACGCCTTCTGATCTACCCAACTTTGAAAAATTACTAGGGGACGGTCACGAGATAGGATGCAATATTCAGTATAAGGAACAGCCAGATCCCAACGGACTTGCACAAGCCTTTGTGCTGGGGGAAGAGTTCATTGAGGATGATTCAGTAGCATTAGTTTTAGGAGACAATATTTTCTACGGCAATGGCCTGAGTACGCTTTTACAAGACAGCGCCAACCCAGATGGCGGGATCGTTTTTGCTTACCAAGTTTCTGACCCAGAGCGCTACGGAGTAGTAGAGTTTGACGATAATAAGAAGGCTCTTACGATAGAAGAGAAGCCTTCCAAGCCTAAGTCGAACTACGCTGTTCCAGGTTTATATTTTTATGATAATAGTGTTGTAGAGGTCGCTAAAAATCTCAAGCCTTCGCCTCGTGGTGAATACGAAATAACGGATGTTAATAAATACTACCTCGCTAAGGGCAAGCTCCAGGTCGGCGTGCTCAGTAGAGGCGTCGCATGGTTGGATACAGGCACACATAAATCACTTATTCAAGCTGGTCAGTTTATAGAAGTTATCGAAGAGCGTCAGGGTCTCAAGATCGGTTGCATCGAAGAAATCGCCTATAAGATGGGCTATATCGATCAAGCACAACTAGAATTTTTAGGCAACAAGTATATCAAGAGTGGTTACGGTCAGTACCTGCTCAATCTACTTCACCAAGACGACAAGACTTTAGTGTAACAACGCTACACATACTGTGATTTACAACAGAATTTTAATAAAGTTTTTTATTTGGGTACGCCTCCGCTGAAAAAGCGGAGTCGGGCCATTCAGGACTCCACGTCCGTTTCGGTCCCAAACCTGCCCACTTAGCTATACTGGGACATCCCGCCAAAGAGGGCGTGATTCCTTACTACCCCTCGTACATAAGATCTCGATTGGGATTATTATTTTATTATTCTTTAATACACCAAATTTTTCTATTTCATCATCTAGAAAAGAATGAGAGTGTTCATTTTCATCTTATTCTACACCCTATGTTTTGCTTGTGGCAATGACCGCGAATACTATACAGCAGACTCTACTGGCTCAAACTATAGAGCCGAAGAAGCACTTGAGTTGGACGGAGATATAGACCTCGAACCACCTAGGTCAGGAAACCCTAAGCCTGAAGAATTTTCATTGGACAAAGGCAGTAAAATAATCAAAAATGGCAATCTGAAATTTGAAGTTAATAAATTAGAGCAATCTAAAACTAGAATTGATAGCTTGCTCTCTTCACTTGATGGGTACTACGAAAACGAACAATATAATTCTGCTACTTATAGAAATAGCTATAGCCTCAATATCAGAATCCCGTCAGCAAATTTTGACACCTTTGTAGCACAACTAGAAAATGGAGTGGGGGACCTCAAGTCAAAAAATATTAGTACGGAAGATGTTACCGAACAATATGTAGATCTAAATATTAGACTCGAAAATAATCTTGCATACCTCAAGCAATATCAACAAGTCCTGCAGAAAGCTAAGTCTATCAAAGAAATCCTAGAAGTCAAGGAAAAGATCCGAAAAATAGAAGAAGAAATAGAAAGTAAAAGCGGACGTATAAAATATCTAGATGACAAAGTAAAATACTCCACATTGAATCTTGAAATTAGTGAGTTGATCACCAGCGAAGTTTCCAACAGCCCAAATTTTGGAAGACGCATACTGAATGCCTTCAACGGCGGAGTAGAAAGTTTTCTAACCTTCATCGTAGCCCTAGTCAATCTTTGGCCTTTCGTCTTACTTCTTATGGCATTACTTTTCTTTAGAAGACCTATTCTAAATCTATTTGGGCGAAGAAAAAAGTAGATATAGTGAGCTCCATAGCGTGCCTATAAATATGATTGCTATCTTGGTGAAGAATGTCAACATGATATTGGCAATTTCATCCTCACAAAAGCATAGATGCGTTATTTTTTACACCTAGGATACGATGGCACGCGCTACAGTGGTTGGCAAAGACAAATAAATACCAGTAAAACCGTCCAAGAAGTTATTGAGAAAAAACTTTTTAAACTCTTCAAGACGCAAATTACCGTCTTCGGATGTGGACGCACCGATGCAGGCGTACACGCTAGTCAATATGTATTACATATTAACTTAGAGAAAGCGCCCACCTTCGATTTAAAGTTTCGCTTAAACAAGAACCTACCCGATGACATTTCCATTTTTGAGATCGTAGAAGTTACGAAAAATCAACATTGCCGCTATGATGCTGTAGCACGCACCTATGACTATTTCATTCATTGGGAAAAAGATCCCGTACTATCACGGCATAGTTCTTTTTACGAGCACAAAGTTTTTGATTTTGATAAAATGAAAGCATCAACCGAACTCATCCGCAAAACTAAAGACTTTCGACCAGTCTGTAAACATCCCGACCTATATAAGAGTACGCTTTGCGATATCATGAACTGCGAACTGTTCGTCAATGAAACACAAGGTCGCCTACGTTTTACTATTACCGCCAATCGTTTTCTCCGAGGTATGGTTCGCTTTTGCGTCTTCTTCCTCTTAGAAGTTGGCAGCGGCACCATGACCCTTGTCGAACTTAAAAAAATTCTAAATCAAGAAATTATTTTACCCGAAAAGAAGCCAGCATATCCCAATGGGCTCTTCCTTAGCAGCGTCGAATACCCTTATCTAAAATTTGATAATAAGCATCACTTGATCAGAATGATGAAGGTGGGTTTAGAATAGTTAAGTAACAGTACCTTCATCCTTTCTTTTACCTTTGCCTCTCAATGATAGCACAGCAATGTATCGGCTTTTATAATACACCTCCACTCTGGACAGGAAAGCAGTTTGATATCCAACAGTTCGAATTTCCACAAATAAATATGAAGTCTTTTCAAGCTAAGCCTATTCCTAACAATATTCGTTTGGGTCATCAAATAGAGTATGTATTTAGACAATTGCTAGATCATTCTGAAGCGTACGATATTCTTGTGTATAACCTTCCCATTCGCCAAAGTAAACTGACACTTGGAGAAATTGATTTTATTTTAATGGATATCATTAGACACAAATTAATCCATATCGAACTCACCTACAAGTTCTACATCATAGATCCTAAAATTTCGAACCCTATCCATAGCTTGATAGGTCCCAATCGGCGAGATAGTTTTTTCGATAAGATGGAAAAGATAAAACATGTGCAATTTCCATTGTTGCATACAGACGAAGGTGCTAGAACATTAGCTGCAGATAATCTAGATTCTTCAGCAATAGAGCATCAGTGTTGTTTCAAGGGGCAGTTATTTCAGCCTTATGGAAGTAGAGCAGTCGACCTAGGAGCACTAAATACGGATTGTCTAGCAGGATACTGGGTTGGAATTGAAGATTTTGATAAGTCAGAATTTACAAAAGCACAATACTATATTCCTACTAAGTCTGAATGGATTATTGAACCCAATGAGCAGGTTACATGGAAGTCTCATACTGAAGTATTAGGGGATATAATTTTATTGCTTAGAAAAGAAAGAGCACCCATGCTTTGGATGAAAAAATCAACAGGGACATTTGAGAAAGTATTTATTTTATGGTGGTGAGAGCCATGAAGCTATTTATAGATCTGATAAAACATATCATTTTCGGTTTCTTGCATATAAGAATTATAATCTCTTACCAAATTTTAGTCGGAGTAACAATTTGCACCTTTGCAAATCACGTGCTCCTGATCTATAAATAAATGCGACGGGCCATCGGCCCCAAAGCTCGACAAGCCAAAGGCGCGTTAGAGACAAGGGACTGAAGTGGTATCGCAATTTTTTTTTTGCGGTAGTAACGGAAGCCCCGACCACGCCGATAGGCTGTGGATGGCCCCATACAATCTTCAGTTTTATTAGAGATTAGGATACTGACATCATACAATTAATCGACTATGAGGTCCAGCTCTGACGCTGCTATCATTTTAATGGAGCTTGAGTTATTTATATTCATAGCGCCCAATACAGTTTGTCCAATATACTCTAGTGAAGAACTATTTGTCAGGGATGCGGAGTGAATAGTATCGGCATTAACCTTGGCCGAGGAAGAATTGCTCAAGGAAATAGTAGCTCTATTCACTATTGCATTTGATGCTTGGATACGCGCCGAATTACTTGCCCTCATGTCTATCATAGTCATCTTTCCACTCAGTTGTAAATCGGATGAATTAACCGCTTTTGCAGTGACTTTTTCACTTATCAAATTGAGCTCTGCATGAGCACCATCCATGGTTTCGATAAATATATTGGGTGTGACAAATTTGCTCTTACAGATAACACTGGAGCCATTACCAATACTTAGCCTTGACAGTTGAGGACAGCTCATATTGATATAAACTGGACATGGTTGATAGTCGCCATCCTCTAAATATAACTCTAACTGTCCATCGTGTACGTGATGATTGACAAAAGGAACAACAGCTTCTACTGCGTCAATCTCTAGCTCAAAGTCTCCTTGTAGGAGGGTGACATTTATATTATCGCTAATTTTGACTTTTTCAAATTGTAATTGTACGCTTTTTGATGTTCTTGGCAATTGTGCGCATGTTTCAGTAGTGAAAATTTTATTAGTAATGGAACGAAAATATGCCGCAACAGAAATACCAGCAATGATGGTGAATGCTAGTCCTCCGAATAAAATTATATTACTCTTTTTCATGATGTTAAATTTTAAAAGCAGAGATGATTACTAGTTAGATTTACGTTCTCTATATTCCGAATACATTTTTTCCAATTCTGAAAGTTCTATATCTAAGAGATCCATATTTTTAAAAAAAACTGGCAGGTACTGATTTATAAATGCTTCCTTTTTCATGTGTCTGGTTTTATGTAAAGCTTCTTCTGCGATAAAATATCCGATACCGCGCTTGTTAAAAATGATGTCTTGATTTTGTAAATACGAATAAGTGCGCATGACAGTATTGGGATTTACCGCTATGCTAGTTGCCATTTCTCTGACGGAGAGTACCTTGTCTCCAGCCTGTAACTGACCTGCAAGAATCTGTTCGGATATATGATCCGCGATCTGCATATATATAGTTTGACTTTTAGTAAAATTCATAATTTTATACTTCTGTTTCTTTCAATCTAAAATAACTGTAGCTCAACATCCAAAGTGGAAATACACCCCATAGCATTATCTTCCCTATTACGTATCCAAGATGACCAGCCGACTTTATCAATAGAGAATTGGATTGTACACGAGTACCGGGTAAGCTCGTACCCCAAAAATCCATAAATAGTAGACTACTAATACCAACCATCAAACTTAGTGCTATCATCGAAATTACGGTCTGCGCAATTATTGTTTTGAAGTAGGCGAATTTGCGAAAATATACTGCGCCTGCTAAGTACACAGTATGTAGGGATAGATATAACTGGGTCATAAAAATAGGTTTGAAACCATCCATCTCTACGCTTTTCTCGAATGGATTAAAGAGTCCTGCTGAGATTCCAAAAAAATAGTCGGTCAATATATTGGCAAGGACTGAAAAGGCAAAATAGAAAATATTGAATGCGATTGCATAAATAATACCTGTGACCAACCATTTGCTAATTAGCTTTTCTAGATGCGAGGCTGGAATACTTAAATAGTGATGTGCGGAAGATTTATTGTTTAGTTCATTAAATGCGGCACTAGTAAATATAGTCCCTAAGGTAACTAAGCATAAAATATAAAAGAACACTTGATTACTGGGCAAGTCATTGATTCCTGGATCTTCTGATGCCATCAGTAATTGGATGCCTAGTAAGAACAAAAAAACAGCTGCAATAATAATCCAGGGCGCACGGCGCTGGTAGAATAATTCTTTTTTGATCAATAGAACCACTCGGCCTAGATCGAATGTTTTAATGTGATTCATGATGTACATCTTTTTGGAATAGGTGATCAATTTTTTCTTGGTTGAGAATAATGGTATTAAACAGCGCCTCCAAATCTAACTCTGATTCTACACCGGATTTATTTTCTCTAACCGTCTTGTAGCCTCCTGGTATACGCTCGCTAAACAATGCATCTTGTGGCTTACTCATGCCTTGCTCTAAATCAAAACTTAACTTTTGCGAAATATGCTCTACACTTTCGTTGAACAGTACCTTTCCATTTTCCAATATGATAATAGGATCAATCAAGTTGGCTACATCTTTTACTTGGTGGGTAGAGATAATAAATAAGCGATCTTCTGAGATGGCATGGCTAATCATTTTGCGAAACAGCGTCTTACTTGGAATGTCTAGCCCATTGGTGGGTTCATCCATGATAAGCAACCTACTGTTGCAAGCCATACCAAAACTGAGCATTACTTTTTTCTTTTGACCATGACTTAGGTTGTGAATTCTTTGTTCCTTGTCGAGACCAAATTTTTTAAGGTAATAATTAAATTGTTCTACAGAAAACTTAGGATAGAAGGGCGCATAAAATTTTTCGTAGGCGCTGATCTTGATCTCTGGTAGGTACAATTCTTCTTGAACATAATAGATGTCTGCTAACATAGCTGGGTGTCGATCTCCAGCATTGTGCCCCATCACTTCTACGCTTCCTCTATCGGGAAAAACCAGACCTGATATCAGCTTGAGCAGCGTTGTCTTGCCTGCTCCATTTTTGCCAAGCAGCCCGTAGATCTGGCCCTGACCTGCTTCCATTTGCAAGTCCAGTTGGCTAAAGAGCGTTTTGCTTTTCTGTCTATTAAGCATACCTCCTTTGTAGGCAAATTCAATTTTGGATAGATTAATCATTGAACTATGTTTTAAGTGTAGCGGTGTACTACTTCAATAGTACACCACAAATGTAGGTTATTATGGTTGATATATGCAAATTTCTATAGAGAATATTTTCTAGATAGGGTAGAAGTGGGTATTTATAGGGGCTTTTGAGTGAGGTAGAAGTGAAGCTTAAGAAGAGTTTATGTAATTTTAAATATTACTACTACTTATTAAAATGCGCTATCTACCACCAAAAAAAGCCGATGTGCTTCCGCACACCGACTTTTTTATATTTTTTCTAAGGATGGATAAGAATAACAATCCTTAAAAGTTTTTATAAAATAGAAATTATCTTCTACCAGACTTCATTTTATCAAATTTACCTGCGCTAGCTAGTGCTGCTTCAGATTTCCACATACTCGCCTTATAGGATTGGTAGTACCCACCAGCTCCATTGATGATCCTTTGCAAATCATCTACATTTATGTTCTTGAGATCATTATAGGTTTTGATTCCTTTAATGTTCAGTATAGTCTGCATCTTTGCCCCTATACCCATTATTTTCTTCAAGTCATCGTACCCTGGCTTACCTGGCTTAGGCTTCGGTCCACGCTTTGCACCTGTGCTAGTATTCTTAGCTGTAGAGCTCACCTTGCGTTTAGCGCCTGGCTTTGGTCCACGCTTGCTACCTGGCTTTGGTCCACGCTTAGCGCCAGTAGTCACTTTTGATTTAGTAGCTGTAACAGTTGTCTTAGGTTTTGGTCCACGCTTGCTACCTGGCTTCGGTCCACGTTTTGCACCTGTAGTCGCTTTAGCTAGCGCAGTCTTTTTTGCTGTAGTAGGCTTAGTTTTCTTAACTGTGCTTATTTTCGATTTCGACTTGCTTGCCGAAGTCTTTTTCTTAGCGGACTTACTAGATTTATTTGACTTTTTCTTAGCGGACTTATTTTTATCCTTCTTATCTTTTCTGTCCTTCTTTTTCTTTTTATCTGTAGTAGTTCCTAGTCTATCAATAATTTCCATTTTGATCTTTACCGCACCCTTTTCAATTGAATCTTTGAGGCCGGATTCGCTCACTACAGTTACTAGCTTACTTGCATTTTCAGTCAGCTGCTTAGCTACTTTATTTTTGTTGATTTTCTTTTGGACAATATCTACGATATTCTCTTCTATACCTAGCAATTTTTTAAATCGCTCAGCACCTTCTTCTAATTGATCACGAACGGCATCTGTCGTATCGAAAAACATATCTACTTGCTTGCCTATGATAGGCTCACTTACAGTGATACTTTGTTTAAATAATTTGTGCCATCTCTTTCCAGTTTCTACAGAGATAATCAGTAAGGCATCAGAAGCAGACAACATCTTCTTATCTAATTTGGCTAACTTAGCTTTCGCTGCTTTTTTCAGTTTCTTACTATTTTTTTTCTTTGACATTTTTTAATTAAATTTTATTTAGATTTAAGGTTACAAATATACTAATTAGGAGTTACAAATTAGTTACAATTAATTAATTCGATATTTAGAGTGCATTGATTGAATTAAGTAAAACCCTAGTTTCTGGTAAAGGTTCTAAACCATAGTCGTTCTCTAATATTAATTTACATTTCTGATAAGTCTTGATTGCTTGTGGGCGATTTCCATTTTGAATATAGGCAGACATTTGTAGCCTATAAAGATCTTCCCAACTGGGATCTATAGCCAACGCATTTTGAGTAAGCCGTATTGTTTCCATCGTATTTATTGGTAACAGTAATTCTGCTAACTGGAGGTATGCCCCCATTATTATTACTTGCAGTCTTTCTCTTTCCACGGCACTCCAATCTTCATAAATTCGACTAGGCAAAAACAAACCTTTGTAAAGAATTATCGCCTCCTCCAGTGCACCTATGTTTCCATCTATATCACCATCCGAGTGGGTAGCTACGCTAATATACTTTTCTACCGTAGATGCATCTACCCATATTTTTCCTGCATCTAATTGATAAGAATGTCCTTGCTTAATTAAATACTTCGGTGCAGTACGTGGGGCACGATGCGGTTCTAATATTTTATTTATACCATGCAGCGCTACTTTAAAATCTCCAGTTTTATCGTCTCCCCAAATACGGTCACTAATCTGCTCTCGATGAATACCATTGCGCTGTATATTCGATATTAAAAATTGAAATAACTGAATAGTTTTATCACGACCCCACCCTTTTTCGGATATTAATTCTCCATCTCTATATACAGCAAACTGACCCAATGTATATACATGGATTGCACATTCATCTTTGTATGCCTTCAGTGCTGCTATTGCCTCCCTGCAAGTTGACATTATTTCTTTATTTTCTTTGCCAGCTTATCTACTTTTTTATTTATCACTTTTATTTCATCTGACAATGTATCTATTGCAGAAAGTATCTTTTTAAAATCTGATCTTGAGGCGTTTCGCCATTCATCTATTTCTACTCGCGCACTTATTTCGTCTCCGATATTAGAAATCTGATGCTGTATTTGCTCCACCTGTTTCTTAGGATCCTTAAGTGCGTCAGCTATCATTTTGGGAGCACTTTGCGCTACTTTCTTCCAAATATATAGACTCTTCGTCAGCAAACCCTCTTGCTCTTGCTCAGACTTGTCCGCAGTATTCTCACGAGTCATATTCTGTAGCCTGTCCTGTATGAATCTCATTGCCACATTAAAATCTGTAAACTTTTGCTGCTCATCACTCTGTACATGCGACACCATTCCGCGCCACTGAATATCCGACTTACCACCTTCCTCATATATCTTTTGTGTGAACCGCAGCATGAAAGACGCCGTCTTATCCTTCTTATTTCCCATTCCTAATTCTATTTCAGATGCCCTATTTATTTATTGTCGCATCCGTATATCTACAACCTCCAATTTAAGAAAAATAATCGATTAGATTTCCTATTTACTAAAACTTCTTTTTACAGTAGTCAGTATTTTAGTTCTTGTGATTGGGGCCATCCCATTGCATCGCTAAAAAAAGGCGATACAATGGGACCGCGTCATCCGCTATATTCCGTTTTTTACCAAAGGTAAAAATACGGAATGCCGCTTCTACCGCTTGTCCTGACGCACTCCGTGCTCTATATTTTTGCCGAAGGCAAAAAAAATACAATGGATCATTCATCATATTTGTGCCCACAATGGAATTAATATTAACTTGCTTTACCAAGTATAATTAGCTTTCTTTTAATTGTGCCAATATTGGAAAGAGTATCATGTATAAAATTTGACATTGAAATATTTTTCTGTATTTCTATACTATGGTTTACTCATAACCTGTCAACAAAAGAAAAGGTAGAACTCCAAATCCCATGGTTTGTCAAAGAAAAATTAAGTGATCTTGGATAATATAAGTACAACTACAGGGATTCTTTGTTTAAGTACCAGGTGCTTGAAATAGACCGAATAGAAAATCAAAGCAACTACTATAGTTACTTATCCAATCTACGCTTCCGAGTAAATGGGAATAAGGAGATTACTTTCCAATAATTGCAGCGAGCAATAAAATTAGATACTACCGCATTTTGCAATGAGCTCATCCGAGAGACTTATCAATATCTAAAACCAAATGGCAGACCACATAGAAGATACAATATGCCATTCCTTTTAGATTTTGACATTGACTATTTTATAGAAAAGTATAGAGAGTGTATATCTGCTATTAGTGTAAAGAATAAACTATCAAAAGAAGAGGAATTAAAATTAAGAGTATCATATATAATGCTAAGAGACCAATGGTTTATGGGTGGTAATCGTAAAAAGGACCAGTATAAAATTAATCAATATGAAATAGATAATCATGCGACATTAGATAAGCTTTACGCGAAATTTTCTTTCTCAAGTACGGACAAGGCCTTGAGAAATGACATTTATGTATTATTGCTTCACTCTTCTGATTGTTCGTGGACAGAAAGATGGCTTAAAATATATACTGACAATTATTGTAATTACCCTAAGTGCAAAATTGATATGAAGTATTTCCTTGAACGAAGCCGCTGCTCAAATCCAGCTTTGAGTAAAATTGTAGAAGATAGAATTATATATTAATAGAGCTATTCTAGCAATTCCTCTTTTTCTCTAAGTAAAACCAGTTTAGGGATATTCATATGTAAGAGACTAGTATCACAAAGTAGTGACATAATAAATAGCTCTGAGTTGAAAACCAGGATTATCAATAAGGTAAAATCCACTTGACATATTTACTTTTTTGGGAAGTTCGTTTTTTATTTTTTCATAACGTAATGAGTTGAATATTGTATATCTATATTCTTGTTATTCGATTTACTAAACCTCAATTTCATTTTTGGTCCTTTCCCAAATTTCATGTATGCCGTCCATGATTCTTTAAGATCTAGCTCTTTACTTATTGCCTTTAAGTTATTATTTATAAAAATTAATTTTGACAAATTCGCTGTACATGCTTTTTCTAAAAATTCAATTTTACCAAATCGCCATTTTTCATAATCAGGCTTTGTAAGATAGTTTAGCTTTATTAATATATCAATGCTGCTTACATACTTTTTCTCTTTCAACAACTCGATCGCAAATAACTGAATCTTCTCTTTTAGTTCTGTCCGATTCATAAATACTATTTAATAATTTCATGAATATATTATCGTTTTCACATTTATAGCTTATTAGATTTCTAACTGCTTTTTTTAATCTGAATTGTATATTAGTTCAGGATGTTTTCGGTATGCTAGTGCTTCTCAATTATTACTCGCGCTACTTTTGCCAATACTTTCGCCACCTGACCTAGACCAGCCATGCGTTTATCCTTTGTCTGCCCATTTTTATATCTAGCATAGAGCTGCTGTACGATGACCGCATTTTTCCAAAGAGCGAATGCCTCATACCAGTTTATCCGACTCAAATCAATTCCAGTATTTTTGGAGTAAATCTCTTTAAGGTAGTTTTTATTTGGGAAGTCGCCTTGTAACATGATGGGCATTTCTACACCATCGAATCGTTCATCTGGCCAATAGCTTAATGTGGACCCAAAGTCAATCAATGGATCACCAATCGTACACATATCCCAGTCAAATATAGAAGTGACTAGATCAGGATTGTCCTGCTGAAACTGGCAATTGTCAAACTTATAATCATTGTGAATTATGGAGGCGACTTGTGGTTTAGGTACATTCTTTTGCAGAGCCGTAAGTACATCATCCATGTTGGCATTCTCTTCCGTCTTGGAAAGGTTCCAGCGCTTTGACCATCCTACCAATTGGCGGTCAAGAAAGCCTTCAGGTTTACCTAGTGAGCTAAGATTTGCAGCTTCTATATCTATGGTGTGAAGCTGAGATTGCGCTTGAATGAGTGCATCGGTAAGCCGCTTTTCTACTTGCTCGTAGACTTTGAAGGTTTGTGGAAGTTTATAACGGATCACTACACCCTCTCTTCTTTCCATCAGTACAAAAGGAGCTCCGATAATAGCCTCCTCTTCGCAGTATAAGAATGCTCTGGGTGCAGGGGCGAAATGCTTGTATAATTTGGAAAGCACATTAAATTCTCTTTTCATATCATGTGCTCCTGGGGCAATTTTTCCGAAAGGCGGTCTGCGCAAGACATACTCTTGCGCGCCAAATGAAAGTAGGTAGGTCAGATTGGCATGGCCTCCTAAGAACTGCTTTACTTGCATGTTCTCCTCCTTCAATGCAGGGATCTGCGACTGTAAATATGCGGCTAAGGCGGACCAGTCTTGTGCTTCTCCATCTCTTACTTCGTGTGCTATATCTATTTGCATAAATTTGTACTTTATTAAAGGTATAAATAATCATATTAAGTTGATGGTTTAGTAGATTGACTCTTTAATCAAAGCAAAGTCTAATGGACAAAGGATAGTAGTCATGCGCCTTCTTAGGCGCAGTGCACAGCACCGAAACAAAGTGGAGTGACGTATAGCCTGGTCCCGAGCGAGTAAAGAATAAGCTGTAATAAGAATTATAGATTTTATTAAACGAGCCGAGGGATGGCCCCAAATAGCTATCCTATTCTACAAATATAGAAATGTAATCGTGGACGGTCACCCAACGATCGGTCTGCTCTATATATCGCTCGTCTATAGCGCTATACTTAAGTAAATAAGTGCCTGGCTGATCGAATCGGACACTCGTGGCACTGGACTTAGGTTGTGAGAAGATAGCTTTACCTGGACCACTAATTTTTTCCCAGGAACTTTCAAGATCTACTAACTGGTTTTCTAGCGTGACTTGACCGCTAAGTTGTACTGGATTGTTCACATTGGTAACGTAAGTGTTAGTAGTGGAAGTAATATTGTAGCCAAGGTTTGATGATACTGCTCCGTTAGAATTTTGTGTTACAGGCATAAAATTTCGGATACCATCGTATCGCTTAATCTGATAATCGGGTGTATCATGTATAGTCTCTCGTGAATGCATAATTACTTTTGGCCCACCAGTCATTTGGTTATTTGCAGCCATGCCAGTACCAGGGGGGCAAACATGATCCTCATAACTTAAAAATAAAACGGAGGGGCCTTTGTATCGCTTAGCGAAGTTGACTCCGTCATAATATCGAATAGCGTTGCTGGTGAGCTCTTCGTGCTCAGAAGTGCCTTCGGTGGTTCTAGATTTGAAAATAAAATATGGGTGGCCACTAGTACGATCATATTTGAGTCCATTGTGCTGACATAATGCTGGTACACTATGTACTAGCATTTTTGTTCGATCATCTAAGCCAGACATAAGTATGGAAAGTCCACCACCTTGGCTAATCCCCATGACCCCAAAATTTTGTCCATCGAAGTCGTCTAATGAAAATATGTAATCTATACATCGTACTCCAGCCATCAATGCATAACGATAGTAGTTGCCTTCACGAGATGAAATGTCATTGGGCATATATTGATTTTCATCCCCTTCTGCAGGATCTGCATTGTGTATACTCATGGTGATAGTTATCGCTCTCATTTGGGCAGATTCGTTGCTGCCAGGCTTCACATGATTAGCTCCACCACCGAAAGAAGGCATAATCAGAAATGCTGGAAAAGGTCCTTGTTCTTTGGGGATAGTGATATAAGCATAGACTTTGCGTCCATCCAGATGATCCATTACCAACTTGTGCGTAGTATTGTAGCTATTGGAGCTATGAGGTGTCAATTGAGGATTAGATGGTATTGCTCGCATCTCAGCTTTTTGGTTCGCCCAAAATGCATCAAAATCATCTGGCTCAGGTTCCACAGGTGCTATATCGTAGGGTGAAATGGCTATACCAGCTCTATCTGATAGCTCGCCCTGATTAACATAACAGAGTAAAAAGGTAGGTTCATCATAAGAAAATGGAATGTTATATGTATTACCAGCCTCTAGGTAAAAAGAACCTTTTTTAAGAATAGGAGAATGATTGTCCTGTCTTATGATATAATTGACCTCACCAGAGTCACTTGACGTGACTTGAAAGTTCATAAGTTCCCCGACTTCGTATGTTGCTTTCAGTCGATCCGCCTGTACTATGACCTGTGAATTAACAATTTGTGTATAACAAATTGTAAACATGAAAACTTGAAATAGGCTTGACAAGAATCTGTTCACTAGGATAGTTTTATCAAAAGTAAAAAATTTATCGGCGGAATGACAACACATGAATGCTAAATATCTAAAATTATATTAGATACGCCACTTTTATCTTAGATATCTAACCAATTATATTACTTTTACGTACCCATGTACAATATGCAATTTCGAGTTTATAGCATACTGCTAATGGCATCTCTGATGCTTACCCTCTTTCCATCCACTGCGAAAGGGCAATCAGAGATATTGTGGTCTAAAACCTACGGCGGGAGCCAAGATGATACCTTTCAAGATATTATTATAGATGGTGATAATTTACCACAAGTGATAGGCTATAGTCAATCAAATAGTGGTGACATCATAAATAACGAACAGGGATTATATGACATGTTAGTTGCTGAATTGAAAGCAAACGGTGCGGTCAACTGGTCTAAAAATATTGGCGGGAGTAAGAATGACTTGGGTAATTCTATTCTCGTATCTGATAATAATACATTGATAGGAGGACTCACATACTCCAATGATAATGAGATAACAGCAAATCTTGGTAGTGGGGATATTTTATTTGGTTCACTAGATGAGAGTCATCAGCTTTCTAGTTCTAAGATATTGGGTGGTAACAATCTAGATCAGATAGTAGGCCTCGATATTCAATCTGATGGTTCTATAATATTAGTAGCCAACACCAATTCTACAAATGTAAATCAAGGTGGTGTAGGAGGCGCTACAGATATACTAGTATGTAAACTCCTTGTAGATGGCACTGTTATCTGGAAGACATCTTTTGGAAGTAGTGGGGTGGATAAAGCAGCTGACTTGGCAATCAATTCTCGGGGAGATGTAATTATTGTGGGCTCCACTTTTTCTTCTGACTTTTTAGATTTTAAGAAAGGTATAAAGGATGGATTTGTAGTTTGTATTAACAGTAATGGTAATAAAATATGGGGCAAACGATTTGGGAATGGCAATTACTCTAACTTCGTAGCTTGCGATATAGATTATGAAGATAACATCGTAATTGCTGGAGACCAAGGACAATTAAGCACCACTAACGCTGGAATAAATGGAATTTACAACGATGATGTTTGGGTACTTAAATTAGATGATGCTGGGGAAGAATTGTGGAGAAGAAGCTTTGGAGGTATGGAGAATGATTATGCCACTGATGTCCTTTCTACATTGGATGGAGGCCTATTAGTAGTAGGGAATACAGAATCTTTTGATGAGCTAGTGAATACAAACTATGGTGGTAGGGATGCTTTTGCACTCAAACTTAACAAATTTGGCAATAAAGAATGGTCAAAAGGATATGGAGGATCTGGAGATGACATTATTAATAAAGTGGCGCAAGATAGACTAGGTCAATATTGGTTAGTAGGTCAATCTACATCATCAAATACCTATATAGCTACCAACAGGGGAGGTAATGATGCTTGGATTATTAAACTAAAAGGAAAATCGCCTCAAATAAATGTAGAACTTGGTAAACCTATAGAAGTATGCGAAGGTGAACAAGTATCGATAGATGCTACGGTTGAGTTTTGCGATTGCCAGTATCTCTGGTCGGATGGGAGTAGTATGGCTAAACGAAATATCACAGCTGCAAATACTACCACTTTAAACGTTACTGTAACTGATGCATCTGGAAGCAGTAGCAGCGATGGAATTTCGATTATTGTCAATAAGAGACCTAAGTTCGAATTGAATCCAAGCGATCTTAGTTGTGCTGGAGGAAGTGATGGCTCTGTTGAAGCAATTCAAATAAACGCAGCTTATCCTTTAAGCTATCAATGGAGTTTAGCTAATGCTAGCTCCACAAGTACGCTTGATAATCTTTCAGTTGGTAACTATTCACTTACTATTAGTGATAACAATAACTGTACACAATCCAAGGAAGTATATCTAGAAGCGCCAAGTTCACTAGTGGTCCAGGCAGAAACAAAGGATGCCTTGTGTGACAGCAATACTGGAGAGATAGAACTAAATATAAGCGGTGGCGTGTCACCATACCTATATAAATGGAAAGATGGATCAACAGGAAAAAAACTTAGTAATATTAGTGCAGGTTCATACGACGTGACTGTTACAGATAATAATGGATGTTATGAGAGCAAGCAGTATCAAGTAGAACAGACAAGTATTGATTTTGTATTAGAGTTTGCTGTGGCTAATAACCCATGCGCGGGAAACGAAGAGGGCAGTATAGAGATAATTAATACAGATAAAATCAGTAGTTATAAATGGAGCAATGGTTCGGAGTCAAATAAAATTTCCTCTCTAGCCACTGGAGAGTATAGTTTAGATTATATTACCAACGATGGATGTACAGGAAAGAAATTTTTTGCTATTACTCAACCATCTCCTCTGTCGGTAGAATCTTCAGTAATGGATAATATTTGTGGTACAGCGGACAATGGAACCATCAGCCTTAACATCAATGGAGGTACCCGACCATATACTATAGCATGGTCAAACGGAGAGAATCAAAGTACTATAGAAAATCTTCTATCTGGTAATTATGTTGCTACCATTAGTGATCGTAATGGATGCATAATGATCATTGAGGAAGAGGTCAAAGCACCACAGAAATTAGAAGTAGATGACGTCCAAATTCAATCTATTTCATGCCCTGGTAAAGTGGATGGAACCATTAGTCTACATACAGTAGGAGGTTCTGGGACATATGAATATATATGGAGTAATGGTAGCCAGTCTTCTGTATTACTTGGCTTGAGAGCTGGGGTATATACTGTAACTATAAGCGATGAGTTTGATTGCTCAGCTATTATGACCTACGAGATCGAAGAAGCCCAAGATTTACCAGAGGTAATAATAGATCTGAATAATCCAAGCTGCGATGGACTAGGGAATGGATTTGTCAAATTTACAACTGCTACAGAAGATTTGGAGTATCGATGGAGCGATGGATTTGTTGGCAGCGAAAGGAAAGATCTTTTTGCTGGCACATATACTTTAGAGGCATACACTAGCAATGGCTGTGCTACAGAAGTTAGTTTTGAGTTAGAGGAGCCTGCAGCATTAGAGATGCGTTTTATTATCGAAGATGTTAGCTGTTATAATGGTACTAATGGCGCTGTGACAGTGAACCCATCGGGTGGTACAGGCCCTTATTCCTTAGTCGCGGAGAATAGTGTTTCTGAAGGTGTTAGCCTTACGGTGGATCAAAGAATGGAAAACATTCCAGCGGGACTTTACCTAATTAATCTTGAAGATGCAAATGGGTGTAGATTGGGTCTACCTTTAATAGTAAGTCAACCAGACTCTATCACCACTACTCCGATTATCTCAAATCCAACTTGTTTTGGAAATATAAATGGATTAATTGATTTAGCTGTAGAGGGCGGCACTGGTACATATTCATTTATTTGGGAGGATGGTAGTCAGGTTGAACATAGGGACAATCTCGCTGCTGATATATATAACGTTACTATAGAAGATGAAAATGGTTGTACTAACAGCTCAATTATTGAATTAACTGATCCAGCACCAATAGTGTTGAATGCTGAAATTACTGATGCATCTTGCTTCAGTAGTATGGACGGATCTATTACAGCCTCAGCACAAGGTGGTACTGGCGACTATACATTTGACTGGGGAAGCGGAAACTATACAAATTCTATAGAAAATGTTCATGCAGGAATATACATGGTAGAAATAGAAGATGAGAACGGATGTATAAGTGATACAACCTTTCAAGTAAAAGAGCCAGCAGCATTAAGTGTAGAGACATCTGTTATCAATCCTATCAGTGGAGAGGAGGGTGGAAGTATAGAATTAGAAATTGTAGGCGGAGTAAGTCCATATACTACAAATTGGGATAGCGGAGATGAAGGTGCTACACTTACTAACCTAGCTATGGGTACTTATCGATATGAAATAATGGATGCTAATGGTTGCTCTTTACAAGGAAGTATTCTGCTTGAGACAATCAATAGCGCTAAGTATTTTAATGTAATCTCTGGAGTGACTTTATTTCCTAATCCGACAGATAAGCAGATCTTCTTCACTACGGATAAAACTTACCAAAATATACAAGTAAGTGTTCACAATGCTTTGGGTCAAACTTTTATCCAGCAGACGTATGAGAAGTTGGGATCAGGTACGACAAACCGTATTTCTGTTTCAGAACTACCTACTGGTGTATACTTCATTACACTCTTAAATTCGTCTTTACGAGGTACTTTCAAAATCGTAGTAGATCACCGCTAGTTTTTTTCTATTTTTTATTTTATTAATTTTTAAGCCATCTTTGACGGACTAATAGTTAATATCTATGACTGCAAATCAAAAATTAGGGAGTGCACTCTATGCTGCTCATAATCAGTATGTAGAACATTCTTTAAAAAATCGCCGCTTCAAGCATAAAGATATAGTACCATTACTAGCAGCGCTTGAAGCTTCCAGCACTGCACAAGTAATAGAGTTAGGTAGAAGTGTGGAAGAGCGAAGTATCAAAGAAATTCGCTTGGGAGCTGGAGATAAAAACATCATGCTATGGTCACAGATGCACGGTAACGAACCCACCGCAACCATGGCTATCTTTGATATGATTCATTTTTTGGAATCTAAAGAATCTGATTTTGAAGAAATGAGGGCAACAATTTTAGCTAATCTTAACCTTAGTTTCATACCTATGCTCAATCCAGATGGTGTGGAAAGATTTCAACGGAGAAATGCAGTGGAACTAGATATTAATAGAGACGCTGTTGCCATGGCTTGTCCAGAATCGCGCATCTTGAAAGCAGCTCACGAAAAGAACAAACCAGTATTTGGATTTAACTTACATGATCAGAGCGCACACTATAATGTTCCTAGAACTAAAAATACAGCAACACATTCATTCTTGGCGCCAGCCTATAATTATGCCAAGGATATAAATGAAACTAGGAAAGCTGCTATGCAGGGAATAGCACTGATGAGTGAGGTACTTGAACATTTGTTACCAAACCACACGGGTCGTTATAACGATGATTTTGAGCCCCGTGCTTTTGGAGATAATATTCAATTGTGGGGTACAAGTACTATTTTGGTAGAAGCGGGAGGTCTGCGAGGAGATCCTGATAAACAGGAAATTAGGCGAATGCACTTTTCTATACTACTTTGTCTTTTATATAACATTGCAATTGATGGAGTAAAAAAGTATTCTTTGGATGAGTACTGGACTATTCCAGAAAACGATCGAAAGTTAAATGATCTTATTATTCGAAATGTCTTACTACCATCTTTAGGTGAAAAAATTGATATATCAATCAACAAGGTGGAATCTGAATTAGATACAGGCGGATTCACTACGCATGGAGAGATAGTTGATTTGGGAGATCTATCAACCTTATTTGGCTATGAAGAATTTGATGCTAATGGATTGGAGTTCGCACCCGCAGCATATTTGTCTGAGATATTGGATAATGATGAAGGTATTTCTAGATTAGATTACAAAACGCTGTTAGCTGAGGGAATAGGTGTTGTTAGAATTAAAAATTACCAGCCCATGCCACATCATTTTCGTATACCCATGCTCCTGATAGATGCAAACGATATCACGGAAATATTCTTAAAACCTAGTGAATCGTGTGCTTTTTTACTAAGAGATGTATCGGGTATAAAATTTGCTGTCATTAACGGAAATATTATCAAAATTGAGCTATAAACATACATTTAATGCCTAAATATGGAGTAAAATAGTGGTATTTTAATCGATTGTTTTATAGCTTTGCTAAAATTTTAAAATGAACGAAACAGTAAAAGAAACAGGACCTGCAGACTACATTTTGTTTGTATTATCCTTAATAGCCGTGATCGCATTGCTGATGTTTGCTAATGAATGGTTTTGGTTAGCGTTACCTACTTTGTTCACATCTCTTGTGAAAATTTTCCGCGTCATATAATAACTACTAGCCTAGATCCTCTGGGTAATAATTGGTGTCGACATTTTTAAGACTTTTAGTTGCATAGGTTATTTGACCTACATGATAAGAGAAATGTTCTATGACGTGTATAATGATGTTAAGTCCTTTTTCTTTATAAACTTGTACTGTCTTTACTTCGATTAGATCAGTTGGTGTTATCTTTTCTACGATGCTATTAGCTATAAGAATTGTCTTCTCTATCTGGGCAAATAGTTCATTTTTGGCAATTCCCCTCTCAGTATCAAATTCTGTATCGCGAATACGCTTATCTTCATTCATGCCTATTCCTGATCCTATCCATTGTTGCACATTTCCATTAAGGTGCAAGATCAGGTTTCCCACACTTACCGTATTTTGATTGGGTCGCTTCCACACTTCATCTTCTGTTAGTAAGTCTAAACATTTTTTAATGCGGCTTAAGCCTTCCTCATGAACGCGCCTTTTGAATTCTAATATAAGCGCTGCCAATATTTGTTTTTCTGTGCTCATAAAATTATATCTCTTACAAACTCTGTAGTGTTATTTAATGCATCTTCTACAATTAATTTGAAGCGATGCTTTCCTTTGCTTAACTTTTCATCAAACTGATAAGTTATAGTTTCCTTCTTACCATTATATTTCATCAGTATCCACTGGTCATCTATATAGGCATTGTAAACTAGGCCACTTACTCCTTTATTAGTCTCAAAGTTATCTGTAATTTTGAAAGATATAGAATTATATCCTTTTAGATTTTTATTAAACTGAATAGGTACAATACTAGGTGGTATAGTATCAGTCATAATGCAAAAGTTGCCAAGCATACTTGCCTTTGTTTTTAAAAAATCTCCATCCCATTGACCACCATTATTAACATATTTTTGATCTTTTCTACAGTATCCGATAAAGGCCTTTTCTCTTTGCGCTAATAAATCCTTATCAGGCTTTATAGCGATATCAAAGTATTTATGTAAAGGCGTTAGATGATCATGCACATGAAACACTCTGGAGAAAATATTAAAAGAGTCGTCATAAGAGGATAAAAACTGGAGCTCTAAATTTCGATATAATGCGTTATTGGGAAAGAAGATTTTGATATCTTCTCTATCAATTTGATTCTCCTTATCATAATATAATAAATACTGATAGGCCTTTCTATCCTCGGTTGAATTTTTTGTGGCTTTTTTAATCCAAAATAAGCATTCACTTTGATTTCCATTTAAGTCAGTTACTTGGTAGCTTACTTCTCTAGCTTGTTCTGCTGAGATATCGACCACACCATTGTAATTATTAGACTTATAGATGGATAGCTTATTTCCTGGCATTCTGAAGCAACGGTTATAGTAACTTTTATTAACTACTTGTTCTTGATAATCTAGGTGAGCATTAATAAAGCGCGTCTCATCGAATGATATTTTATCCATTGTAAAGGAGAAGTGCAAGGAATCGTCCACGAACATTTTCATAGCGTAGATGCCATTGAGATTAGATGTACCATTCATCTGGTCATAGGCTTTAAGTGCTAGTCCAACTTGTGACGCATTAATTTTTATAGTGTCTTTATTCGGCTTGAACTTCGATCCACTTTTGCGTAAAGTATATTGCGATGACGTCAGTTCATTCATATTCGCATCTAAGCCATAGAGTTTGACTGCGCGTAGGTCAGGTCTAACTTCATCTTCTACAGTCAAGCCAAATAACAATGGGTTGATTGGAATTTCAGTTTTCGTATCTCTTATTTCAAAATGTAAGTGTGGGCCATATGACCTGCCACTCAGACCTAGGGTTCCTATGATATCTCCCTTCTTTATCATGAATTTTCCAACAGGTGGATAATGCTCCGTCTCCGAGTTTTGATCTAAATATTGCTGCGTTATCATGTAATTAGTAATATCCTTTGGAAACTTCTGCAGATGCGCATATACACTGGTATACCCGTTAGGGTGATTTATATAAAGCGCATTTCCGTAACCACTGGATTTTATATTGATCCTTGACACTGTGCCGTCCGCCACGGCATAAATTTTTTGCCCTATCTTTCCCGTTTTCGATTTGATGTCTATGCCAGCATGAAAATGGTTTGGACGCAATTCTCCGAAAGTACCACTCAATTTTATCGCATGATCTACCGGGGAACGAAAATAATCCTGAGGGTAGAGCGGATTCGCTTGTTGTACCGTGGTGTCTGATGGGGGCACGGATATAAAAGCAAATAGAATTATAAGGAATCGGATCATGGTGTAAATATATAACTCCTCTCTAAGATCAAGAAGATTCGAACAGATTTGTCCATTTAGCTGGCTGGATGTCTAGCATATTATTTTTCTCCATCATCATTAGGAAAATACTTCGAGGAATACTACTGGCGCCAAGACTTCCTAAGTGAGGGGTCTCTTGCTGGCAGTCGATAAGATTGTATCCACGCTTGGTTAGCTGTTTTACTAAAGAGATGAATCCAAACTTAGAAGCATTACTTTCTTTAGAGAACATGGACTCACCGAAAAAAACCTTACCAATAGCAAGGCCATATAAGCCTCCAACTAACTTTTCCTGCTTATAAACTTCAATAGAATGCGCCCAGCCCATCTCATGTAAGGTCGTATAAGCATCTATCATGTCGTCCGTAATCCAAGTACCCCTTTGTCCTTGCCTTTTTGATTCACTGCAGTTAGTAATTACTTCTTTGAACTGGGTATCATAGCGTACTGTGAATTTCTGTTGATTAAAGTAAGGGCGCATACTTTTACTAACTTTCAAATCTTCTGGGAAAAGTACAAAACGAGGATCAGGGCTCCACCATAGAAAATGATCACCAGGATTGAACCATGGGAATATCCCGTTTTTATAAGCGAGTAAAATGCGTTCTGGGCTGAGGTCGCCACCTATGGCTAATAAACCATCAGGACTGCTAAGACTAGGATGTGGAAATGTTAATTCTTCTTGAAGCCAATACAATTAAATAGATATAAAATAAACTAAGAATTAATCACAAGTTTCAATAACTGCAGATAATCCTCTATTAACCAACTCATTTTTGAGTGGCTTTAGAATATTCATAGGTGCTGTCTTTACTGCTGCTTGACCTTTATAATGCACAAGTAACGAAAGTTGCTCTGATTGCTCAAAAGAGTGTCCAATGACTTCTACAAAACACTGAATCACCCAATCAAAAGTATTATGGTCATCATTATACACAATTAGCTCGTTGTTGGTACCGACATCCGTCAGTTCCTCAACCATTACATCCTCTAACTCGTCTACAGCACCGTTGTAGATATTTTTAAATTCGATGTTTTCTAAACTTGATGTACGCATACTATTTTTATTGAATATTTGTCTACTAAAGTAACTATTTTAACTGAGATAATGTTTCTTTTATCGCATTAAAATCTGGTAAATCACCAGGGCTAGCACATATCTCTTGATATTTAACTATTCCATCTTTATCTACCACAAAGGCACTTCGTTTTGAAACACCTTTCATACCAAATGCAGGAAATTCTTCATAGATAGAATCATAATCTGTACTTGCCGTCTTATTAAAATCAGACAATAATGTAAAGTTTAGGCTCTGATCCTTTTTGAAGTTCTCCAGTACAAATGGAGAATCAACAGATATGGCGACGATGTCAGCATTCATATCAGTATAATTCGCAATATCATCTCTCATAGTACATAGTTCAGTGGTACATATGCCAGTATAAGCTAAAGGAAAAAATAGAATTACTAAGTTTTTTCCTTGATAATCACTCAATTTAACAGTTTCTTTATTGTCTGCTACTAATGAGAATTCTGGAGCTTTTGTACCTACTGCTATTGCCATTTAAAGTATCTTTAATGTTATAGTGATGAAAATCAAAAATTACTCCCTTCAGGAAGCCGATGCAAATTTAACTAATTCTAACAATATTTTGATCCTTTAATTATTTGAGTAAACAAATAATGATTAAAAACTGCAAGAAAAACGGGATAGCCTATTTTGAATAATCAAGACCAAGAAGATCAAGAACAACTAGATAAGTACAATAAAACAGCTGATCAATTGTGGCTGGCTAGGCTATTTCATAAATATGAGCACCTTATCTATGGTGTTTGTCTAAAGTATACTGCTGATACAGATTGGAGCAAAGATCTCAAATCTCAGATTTATGAGAAGCTAATAGAAAAGGTGAAATTCATTGAAATAAATAATTTCAAGTCGTGGCTCTATAGCTTATGCAAGAATCATTGTTTAGACGAATTACGCAAGAAAAAGCAGAAGGCATCAGCTCTTGACCAGTTTAGAAAATATAAATTATCTAATGAAGAAGATATGAACTTTGGGATTGAGCAACGTCTTATAGAGGAGCACGATCAGAAAGAATTAGCTAAAATTGTGATCGAGGCTGGTAACCTATTATCTGAACAGCAAAAATTATGTATGGATCTATTTTTCTATCAACGCTTATCGTATCTTGAAATATGCCAGCAAACTGGTATGGAACGAGGCAAAGTAAAAAGCAATCTGCAAAATGGAAAAAGAAAAATGAAACGCTATATTCATCATAAACTCAATTGTAAAGCGTGACCTGGAAAATAAATGATATCATATCCTATAGGAATTGTCTATCTCAAACGGATATAGGCGATTACTTGCAGCACAATATGGCTGCTGATGCGAGATTCGAGCTAGAGAATCATCTATTGGATTGCGCGCTGTGTAGTTCTGCAGTGGAAGGGTATATCGCGAATCCTAAAGAGTTAAATACGGGACAGCAAAGGATAGTTGGATTCAAGAGATGGCTCTCGACTGCCGCAACCTTGGCTATATTGCTAATAGGTGGTATAGCTATTATAAAATACTACAACGCGAATCAGCTCAATCGTACGTTCGCGGTGTTTTATGAGAAGCCTACTTGGGATCATCATACTAGAGGTGGAAATGAGTCTAATTCTAGATATGAGCAAGCCATCCAAAACTTTAATCAAGGTCGGTATCAAGCCGCCATTCCCATTCTTGATTCCTTACTCATAATTAATGAGGAAAATAATCAGATGCGTTTATATAAGGGTATTACTCATATGGAATTGGATCAGAATCAAGAGGCTGAGGACGAACTTACTGTTGTTCGTATAAATAGCGATATTTACTTTGAAGAAGCTACTTGGTACCTTGCCTTGCTAAATGTCAAAACAGAAAATACTATGGCTGCTAATCTGTACTTAGATGAACTTCTAGCTATCAAAGATGGATTCTTTTATCCAAAAGCAGCTGAAATGAAAAAATGGCTGCAGAAATAATCTACAGCCATTTATTGTTTCAAATTAAGAAAAATTTATTTCAAGAATTCTATACTTTTATCAACAAAGTTACTCAAACCTTCTCCCTTCAGCATTCCTTGATTTAGCAATGCTAACTGATATAAGTATTGCGCAAATTCACTTTTCTTATCGTCATTTCTCATCTTGTTCAGCTTATCCGCTATGAGCACGTGATTAGAATTGATCACTACATTATAAGACTCAGGCATTATACTCATGTCCATGCCTTGCATTCTTTGCATCTCTGACATACGTCTCATGAATTCAGGCTTAGTAATTAGTACAGGTGGCTCTTCAGGTGATAGTGCTTTCATTTCAAATCGATTCGACTCACTAGCTATTTTATCCTTAAAGATTCCAAGTACTTTTTCGTTTTCCTTTTCGCTTAATACTGACTCGATTGTCTCATCTTTTTGAACTAGATTACTAACAATATCAGAATCGACACGCACGAATGTTACTTTGTCTAACTTCTGCTCCAACTGCTGCATGAAGTGATTGTCAATAATATTATCCATCACAAGCACGTCATAACCTTTCTCCTTAGCCGCCTTCACGTAGCTTGCTTGATCTTCTTTATGATTGCAGTATAAGAATACCTGCTTATCATGCTTATCGGTCTGCGCATCTTTAATCTTTTCTCTGTACTCCTCTATAGTGTAGAGCTTCTCATCCGTGCTTTCTAACAGCACAAATTTGGTAGCTTTATCATAGAATTTTTCGTCACTTATCATTCCGTATTTAACGAATACACTTAGATCTTTCCACTTCTCTTCGTAAGACTCACGTTTCTTCTTAAATAAATTGTTAAGCTTTTCTGCGACCTTCTTCGTGATATAACTAGTAATCTTCTTTACATTCTGATCACTCTGAAGATAAGATCTAGAAACATTCAAGGGAATGTCTGGGGAATCAATTACACCATGTAAAAGTGTCAAAAATTCTGGTACGATCTCTTTCACTTCATCTGTAACGTAAACTTGATTACTGTAAAGTTGAATCTTATTCTTTTGCACTTCCATAGAATTATTAATCTTAGGAAAGTACAGCACTCCAGTAAGATTGAACGGGTAGTCTATATTCAGATGAATCCAGAACATAGGGGGCTGGCTGTAAGGATAGAGTTCATTATAGAAACTCTTATATTCTTCCTCCTTAATTTTGTTCGCTGCCTTCTTCCATAGTGGATTCGGATTATTAACTATATTATCAGTCACTACATCCGTACCTTCTTTATCTTCATCATCCTTAAAAACTTTTTCAGTCTTAGTTCCGAACTTTATTTCAACAGGTAAAAACTTACAGTACTTGTCTAAAAGCTCCTGTATTCTTGCTTCTTCCAAATATTCGGTCGCATCATCACTGATGTGCAATATTACGTCAGAACCTCGCTCGCGTTTATCTACTTTTTCTAAAGTATATTTTGGATCTCCTTCACAAGTCCATTTGACCGTACGTTCCTTTCTATTGTGACTCTGCGTCACAACTTCTACTCTATCCGCTACCATGAAGGCAGAGTAAAAGCCTAAACCAAAGTGACCGATTATAGAACTCTCATTCTTATATTTTTCAAGAAAATCTTGAGCACTAGAGAATGCAACTTGATTAAGGTATTTGTTGACTTCTGATTCTGTCATACCTACACCTCTATCCTTAATAGTAAGCGTCTTAGCTTCTTTATCGACAATCACTTCGATAGTAACATCGCCTAACTCATCTTTATAAACACCTTTTCTAGATAGCGTCTGTATCTTAGAAGTTGCATCTACTGCATTGGATATAAGCTCACGTAAAAATATCTCCTGATCAGAGTAAAGAAACTGTTTAATAATCGGAAAAATGTTTTCCGTCTGTACCGATATATTTCCTTTTGTCATAGATAATTGTTTTGATTCTTCTAACTCAATATGCATACCATTCGCAAATCTATGTCATTTTGGCATTAATATGGTAATAGAGGTGTTTGATTTATATGTAAATCTGCCATTCAATACACATTATCTAAAAACCATATGGCATCAGTTTTGCATAATCATAAGCATTGAAGTTAATATCCTCCCCCCGCATACTTATGGATTTAACATCACCATTTGAAATAAAGATTTAGGTCCAGCAATGGATTTAAAGTGAGTCAGATCAGTTCATCGGGGGGTAGAACTGATCTACCGCTCACTTTTTAAACACAATAAAATTACCTCCCACAAGCGAATAATAATACCAAAGAATTTAAAGTCAATTTGACTTTGAAAAGAGTGAGTTGGGCCAATTGCATTGGGGGGTACAGTTGGTCCAATCGCTCACTTTTTTAAGACCACCCTCCACAGCTATTTTTAGCTAATTATCGATAGACATCGAGCAATTATAAATACCCTCCCACATTAAATGAAAAAATGCGAAAGCATAACATAGATATATAGTCGTTCGCGACTTTATAAATGAGTTGGGTCTCTGCATTGGGGGGTACAGAGACCTAATACTCATTTTTCAAAAAATACAATCCCTCCTTAATTATATTGAAACGAAACATACCACAGAAATAAAGTCGAATGTGACTTTATAGAATGAGTTGGACCTTCGCATTGGGGGGTACGGAGGTCCAATAACTCATTTCTTCAAAAATACAATCCCTCCTTATTATATTGAAACGAAACATACCACAGAAATAAAGTCGAATGCGACTTTATAGAATGAGTTGGACCTTCGCATTGGGGGGTACGGAGGTCCAATAACTCATTTCTTCAAAAATACAATCC
>ENA-ORXR01000257-ORXR01000257.1-marine-metagenome-genome-assembly--contig:-NODE-257-length-80571-cov-11.697033_pt1 | contig 80571 bp, 49 predicted proteins | sample MGYA00237866_ERZ511479 | MGnify/ENA metagenome assembly ERZ511479 | reverse complement strand
AAAAGTGCTAAAGTCATATCAGCTTGACCAACAGTTCTCTTACTTCTGAATTTATTTACTACTACTGAACATGCCTAATTGTGCCCACGGCTCGTTCAAAACGATTGAGTTTTACTTAGGATGTTGCCGCACTACTACTTCTGCTGATTCATGTGATGACTATGAATATATGATATAGCACAGAGAAGACACTCACAGTAGAATGCCATATATAATAAAGCAGGGCCAATTCGAAGTCGGACCTGCTTTATATTTCTTTATGGTATATGATTTTAGCTTTTGGACCCACGGCTGGCACGCTTTCTCTCGTGCTCCTTCAAGTGGACTTTTCTGATTCTCATGGATTCAGGAGTCACCTCTACATATTCGTCCTCTTGGATATATTCTAAGGCTTCTTCCAGCGTGAATTTTATGGGCGGTGATAGCTTCACCTTATCATCAGCTCCAGAAGAACGTACGTTTGATTGTTTCTTAGTTTTAGTCACATTAACGTCTAAGTCACCACTTCTTGAATTTTCTCCGATCACCTGCCCCTCGTATACTTCTTCATTGGGGAATACGAAGAATTTACCTCTGTCTTGTAGGTTATTCATACTGTATGGTATCGATTTACCTGTCTCCAGACTGATAATCGAGCCGTTAATGCGTCCTGGAATTTCACCTTTGAAAGGCTGAAACTCTATAAACCGATGATTCATGATGGCCTGGCCAGCAGTCGCTGTCAGTAAGTATGACCTTAATCCGATGATGCCTCTTGATGGGATATGGAATAGAAGTTTAGTGCGATCCATCTTTTGCTCCATGTTAAGCATCTCGCCTTTGCGATTGGTGACCGACTCTATGGCCTTACCTGCATACTCATTAGGAAGATCAATGTTCAGCTCTTCCATAGGCTCATGCTTGCGTCCATCGACCGTTTTAAAGATGACTTGCGGCTGACCGATCTGTACTTCATAGCCCTCTCTTCTCATGGTCTCGATCAATACCGATAAGTGAAGTACGCCTCGACCATAGACGTGGAAACTATCAGCTGTCTCGCCATCTTCGACTCGCAGAGCTAGATTCTTTTCCAATTCTTTGGTCAGTCTCTCCTTGATGTGTCTTGATGTGACGAATTTTCCTTCTTTACCGAAAAAAGGCGAATCATTAATGGTGAAAAGCATACTCATGGTGGGCTCATCGATTTTGATCGATGGTAGACCTACTGGATTTTCGATGTCGGCGACAGTATCACCAATTTCAAAATTCTCAAGCCCCATGATGGCACAAATCTCACCGGCTTTCACATTCTCGACTTTCTTCTTGTCGAAGCCTTCGAAAGTATAAAGTTCTTTCACTTGTGTCTTCGTTACGCTACCGTCTCTTTTAACTAAAGACACTCTATCTCCAGCATTCAGCTCACCTCTGTATAATCTTCCGATAGCGATCCGTCCGATGTAGCTGGAATAGTTAAGTGAGGTAATTTGGAGTTGCACTGATCCTTCTTCTATTTTAGGGTAGGGCACATGCTCTAAGATGGCATCCATGACGTATGTAATGTCATCTGTCTTCTTCTTCCAGTCTGCACTCATCCAGCCAAACTTAGCTGAACCGTAGACGATAGGGAAGTCTAGCTGATCATCATTAGCATCTAAGCTGACCATCAGATCAAAGACTTTATCCACTGCTTCATCTGGCGTGCAATTTTCTTTATCTACCTTATTTACAACGACGATTGGCTTTAATCCCAGTTCTAAAGCTTTTTGCAGTACGAATCGAGTCTGCGGCATAGGACCCTCGAAGGCGTCTACCAATAGCAATACACCATCAGCCATATTCAAGACTCGCTCCACCTCTCCGCCAAAGTCGGCGTGACCAGGCGTATCGATAATGTTGATTTTGTGATCTTTGTACCGCACTGATACATTCTTCGCGAGTATAGTGATGCCCCTTTCTTTTTCGAGATCATTGCTATCCATGATCAGTTCGCCAGGAGTTTCATGTTCTTTGAACAATTTTCCTGCCATGAGCATCTTATCCACCAGTGTGGTCTTACCATGATCTACGTGGGCAATGATGGCTATATTCTTGATTTTCTGCATTAGCTTGTCTATTAAGCGCGCAAAAGTATCATTATTAAGTTTCTAAATCCATTAAAAAATAAGATGTAGGGACATACCACAATCTTTTCGATGGATATTTTGTTATTTTTTACGATCTTGAACGTCATAAGGATAGAGATGCATAAAATCAAAAGCCAGATTCCTAATATATTGTCAATCGTGAGAATCGTACTTGCATTTGCGTGCTTCTATCACGCGCTTTCTCTTAATCCCACTGACATTGCCATATCATTAGGCATATTTGTCATCGCAGCGGTTACGGACTTTTTGGACGGATATTTAGCCAGAAAGTGGAACATAACTTCCAGTTTTGGGAAGATTTTGGATCCTATAGCTGATAAAATTCTCATCCTGGGTATTCTCTTCATCTTCTGGTATAAAGGATTGGTCCCACTCATTTTGACCATCATCATCGCCTTTAGAGAGATTTTACTGACCGCCATCAGATTAATTCTCTTACCAAAAAAGGTAGTATTAGCATCTATACAGTCTGGCAAATTTAAGACAGTGGCCCAGATTAGCTTTGTGATCATCGTCTACATCACACTTATATTTAAGAGCTCAATTATGCAGATGATCAGTCCAGACATCATCAAGTATATTTTATTATCTCTACTATTTATAGTCGCATCCATCACGCTTTATTCTGGCTACGAGTTCTTTGCCAGAAATAATAAAGTTTTGAGAAAGCTTTCATTTTAAAAGACCTCGCCACATCAGCTGTTAATGTTTATTGAAAATAGTTCAGATACTTTTTGAGTATAGACTTTTTATAAATATTTATATCATAGTCACCTGATTATAGATTTGGAAGTATTTCACTTAATCGAAAAGCTATATTATCATTGCATACCAGCCGATGGCTCTATTTAGCTATGCGCTGAGAAGAATTCTATTACTAAAGTAAACTTATGAAAAGCGCTATTGCAGTTACAGTACTAATGTTAGGCATGATCAGCCTCAGTGCCCAGGATAAAACCAGAGTTAAAATTACTACAGACTTTGGCGATATGATCATAAAGCTATACGATGATACTCCCTTGCATAAGGCCAATTTTTTAAAGAATGTGCGTAATGGTTGGTTAGATGGCACACTCTTTCACAGAGTGATTCCATCCTTCATGATGCAGGGCGGAGACCCTAACTCCATAGGTGCTTCCATAGACCAGTCGCTCGGTGTCGATAGATGCACTAAGGTTCCTGCCGAAATCAGACCTAATCGTTTCCATAAAAAGGGTGCACTCTCAGCAGCTCGTCAGCCAGATGGGTCTAATCCTGATCGCCTATCTAGTGGCTGCCAATTCTTCATCGTACAGGGATATCGACACACCGATCAACAGCTGATTGGACTAGAATCTCAAGGTAGAATGATACCAGCAAAACAAAAGGCATGGTACAAAGCGTTAGGCGGCTATCCATTCTTAGACGGTGATTATACGGTATTTGGTGAGGTCATCGAAGGTATGGAGGTCATCGAGCTCATCGCTGCTATGGAGACCTTCAAGACGGGGGGCGTGAAAGACAGACCCATAGAGGATGTGAAGATGACCCTCACTATTATAGAAGACTAATTTAGCTCTGCAGCTACCATCTCAAAGGCATTCTGAGAGAGTCACGCCAGTGTTATTTTTCAGCGAATATGTCATTTTGAGATATCACTCTTATTTCATGGCCTGAGAGTTTAAGCCTCTCTTGCAAAGTGCTAAGGTATGACTCACTTCTAGCGACAGGGTAGTCGCTCCCAAATAATATTTTATCCAAGCCTATACGTCTGATGATGGCTCTCTTTTGGTCATCACTTAGCTCTGAGTGATGATTCCACTTTTCATGGATAATGCCTGATAGCTCGAAGTAGATGTTGTGAGGACTTCCGATTGAAGATTCTATCTGACTTAGGATAGCTTCTATAGTAATGATACTTCTCTCAGTGATCCAACCTCCACCACCCATGTGGGCAAAGATGATGGTCTGCGGCACATCTGGATCTATAATATCATGGAAGAATTGGATCACTTCTTTCTCACCAAAGTCACTGCGGTGATTCGAGAAATGCAACAGGACGGGAATTTTATGTTGCCCAGTGTAAGCGAAAATGTCTTTCAGTTTATCAATGTGTTCTTCATCCCTAAAATCGACCTGCGAAGCACTAAAATGGAGCTTGATGCCTACAAAGTTTAATAGCGTATGACATCTTTTGATAGCTACAAGCGCGTACGGAGATCGAGGATTGATGCCGTAAAATGGAATTACTCTATCAAGGTATTGATCTGCAATATTAGACAGGTAGTTTTGTTCTCTCAGAATCAATGGTATCTGTTCCTCCGGTCTGACGTGGTGTAGCCTATAGCCGTAGCCAGTGGATATCAGCAAGAGCTTAGATGCAGGGTTAAGATTAAGTATCGTCCTTATATCACTGTATGTGTTGGGGTCTCCCTTCACAAGGTCGCTGCCAAATCTTTCTTTCTTTAGATTCTCTATTAATGCTGGACTAAAGATGTGAACGTGATAATCTATAAAATCTTTAACTGCTTGGGCTGAAGCATGAGAACAGTACTGTGAGCATATAATGATGAAGATATATCTGTGTATTCCGAGAAATTTTAGCACGTCGCAAAGATGAAATTTTATCGTACTTCAGTGGTCAGCTGAAAGAGTTTACTTCACATTATTTGAATCATCCTATGTTGACAGCCATATATTCTGCATCCTCTATGTCGAGTTGGTGTTAAGTTTGTAGTCGCAACTATAGTACAGCGCACGATTTTACTTGAATATAAAGTCTATCTAATTTAAACGTATATCAGTAATATTAAGTCAAATAGACAAAGTTGTCGTTGTAGCGAGCCTCGACGAATACAACAAATGATGACTCTTTTCCATTAAGAACTTCATTAAATTATCTTAGCGCTCTATATGAAGATTTCTACCAAGTATATTCTTTTAACAATCTTAATCATCGGAGGCCTACAGTCCTGCGCCTCTCACAGAGCAAAGTATGCACAGAATGAGCAGACACAGTTTAATTCTCCATCAAATCCTTACTTCACTTTGTATCTTATCGGCGACGCTGGTAATAGCTTGAAGCCCACCTCCGCCACCGTATTAGATCATCTAAGTGCTGATATAAATGGTACAAAGTCTGAATCTGCCATCGTCTGGCTAGGCGATAACATCTATCCAGTAGGTTTGGCCCCTGAAGGTCATGAAGATAGAGCAGATGGATATAATAAACTCATGGCACAGCTTAATTCTCTGGAGAGATACACTGGTCAGGTCTACTTTATACCAGGAAATCATGATTGGTATAGCTATGGATTGCAAGGCATTCTACGACAAGAAAATGTCGTAGAGGAGACGCTTAAGAGCCATCGTAATAAATCAAACGATAACTTTTTCAAGCCTGACAATGGCTGTGGTGATCCAGAATTAATTACGCTTAAAGAGGGGATTGATATAGTGCTTATGGATTCTCAATGGTTTCTGCGTGATGACAATACGAAGAACGTAGAAACATGTGCCTGCAATACGAGAGAAGAGTTTTTGAAAACGCTAGACAGAGAAATCACAAGAAGCACGTCCTCCTCATTAATTGTGGCTATGCATCATCCTCCATACACCTATGGACATCATGGAGGAGGCTTTACGCTTAAAGACCACATATTCCCCATCACACAGGTAGTAGATAATGCATATATACCACTGCCTGTCGTGGGTAGTTTTTTTAATTGGTTTCGCAATATTGCCTCAGATCAAGATAATAAGAATCCGAAGTACAAGAAGCTAAAACAACAGCTCATTGAGTATTTAGATAACAGAGGTAGCAGCTTAGTGGTGTCTGGACATGAACATAACCTCCAACATATCCAACTTGGAATGCATAACTATATAGTCAGTGGAGCCGGTTCTAAAAATAATCCAAGTAAACTCGGAAAAGGAAGTCAATTCTGCATCGGAGAGAAAGGCTATGTTAAAGTCATCTTTAGCGATCCTAAGCATGCCATCGCTGAATTCATAGTTCCCTCTAAGATGACTCGAGATGAGCATGTCGTTTATTCAGCGAAAATAAATTTCTAATCATTGAATCATAGCATTAATATATATGACGTGATAGCTATGCTCATGATGGCGTTCGCGCTAAGTGGTTCAACTCCGCTTAGCTCGCAAGATATCCTGCGTCATGAGGACCACCCCTTAGTCTGTGTCGTCTCTAATATCAATATGAGCGATGAAGCACAGCTGTCAAAGATCAAAGCTGTCGCTCAATCACTACATCCCAAAGATTCCATTACTATGGTGATATTGGGCTTGACTCTATCTGAGACACCCGCTTTAGAGCCGGTAGTCGCTTTGATAGACAGCCTAAAGGAACTCGTGGATAATGTATATATCATTCCTTCATGGGACATGTGGGAACACCTACAAGCTAAAGGCCTAAAAGATTATGATGACCGCATCCAAGAATACTTTAAACAAGATATCATTATTCCAGATAATGCCTGCGGTGAATTAGAGACTAAGGAACTGACTAAAGATATAGTATTAGCTACTTTCGATAGCAATTGGTACATGCAGAATTGGTCCCAAGATCAATATTTTAATCGATCATGTGTAATCAGAGATAGAACCCGATTTTGGCTCAATGTCAAAGACGAGCTCTCATCCCTAAAAGATAAGAACGTGCTACTATTTACTTATCACCCACCTATTAGGTACGACAAAAGTAATGGTTATCTGTCAACGCTGGACTACCTGTGGCCAGTGCCATACTTTAGTGCGATAGGCAGAAATATGGCTGCTTACTCCCGAGGCCCTGGATCAGCGACTCATCAGTTCTATAAAGAATTTTCTTCAAAACTGACAGACATCATTTCATTAGAACCCAATGTGCTATCCATATCAGCTGATGGAAAATATCAGATGTCAATAGATGACGACGAGGGTCACTATGTAAATGTCAATAGCGGAATGGATCAGATGTATATCGAATCAGATATGGTAGATTGGAATCACCCAAAGTCCTCATTTCTGATCATACAGAAAAAGGATTCTACCATCTTAAGGGATTGGTATCTGATGGATGATCAGAGTCATCTCACAAGACAGATTCAGAATATTGATCAAGAGATCAGCGACGATTACTTCTCTAAGACGAGTAATGAATCATTCGAAGATAGTATCAGGACCTCTGTACTCAGAAAGGATGAAATTATCTCAATCAATGGTTTCTTTTTCGGTAGGCTCAATTCTGAATTATATAATGATAATATAATGGCTCCGACATTAGACCTCAAGAGCGTGAATGACAGCCTGCAGCCAGTTAAGATAGGTGGTGGCAATCAGACTATTTCTGTCAGATTGCAGGATAAAGAGGGTAAGGTGTATGTGGCAAGGTCCTTGAGGAAATACGCTACTAAGTTGATTCCACCACCATTCGATATACCATTTGTGGATAGACTTGCTAAGTTTTATCTGACAGCCGCCCACCCGTATGGATTTCTTGTGAGTAGTAAGTTAGAGCAAGAATTGCAGCTGCTCAGGACAGAGCCTAAGTTAATGTATCTGCCAAAGCAGGCTATGCTGGACCCGTATAATGATGAGATCGGTAATAACTTAGTGCTATTCAGGCCACGTGCTGATGGAGATATGTCAGAGTCAAGTGCCTTAGATTATAGCGAAGATGTCATCAGCACTTCTAAGCTGATAGATAAACTCAATGATAATAGAGCTAAAGTCAACGCTAAGCTTTATCTGAAAGCGAGACTTCTGGATCTGTACATCAATGATTGGGATAGACATAATGATCAGTGGCGCTGGGCTGAGCAGGATAATGAGGGAGATGTAGATCTCTTCGGCCCCGTGCCAAGAGATAGAGATCAGGCATTGTCTAATTATGATGGTCTACTTCTCTCCATAGTCAGATACTACATACCTGCCTCGTTTCCGCCCACCGCATTTCATGATCAGATCAAAAAGAGAGACATCAAGTGGCTACATTATTTAGCTTCTCAATTAGATAAAAGAATCTTATCCAGCTTAAGTAAATCTGACTGGGAAGAGGTGACATCTTTCTTTATGGAACATGTAACTCAAGAAGTGATTGAAACTCTGAAAACGGAAACTCCGCTAAGCAAGAATAAAACTAATGAGATTATGTTTGCTAAGTTAATTTCCCGACTTAGCACCATGGAGGAGATGTCAGCAGCTTTTTATCAGTTGATTAATGAACATATTGTAATTATAGCTTCCAATGAGGACGATGAGATCATTGTAGAATATACACCAGATTCATGCAGGGTCAAAATAATAGGAATAGATAAAAAGGATGAAAATTCATATACGACATTCTCTAGAACATTCTCCAAAAAGGATACAAAAGAAATCTGGCTGTATGCGCTCGATGGAGACGACGAGCTATCGGTAACGGGTCAGACTAATGATAATATCCTACTTAGAGTTATAGGTGGTTATGGCGAGGACAGCTATCATATCGCTGAGTCAGTACCACGGAGTAATTACAAGATCTATGAATTAGAGTCAACAGATTCTGATAGAACATCCGACCGAAATATCTCTTGGACAAAAAATAAGAATATTTTGAGCCTTAGTCGGCCAGATTTTAGAATTGATCATTCTTTTATTATTCCCGACATCAGTTTTAATCGCGATGACGGTGTCTTATTAGGCAGTCAATTTACATTAATCGATAAAGGCTTTAAGTCGCTGTCTACCCATAAATTTTCTGTCGGCTACGCTACGGCATCCGGATCATCTAGTTTTAGCTATGAGTATCAAAGAGCTTCAGACTTATCTGATTTTACTTATTATCTAAATGCCTCTTACTATGGACCACGATATATCAATAACTTCTTTGGTATTGGAAACGATTCAGAATATGATACTTCTATAGACAATGAATTTTATTTTGTGCGCCAGAAACTAACTAAGCTTCATCTCACCATTGAAAGAGCTTTTCCTAATACATCTAATCTCGCACTACAGATAGGCATAGAACGAAATAGGGTGGAGAATAATAGAGACCGTTTTGTTACATCTCAATTAGAAATAGAACCATTAGCTCAGCGTAATCAATTTTATGCTAATGCAGCTATAAGCTATAAATTGGAAAATTTTGACAAATCATTAAGGCCCCACAATGGCGTTTCTTATGCTTTAAAGATAATGGGGCAGAAGCATATATCCTCAGAGAGTAGAGACAGGTTCAGAGTTTCAGGCAGTCTTAAATACCTCAAATCGCTAGGGCATAAAGAGGACTTTATCTACGGAACAAAGATAGGAGCGCAGACTCAATTTGGTAATCCCTATTTTTATAATCTTAACTATATCGGAGGTGATAATGAGCTAAGAGGATTCAGACGAAATCGATTCGCTGGGCATACTAGTGTATATCAAAGCCATAATTTACACTGGTATGCGAGTAAGAAGCGTAAGACGAATGACAAGCTACATTCCTTTGGGCTTTCTACTTATTTAGATTATGGACGAGTTTGGTCGTCTGAAGCTGAGTCAAATACTCTACATCATAATTATGGTGCAGGCCTATTTTTTAATCCGTTAGACGTTACTACTATTTCAGTTGGCTATTTTATTTCAGGTGAAGAAAATCAGTTAAGAGTTGGCTTGGGCTGGTTATTATAAATCCACTTTAGAATTATATTATTTTGATTATGGAGTTAGGTTCAATAGATAAAATTAAGAAAGCACGAATTATTCTTCAGACTTCTCTGACAGGCATTGAGAACAGAGATCAAGTATTGTACGTCAATAATATTATCAAGAAAAAATTTAAAGTAATAAATAAAATATGTGAAGCAGAAGCTGCATCTGAATCTGACAAGGAGCTCGCCAAAATTTTTACATTTTCATATATTCTGAAGCTATATCAATTAATCAAAGATGGTGATACTTCTGATAATATTGGGGTGGTCATCACACAGTTAGTGAATACCTCGGAGCAAGGTGGAGAAATACTAAAGGCTATCGCTGATCTGACAGTCCCGATAAGTAAGCAAGCACCCGTGGGTATACTGATAGGTAGTGATGCCATTAATGCCTCCATGGGTAAGGGTAATTTTATTAACTATGTACAGAATATCAAAAACGAATTAGAATATTATTTTGATCATGCTCAGGGGGAGTTGGAGTGGTCAGAAATAGTGCTGGACTATATGTCCAATACTAAATTCTACACCATGTACGCGAAGCGTAAATATTTAGATAAGAAAATAAAAAATAAATCTAAATTAGTAAAGTATACTCAGCGTGTCAAGCGTGACTCCTCGCTTGTCAATAACAAGCAGGCGATGACAATGATAAAGACTTCTTCTCGTAATCAAGTAGACCTCGTCAATATCGCTGATAACAAGGCTGGAATTATGATTACCATCAATTCAATATTATTAACTATTCTCATCCCTCTATTTGCAAGTTATATCTTTGATATGTCTAGCTATATACTTCCCATGTCACTATTAGCAGTGACCTGTGGAGTTACCATTATATTGGCCACATTAGCCACTCGGCCTCCAGAGACGACTACAATAGAGAGCGATGATATGAAGTCAGGTAAGCGTAGCATTTTTTATTTCAAAAATTTTAGTAAACTAAAAAAAGCAGAATTTTTAAGTGAGGTAGAAGGGGTCTTAGCTAGAGATAGTGCTTTCGAAAAAACCGTCTTCACGGATCTTTACGATGTAGGTGTAGAGTTAAATCATAAGTACACCAGACTTAGATGGTGCTACACTGTATTTGGTATTGGAATGTTATTGACTATGATCAGTTTTCTATTTTGCATATTTTATTTTAGCGCTACATAATTATATAGTTATAGTATCATCATGTTAAGGAGCCTCATTAATTTATTTTATTATTTACTTATCAGCATAGGTCTGTTTAGCTTTAGCCTAATACTGGTCTATTTTAAAAAACCTGATTATAATAAGGATTTTGCTGGATTGGTACAAAGGGATTTTATTCTACCATTTAAGATCACGTCACCTGAGAGCACTCTTCGGATGCCTAAGAAGCTAAAGGAAATATCAGGCATCAGTTATTATAAAGGTAAAATCATAGCTATAAATGATGAGAGGGCTGATCTGTATGTCATTGACATGATATCAGGTGATATAGAGCAGGTCATTGATTTTGGTAAAAAGGATGATTACGAAGCGATCACTCATAAAGGTGATGTGGCATACGTAGCTGAAAGTAATGGAAATATTAAAGAAATAGATTTAAGCTCAGGTAAAAAGATAGGCGAATATAAAACAGACCTGAAGAAAAAAAATAATGTAGAAGGCATGTTCTATGATCATAAGCACGATCAGCTGATCATGGCCTGCAAAGGTAAAACCAAGAAAAAGAGCAAGAAAAATACTAAGGGACTTTATGCTTTTAATTTGAAAACTAAGGATAAAAAGACCTCACTAGTGAAGGAGTTTCGCATTAATCATGCTGATACAAATTTGATAAAACTGAATATGATATCCAATGTATTAGTAGATTTAAATACTAACTCGAGACTTTCATCATTCGCGCCTTCAGGTATTGATATTGATCCTCTTACACAAGATAGATATATGGTATCTAACAATGGTAAGTTGCTCGTGGTGACTGATAGCTTATATGATTTGAGGGGCATATATTTTTTGCCGCGACAGCTATATGGTCAGCCAGAAGGACTATGCTTTGATGATATGGGAGGCTTGTACATCAGTAATGAGGCAAGGTCCACCAGCGCTAATATCAAGTATTTCCCGAGGCAGAATGTTGAACCTACCGAAGAGGCGAATCCGATCAAGGATATAATCGAAAAGCTGAAGCATTAGATAAGAGATGAGCAGAAATGCCTGATGCTTACATTAGTACTACTTATGCGTATAGTCGCGGATATAAATAGTCGATTAGCTAAGTAGCTGATACGCCAAGAATGCAAATCCATAGGCCAAAACCAACATAAATAAGAATTGATATATAGCCAGCTTCCACGATGATGTTTCTTTCACTACTATTGCCACGGTACTCATGCATTGCATAGCAAAAACGTAGAATAGGAGAAGTGAGATTGATGTAGCCATAGTGAATATTGGCTTACCCGTATCAGGGTTTACCTCATCTTGTAGCTTCTTGATGATGGAGCTTTCTTCTTCTGAACCAATGCTGTAAATCGTGGCGAGTGTGCCGACAAAAACCTCTCTTGCAGCGAATGAGGTGACTAAAGCGATGCCAATTTTCCAGTCATATCCTAATGGCTTAATCACAGGTTCTATGAATTTGCCTAAATAGCCTACGTAGGAGTATTCTATATCAAATGACTCCCTGCTTAGTGATGTATTGGAAGCTTCAGCTGTATATTCCGAATATTTAGCATCTATGTAATCAGCGCTTTTAGGGCTGAAGCTAGCCATTACCCATAGCAGCATAGATATGATGAAAATGATTTTACCCGCCTCTACGACGAAGGACTTTGTTTTTTGGTAGACAGTATTGAAGACATTATTCCAGTTAGGCATGCGGTATACGGGCAGCTCAAGTGTCCAGAGCTGATTAGCCGGAATAGTCGATCTTCTGGTGATGATATAGGAAATCACCAATGTCGCAATGACACCGATCAAGTATAAAAGTAGTAGCGCCAAGCCTTGGATGGTGATGATAGAACCTGAAGGATCAGGAAACATGACAGCGATAAGGATCGTATACACAGGAAGTCTCGCTGAACAAGTCATCAGAGGAGAAGCCATAATCACGGCCATTCTCTCGCGAGGGTCGTCGATAATTCTAGCACTCATGATCGCCGGTATAGCACACGCCCAGCTGGACATTAGTGGTATGATACTCTTGCCACTCAGCCCAAATTTACGAAGGAAGGCATCCGAGATATATGATATTCGAGAGAGATAGCCAGTATGTTCTAAGAGGCTGAGTAGCAGAAAGAGAATGGCAATCTGAGGAATAAACACCAGCACACCTGCTACACCTGCCAAAACTCCATTGCTGATCAAATCAGCTAACCACGGAATAGATATATAAGTTCGAGCTGCGTCTGATAGAATAGAGAAGCCGGTATCAATCCAATCGCTGGGATAGGCCGCCAGGCTGAAAACTGCCTGAAAAAGGAGTAGCATCACAATCAGAAAAATGATGAAACCTAGAATAGGATGCAGTAGGAGCCTATCTAATTGCTTAGAGCTATCTAAGTATTTATTCTCTATCCCTTGATCCACGGTGCTTCTGACGATGGAGCTGACCGTCTTTTGTCTTTTTTCGTATTCTTGCTTATTATCGTTCCAGCTTTTCTCTGATGAGAGGTTGACATCAGCTAGATAATTATTGCGGATCTCTGCGATGGTCATTTCATCGTAAAGACTTCTACAGATGGCGTGTGGTGTCTTAAATTTGAGATCGCTGATCAGTGATTTAACTTCTTGGAGCCCATCACCATTACGCGAATTAACCTGTATGACGGGACAACCAATCTGGTTCTCCATCTCTCTTCTATTGAGCGAAACCTGATTCTTAGCCATCTCATCTTTAAAGTTGACGACAAGAGCCATTGGCATCTGGAGGTCTGCTACTTCTGAGAAGAACATGAGATGGTCAGCCAGCTGCATGCCATTTGCTATGAATATGAGAGGTGTGCCTGTCTTAGCATATTCTATAATCTTTTGTTTTGATATTTTCTCTTCAGGGGAGGTGATTCGTAGAGAATTGATACCAGGCAGATCGATGATCTTTTGTCCTTGATAGCTACCCATTTTTTTTTCTACAGTAACCCCAGCATAGTTACCTACTTTTTGGTTGAGGCCAGTGAGCAGATTGAAGAGACTGCTCTTGCCACTATTAGGTTTGCCGACTAAGGCAACCACGTGAGGGTTCATATCCTGATCCATTCCAGTGTTATAAAATCATGACTTCTCAGACTTATCATTTTACCTCCTACGGTCAGATTAATCAAGCGAGCGTATGATGGGCTGTAATTCATCGAGAAAACAGTACCTATAGTAATGCCGTGGACCAAAAGGTATTGATTCAGAGTTGCTGATCCTTGGAGATCTATGATAATTGCACGTTCGTTTTCCTTTAAGATTTCCATGCTGATAGCCGATGCAAAATAGTGATAGCATACAAAGGAATGAATTATTTTGAATTAATCTAAATAAACTTAGTGATAGTTTTCAGCTCCTATTGGCTGATCATCGACTCACCATCTTGTAAGGCATATAGTATTTAGTATTGCTCGACTGAAAAGGTTTGCTTAAGGTTACTATCTAAAGTGGATTTGAATTATTTCAAGGTAAAATTATAGAAGACTTGACAGAATTAAGATCAGTATTGTAGATGTTAGCTTGGTAGTCACAGGGAGAGTAGATGTGAACAGAGACAGCATTTTCGTGGCGATCTTCATTACCGAGTTTATGGATGCAGATACCATTGTCAATGTAAGTGTAGGATGGAGATGATAAATGGCAGTTAGATATCTGATTCAAATCCTGATCATACCGCCATTCTGAAAGAGTCCCACTTATGGGATACACGATACACCCATTCGTCGGATGATCATGTATAGGGCTGAGCTGACCTGGCTGCCAGCCTATAAGGACTATGTCAAAGTCATTTACTTGATGTATGATTCTTCTGCTGTAGTGATCTCCGCAAAAATCACAAGATGAAGAAGCAGCTTCACTCTCAGCGGCTATCATGGTTTGAATAATATCAGCATGAGAGCGCAAATTGTAATCTTGTAATGTGGCTAAATAATCTCTAATCTGTCCATATATCATGAGGGTATAATTTTTAGATTCACATTTTATTAATAATCCATCAGATCTAAAGCGTCAACAACATTATCTACTGGAAATTTGCATGACTTATTTTGACACACATAGATCAGTGTCTGACCATCTTGCAGTTTACTTTCTAATAATCTGAGCGATCCCTCTGATGTGCCTCCAAGGTATATCGTTGTAGGGCTGAAGTGTGATTGCATTTCCTCACTTAGCACGGTAGCTCGCTCGCCAATGATAGCCACTTCATACGGAGGGTATACCATATCGATATATAGCTGGCACCAATTAGAGTAAAAACCAGGACTTCCATTCTCTTGAAGTGTTGGTAGAATATTTTGAAGCATCTGATCAGCCATGCTCAGGTATGGCTTATGGTAGGTGAGTTCCCCCAGCAACTTTAGATTGCGAGCCATGACTGAATTAGAGGCAGGTATGACGTTGTCGGCGAGTTCAGACTTGCGAGCTATGAGCGGTGGGTCTATGTCTGATGTATAATTAAACATAGCATTACTCCTCTTAAAGAAATGAGCTATGGTGTATTCCATTAGCTTCTGGCTGTGCTCCAGCCAGGTCTCGTCAAAAGTAATTTGATAGAGTGAAAGAAAGGCGTCTATAATGAGGGCGTAATCATCCAAGAATCCATTAATATTGCTCACCCCGTTTTTATAATTCCTATTTAGCCTATAGTTACTCTGTAGCATATTTTCCAATAGGAAGTTAGCATTTTGCAGAGCCGCGGTCTTATACATCTCATCGCCCAGAGCACTATAGGCATCCACATAGCCTTTGAGCATCAGCGCATTCCATGAGCTCAGTATCTTGTCATCCAGCCCAGGCCTGACTCTTGCTGCTCGAGCATCCATGATTCGCTGATTCGCCTGATTGATGAAGGTGGCCCATCTATCAGGATCTATTTGTTGCTTTTTTAGAAATGCCTCATCAGATACCTTGCGTAACAGTATATTCTGGTGTTCCCAGTTTCCAGCTTCACTGATGTCATAATAAGCCTTAAGATTTTTGTTCTCCCATTCATCTGGAAATAAGGAGTCTATTTCAGCTGCTGACCACACGTAGAATTTTCCCTCTTCTCCCTCACTGTCAGCATCAAGCGAAGAATAGAATCCACCAGATTCGTCAGTCAGTTCTCGCTTCACAAAGGCTAAGCTCTGCCGGACTACGTGCTCATACAAGGGAGATTTGGTGAGCTTAAAGGCATTGGCATAGAGGCTGACCAGCTGACCGTTGTCATAGAGCATTTTCTCGAAGTGGGGGGCCTTCCAGACACGATCGACTGAATACCTCGCGAAGCCTCCTCCAGCCTGATCGTAAATGCCTCCTCGCGCCATTTTATCCAAGGTAAGGGATAGACCATCCAGTGCTGATTGATCACCTGTCACAGCATAATACTTCATTAAGAATTCAAAATTATTAGGCATAGGGAATTTAGGAACTCTATCATTACCACCTTCTTGCATGTCTAAGCCATCTATAAAGTTGGTGCCCAAGCGCTGGAGCTCATTGACGCTATAGTCGCTTGGCGAGCTCACGATCTGTAAGTCGTCTGAATTTTGGATACCTTTTGTGATTTGCTCAGCACTCGTTTCTAACTTTTGTGGATCACTGTCTTTCAGTTCTGCGAATTGGGTAAGTATATTTATCCACTGCTCTTTAGGAAAGTAGGTGCCTGCCCATACCGGCCTTCCGTCTGGTAGAGCAAATGCATTGAGAGGCCAACCTCCTCTACCACTCACTAAATTACACGCCGTCATATAGACATCATCTACATCAGGCCGCTCTTCTCGGTCCACTTTAATGGGTACGAAGTGTTCATTCATCATTGCAGCTACTATAGAATCTTCAAATGATTCGTGCTCCATCACGTGGCACCAGTGGCATGCTGCATAGCCTATAGAGATGATAAGTAGCTTGTTTTCTCGCTTAGCCTTGTCCAATGCTTCTGTTCCCCATGGATGCCAATCCACTGGATTATAAGCATGCTGTAAGAGATAAGGGCTCGTCTCGTGGATGAGCTGATTAGCACTTTCATCTGACATAGGTTTCCTGTTTTTGATCTCAGAGTGGCACATGGTGAATAATAAGCCAAGAAGTAAAACGCTGATATTTTGCCAAGCCATAATATATGTCTGTTAATACAATGATAAAGCATTAATCATTTTTATCATGTCTTTTTATCGCATTTTAAGTTTAACTTAGATTTATTGCGATGTGCTGTATGGAGGGGGAAGTCATCAGTGGTAGAGTGAAGCGCTAAATAGTCATATGACATCATCGCTCACTAAAAATCTACCACTATGATGAAATGGCGAAGACTCAATGGCGATCCGATAGAAGACTCTGTCATAGAGGCTGTGGAAGCGGCTATTATCAGGGAGACAGAAAAAGGACACAGGCTAAAAGTATGCATTGGATCAGACTCGCAAGTGAAAGGCACGGAAGTGGACTTTGCGACTGTGATTGTATTTCTTAGAGAAAAGAAGGGGGGCTTCATGTTCATCTCTACCTGTACGGAAAAAAATAATATGTCGCTAAAGGAGCGGATGATTAAAGAAGTATCGAAGTCTGTAGAGGTAGCGTACAGTGTCTGCGATCTTTTAGATCGATATAAGGTAGAGTTAGAGGTACATGCTGATATTAATACCGATCCGCACTTCCAGTCTAACGCTGCTCTGAAAGAGGCTATGGGCTATATATTAGGTATGGGCTTCGTCTTTAAGGCTAAGCCAGATGCCTTCGCCAGCTCGTCATGTGCAGATAAGATATGCTGATGATGTATGTTACTATTGATTACGAGGTTTTCCATGATATCGGTAAGGATCCATCAATGTAGATCCTAAGGTTTGGCTCAATATGTATCAGATGAAAATACACTTGACATAATGGACCTGCTACACCAGCATTATGTTTTAATTCCAATAAATATATGTTGCGCTCCCTCAGTATTTGATTTTATATAATCATTTTAAGTATTACTGATATTGACTTAAGCCTACATGAAGGATAATCTTTTTGGATATGAATAGCACGGATGGTTCTGCCAATTTTATCATAATTAATTAGTGTCAGGTATTACTTTTTTTAATCTACTATGCCAATTGCCGACGACTCTCATTTAGTATTTTTAAAGTATGAATTATTTAGCCCACATATTCTTGTCTTGTGGTGATGAAGAGTTGCTTATTGGCAATTTTATTACAGACTTTATCTCGGCGAAGCAAGTCAGGTCTATTGATGGAATCTATAGGCAAGGGGTTAGGCTCCACAGGAAGATAGATACATACACGGATAGCCATCCTAAGTTTAGGTCCGGGACTAAGCGACTTTCCGTGCATCACCATAAATATTCCCCAGTAGTATTAGATATATTATATGATCATCTACTTGCTCAGAATTGGGATATGTATAACGGCCAAGCGCTTCAGACATTTGCTGATGAGACCTATGGTACATTAGAAAAGCATATGTCAGTTTTTGAGGAATATGACATTGACTATATTCCTAAGATGATTAAGCACAATTTTCTAGCGGCTTATGAGGATAAAGATAGGGTAGTTAAGGTCTTAGAGAGGATGGACAAAAGAACAAAATTTCCATCAGATTTTAAAAGTGCTATGGATCACTTAGAGTCAGACTATGCGACCTACGACGATGAGTTTAATTGCTTTCTGCCTGATATGATACGTGTTGTCAGGGAAGTGGATGAGTTCTAAGAAAGCCTAAATCTAAAAGTGCCTAATCTTCTCGGGCGAGAAGATTAAGGCACAATTTAAAAGAACAACTTTACCTTACAATAATACATTACTTTTCTGGTAATTAACAAATATTCCATCATCAAAATATTACCTATTTCTGGCTCATGCTCGAATTGATTCGGGGGCTCTTCTCAGTTTCTTATCTATAATTAATGTGTTGCTCTGAGTTAGTTAGCACAACAACTTTCTGAATAGATAGCTCCTTATATATTCACTATCAATCACTTAAGCCTTCTACAGCAGTGCTATACAGTCTGATAATACTATATGACTTGAGATGATAGCATCAAATAGAATGCGAAAAACATGATTAGAAGTAGTAGAAATTTAAATAGCTTGGAGTGTCTTTTCATACAATATGTTAACATAATTAACATTTGTCGTAGTTCCCGTCATCTATGGATATAGCTCATTCTTAGACAAACGGTATAATCTAACCTTCAAAATTGAAAGAAAATGTAAAAACTCTCGATAAGATTTTTTCCATGATGCTAGATTCTTCGAGTTGACCATTATATATAAGTATGTTACCCAAGCCCTGGGAGTATTTGATCTCTGGAGAGAAAATGAAGTATGGAAAGAACATTTGGATACCTGCTCCTATTTCTAATTGGAAGTCGTGAGGAGATATCTTGATGAGACTCTCGGCTTCTCTCGTTTGAGAATTACTAGCGACATCGTATGAGTATTTCAATCCCATTACGACGAATGCTCTTTTGTCTTTATATGGAGCTGACTTATATCTGATATGAAATGGTATTTCTGCAAATACACTCTCTATCCTCCTGACCGTATTTTGGCCATTAGCAGTAGTAAATTCTATAGGTCTCTCTACCAGACTGAAACCTGGTAGAAATCTGAAATCAATGTATTCACCAAACTTCAGGTTAGCGATCATCTGCACATTGAATCCTGGAGCCCTCAGACCCTCAGCAGTGGATATGCTGTCACCCTGAATAAAATTCCGACCTCGGAATACCTTGTACCGAGAATTAGATCCACCTAAAGAAAGACCGAAATAGTACGGCTTATTCTGAAATTCTTGGTAGTTTTCATTTTTTCTAAATACCTGAGCATCAGAGGAGTAGGGTGTAAAGAGGAAAAAGTAGGTGAGAATAAAAACTAAGCTTATTTGTAAGCCTGATATATGGCGCATATTCCTAAACTAAGTGCTTTATAAGAGCATTTGTTAAATCCTGCATTCTGCAGATGTCCTATAAAACGATCATAATCTGGAAAGGCTTGTACAGACTCGTATAAATATTGGTAAGCATTAGAGTCCTTTGACTTTAATTTTCCAATTAAAGGAAGTAAATATTTGAAATAGGCGTTAAAGAGCTGCTTAAATGGGAATGATGTAGGCTTAGTAAATTCTAAAATAACAAGCTGTCCGCCTTCATTTAAGACTCTATAGATTTCTTGCAGGCCAGAATCTAAGTTTTCAAAATTTCTGACTCCGAAGGCCACAGTGGCCACATCAAATGTATTGTCTTCCAACTGGAGATTCTCGCTATCTCCCTTGATTAATTTGATTTTATGATCGAGCGATTTTTTCTTTAATTTTTCTCTTCCTACTTCTAGCATCTCATGAGAGATATCAATGCCAGTCACGTGCTCTATATTAAGTTGTTTATTAGCTTCTATAGCAAAATCAGCTGTGCCTGTTGCTAAATCTAAAAGGTATTGAGGGCTTTTATTAGTTATGGTCTGGATAGCTTTTTTCCTCCAGACTGTATCGATACCCAGAGACAATACGCGATTCAAAAGATCATAATTACCAGCAATATTGTCAAACATTTGTTCGACTTCTACTTTTTTGCTGGCTCTGGTATCGTATGGTTTTATCTCCATGATTATGATCTACAATGACTATAAGGTGAATAAATCCGATTTGTTTATAAATGGTCAAGATATCAAATAAAATAGCTCTTCCGTCTATACGTGATGTTAGGTCATGCTAAGGTTTTCTGAGATTAATATACCACTGCCATCATCTGATTTATGATCATAAGATTCTCTTAGACCTAAAAACCCTTTGCTATTCATAATTAGGCGTCATAATGCATTATGGGTATTCCAGAAAGAATCGAAAATAATCTACTTGCGCCTTCAGATAGTGTCAAGTAACTATATCAATACATTGCCAAAAGCTAGTAACAATGTATTGGCTATTACTAAATCCGATTCCTTTGTATTGGCTATTACTTAATCCGATCCCTTTGTATATTAGATCACGAAGCTATCCTATTTGCAAGAGCAGTTATAGCCTAACACAGAAGCTATCAGTTGAATTAGATCAGGCTACCTCAGTCTCTACCCATGGATCGTAGGAGCCGAAATTCCAAAGATGTCCTTCAGGGTCAAAGCAACTATATGCTTGTCCTCCATGATCATCTTTACGCAATTCGATTGCGATCACTGCACCAGCTTTTTTAGAATTACAATAGTGTGATTCCATCTCTGCATCTTGTACAATGATATATGGACTCTGCGTCACGATATTATCTAAGTCTCGAGGTACGGCTACCAGCTTTCCGTATTCGGAGGCACTCTCTGAGCTGAGCATGATCATCCCATCCCCATAGACTAACTGAGCATGGGCTATGGATCCATCCTCATGAGGCAGTACCAATTTTTTATGAAAGCCGAAAGCATGACAGAGCCAGTCTGCTGCAGCGGCGGCATTTTTATAACGCAGGGTGGGGATGATTGAAGTTCTTGGCATTTGATAGGGGTTTATTGGAAGTTATATCAATTAAATTACAGAGTGAAAATAACATATTTGGGTAAAATATTCAGCATAAATTGCTTCTCTGTTTAATCTTAACATTTTTTCTGAGAGACTCCAATGAGTTTTAATAAAATTGGAGCTTAACTGTATCAAAACCAGAAGGGTTATATATCGAATTATCCTATTATATCAAGTGGTTTTTGGCTATCTTTACAGATTAATCAGAGTTATCTCAGTATGGCAGAAAAAGAAAGAATTATACCGATTAATATAGAAGATGAGATGAAGTCATCTTACATCGACTATTCGATGTCGGTGATCGTCTCAAGGGCGCTGCCTGATGTTAGAGATGGATTGAAGCCAGTACACAGAAGGATTCTTCATGGTATGAATGAATTAGGCCTGACTGCTGGTAAACCTCACAAGAAATCAGCCAGAGTAGTGGGGGAGGTCCTTGGTAAGTATCACCCGCATGGTGATGGCTCTGTCTATGATGCTATGGTGAGGCTGGCCCAAGAGTGGTCGCTCAGATATCCACTGATCAATGGCCAGGGTAACTTCGGACACATTGATGGAGATGGTCCAGCTGCTATGAGATATACAGAGGCTAGGTTAGAGAAGATGTCCGATGATATCTTGGGAGACATAAAGAAAGAGACGGTTGATTTTCAAAACAATTTTGATGACTCTCTTACTGAGCCATCAGTGCTGCCGACCAAAATACCTAATCTGCTCGTCAATGGTGCTTCGGGAATAGCAGTAGGTATGGCAACTAATATGCTCCCCCACAACCTGAGCGAGGTGGTAGATGGCATTACCGCCACCATTGAGAATCCAGAAATTACCATAGATGAGCTGATGGAGCATGTGAAAGCACCTGACTTCCCTACTGGAGGGATACTCTATGGTATGGAAGGTGTTAAGGAGGCTTTTCACACGGGAAGAGGTAAAGTCATCTTAAGAGGTAAAGCAGAGATAGAAACCACAAATTCTGGAAAGACGCAGATCATCATAACTGAAATACCCTATCAGGTCAATACCGCGAATTTGGAGCGAAAGATCGCTGATTTAGTAAAGGATGAGAAGGTCAAGGGCATCAGCGCCATCAGAAATGAGTCTGATAGAAGATCTGGTCTGAGGATTGTGATTGATCTGAAGAACGATGCCATAGCTAATGTCGTGCTCAGCAAACTATACAAATACTCACCTCTACAATCATCATATGGAGTAAACAATGTCGCACTCGTTAATGGAAGGCCAAAGATTCTAAACCTGAAGCAACTCATCGATGAGTTCATCAAGTTCAGAATAGAAGTGGTCGTCAGGAGGACACAATTTGAACTAAAGAAAGCAGAGGAGAGAGCCCATATTTTAGAAGGCTTAATCATAGCTGTCGATAATATTGACGAAGTCATCAAAATCATCAGAAGCTCGAGTACTGTAGATGAGGCAAGAGAGCGTCTCATCAAGACTTTTGACTTATCAGAGATACAAGCTAAGGCTATCTTGGAGATGAGACTACAGAAGCTTGTCAGCCTCGAAATAGATAAGCTGAGAGCGGAGTATGAAGAGTTGATGAAGCTGATAGATAGCCTGAAAGCTATTTTAGCAAGTACTGATCTTCAGAAGGACATCGTGAAAGAGGAGCTGAAAGAAGTCAAAGAATCTTACGGTGACGAGCGCAGGACTCAGATTACCTATTCTGATGGTGAGATTAATATCGAGGACATGATCCCTAATGAGGAGATGGTCATTAGTATCTCCCATTTAGGCTACATAAAACGGACTAAATCTGACGAATTTAAAGCTCAAGGTAGAGGAGGAAGAGGCTCCAGAGGAAGTAAAACCAGAGATGCTGATTTTTTAGAGCATTTATTTGTGGCAAATTCTCATAATTACCTGCTACTCTTTACAGAGCTGGGTAGATGCTACTGGATCCGCGTATACGAGATTCCCGAAGCGACTAAGACAGCCTCGGGCAGGGTTATTCAAAATTTGATACAGCTACCCAAGGAGGATAAAGTAAAAGGTTACATTATCCTACAAGATCTGAAGGATAAAGAATTTTTAAAGAATAATTACATCCTCTTTTGTACTAAGCAGGGGCTGATTAAGAAGACACTGGTAGAGAGTTTTTCTCGCCCACGGACTAACGGGATTAATGCCATCACCATTCGCGAAGGTGATCAGCTGATGGAAGTCAAACTCACCACTGGCAATAGTAGAATCCTCATTGCTAATAAGAATGGAAGATGTATACACTTCGATGAATCGAAGGTCAGAGCTATGGGCAGATCAGCTGCAGGAGTGCGTGGCATCAAGTTAGATGATGAACAGGATCAGGTGGTGGGAATGGTAACTGTAGATGCGGCTGACGAACATAGTACGATTCTTGTTGTATCAGAGAATGGCTACGGGAAGCGATCTCAAATAGACGATTACAGATTGACTGGACGAGGAGGGAAAGGAGTGAAGAGTATGCAGGTGACGGATAAGACTGGATCAGTCATTTCCATTAAAGCAGTGAAAGATGAAGATGATTTAATGATTACGTCTAAGTCTGGCATCGCCATTAGAATGAATCTGGATCAAATCAGAGTCATGGGTAGAGCCACCCAAGGTGTAAAAGTGATTACCTTGGATAAAGGCGATGCCATAGCGGATCTTGCCGTATTAGATGGTTCAGATGATGATGAAGCAGGTGATGAAGAGGAATAAAACTAGTCTTAACAATCCTGAAAGACTGTTTTAACTTTTATTAAACATATAAAAGGAGACATCTTCGTCATTATGTATGTTAGAAATAAGGTAGCTGTGGCCGATCACAGGAAGAAAATATTTAATAAACTAATCTACACATAATGAAAAAAATCATTTTATCTCTACTCTCAATCTGCTTCTTAGCAATATCTATTCAAGCGCAAGATTCAAAGTCAATGGTCAAAAGTGCAGAGAAGGCTTTAGGGGAGTACATTAAGGATCCATCTAACGCTGGTAAGCTTGACGAAGCTAAAACTATGTTTGACGAAGCACTCAGCTCAGGAGGAACGGCAGACCTTTACAATAAGAAAGGTGCTGCATTTATTAAATTAGCTGATCAGCAAATGACAGCAAGACTACTTAATCCAGAAGCCCCACTATTGGATCCCTTAGCTGCAGTCGAAGCTTTTGAGGCCTATTCCAAGGCGTTGTCCATGGCTGAAAAAAAAGGCGACAGAAAAAAAGCAATAAACGGTATCAGTGAAACTGAGACACACCTTAACAATGTGGCTATTAATATGTATCAGACTCAGGATTATGAAGGGGCGTTCAAAAATTTTGATGCCAGTATCAATGCTAAAAACTTGCTTGCAGAGAACGATTCTAAAAGCAGACTGGATGATCCAGCGCTGATGGCTGATCAAAAGCTTTTCGCAGGAATCACCGCCTACTACAGTGAGAATACTGAGGCTGCACTACCTTACTATGAGGATCTTTATGCTATGGGAACTGAGGAGCCAGCCATCTACGAAGGCTTGATAGCAATGAAGAAAGAATCAGACCCTGAAGGCTCACTCGCTGTACTTGAGGCAGGAAGAGAGAAGTTTCCTGATAATACATCTCTCCTATTTGCTGAAATTAACCATTACTTAGCTGCAGGTGAATTAGATGCCCTGATTGGCAAGTTAGAATATGCTATTGAAAAAGAACCAGAAAATCTTTCAGTCATTACCACTCTTGGTAATGTATATGATCAACTGCACGTAGCTGCTAATGCTGAAAAAGATGAAGAGAAGTCCGAAGAATATTTTAATAAAGCACTCGATACTTACAAAAAAGTGCTCGACAGAGATGATTCAAATTTTGATGCATGGTACAGCTCGGGAGCTCTTTACTACAATAAAGCAGCAAGCATGGCACCAATCATCAATGAATTAGGTAATGACTTCTCAGCAGAAGGCACTAAAAAGTATGATGAGATGAAGGAGAAAATGGATAATGCATTTGCTCAGGCTTTACCTTACTTCGAAAAAGCTGAGTCTATCAATTCTCAAGATCGTAATACGCTGATAGCTTTAAAAGAAATTTTTGCAAGACAAAGTAAATTCGATAAAGTAGAAACTTACACCAAGAAGTTAGAGAGTATAAATGTAGAAGAGTAGCTTACAGTAAGCACGATTATAAAAGGGACCACATTGACATGTGGTCCCTTTTTCATTTTATGGCACTTTAATTTATCTCACATCATTTAATAATTACATTTGTCTACAGCTACATGATCATGCTCTGTACTGTTATCAGTACATTAAATATATAGACAGCTCGAATATGAATACGGGCTGTCAGCTTTGCCTGTGCATTATATTAACTAAAATATAGAAAATGAAATTTGAAGAGCCGAACGGCCTGAATGACGTTGCTAAATTTCACAATACATTCAATTTACCTGTGGAAGACACACCACTGATACCTAATCAGAAGAGATGTGAGCTTAGAGTAAATCTACTGCAAGAAGAGCTCGATGAACTCAAAGAGGCTATCGAAAACCATGACTTGGTGGAGGTTGCTGACGCTCTCACTGATATACAATATGTATTATCAGGAGCCATTTTAGAGTTTGGATTAGGTCATAAGTTTAAGTCGTTATTTGACGAGGTGCAGCGATCTAATATGAGTAAGACTTGTAAATCTTTAGAAGAGGCTAAAGCAACGCAGCAGCACTATCAAAGCTTAAATGGTACTGAATCATTTATCGAGGAGAAAAATGGTGAATATCTTGTATTTAGGCGTAGTGATAAGAAAGTGCTTAAGTGCATCAGCTATTCGGCAGCAGATTTGAAATCACTACTCACGTAAAGCTTAATTAATCTTTTAGCATTTACTCAGGCCTTTTTTTGCCAGTCATCTTTTCATATACCATCCATAAGTCCATGTTTAAATCAGGGTCAAGTCCTTTACCCATCCGTATTAATTGAAACTGATGCCATGGTGTCTGAAGCATCCCGCTCATGTCTATTTTCTCTACCCCAGTTAATAAATCTGGGACTGAACATTCAGATCTCTCTCCTGATATTAATTCCTTTGCTACGTGAGGATATACGCAAAAGGGACGCCCCAGACCGACAAAGTCTAACTCCCCGTTTTCTATAGCAGCATTCATAGTACGGGCTGTTCTGAATCCGCCAGTCAACATCAGAGGACTTTTTACTTTGTCTCTTACCTTCGCGATAAAATCTAAAAAATACGCCTCACGCTGCTTAGTGCTCTCTTTCTGCATCGTACCTACCATGGCAGCGCGCTCGTAGGTGCCTCCAGATACTTCTATGAGGTCCATGCCTTCTTCATCCAGCATTCTGATGACTTCCATAGACTCATCTTCGCTGAAGGCTCCCCGTTGGAAGTCAGCAGAATTTATCTTAATGCTGAGTGGAAAGTCTTCTCCGACTTTGGATCTCATATTTCGGTATATTTCTATAGCAAAGCGGGCTCTGTTTTCTAATGTTCCGCCCCAGCGATCAGTCCTAAGATTTGTTAGCGGGGACAAGAATTGGCTGACGAGGTAACCATGCGCACCGTGAATTTGAGCCCCTTTCATACCAGATTTTTTAGCCACTAATGCAGCTGTTCCGTACCGCTCGATTAGCTCCTGAATTTCTTCATCTGATAAAGGTCTTGGTTTAGCATATATCTTACTTGGCATGCTGACATCTGACGCGCTCACGGGAGTCTTATCTAAATAGATTGGCGTCTGCCTTCCCGGATGATTGATCTGCATCCACAGCTGTGTTCCGTGGGCTTGGGCGGCTTCTGCGAGTGTGACGTAGTCGGATATAAATGACTCATCTTCTGCGATTAAGACATTAGGATTTACTAAGTGATCCTTGTCGACCATGACATTACCAGTGAATAGAATTCCTGCTCCTCCCTCTCCCCAGCGGCGATATAAATTAAAGAGCGGCTGTGAGGGTCGGCCGTCAGCCTCTGCGATGCCTTCACTTAAAGCGGATTTTGCGATTCTATTCTTAACTACTGATCCAGACGGTAGGGTGTAGCTTTTGGAAATGGCAGGTGGATTCATAAGCTTAATTAGTTATATAGTCTTAGTCAAACACGACGATGGCTGATCATTAGTATTCTAACTTAAACAATATATGTTGGAGCAGTCATCACATTCAGTCATGAGAGAAAATAAGATGAAAATGATCAAGAAAAATTCTTTAGAGCAGAGATAAGTTTACCTAATGCAATGATTATTAATAACCTTTATCAAGCTCCTGATTATATTGGCTGAATAAAAATTGAGAAATAAAGTCTCAGATCTACTATAGTAAATGTAAGCTGCTTATGCTCAAAATAGGTTTTCGATAATACTGACTTACTCAACAGAAAAGGACTTTAAAGCTTTTCATACAGGAGGAGAAAATGTTAGTTCCTTATTAGTAATGTGATAGGCTACATATGATAACTGCCAACCACATACCACGGGTTTATGCATATCTCTTTACTGCAGCATATTTTTTACTTGAATTAATCTTTGTCGTCGTCAGGAAGTTCTTCTATGATGAGTGCGTCATCAATTATCTCATCACCATCACCGTCAAGATCAGTGAATCCAGCAGCTTTACTATTGGGCTTTTTATCTACAGGACCTTTTTCATCCAAGATGCTGGTTTTACCTTCTGAGAAAGTGCCGTAGTCGCCTTCTGCAAATTTTTCTGCCTTGGAGAAGAAGTCGTCGGTGCCATCTAATAATGATCCACCAGCATCTAATGTCTCGTCTGAAAATTCTTTTGGTGGATTAAGCTTTTCCTCCGCCGCCATGGCCTCTGCCTTGACGATAGTATCATCTAATTTATCTTTAAGGTCAGCTGTCGTTTCTGAGGCACGTTCTACGATGTCATCCTTGATGTCAGAAAGCTTATCTCCAACAGGATTACCGACCTTCTCCATAAATGATTCTCCAGTATCAAGTACCTTATCACCTACTGACTCTGTGAAGTCTGCAGTCTTCTTCATAGCGTCAGAGTCGCTTATTTGGTCTACGGTATTCTTAGCCTTATCTAATAGTTCAGATCCCGCTTCTTTAGCCTTATCCAAGATGCCACCACCGGCACTTAAGACAGTGTCGCCTAACTGACCTATGGAGTCTCCTGCTTTCGAGACCAATTCGGAATCCTTAATGGAGTCTATAGTGCTTCCGGCAGTGTCTTTCAGACTATCAAAGGTATCGGTACCTTTATTTAAGACCGCATCTCTCAGTCCAGTTGTCTTGTCAGAGATGATATCACCAGTATTTTTTAAAGCGTCAGCGGAGGCGTCGGCCAGGTCTTTCCCCTTTTCCACACCGTATTCCATAGCTTTTTCACCTTGTGATTTAGCTACCGCTTTCTTGACAAAAAGCAACCTTTTGATTTCGCTAAAGAACCCCATAATTTTAGTAATCTGTCAGTTAATAATACATTTGTGAAACTATCACGATCGATTCAAAGTTACGATATTTTATGACTGATATGAGCCAAATACAAAAGGAAATACAAGAGACGATAGAAAGACTGGCTAGTCTGAAAAAGATACGACAGCGATATGATGAAGCAGTCAAAGAACTTAAAGTGGTTCAAGCTTCACTGGACAAACTTCATGAGGTCATGGTAGACGAGTTAGAGGATCTTAGTGAGATAGAATCAGGTGGGCTCAAACCATTTTTTTATAAAGTATTAGGTAGTAAAGAAAAGCAAATAGAAAAAGAACGTCAAGAATATTTGGCCGCTTCACTCAACTTTAATGAACATCAAAAATCTGTAGAAGTACTGCAATATGAAGTAGAGCTACTGCACAAAAAATTAGGTGATACCGTCCCATTAGAAAATGAGTTACGCACACTAAAGGCCAGAAGAGAAAACGAGATCTTGAAATCTCATCCGACATTAGCGCAGCAGCTGCTGGAGTTGGCCAATAATATGGATAAATTATATGCATATAAAAAAGAACTGAATGATGTAGATGTGGTGGGAAAAAAGTGTATCCAATCTCTCAATGATATGATTCACCACCTTAAGCAGGCTAAGCAATGGGGTAATTGGGATATGATGGGAGGCAAAAGCCGCATCGCCGGTTATAATAAGCACTCAGCGATTGACAGAGCTAAAAACATATCTGTCTTAGTGAAACACGAGCTTATAAATCTTAACAAAGAATTAGCAGACGTGGGAAAGGAAAAGAGCCATTTTCAGCTTAATATGGATAACTTTGCAAGCTTTACAGATATTTTTTTTGACAACCTAATTTCAGACTGGGTCATTCAACAGAAGATCGTCAATGCCTCCAACAATACATTAGGCGTGAGAGATAGGGTAGTACTGATTGTGAATTCTATAGAAAATGAGTCAAAGAAGGCTGATAAGACCATCGAGGAGTTGCAAAGCAGACGTAATGAAATATTGCTGAAATAAATAATCATTCAATCAGCAAAAAAACACTGATTGTAAGACCTAAGGATGTGAGATAGATAATTGGATTTATTATTGTTAGTTAATATAGATAAAGCCTCTGAACCTGTAGCTAACTTGAACTTATTGATTGAGATACTCTCACTGTACTATCTGCATGTTATTTATTAATCTAAAGTCGACACTAAAATATAAACTGATGAAGTATATTTCTCTGATTCTATTTTTGCTCTCTGGCATTACGCTTACTTCACAGAAAGCGGTGGTTCCAGATTTTCATACGGCTGGTATTTCGGAAGAGCGTTTCGCCTTAGTAGAAGAATATATTGAGCAAAATATTGCTGACGGTGTTATACCGGGCGGGTCATTTTATATTGTTCGGAAGGGAGAGGTGATTATGGATAAAGCCTTTGGCAATAAGTCAGTATCTGAGCCATTTGTCAGAGGGGATATATTCAGAATCGCTAGTATGACTAAGGCCCTGACTACGGTGGCGACTCTACAGCTGGTTGAGCAGGGCCAGCTACAATTGGATGATCCTGTACACAAGTACTTGCCAGCATTTAAGACGATGACCGTTATTGACTCATTCAATATGAATGACACCAGCTATACGGTTCGACCTGCGAAGACTGATATAACAATCAGACATTTGCTCACGCACACTTCTGGTCTTTACTACGGACTTTTCGAAGAACCAAAATATACCAAGGTGTACAAGGAGTACGGTATTGACCAATTAGGCATCTATCACCCCAAGCTGACTACCATAGAAATGGCTAATGCTATTGCTCAGGCACCCCTCAAGCACGAGCCAGGCACTCAGTGGACCTATGGGCTAAATATGGATGTTATGGGTGCAGTCATCGAAAAAATTACGAAGCGAAAGCTATCTTTAATCTTCTTAACTGAGATTTTTTATCCCCTTGGAATGCACGATGCTCACTTCTATCTTCCAGAAGCAAAGTACGATAAGTTAGCACCACTATATACCTATGATGCTGACGGAATGCTCATTGTGAGCCAAGACCAGCAAAAGGATTTTCCTATATTTTTAAATAAAGGTCATTACGCTGGTGGTGGCGGAGTCTCTTGTACAGCCAGAGACTATGGCAAATTTCTACAGGCACTGCTCAATGATGGCGAGTATAATGGAAATAGAATACTAAGTAGGAGTAGCGTAGACCTGATGAGAACGGAGCAGATAGCTCATCTCAATACATCTGGTCATGGTATGAGTCCTATACCAGGCATGAGCTTCTGTCTTGGTAGCGCGCTCATTACTCAAGAGGGTGAGAAGCTTGGGCCATTTTCAGCCGGTACATATAACTGGGGCGGATATTTTAACTCGAAGTGGTGGGTGGACCCGAAGGAGGATATGCTTTTTGTCGGAATGACCAATGTAGTGCCCTTTCAACATCCTGAATTTTGGGATAAATTGTATGTTATTCTATACGCCTCAGTGGAATAGCATACCTGATACCTATTCTTAATTGATTGAGCTTTAGTGGAGACCGTGTGCTGCTGTATAACTCTCTACTATAGTACCTGTGAGTTAGGCTAAAGTTAAATGAGTTAGTTACATGGTAAGATATGCCAGTATGGAAGGATGGTATCCATTGATTCTGAAATTTAAGAGCCGGAAAAAACCCTAATTGTGTAAGCGCATTATAGTCAAATTGACCTTGAAAAACATAGTCAGCGCCAACACTAATGACTCCCGAAAACTTATTAGAAAAAGCATAACTTGCCTCAACAGATGGTCGCACATATGATAAGTTTGCTAAGCTAAGGCTCTGCAATTCATTAATTGCTTCAGTGTTTAGTGGGTCTCTATTAGGAGCCTCTCCAGCTTCTTCAAGCTCATTTGAATTATCTGAAGAAATTGTTGGATCTGAGGGACCCTTTTGACTATTATCTTCATTGCTCTGAGTCACGTCGAGCCTTAAGGCAGATGCGGACTCTCTTAATGTATTAATACGATAACGACCATATTCTAAAGTGGAGTTAATTGACCAGCGCATGGACGTATGAAATGAGATACCGCCTATTATACCATACCCCCAGGATTTATTCGGGTATAGATATGATGAGTTAGCACCTAATAAAAGTGAAGTATACGTCTTAAAAGACTTACTGATGGGTTCTGCAGAAAGAGCAGGCTGTATGCTCATCTGCACTGGGTAGGCCTCAGGCGGGTTGAGATATAAGGTCGGTAGTAGAGCTATATTTTCGACATAAATAGATTTTTTGACACTAGGTTTAATAAATGCAGATTCGTTCGAAAGCGCACCCGCTATTGGTACTTGGTCTAATGCAAATTCTTTATCCCTTAGCGCAAGTTGTGAGGGCTGTAATTGATCGCGCCGTGATATTGTCTGGCTGATAATGTCCGAGTTGTCCGCACTGTTATTTGAAGGTGTTTTAGCACTGCTAATCACTTGCGGAGCTGTGTCGTATTTTATCTCATCAATGAATGGCTGGACATGGGAAGTGTTATAGTTATTATTATCATTATTATTTAGGTCTGAGGATTTTACATTTTCTCTGTCAAGAGTTTCGCTTTCATTACTGTGTGTCTCCATCACATGTTCAGAAGATATATTGTTACTGATAGCATTGGTGTTTTCTAATTTGATGTCATTAGATGATTTGATTTGATTGCTCTTAACAATTTTATTTTCTCCAGTAATTATTCGATCTGCGTTCTCATGAGTAGTGAAGGTTTGCTGCGGTGATTCTGCCGAGCTCAGAGATTGACCATCTATATCCTTAGTTGGGCTGTTAAGAGAAGTCATAGATTCGTTGTCTCCTGTTTCGAACTTTTCTGTATTAGCGATGTCATCTGATTGATTATTTGATACACCACCCACATTCCAGATTGACGTATTGTTTGCTATATATAGAGTGCTAATGATCGCAAGTAATCCAAGGCCGAAAAGCCACCAGATAAGTAAACGTTTTTTTCCCTTTTTGATAGGCATCTCAATACCCAAGGTGGTACTCATAGCTTCCCATCCTCGATCAACTAGCCTTTTATCTTTATTGTGCATATCTGTCATGCTGAGTATCTTGTTGTGTAATTTTTTTTTGTAGAATCTTTCTGGCTTCACTCAGATACCACTTACTAGTATTTTCACTGATGCCAAGCTGCTGTCCTATCTCTTTATGTTTATATCCATCTATAGCGTATAGCCTGAATACCTTCATGTGTTTTTCTGGCAGCTGCCTGATTAGAGTAATCAGGTCATCGTAGTACATCTGAGTATTAGGACGTTCTTTTAGATCATAATTCTCTTCGAAAAGCAAAAATCTGATATCGGATTTCTTAGACCTAAAGTAATCGCTCAGGCTATGAAAGATGAGTCGTCTCACCCATCCTTCGAATGAACCCTTGTGCTGAAACGTATCGATTTTTTTAAATACTTTGAGAAAACCGTTATTTAAAATATCGATAAGCTGATCATGATCCGTAGTGTATTTTATAACCATTCTATTCATAATAGGAAAGAAGTGGCGATACAACCTCTCTTGGCTATGTCGATCATTCTGACAACAGCCTGATATGACAGCCGTCATTTCGTAATCCTCAATATGTATCTTGCTCTTCGCCAAATCGCTCTGGGTATATATTTTTTAATCTTCCCTATATATTTCTCTTAGATTAGATAGCTCTTCGACTAAGCCTCTAATACTCTTAATGTCATCGGTAGCACCATATTGTATTCTATGTTGAAAATCATCTGATTCTATATTGATATAAGTATCTAAGCCATCGAAACAGCGATCACAGCTATTTAATTCTATGGATGCAAATTTGTCGAGATCTACTTCAGCTAACAGAGTAGTAAGCTGCTCAGCTGTGAGAATATCCTTTTTGACAATTTGCTGATCTCGGCATATGCTTCTCTGTTCATAATATAGGTCCAGATTCGACTTAATCGAAAGAGAATCGCTATAGCCACAAAGTCCTCCGAAGCTCCCAAAATGAATCTTATAATCATCTAATTCAATAGTATCGCCGGTCCGTGTAACATCCTTCGTACAGGCTGTGAGTAATAACAGCGACGTCAGTAGGAGCAAGCAATTAATCAAATTTTTCATACAATACTTTTCGAATTTATTAATTAAACAAATCAGATCATAATGCCAAATCTGAGCGTGAGCCGCTTATACCTGAGATTCTGTTCTGAGCTCGTGCTACCATTCCAAGGATCTAGATAAGTGAAGCTTGCATTTTGAAATTTGTAGCCTAAGTCTATTGTGTATTTAATTTTATTTCTACCAAATCTAAGTCCAATAGCGGGATAGACTAACAGTCCGCCTTCTGCTTCAGTCAATAGTGCATTATCAGTGTCTCTCTTAGCAAAGCTGTAGCCCACAGCCAAACTATAAAATAGACTTGTATTCTTGGGTATCGCATAACCAGATATTTCCGTAAAGACGGGTATCACTGCCTCGCTACTATCATCGATAAATTTATCGTAGCCTACACCTACGCCTACTCCGATAAGTCTATGTATCCTATAACCAGCTAAGAAAGAAAATCCATACCCAGGTATTTCATTTGCACGGCTTCCATCGTTACCTATTATACCTTGGCCTCTCCAGGCAAGATAAGTACCAGTCTCATTAAAGCTATAAGGTACTTCGGACATCATGGAGATAAGTGATCTCTGCTGTACTTTCTCGATTTTATCAGCAGGAAAATTGTATGACATTTTACCATTTTGGCTCGTTAATTTCAGCGCTTCGCCGTAGTTCCACTCCGTAATAAAACCCTCTATCATGGATCCATCTTTGAGGTACACTACCATAAGTTCATCTTTACTCTTTTGGCCGAAAGCAAACATGACATAGCATAACAGAGTAGCAATAATAATTAGTTTTCTCATCTGATTTATTTTATGGGCACAATTGCTTATTGTACCTTTTTTGAGCCTATATTTATATCTAACATATTAGATTTGCAGCCTGTACTAAAAATAAAAGAAGGAGGCTTAGGAATTTGGTCTGGATACTGCTATTACACTCATTTCCTTAAGGTCATCTTTATCACTTGCATCATATTGATACAATCCATCCTTTCCTATGACGAGTAGGTGCGACTCGCTCAGTGAGATGACGTCATAAGCATGGAGGTTTTTGATATGATCTGTCCTGTTATCAGGTATACGGCTGTGATCAGACTTGTTAAACACTTTAAGTCCATGCTTTCCTTCGCAGATATAAAGATGGTCACCCCTGACAGAAAGGCCATGAGGATTTTGCATTTGGTGAGTCACTTCTAATTTAGGATTCTTCCAATCTGATACGTCTACGACATCTAGTTGATTAAAAAAAGCTTCACAAACAGAACCGTCTCTGAGTGTTACATATGCGTAATCTCCTTGGACATACACTGGGTCACAAGCTCTTGCGTGCTCAAATTTTGACAGAAATTCTGGGGCACTTGGTGTCCGATTATCATATATGAACATGCCATTATTAGCTCCAATAAACATTAGGTCTTGATAAGGAAATAATGTCTCAATACCCCATTCTACATATACCTCATTCACACTTCTTGGCTTAGCTGCTTGCTTCACATCATATATGAAGAGAGTGACATTATCTATAACATACAAGTGATCCTTAGTAATGGTGAAGCGCGCTAATGATCCACCCGTGCCACTATCTTTAAAACTTTCAGAATTAGTGGGACCATTAAAATCAGCTGCTACATCGACGAATACGTCGCCACCGCGTTCAAATTGGATTTGGTCGAAGTTAGGGTCTGTGCAATCTAGCTCAATGGTATTTGTCGTCTGTATATTATCAAAGATGATACCTTGGTTTCTATCGACGCTGTATTTCCCTTGGAATACGTCCTCAATGCGGCATGATAGCGTAGCATTATTTAGGTCATTGATGTCTATACTCAGTAGATCTATATAGTTATCGGCGTAGAGAAAATTATCCTTCACAGCAATGTCTACATTCCCTGGTATGCTCAAAAAGGATTCGTTTATTGGATTTAGTGGGTCCTTATTATTGATGATATGGACACCTTGTTTAAGTTCATTAACTAAAATGTAATCGTTATAGAAGTACATTTTGCCAGGATTTTCTAATTCTCTGGGACTTTCCGTGACGGGCTCTTGTCTCATATCCTTGAGATCGATCATCACTGTCTCATACTGAATGAAGGTCCGTTTTTCATCACAGTCGTCTTCAAGGCACGAGGTGAATAATGCACTTGCTAAAAGTATGAATAGGATGAACGAGAAGTTTGTATTTTTCATAATTTTAATATTTAAGACATATGTTTTTCTGTATGTAAAGAAATGCTAATCAAGTAGTTAAGTATTAAGCTATGACTATAAATGGCGATTCATATTTCATTGCAGTGAATGTATCGATAATACGCTGATTATTAAAACGAAGATCCTATTCAGCACCAACGTATGTCTTTGGTGCCTCGAATAAATTTTCTCTATATAAAGTAAGACGGGATTGCTTAAGTTATCGTTGGTATAGAATTGAATTTTTTTTTATTTACCTAAGCATGACATATGTGTCGCTCATCGATATATCGTTAGACAATAGATGCGACAACTGTTATTAGTACTAATGGTCGGGCTTGGGATGTCTGCTCTTAGCCAAGGCACCATAGATTCACTTGTGTTGATTTCTGAGACTGAGGTCTATTTCGATTCTAATAGCGCGATTATTTCCGAATCAGAATCAGTTAAGATATATACTGTGTTACAACAAGCTCAGGCGTTTGATTCAGTATCATATGCTATCATAGCTCATACTGATAATGTCGGAGCAGATGACTTCAATGTCAAACTTTCACAGCGGAGAGCAGCTGCTGTGAAAACTTACATGGCAGAGCAGCAGGTCCATTCATCTACTATTCAGCAAGAATATCACGGTGAATCAAGACCTAAGACGGCCAACGATTCAGAGGATGGCAGGAGACAAAATCGCCGCGCCACTATAAGGGCTTATCAGCTAAAACACTTGCAATGGATAGGTGGAAGGATCATTGATGAGTCATCTGGCCGTGGAGTTAAGGCCAGCATTAGACTACATTCTAAGACATTCGAAAATGAAGCCATGTCTGATTCTACTGGGTTATTCCAGATAGCAGCACCCGAGGATGAGGTTATAGGGTTAGACGTCAGAGCTCGCGGCTACATCATTGAGAGTAAAATGCTGAAAGTAAAACCAGGGCTGAAAGTTGATATCAAAATGCCTAAGATCGAAGAAGGCAAAAAATTTGATGTTAAGCGCTTATTTTTCATTGGGAATAAGGATAGTCTCATGGAAACATCTAAAAGAGTCCTGCCTAATGTTTTGTTTCTCATGGATGAAAACCCTGAAGTATGTATAGAAATTAAAGGCCATGTAAATCAGCCTAATAGTGATAATATACATCCCAAGAGTTGGTCTTATCATCTATCAATAGCTAGAGCTAAGCGAATATATGATTATCTGATGTCGGAGCAGGTAGACACGTCCAGAATGCTTTATCGCGGATATGGTAATTGGGAAATGCTCTATCCAAAGGCAGACTCTGAGTCAGACATGGCAAAGAATAGGCGGGTGGAAATCGAATTTATTAATTGTGATACAGCCCAAATCAGCCCTAATGCCATCTTGTCCAATCTGTATGAATTTAGGAGTGGAGTAAAGCCCTCAGCATATAGGAAGGAATAGTTTTATGGTTTTGGTTTGTAGATGTCATAAACATGCTTGGGGTATATTTTTCAGATTTTAGCTCCAGCTTTTATTATTAATAGCATAAAATATGAATATTTAATTCCCATGAATTAGGTTGACAGGATATATTAAACTTTAGAACCCTTTGGGAATACCTTTTCAAAGTTAATTAATAAGAAAAATCAATTCATCTATGGTCATATAAAGCGGACAAAGGCTTTGCTGGGCAGCAACCTTTGAAGGATTAGTATGATTGGTGAAGAAAATATTACGATGACAGGCTGGCAGCAGGCTGACCTGTTTTTCAGTGATATTTTTGTAGTCCCGTGTGCCCCAAAGAATTCATATCTGATTGCCTATTGATTAGCAGCTTACATTTGTTTATAAACTCTCTGATCTGTTGATATTGTCTTGATTTACTTTTCAAATGCATGAGGTGTCTTATGCCCCAGTTGCTTGATGGTTCTTTGATGATTGTTTAGATACTGTAGGTCTCGACAAGCCTGTTTGAGGTCGCTCAAGGATGAGATAGACCAATGATTCAAATACTTGTTTATAATGATGTGGTTCAGCTGCTCTACCGAACCATTTTGCTGACAGTTTTCAGCTCAGCTATTTTTTAAATGAATAGTGTAAAATAAATGAAAACGTGGATAAGGTGATCAGAGGGAATATTAAATTGAAAAAAATAAATATATAGCGAATAAACATTGACTTAATAAGGTTGCGAAATCAGTATCCTAATGTCAGCTAAATAAATACTTGACTCATCGAACAATTGTAAGTGGTATTCTCTATAAAGTGGCAGTTATGAAAATTATTTATCATGATCTTTTGAACGAACTTTTATCAGATTAAAAAAGGCAATCAATGAATAAAATTGAGTTAGATATCCAGGATCAATTACAAGTTGTCGATGATCGCTTCTACGAGCTGATAGATAAGGAAACTAAAATTGAAGTATTGGCGAAGGGTCACGAGTGGACGGAGGGTCCGCTGTGGGTACCAGAATTAGATGGGTTGTTGTATTCAGATATTCCAGCCAATGAAATTCATATATGGAAAGAAGGTCAAGAAGCAAAGCTCTATCTCAAGCCTTCTGGATATACAGGTAATGAAGACAGGGGGGGAGAATTAGGCTCTAATGCGTTATTACTCAATACCAATAATGAGTTGGTCCTGTGCCAACATGGTAATAGGCAGATGGCTATAATGAAAGCGCCACTTACAGATCCTGCGCCCGACTATCTGACTATAGTGGATAGCTATCAAGGAAAAAAATTAAATAGCCCTAATGACGCGATCTATCACTCAGACGGGTCACTGTATTTCACGGATCCCGCTTACGGATTAGAGCAGCAAATGGATGACCCTGCTAAGGAGATCAACTTTCAAGGTGTATATCGAGTCGATTCCAGTGGATCCATTGAGCTGCTGATCAAATCGCTTACTAGACCGAATGGACTTGCTTTTAATGAGGATGAGTCGAGACTATATGTGGCTAACTCTGATCCAGAGCGAGCATTTTGGAATGTTTATCATGTTTCTTCAGATGGAAGTCTGAGTCATGAAAGTGTATTTCAAGATGTGACTGCTCAAGTGCCCGATAAGAAAGGTCTGCCAGACGGTATGAAAGTAGATGCCAGAGGTATGATTTACGCTACTGGGCCAGGAGGGATATTTATTTTCACTCCCGAAGGGTATCACTTAGGCACCATAAATACAGGCGAGACTACCTCTAATTGTGCCTTTGGTGGTAAAAATATGGATTATTTATATATGACTGCTGACAGCTACCTAATGCGGATAAAGCTCAAGCAATCTGCTGCAAAATTGTAATTTTCTGATTCTTAATTTGACTTGATCAACTTGCTACGAATTATAGAAGGACGCCTGAACAGATAACATGGTTAATGTATTATGTCGTGCGATCATAATTGAAGTACGAGATATGATCTCAATCATTTACTTATAATTATCAGCGACTTTGTGATTATTGAAACGCATCAACTTATTTCTGTAAATAGCTCTATGCCCCCAGGAGCATAACTTATATTAAAAACTTAGATTCTTTAGTTTTCATACTTATCCCACATGGTCTTGACGAATTCGAAGCCCTCTAAATACACCTCCTCTAAAGTGGGCTGGAAGTCGCGCCATACATTTACAGTAGAAGCGAGTGCAGGATTATTCCTGCTATAGGCTTCAATGGTCAGCCAACCATCATATGTAATGTCATGCAGCGCGTGAAAGATGCTATCCCAATGCACCTGCCCAGTACCGGGAGTGCCTCTGTCACTTTCCGAAATGTGTACATGAGCTATCAGATCTGTATGCTTCATGATGGAAGCTGAAGAATTCTTTTCTTCTATATTGGCATGATGAGAGTTGAAGGTCATCTTGAGGTTCGGATGATCCACAGCCCGAATCAATGACGACATATCATCAAGAGTGTTGTAAAGATAGCACTCGAACCGATTAGGGGCTTCTAGCGTCAATGTGATACCCTTATCTTCAGCGTACTCAGCGCATTGGCGCATGACCTCGGCGCTATATTGACGTTCATCTTTGTTCGGCGACTCTCCCGTAAAGTGAGAGGCAGCAGAATGGTAAGGACCACATAAAATATCTGCATGAAGGTGCTTAGCCATATTGATTCGCCGCTTGAGTTGCTCCACAGCATTGGCTCTGATCAAAGGGTCTGGACTGCCAGGATTGGCATCACTACTTAAAGATGTGACTGCGCTGCATAACATCTCTATATTTTCGCAAAATTTACCCAAATTTGCGTACCTCATTTCCTCTGCATCCCCAACCGGAATTTCGATCCCATCATATCCCGATTCTTTAAGCTGCTCTATGATTGGATACAGACCGTCATCAATGTCATTGGTCCAAAGTAACATATTCATGCCTATCTTCATGTATTTATAGTTTAAGCGCAGATGATTTTAAATAGTTAAAGATGAAAAACTCGATTTTCATTCGTGCGGTCTGCAATCAGTGCATTACTATGGTTCTAAATTAAAATACTTATTAAAGAACCTATAGTATAGTTTTAAGCAATTATTTTAATTTATCCGCTGTGGGATAGCTATTCTGATTGGTCATCCGTCACTATTGATTATCGATTTTAGACTTATCATTAGCGCAAGTATAGATTTGCACGAAGGTTATGCGACACGGGTTTTATGACATTCTTCAGCTTATTGTGATGCAGATGAGCTGAGTATTCGGAAGACGCAAAATCTAATGAAGGCAACTATTGCCTTAGCAGTACCTAGTGAATCTCAACACCTTATATGCCTGAGAATGAAGGCTCAATCATCCTACCCCTCAATGACCCTACTAAGCTGAGCTTCTGTTTATTATTAGAGACTATGCATTCTCTTTAACCCCCCCCGTAGCGAATGCAGGTATCGCATTTTTGGTTTCGTCTCGGTCGTTTGATGCTCTTGTAGCTCATGACGTTAGCGCCAGCTCATAATTCGCTTTGCCTAGCTAAGCCTTATTCCTGTATACAGGCGGTGTCAGATAACTCATCGGCTTCCCGAAAGAGCTCTCATAGATAAATACAAAATAGTTGATCGACAATTGCCTTTCTCTGTTAGAGCTTGATATTTTAGAGCTTCATTAGTGCCTTAGATGAAAGCCATGATAGATATGAAAAAGATTGAGCATTCGACACTTCTCTTAGTAGGCGGATATAGTCGTAGCCTAAATCTGAAATAGATCATACTAATTCGGTAGGTAATTTCTGTGGTGTCGGATATATCTGCTCATCAAATAAAAGCTTCAAGATTTTAAAAATTTATACATATGAAAAGTGAGTGGAATAATAAGGCGGCACAAAAATGTGGCAAAAGCCTGCTCAAAATGAGGGTATATACCTCACGGCTTCTAGGTCAAAATGAAGATCTCGTCCTTCACGGAGGTGGTAACACCAGTGTTAAGATCATAGAGAAAAATATCTTTGGAGAGAAGGACACTATTCTCTATGTGAAAGGTAGTGGATGGGATCTCGGAAGTATAGAAGAAGCTGGATTCTCTCCTGTCAAGCTTCATGCTCTTTACAAACTGGCTGAGCTGGACGAACTAAGTGATGTGGATATGGTGAAATACCAGCGGATGGCAATGACTAATCCGGCTGCACCTAATCCATCAGTAGAGACTATCTTGCACGGGATTATTCCCTTCACCTTTGTGGACCACACACATGCTGATGCGGTGGTGATCATTTCCAATACGCCTGGCGGCAGGAAAAAGATAGAAGACATCTACGGCCCTAATATGCTGATCGTGCCCTATGTGATGCCAGGGTTTATTTTGGCTAAGACTATTTATGAGATGACTAAGCAGAAGGACTGGGATCAGCTCGATGGGATGATTCTGATGAGTCACGGCGTTTTCACTTTTGATGACGATGCGAAGAAGAGTTATGAAAAGATGATCAGCATTGTCACTAAGGCTGAAGAGTATTTAGAAAAGCATGCTGCCGATCCACTATCAGCAAAACCAAGTCAGGTAGATACCCTACGAATAGCTTCCATAAGAAAAAGCGTGGGTCAGCTCACTGGCAAACCGATTCTGACTCGATTAGATCAGAGCGATGCGTCAGTAGGATTTTCAAATCTGCCTAAAGTAAAGACTATCACTAATAGAGGTCCACTCACTCCTGATCACATTATTAGAACCAAGCGAGTCCCGTTGTACCTAACTAAGAATCATGAAAAGGATCTTCAGAAATATGTAGCGGACTATGATAAATACTTTGATAAGCATAAGCAAGAAGAAACAAAACTAGATACGGCTCCAAGGTGGGCCATCATGCCAGGTCATGGTACTTTATCCTTTGGTCCTTCGGTGAGGCACGTTCAGATCATTGAAGACATATCGCGGCATACGAAGAAAGGTATTCATTTAGCAGAGTCCTTAGGCGGCTGGAAAGCACTTCCAAAAAAGGATCTTTTTGAGGTAGAGTATTGGAGCTTAGAGCAGGCCAAGCTGAAAAAAGCAGGCGCCACAAAGGGCATGCAGGGTAAAGTGGCAGTCGTGACGGGTGCTGCTAGCGGTATTGGCAGGGCCTGTGTCGAAAGACTAGTAGAACAGGGTGCTGTGGTTATAGCCTTGGACATTAATAAAAAGATTGGCAGCCTATTCCCCCAGCAGGAGGTCTTGGGGTTGGTTTGCGATGTGACTCGTGAATTGGATATTAAACAGTCACTTATTAAGGGCATTACAGCATTTGGCGGCATTGATATGTTAGTATCTAATGCAGGTATGTTTCCGTCCAGTAGCAAAATAGCTGAGATGAATGCTGCTGAGTGGGACAGGAGTATGATGCTGAATGTGACGAGTCATCAGCGACTCATGCAGGCATGCATCCCTTATTTATCTTTGGGCTTTGATCCTGCCATCGTGATCGTAGGATCTAAGAACGTGCTCGCTCCAGGGCCAGGTGCCTCTGCGTATTCGGTCGCTAAGGCTGGATTGGCACAGCTGGGTCGTGTAGCAGCTCTGGAGTTAGGCGCGGATGGGATCAGAGTAAATATGCTGCACCCTAATGCAGTATTCGACACGGGCGTTTGGTCTGATAAAGTATTGGCTGAACGTGCTGATCACTATGGTATGAGCATCCAGGAATACAAATCAAATAACGTACTGAAGACTGAAATAAATGCTATGCATGTGGCTGAGCTTGCCGTGGCTATGTTAGGCCGCCTATTTTCCAAAGTGACTGGGGCGCAGATTCCGATTGATGGGGGCAATGACAGAGTGATCTGATTGCAGACCTTGCGACATCGATGAGAGCATAAGGGAGACTTAAATATCCCTCGGTGAGTAGGGCAGTTATGCATTTCATAACTATATAACTAACTGCTTACCTAATATGGGGCAGTGGCTACTATGATAAAACGAGTTAATTCTACGACTGCATTATCGGGGTAGTTTTGCAATAGCTAGCTAAGCTGGGTATGGTATAATATGGAGCGAAGCAGCATATCCATCAGGCGGCATTTATCTTCAATTCTTTTTATGAAAACTGATTGACCCTAATTAAATTGTCAAAGTAAATTTTATTGAGAGAGACGACTTCATTCTGATGGAGATGCCATGACTGACTTAGGAAATGAAAGTGAAAAGACAGAGCCTTCACCTAAGGTAGAATCTACAGCAATACGGCCGTCATAAATATTCATTATTTTCTTACAGATTGATAGGCCGATACCAGTACTTTCATATTGCTCGCTGCTGTGCAGTTTCTTGAATGGCTGGAATATATAATTAGAATAATCTGACTCAATACCGATGCCATTATCTGCGACTTTAATGGTGTAATGGGTCTCATCCAGTTCGTCTGAAATTCTAATTCTCTTTACTTTATTTTGATTGTATTTAATTCCATTCTCTATAATGTTTTGCAGAAGGTGTAATAAATGCGTTTCGTTGACCTTTACGCTTGATAATTCATTAACAGAAATCTGAATATCCTGCCTTTCATTGGTTATTAGAATATTTTCTAACTCACTTATAATGTCATTCGGATTAGTGATTTGATTGGAATTGAGATTCTCATCCAGCTGCTTATAAGCTGAGATTCCTTCTATTAGCTTATTAAGTTGTAACGCTCCAGACTGTGCAAATGAGAGATACCGCTTGAGAGTTATCTTATCATTGTCATCTATTTTTCTCTCTATGAGGCTCAAAAAGCTATTGATAGTTCTGACTGGCGTCTTTAAATCATGTGAAGCCATGGAGGTGAATAGTTCTAATTCATTCTTTTGCGTTTCTATGATTTTATTCTGCTCTTGCAATATGTGATTAGACTTCAGAAGTCTCAGATTAGAATCCTTAGTCTCAGTTACGTAGTTCATCATCGTACGGATGAGCAAAATTGAGAATACAGAACATCCGAAAATGGAGAAGCTGATATTAATGAACGAGTCATAAGTAAATCTCAACGATTCTGATAGAGGATCCTGAATAAATAAGAAGTAAGAACTTGTAAAAAATGATACCAAGAGGATACCAAGATTAATAACCCAGTCAATTTTTCTCTCGTAGATGATGAATACCAAAATAGCTAAAAACGGAAAAAAGAATTGAGACTGAACTCCATATCCGAAATGGATCAGAGAAAAGGCAGTTATAACCATTGTGCTGATAAATGAAATATAGGTGGCCACTCTAAATCTTCTCTGAGTATTAAGGTAGATCACGCTAAGCAGAGGCATCTGGATCATCATATAAAAACCAGCGAAATAGATATTTTTCTTAATGATAAAAGCCATGGCCCAAAACAAGAAAAAAATGGATACTAAATAGGTCAATAGGTTGATTATCCGAGTCCTAAACGCCAGAAGATAAGAGTCATTATCATCAACGCCAGCATTATATATCTTGGACAAAATCATTTCGGGGGATCAAGAAAATTTATTCTTTAATAATAATCTATATGACAGCTAAAGATAGAAATTTACGACAATTCGTCGGTTAATGCTATGGTATAAGGAAATGTCAATTGATAAAACGACACGATGTAATATTCTTAAAATAAGGAAGATGTGGCTTCTTATCTCAATAGTCGACTCGTCCTGTTTTTCAAAGCAAAGTAAGAATGCACTTATTAACTATTCATAACTAAGATGAATCTTGACAATGTTCTAGTAAGGTATTAGTATCTAAGAATTTTGATGTCGTGTTGGCCATCGTTCACTGATATAGAAATAGTCGGTATAAGATTAATTGGTCGCAACTAATCAATATATCCTCCTCGACTAAAATGGAATAAATTAATTTAATCCATGCAGTTCGATATCCTTTCTACACAGCAGCTTATCTTGCTGATTCATATAACTTAGATCTATGAAACCTAAAGTCCTGATCAGCTGGCCCTTGAAGTCTAAAAGTCTTGAGAAATTTGACCCATCAATAGAGTTTAACTGCATACCAGGTCAGGGTGACTTTTATCAGGAGTCATTAGAATTGATTGAGCACTATGATGGCCTCATGGCCTTAGGACTCAAAGTAGACCGCGCACTCATAGATAAGGGCAAAAGCCTCAAAGTGATCAGCAATTTCGGAGTGGGCTACGACAAAATAAATGTCGCATATGCTAAGCACATGGGCATTAGAGTAAGCAATACGCCACTCAGCGTGACTACTCCGACAGCGCACTTGACTATCGGCTTAATGTTATCTGTTATGAGAAAAATAGTCTATCTGGACACTCAGATAAAGTCCAAGCTTTTGAAGTCATTTGACGAATCTCGTATAAAAGGGGAGTCACTGACTGGAAGGACACTCGGCATTGTGGGATTCGGCCGCATCGGTAAGGCTGTGGCTGTGCTCGCTCAGGCTTTTGGTATGGATGTCATCTACCATAAGCGAACGCCCTTGGCTATAGAAGAGGAAGCTGATCTAAATGTCAATTATAGGCCTCTGTCCGATCTGATGAGAGATGCTGATGTCGTAACGCTCCATCTGCCGCTAAATGAAAATACTCAATCTATCATCAGAGAGGAAGAACTATCTATGATGAAGCAATCTGCTTACCTGATTAACACTGCAAGGGGAGGTGTTGTTGATGAGACGGCACTTTTGGAAGCTTTAAGAAATAAAACTATTGCAGGAGCTGGTCTGGATGTTTTCTGGGAAGAGCCCCATATCCCCACTGCCTTCAGGGACTTAGATAACGTCGTGTTGACACCTCACATCGGTACTAATACTGGCCAAGCGAGACAGGCTATGATGATAGAAGCTCACGACAATATCAGCAGCTTTTTTAAGTATGGTGATGTGATCAGCCGAGTTGTATGACGCCACCAAAAAACTAAATTTTTCAATTTAATACCAGTGGACCCTCACAATCTGCTGCCTTGGGACTTCACAAGGTAAACATACCTAAAGTGAGAGTCTTTTAAAATTTAATTCAAAGCCACCGAACTTAGCCATTAGATAAGTGCTGCATTTAATCAGCCTATTGCATTCACTTCATTTTCCCAGTCCATGGTACGCTTCACGGCCACTTGCCATCTGTGGTATAGCTTTTTCTTTTCATCTTCTCCCATATTGGGAGTAAACTTTTTATCGAGTTGCCACTTATTAGCGATGTCCTCTTTATTCCAATACCCGACTGCCAAGCCAGCTAAATAGGCTGCGCCGAGTGCTGTGGTTTCGATGACTTTAGGTCTTTCCACGGGGACGCCTAAGATATCTGATTGAAACTGCATCAAAAGATTATTAGCACAGGCGCCTCCATCTACATTGAGAGACTGAAGCTCTATTCCTGAGTCCTTATGCATAGCGTCCAGCACATCTCGTGTCTGATAGGCTAGAGATTCTAAGGTAGCTCTGATGATGTGCGATTTGCCACTGCCTCTTGTAAGTCCAAAGATGGCCCCTCTGGCATACATATCCCAATATGGTGCACCCAGTCCTGCAAATGCTGGCACCACGACGACACCCTCAGAGTCAACCACCTTTTCGGCAAAAAATTCTGAGTCAGGGGAATCATCAATCATTTTCATGCTGTCACGCAGCCATTGTACCGCAGCTCCAGCTATGAAGATTGAGCCTTCTAATGCATAAGTGACCTTACCATCTATTCCCCAGGCAATCGTAGTCAAAAGTCCTGAATTAGATTTGACCATTTTCTCACCTGTATTCATGAGCATAAAGCAGCCAGTGCCATAGGTGTTTTTAGCCATACCAGTCTCGTGACATGCCTGTCCGAATAGGGCTGCCTGTTGATCTCCAGCGATACCTGCTATTGGGATCTTAGCTCCAAATAAACTAGTGTGTCCATATACCTCGCTAGACGGCCGAACTTCGGGCAGGACAGATTTGGGAATGTTCATTTCTGCTAGTAACTTTTCATCCCACTCCAGATTCTTAATGTTATAAATTAAAGTCCTTGAAGCATTCGTATAGTCTGTAATGTGTACGCTGCCTTCAGTAAGCTTCCATACTAGCCAACTGTCGATGGTGCCAAAGAGTAGATGACCTTCTTCTGCTAAGGATCTTGCACCATCTACATTGTCCAGCATCCATTTGAGCTTAGTGCCTGAGAAATATGCATCTACCACTAAGCCAGTATTATCTTTAATGTAATCCTCCAGACCCTTCGCTTTCAGACTATCACAGTATTCAGCCGTTCTTCTATCCTGCCAGACAATGGCATTACATATCGGTTTGCCAGTTCGCTTGTCCCAAACAACAGCCGTCTCTCTCTGATTGGTGATGCCAATAGCTGAAATATCTTGAGCAGTAACTCCTATGTCCTCCATGACCTGCTTACTGACCGAGAGCTGTGTATTCCATATTTCATTTGCATTATGTTCTACCCAGGCTGGCTTCGGATATATTTGTGTGAATTCTTGCTGAGCGACTCCGCAGATACTGCCCTCTTTATTAAATAATATAGCTCTGCAAGAAGTGGTGCCTTGATCAATGGATAGGATATATTTCATATGTGTAAGTTTTTTTTGATAGCCGAATGATGATCAGCAATAATGGCAAAATAATATTCCATATGTATTTAAAATTTACTGGCCGTAGACAACTTATGAAGGATATATTTTTCTAATTTAGAAAAGCATAATTTACAAATTAATAAATTTAATCTATGATCTTCAGGCTAAAAAATGATACTTCTATCCATTCAAATGTAGATCAGTAGTTAGCACTCATTAGTTACATTTTATAGTAGCTGATGTAGTCGCATTAGTGATATAGAAACGAAATGATTATCAATAATCAACTATTTATCTCTTGCTTAAGTATATTGAGCGGATGATCAATAATAAGTATGACGATTGATTTTGCAGGTCATGATCCTGATGAGCTTGTATCAATAATCGATAAGGAGTAGATTCAGTGGAGCTGCTCAAATATATTAGATCAAATAGTGTGAAGTCTAAAGAGCACAGCTGCATGACATTTATGATCAATTAAAAATTTGGTCAGCAATTAGCAAAGCCTGATTAAAAGCTGTGAGCTGCAGGCCTGTCTCGATTTGATGCTTTTGAAAATAACTAATCATTTTTTCCATGGGCATGTTTCCAGTAAGTTCGTCCTTAGCCATGGGGCATCCTCCATAGCCTTTAATCGCTCCATCAAAACTGCGGCATCCACTCTGATAGGCAGCGTGCACTTTTTCTTCCCATTTATCTGGGGTGGTATGTAGATGCGCGTTGAATTCGCAATCAGAGAATCTCGGGATCAACTGCGAGAAAATATAGTTTATATTTTCAGGAGAGGATACGCCAATGGTATCTGAAAGTGAGAATCGCCTGATACCCAGACTATACAGCTTACTAACGTAGGACTCGACTATTTCGGAATTCCACTGATCTCCATAGGGGTTCCCAAAACCCATTGAAATATAGATGAGTAGTTCTTTATTATGTTTAAGTGTTGTAGCATGTATATCCGCGACTCTAATGAAAGATTCTTCTATAGTCGCATTCGTATTTCTAAGCTGAAATGTCTCGGAAATAGAAAACGGATAGCCCAATATGTCTACTTCATCAAAAACTACCGCTTCGTGTGCGCCACGCTTATTAGCTACAATTACGGATAGCTCTGAGGTATTACTGTCTAAGTCCAGAAGCTTCAGCAGCTCCGCAGTATCTTGCATCTGAGGAATAGCCTTAGGACTGACGAAGCTACCTATGTCAATCCGCGCGAACCCCACTTGAAGAAGCTGATTAGCATACTGAGCCTTGAGGGCAGTCGGGATGAACTCCTTAATACCTTGCATGGCATCCCTTGGGCATTCTATAAGTTTAAGATCAGTCATTGACGAGTAGTGGATGTAATATTTATACTTCTGTCTTATATTCTTTTTTATCGATGACCATCTTAGAAATAATCTCTTTTAGTATTTCAGAAGTCCCTCCACCGATGGGACCCAAGCGGCTGTCTCTAAACATACGCGCCAGTGGATATTCTTCCATGTAGCCATAGCCTCCTAAGTATTGCAGACAGTCATAGATGACTTCATCGGCTACCTTGGTAGATTGAAGTTTTGACATGCAAGCTTCCTTCACAACGTAGGCTCCCTCCTGTAGCTTTGCAGCGACAAAGTAATTAAATGACTTAACTATTTCTACCTCGGTCGACATCTCGGCTACCCTATGACGGAGCGCTTGGAATTGATCAAGTGATTTTCCAAAAGCCATTCTATCTGACATGTATTGGAGGGTATATTCCAACGCATACTCAGCACGAGCGTGGGCATTGATCCCCATGATGAGACGCTCTAATGCGAAATGCTGCATCACATAGTAGAAGCCTTTGCCAGGATCACCCATTAATTGGTCAGACGATATGCGAACATTGTCAAAAGCGATCTCTCCCGTATCAGAAGCTCGCCACCCTAATTTGTCCAGCTTAGAAGCACTTACTCCAGGAGTATCTCTGTCAATGAGAAAGACACCCATAGATTTAGGATTTTTCTCAATATCCATTTTTGCAATCACTATCAGATAGTCGGAGTATACCCCATTGGTGATGAAGGTTTTAGAACCATTGATCACGTATTCATCTCCTTCCTGCACAGCAAGGGTACGCATAGCTCCTACGTCAGATCCACCGAAGGGCTCGCTGATGCAGAGGCATCCGATTAAATCACCACTCGCACTGCCCGTCAGGTACTTTTCTTTAATAGCTGCGCTACCTTCAGCCAGCAGATGTGTCATAGCTAAATACTGATGCGCCCACATAGCTGCAGCAAAGCCACCAGAATTAATCCGTTGTAATTCCTCTAAAAAGATGACTGTATAAAAAATGTCCAAATCCATACCTCCATAGGTGTCTGGAGTCTTCAATCCAAAGTAGCCCATGTCACCAAATTTCTTCCAAATGTCTCTGGAGATGGTACCTGACTTTTCCCATTCATCGATATGAGGGACGACCTCTTTTACCAGAAAAGCTCGTAAGCCCTCTCTGAATAATGTGTGTTCTTCTGTGAAATAGCTTTGGTACATTTTGTTTTAAAATTCGAATTAAAATAATTGTATTTCCTTTTGTAGTGCTGCAACTGGTATGCCTCCTTGATCAAAATAATCTTCTCCATAGATGTTCTGGAAAGCTGCCAGCCCTTTCTCCGTAAAATGAGGGATTACTGTGCTCCACACCATCTTTTCGGCCTCCTCATAGTTAGCTACTGCACGGACTGATTGCTGAGCCACCCAATAATAGGCTACCATCCAAGCGTTGACAGAGAGCTGATGATATAAGCCACCAAACGGTTCAGGCTTCATGGTCCCGATCTCCACACCAAATGCAAAGGCTTCTAAATTTCTCGTGATAGATATCTCCGACCAAATTTTCATCACTCGCTTAATGCTGTTATGCTCTAATACGGAGCTGTCTCTAAAAATGAATCGATATTTATCTTGGAGGGTGCCGCAGGTGCGCACATCAAGACTAAGATTAGAGAAGGCAGGGTAGTCTTTTCTCCCTAACTGAATGCGTCTCACTTCGTGCACCATCTTAATGATTAGATCATTCAGGATGTGCTTTTTGTATTTGAAATGATAGGCAAGATTGCCCCGACTCATCTCACATGCATGAGCTACATCAGTCAGTGTGACTGCGTGGTAGCCTCTGTCATTAAATACCTCAATGGCTTTTTCTAATATTCTATCTTTTCTTTGCATGGTTGCTTGAGACAAATATACAGTAATAAATTAGTCGTGCAAGACTAATAAACGTCAAATGCCCCTATTTAACTTATAGAGCATTGCCATAGATTGATCTTTGCATCTGAAGATTTCTTATATAACTTTGATACTCTTTTCTGCTATGGGATGCGGAGACTTTGAATATCTATTCCCAACACACAAAATGTATGCTATGTATCCATATCTTAAATCATGCGCAACAATCATAGGACTCTTATCTTTCTTTATGGCATTCAGTCAAGAGGCTACTCAGTATACAGCCGCAATGACTAAAGCGAAGTCCTTGTACGAAGTTGGAAAGTACGCTGAGTCTTCAGCGACATACGAGGACGCATTCAGAGCGAATCAGGGTAACGCTAATCCCAGCGATCGCTATGATGCAGCCCGATCTTATACACTGGATAAAGATTTGAGAATGTCGTTCTATCACCTGATGCGCTTAGCTAAAAGTGAGTCTAAATATAGAAACTACAATCAAATCACAACTGACCCAGCACTAGATTATTTGCATGATGATGACCGCTGGTTTAAGCTGATCTCAATCGTGAAGGCTAATCAAGAAGCCTACGAGACTCAAGAGTTATTAGATTCTCAAGAATTAGCTGAAAATGAGATATCCAAGAGGGCTATAGAACCTATAGAGAATCAGGAACCCGATATTGATCAACCATCGCTGGGAAATCAACAATCCGAGACCATTGAGAATCAAATGATGAACAAGGAAGACCAAGCGAAATTACGGAAAGACATGTTAGATGCTGTCTATAATTCAGATCAGAAGTATCGAAATCAGATAGGCGGTATAGAAAAGAACCATGGTCGAGACTCAGATGAGATGAAGGCTCATTGGGATCTGATCAATCGAACGGATTCTATAAATTTGATCAAAGTAAAGACAATTCTGGATCAGCAGGGTTGGTTAGGTCCAGATGCCATAGGCAAGAAAGGCAATAGTGCGCTATTTTTAGTCATTCAGCACGCTGATATAGAGACTCAGCTGCAGTATCTACCTATGATGCGTGCGGCTGTGAAGACTGGTGATGCTCAAGCCAGTAGCTTAGCTTTATTGGAAGATAGGGTCGCACTGAGACAAGGAAGACGGCAGATATATGGCAGCCAGATAGCCAGAGACCAAGAGACAGGCGACTATTACGTATCCCCCCTGGACGATCCAGACTCAGTAGATGAGCGAAGAGCGGAAGTGGGGCTTGGGCCGCTGGAAGCCTACTTAGATCTGTGGGATATTAAGTGGGACGTGGATACGCATGTGAAAAGAACTCAGAACATTGAATCTCATAATAAGTAATGATAGCTGGTCATCGTATAAGTCCATGTGGTTCTCCGCTGAGTGGTATGCTGTACAGGGACACCTATCGGCTCAGCGTTACACGACTTATCAGCAAGAATGCAGTTTTAATAGGCAGAACAAGTATTCTTGATTAGGTAGAAGTAGTTTTTTGTTTATTTGATTTTCGGACCTCGCTAGGCGTGAGGCTGTATTTCTCTTTAAATATTCTTCTAAAATACTTTGGATCACTCATGCCCATTTCCGAGAGTATGTGAGAAATAGGCATGTCAGTCTCGGTAATCAATCTGTGCGCTTGTTCTAATCTAATATTCTTTATTATTTGATTTGGTGTCGAGCCGGTGAGTGATTTTATTTTTCTGTAGCATTGAGATGAGCTAAGATTAAGTGTATTCGCTATGAATTCTATAGAGAACTTGGGATCGGTGAAATTATCCTTCACGACTTGAATAAATCTATTCACAAATTCATTGCTATACGCTGTCTTGGTGCTTGCATTCTCCACGGTGGAGATTTGTGACTGCACTTTTTTCTGGATGCGATCTATTTGAGTTAATAGATTATTGACTTTCTGCTGGAGCATATGAATGTCAAAGGGCTTAGTCAAGTAGGCATCAGCACCATGAGTAAGACTGCTCTTGTAATATTCATCTCTGACTCTTGCTGTGAGCAGTATGACAGGTATATGATTAGTGATGGGATTTGACTTGATCATACTACACATGGTTATACCATCCATCTGCGGCATAGCTATGTCAGAGATAATTAAATCAGGAACATGTGCTTGAGCTTCTTCATAACCCTCCACGCCATTACGAGCTTGTATTATATTGAATGTTGACTGAAGGTGGAAATTGAGATAATTCCTGATATCATCATTGTCATCAATGATTAAGACGCTTTTATCTTGATCTCGTGTGGGTTTCTGTTTAAGATTTTCGATCTGCTCGAGTATTAAGCTATTGTCGTCAGCATAGTGGGGTAGGACTTCCTCCAAATTTGGTTTGAAGAAAAATGAAAATGTGGTTTTTCTGTTTTCTACGTCTACTTTAATCTTACCTAAGTGCTTATTAATTATTTCTTTGGCTAAGGCAAGTCCTATGCCGTTGCCCTTATTTGATCCATTGCTTCCTTGATAATATTTGTTAAAGATGTGTGGGAGGTCTTTTTCTGTAATTCCTGGACCTTCATCCGAGATGCTAAAGTTTGGTCCTCTACCATCATCCCACACCGATATATCGATTTTAGAATTGATAGGAGCAAATTTGAGTGCGTTAATGATGAGATTGTTCAGGACCAGCTCCATTAACTTTGAGTCGAAGAAGATGTATTCATTGTCGAGATCAATAGTTAGGTTGAGATTGACGCTCTTACGAGCCGCATTATCTCTAAAGTTGAGGCATATTTCTTGGACGAAGTCACTAAGTGAGTTGAGCCTGAGGTTAAGATCAAAGTATTCAAATTCATGATTTTTATAGTCGAGTATTTCATCGATTAGGGTTTTTAGCTTATTCGCGTTCTTCTCCACATAGTCAAGAAGAATCAAATTTTTCTCGGTAGGCGCCTCCTGTTTTAATTCTTGTATGGGTCCGATGATTAGGGTCAGGGGTGTCTTGAGCTCGTGGGAGATCATATCATAAAAGTTGATTTTCACCTGATTTATCTCTTCTATTTTACCGCGCTCTAATTTTTCAAGATTCAATTTGATATCATATTCGCTTTTGAGCAAGATGATTCTAATCAAGCCGTAGATTAATGTAGAGCCTAATAGGAAGTATATGGGAATCAATACTTTATTAGAAAAGGGATTTTCTCGTGTCTTCGAAGCGTAGTAGAATTGACTTGTGTCTTCACTCTTACTGACTTTACTGTACGCTTTCTCTGTGGACCATTCAGCCACCTTTAGATCATAGCTTATGAGATTCTGGTTTTCCAATTCTAAGGTTATCGTGCTGTCCGCTCTAGCTCGAAGCTTGTAGGTGTCACTATGCCATTGATCTGGGATGTTTATTGTATCAGAACCACTCTCGTTAGTTATTATTATAACATGGTCATTCTCGTCTATCTTGATAGTGTCAGAAGGGATATATTCATCACGAGTTTGGCATATGCTAACGATAGCTAACGGTATGATCAACATCATTATAAACAGGGTGCGGATCATGAATTTATTTTCTGACTCTTTAAAAAATGATGATGAATAAAAATTTAATAATAGAACGAAATCCGGCGTTTACTTGCAGTAAAGCTAAGCTAATGCATGAATTGTCCCCCTATAATGCAGTGAATACCCCTCTGAATATTAAGAGGCATTGCTAAATTTGCTTAATTCGTACATTTCGACGAAACCATATTGGATATTGTGAAAATAGTATTTCACACAAGAAAAAATAGATATTTTAATAGCATGAAAAAAATAGTATTTACATTAATGTGCCTCCTCAGTGTATTGTATACTAAAGCTCAGGATATAACTGGTACTGTGACAGATAGTGGTACTGGAGAGGCTCTAATAGGGGTCAATATTATCCAAAAAGAAAGTCAGGATATGGGAACCGTATCGGACTTCAATGGTGACTATACCATTAAGGCTAAAGCCGGTGATATACTCATATTCAGCTATATTGGTTACGATACCAAAGAGGTGGTCGTCACCGAAGGAAACTCTGAATACGCTGTAGCCATGGAAATTAATTCTGAGGTGTTTGAAGAAGTCGTTGTAATAGGCTACGGTGTGGCTAAAAAAGGAGATGTCACTGGTTCTGTAGCCAGTGTAGATGTGGAGCAACTTGAGAAGATAGCCTCACCCGGTATTGCTCGTAATTTACAAGGAAAGGTAGCTGGTCTCACTGTCAATGCCAATTCTGGTGCACCAGGTCAGGGGTCTACTATTCAGATCAGAGGCGTAGGTTCGTTTCAAAATGCATCTCCACTCTATGTGGTGGATGGGTTTATAACAGGAGATGTATCAAATATTAGTCCTAATGAGATAGCGTCAATGGAAGTATTGAAAGATGCCTCTGCGACCGCAATCTATGGGTCTCGAGGTGCCAACGGCGTCATATTGATCACAACTAAAAATGGTGGTGATAAGGAAGGAAACGCCATCATAGAGCTAAATTCGTGGGGAGGATTTCAGACACCCAACAAAACTTCGGACTTGCTTAATGCGCAGGACTATGCTGAAGTCTATCTGGAAGCAGTGTCTAATGGTGAGAATAATCTCGATGCTATCGTCGAACCATCTAAAAGATCATGGATTCAGGATGGCCTTGGCTTAGATGAGTTAGGGACTGATTGGCAAGATGTGGTATTTCGGGATCGGGCGAGTATCATGTCTCATGGTATCAATATAAGAGGCTCAGAAGGCAAGGTGAATTATAATCTTGGTGGTCTCTATTATGATCAAGAAGGTATAGTCAATAGAACGTATTCCAACAGATACCAATTTAACTTTGGTGCGGATATGGATGTGAAGTCGTGGTTAAATCTTGGCGCCGAAATCAGATACTCGCGAAATGAAGCATCTAATTTTGATGAAGATCCATTCTCAGGCCCATTGGCCACAGCGCTAAGTAAAGATCCGATCAATCCTGTATATGATATCGTGACAGGTGACTGGAATAGAACTGGACTTACCGATCTACCTAACCCGGCTAAGGGCGTTTTCTTAACCCAGTATAATAGTAATACCTGGGATAGATATGTGGGGACTATGAGATCAAAAATTAAGTTTCATGATAACCTGAAATTGAACTCTCAGATCACCTTAGATCAGAGAAGACAATCCGGATCGTTCTATTCACCCGTAGTTAATGTTGTGGAAGGTCGAAATTTGAATAGTAGCTTTTTCCCTCAGCTATCTAGTAATGAGTCCACTAATATATCTAGCCTGACTGAAGAAGAGCAAAACTTAAGAGTACTTCAGATATCCAACTATCTGACTTATAACCTAGCAAGAGGTGATCATAGCTGGAATGCGATGATTGGTACTGAGGCATTTCAGAGATTGGATCAATTTAATCAATTATTTGTCCAAGACGTACCCGAGGCTGAAGCCTTAAGATACATTAGCCTAGGTGGAGATCTATCATCACTCGTAGGTCGTGACAATGAAGGTCAATTTAGTTTACTTTCATTTTTTGGTAGAGCTAATTATTCATATGACAACAAGTATTACTTCACTGCTACAATCAGGAGAGATGGCTCTAGTAAGTTTGCAGCCGGCAATAAGTGGGGCACGTTCCCCTCATTTTCAGCTGGCTGGAGCGTCCATAATGAGGATTTTTTCAACTCCAATAGCTTTATAAATCGGCTGAAAATACGTGCAGGCTGGGGACAAGTAGGTAACCAAGATCCCATCGGCAATTATGCCACATTTGCCTTGTTGTCTCCTAATTGGAATTATGCACTGAACAATCAAACGCCAGCTCAAGGTCTTGCGCCGAATGTCTTACCAGCTACGGATCTGAAATGGGAAATTTCTGAAATGTTGAATTTCGGAATAGATCTCGGCTTTTGGCAAGATCAATTGACTGTAGGAATCGACTACTTCAAAAAAAATACAAACGACCTGCTCGTGTCTTCTATTCCGACTCCAGGATTTGCTGGAGCTAATGGTGCCGCATCTAATGCCGCCTCTATGGTCAATACTGGAATTGAATTTACTGCACAGTATCGAGCCAGAATCGGAAAATTAGGACTCACCGTGGGGGGTAACATTTCTGCTATAGATAATGAGGTCACTGACTTAGGTAATGGAGACTTTATCACTGGTGGAGACCGAGTACAGAAAATTGGCTTTCCAGCGACCAGGACATTGATCGGATATGAATTTGCGTCTTTCTTCGCACTGGAGACCAACGGTATATTTCAAAACATGGGTGAGGTAGAGAGGCATATAGCACTGGATGCTAATGGCTTACCTATTGATGCTAGAGGTAATCAACTGAATAATATAGAAATTGAAAATGGAAAGGTATTTGGATACTATACCAATAGCGAGGGTGAATCTGTACGTGCGCAAGCTAGACCATTACAAAGGAATGCCAAACCCGGAGACATCAGATATCGAGATACTAATTTTGATGGGAAGATAGATGAGGATGACTTAACTTTCCAGGGCAGCTCTGTACCAGATTTCACTTACGGTGGATATGTAAATCTTGATTATTCAGATTTTGATTTGAGCATTGCTGTACTCGGTACGCAAGGTAATGAGATAGCCAATATAAGAAGCTACTGGCTACAAAATTCAAACCCTTTAGAATCTAATCTGGCGGCTAATCGTATAAATAGATGGAGCGGCGAAGGGTCCTCTAATACAGAACCAAGGGTCACGAATGGCTTGACAGATAATTCACTTTACAGTGAAAGATTCATTGAAGATGGATCTTACTTTAGAATCCGTAACATCCAATTAGGCTACACGCTGCCTGAAAATATTCTATCCTCCTTTGGTTTATCCAATGTGCGCGTATATATTTCAGGGGACAATTTATTGACGCTGACAGGCTATTCTGGATTAGATCCAGAGATAGGATCTGCGTTTGGTGATTCTTTTTCTCCCGGAGTGGACTATGGCGTATATCCAGTCGCTAAGACATTTATTGTAGGTACTAACATCACATTTTAGAAAGAAATCTTATGAATACTAACACTTTAATCAAGGCAATATTTATTGGCTGCCTGCTGATAGGCTTACATTCCTGTTCAGATTTTTTAGAAGAAGAACCAAGGGGCTTACAGACCATAGACGGCGCTTTTCAGGATAAGAGCTCGGCGCGACTTGTGCTCAACGGTATGTACGACGCTATCACCTGGGGTGAGTCTTCATCTAATGGATTTAATGGTCATAGCTATGAATTCATTATCGGTGACATCTGTTCTGATGACGCTGAGAAAGGGTCCACCGATGCTGATCAAGTCGATATTCAAAGACTTAAAGAATTTAATACAAATGGAGCTAATGGCAATGTCACGACGCTCTGGGGTAAATATTGGGTCGCCATCAATAGAGCTAATGTCGTGCTTCTAAGTCTTGAGGGCTCTAAATTAGACGCTAATGTGGTAAGGCAATTTGAGGGAGAGGCCAAATTTGTAAGGGCTTATGCGTATTTACACTTAGTCACTATATTCGGAGGAGTGCCAAGATTTGAAGAGCCTGTAGGCTCAGAAGAAATTAACGATAGATCCTTTACTCGAGCAAGTATAGCAGAGATTTATGATCTGATAGATGCTGACTTGAATTTTGCAAAGGACGTCCTACCTAATAAAGGTGATGTAGATCCAGGAGTTGCTACAAGAGGAGCTGCGGCAGCATATCTGGCCCGCTCCATCATGTATCAGCTTGGTACTGAGAATGGAAATAACTATAGCTGGAATGATCTACTTACAGTTACAGATGAAATTATAGATGGTGACTATGGAAGATATAGATTAGCCAGTAATTATGCTAGAATTTGGTCTGTCGAGGGGGAGAATAACGAAGAATCTATTTGGGAAATACAGTCTATAGACAACGGATTATCCAGTTTTGAAAGAGGGCCTTCTACCGGATCTATGTGGACGCTTTTTCAGTCACCATTCTTTATGGGAGGCTGGGGATTTAATACACCCACAGCTGACCTTGCAGAGTCATTTGAAGCTAATGATCCCAGGCGTGCCTCTACGGCCATGGGCATTGGAGAATTTGCTTTTGGTATAGAGATGGTTCCTAACGAGCGCAACAAGACGGGGTATTTCCATAGAAAAGCGATCCTTGATCCAGCTGTATGGAATACGCAGAAAGGCTCAGAAGCTAACCTGCGTCGATTTAGATACGCTGATATTATATTGATGAATGCTGAAGCAGCTTATCATACTGGTGACGCTGGCAAGGCGATATCTAACATTGAGCTAATCAGAAATAGAGCGAGCTTAAGCACATTTCCGCAAGGCTATGATCCTAATGACATTTATGGATATATGCCTACAGGCTTTCCTCCATTAGATAATGCTGTCATACCTCAGAGTGGTCAGGCTCTTTTGGATTTTATCTATTTAGAAAGAAGGCGTGAGTTAGGTATGGAGACTCTTCGATTCATGGACTTGGTCAGAACAGGTAGATATGCGCAAGTGATTGGTGATACCTATACGAACAATTCAGATCCTAATGATACCGACTTTGCTAATCGGGTGTTGTCCTCGCTCTCTACAGTCACGGTGGCTGGCAGCGCTGGTAATCCCATCCCTTTATTTCCAATACCAACCAAAGACTTAGAAGACTGGGGTATTAGTCAGAACCCAGGCTATTAATTTTATTTGTAAAATGAAAAAATACTAAATATGAAATTTTTAAAAACACTAAAAATACTTTTCCTGTTGACAGGGATAGTCTATTTATCTTCTTGTAGTAAAGATGATGAAGTGACTATAGGCTGTACTTATTCTCAAGATCCAGTCTGCTTCTGTCAAGAAAATCCAAACAATCCACTTTGTAACATCGTATGTACATTCGAAGCTAATCCAGACTGCTTCTGTCAGGAAAATCCTGAAGATGCACTTTGTTGTTCATTCGAAGTTGATCCAGTATGTTTCTGTGATGAGAATCCTAATGATCTACTCTGTAATACCTCATCTCAATCAAGTGGATTTTTCACGTTTCTTGATTTTGAAGATCAGCCCGTTATTGATTCTATTTTCTCTACGGGATACACTCCTGATAATCCTAATGGATTTCAAGAGAACGCTAAAGCGACTGCTAGTTTAGGCAGTGGAGATGCTGCTCAAGGTGAATATTACTTCATTAATGAATTAGAAGTCATCAATCCCGGATGGACTTGGACCAGTAACTTATTCAAATCAACGGAAGGATTAGATCTTTCATCTTTAGGAGAACCAACGCTCAACTTCTGGGTAAGAACCAGTAATGGAAAACCTGCACTGATGGAAATAGCATTAGTAGATGATTCTGGAGAGTCCGGATATCATCCAGGTGGCGTCTACTCTGAGGTAAATGGAAACTGGCAACAATTCAGCCTCAATATTGCTAAAATCAATGAGAGCGAAGAATGGAAATGGGGAGATGGAATTGATCCAGCCACCATTTCATTATTAAAGTTTGGCTTTAATACTGAAGCTCAAGACCAAGGCGACATATTTGAAATACACATCGATGATATTTATGTTTCAGATGGTGCTGAGTCTGGAGCTATAGAATATCCTATGAGCATGGCCACAGGAGACTTCTATACTTATTTTGATTTTGAAAATCAGCCAATAGCTGACTCTATATTCACTTCAGGCTATGTACCAGATAATCCTAATGGATGGCAGTCAGACGGAAGAGCTGTTGGAAGCATAGGCTCAGGTGATGCTGCTCAAGGAGAATACTACTTCATCAATGAGATAGAGGTAGTGAATGCCACATGGGCATGGACCAGTAATCTTTATGACGACATGGCCATTGATGCGTCTGCATTGTCTTCACCCCATTTTAATTTTTGGGTAAGGACGAGCAACGCAAAGCCTGCACTTTTCGAAATAGCATTCATTGACGGAAGTGGCGAGTCTGGATACCATCCTGGCGGAGTGTACTCAGAAGTTAATGGCGACTGGCAACAATTCAGCATCAACCTGCAAGAGGTGAATGATACTGATGACTGGAAATGGGGAGATGGAATTGATTTTGCAACACTGTCAGGAATGAAATTTGGTTTCAATATAGAAGGACAAGAGCAGGGTGATATCTATGAAGTACATTTAGATTTAGTCACGCTTACCGATGGTGCTCCGAGTGGGGCTAATTTATATCCGAAGACCGCTGCTCCTGCTTACACCAGAGTGTATACAGCATTCGACTTTGAGGATACATCTGTTCCCATGGATTCTATATTTGTTTCAGGATTCTCTCCTGATAACCCAGAGGGATGGCAGACTGATGCAAAGCCAACACCGTCCTATGCTAATGGTGACGCCGCGCAGGGAGATGGATACTTAGCAGTAGAAATAGAAGTGGTCAAAGAAAATTGGACTTGGACAAGTAACTTATTTGATGAAACCTCCAATGATTTTTCAGCCTTAGTAGATCCGTGCATTAACTTTTGGGCAAGGACCAGCGATGGTAGTACTCAGTTAATTGAAATGGCCTTCGCAGATAGTGGTGGAGAGTCGGGATGGCATCCAGGTGGCAATTATGAAGACATCGGTTCAGAATGGAAGCAGTTCAGTATCCAATTGTCGCAGATAGAAGAATGGAAGTGGGGTCAAGGTCCTAACTTAGCTGACTTTCAACTTTTGAAATTTGGCTTTAATTCTAATGGTCATGCTGAAGGAGATATCTACGAAGTGCATGTAGATGACATACACATTTCTGACGGCTCTCCCGACGGTGCAATAGTACTTAAATAACAATTCCTATTATATATTGGAGAGGATGAGGCTGTAATACTTCATCCTTTCCTTTCTCTCACCAGCTATTGCAATCATTCTAATATATGGAACTTCACATCATAGATGCGGCTATCATTGCTATCTATTTATTAGCAACAGTATCCATAGGGTTTTATATTTCAAAGAAAGCCTCAGCAGACACCAGCAGCTACTTTTTAGGCGGTAATAAAATTCCGTGGTACTATTTAGGCCTTTCTAATGCCTCAGGCATGTTTGATATAAGTGGGACGATGTGGATGGTCATGCTTCTATTTGTCTACGGACTTAAGAGTGTCTGGATTCCATGGATGTGGCCAGTTTTTAATCAGATTTTTTTAATGATTTTCCTGTCCATTTGGCTGCGTAGATCGGGTGTGATGACTGGTGCAGAATGGATAAAATTTAGATTTGGAAATGGTCAAGGTGCACGGTTAGCCCACTTAATTGTTATCATATTTGCTGTAGCAGTAGTGATCACTTATGTGGCTTACGGATTTATAGGTATAGGGAAATTCGCTACTGTCTTTCTTCCATGGCAGCTTTCCGCTGATCCATATTACAACGAAATTTACTACGGTTTGATTATTACATCCTTGACAACAGTGTACGTCGTTAAGGGCGGTATGTATAGTGTTGTATTCACCGAAGTACTCCAGTATGTGATCATGACTGTAGCCAGCGTGATCATTGGCATCATTGCTATGTCAAGAGTATCTCCAGAATTATTGGCTAAATATATTCCTGAGAATTGGACAGATATATTCTTCGGATGGGAGCTTGACCTTGACTGGTCTACTATTTTACCATCCGTACAGAATCAAATTGAGAGTGACGGCTGGCAGTTATTTACAGCCTTCTTCATGATGATATTATTTAAAGGTATCATCCAAAGTCTTGCTGGTCCTGCCCCTAATTATGACATGCAGCGCATCCTCTCTGCCAAGACTCCTAAGGAAGCCTCAAAGATGAGTGCCTTTGTGAATTTGGTTTTACTTTTTCCAAGATACATGTTGATTGCTGGCTTAGCTATTTTAGCATTAGTATTTCTCAATGAGGAGTTCAATGGCATGGGTGACCAGATAGATTTCGAGATGATACTGCCTTTTGCTATCAAGACCTTCATTCCAGTCGGATTGATGGGTCTGCTTCTCGCTGGATTGTTAGCCGCATTCATGTCATCTTTTGCCGCTGCTGTCAATACAGCACCTGCTTATTTGGTGAACGATATTTATAAAAATTACATCAATAAAAATGCTACAGAGAAAAGTCTAATAAAATTGTCATACGTAGCCTCCGTGGCGGTGGTCATCTTGGGTATTACTTTCGCTATGTTCTTGTCTTCACTGACGAGCCTTATTGATTGGTTTGTGAGTGCACTATATGGTGGCTATGCCGCTGCCAATTTATTGAAATGGTACTGGTGGCGATTTAATGGTAACGGGTATTATTATGGTATGATGGGGGGTATTCTGGCTGCGGCTATCTTACCACTCGTCTTCCCAGAGCTATCCGCTTTAGAAGCTTTTCCTATTAATTTACTGATATCCTTTACAGGCTGTATAGTAGGTACATATATGAAGCCTCCAGACGATGCTGAAGTACTGAAGAAATTCTATCTAAAGACCCGGCCGTGGGGATTTTGGAAACCTGTCTATGAATCTCTATTAGTCGATTTTCCCGATCTTAGAAAAAACAATTCATTCGCGAGAGACATGGCTAACTGTGTAGTAGGCGTCATATGGCAAACGAGCCTGACTGCGATGCCTATCTTCTTAGTTATTCAAGACTTTAGTAAAATGAGTATAGCTGGTGCTATCGTCATCGCGACAAGTATCTTTCTGAAGATATTCTGGTATGATAAAATTGAAGATTATCCAGATCATGCCCAAGATCTACTGCCGCAGCAAGATCAGTTTAAGCAGTTTCTAAATACAGATTCTAAAATAATTTCTCCCTAAATATAAGTACTACATGAAATTTGATTCTTATGACAAAAGGTTGGATCAATTAAAAAATGATTATCAAGAAATAATTAGTAAGTCTAACGCAATTGTAAGCTCCAATAATGGTGTGTATAGTCGATGGCAGAGACCGATCATCACGACAGCGCATATTCCCTATTTCTGGAAGTATAATTTAGACAAAGCGGCTAACCCATTATTAGTAGAGACTATGGGTATTAATGCCACCTTTAATGCAGGGGCCATTTTTCATGACAACAAGTATATCCTATGCGTACGAGTCGAAGGCAACGATAGGAAGTCTTTTTTTGCATTAGCAGAAAGTCCTAATGGTGTGGATAACTTTGTCTTCAGAGATAAGCCGATAGACCTACCTCAAACAGAGACACCTGATGTCAATGTCTATGATATGCGGCTTGTAGCTCATGAGGATGGATGGATATATGGTCTCTTTTGCACTGAGAGAAAGGATGACTCAGTGAATGATACTTCGACGGCATTAGCTAATTGTGGTATAGTCAGAACTAAAGATTTACAGAGTTGGGAGAGATTACCCGATTTAGAAAGTAAGTCCAATCAGCAACGAAATGTCGTGCTACATCCAGAATTTATAAATGGAGAATATGCATTATATACGCGACCTCAGGATGGCTTCATTACTGTAGGAAAGGGTGGTGGCATAGGCTGGGCGCTGACCAAGGATATGACTAATCCAGTGATTAGTGATGAGGACATTATAGACAACAAACAATACCATACAATAAAGGAGTTAAAAAATGGTCAAGGGCCTGCCCCAATTAAAACTAAGGAGGGATGGCTGCACTTAGCTCATGGAGTGAGAAACACGGCTGCTGGTCTGAGATATGTATTGTACATGTTTATGACCAAGCTAGATGAACCGTGGAAAATTATCCATGCGCCGTCGGGGCACGTGATAGCTCCGCAGCGATCAGAGAGAATAGGTGATGTTAGTAATGTAGTGTTTAGTAATGGCTGGATTGCTAATCAGAATGATGAAGTATTCATATACTATGCTTCTTCTGATACGAGAATGCACGTAGCTACTAGCACAGTGGACAGACTAGTACATTATTGCAAGCATACGCCTACGGATAAATATCATTCTCATTTAAATAATAAGGACCGTATTGCACTGATCGATCAAAACCTGAGCCATTGATATGCCTATAAAGGAAATTACGCGTCGTGGCAGCTTATTAAAGCAGGCAAAAATAGGCCTGGAATCACTGACAGGCTGGTGGTGCGACTATGGCTATGACAGCGAGAATAGTCGATTTTATGCAGAAGTGAGCATTGAGAATATTCCGAATATTAACGCACCGTACGTCATCATACAAAGGACACGTCTATTATGGTATTTTTCAGTATTAAGTCAACTAAAGAGATTTGACCAATATCGAAGTTATGCAGACTTATTATATAAGGAATTAATCAATAATTTCTATGATAAGAGTCGTGGAGGCTTTTATTGGGAAGTAGATGCAAGCTTTAATCTTTCAAATGATCGCAAGCAAATATACGCTCAGGCATTTGCTATATATGCACTGTGCGAGTATCACTCACTGAGTGGCAACAGCAAGGCACTGAACATAGCCTTAGAAACTTTTGATTTGATTGAAACTCATGCATGGGACCAGGATATGAGCGGCTATATTGAAGCACTGGATTCTGACTGGAAAATGCTTACCGACTTTAGGCTCAGCTCAAAAGATATGAACGAGCCTAAGTCCATGAACACCCACTTACACCTATTAGAAGCGTATACTACTTTGTCGAGAGTGTCTAAAATATCTAAGGTGACAGCCTCATTAGAGCGATTGCTAAAATTATATGCAACTCAGTTTTTTAATAGTGACACTGGTCATTTCGAATTGTTCTTTGATATGGATTGGAATCTGAAGTCGAGTATAGTCTCCTATGGTCATGACATTGAATCAGCCTGGCTGATGCAGGAGGCCGCCGAAGTAAGTGGGGACTCCGAACTTATAAAAACGGCTGAGCGGCTGTCCATACGAATTGCTGATGTGACGATGCAAGCAGGAATAGCTGCAGTTGGAGGACTTAAAAATGAGATAGAGGATGGTCATCTAGATACTACATACGATTGGTGGCCGCAAGCGGAAGCTGTGGTAGGGTTCTTATTTGCGTATAATTTAACTGGCAATATAAAGTATGAAAATATAGCTGTCAGAATTTTTCAATTTATACATGATTACGTCATTGACGCAGCGGGAGGGGAGTGGTACTGGAAGATTAGTGAAGCATTAAAACCCGTGCAAAATATGTCAAAAAGTAGTGCTTGGAAAGCACCTTATCATAATGGTCGCATGTATTTTGAATTATTAAAAATGACAAATTAAATTTTAAATATGAATTCGATAGTCTAATAATATGACAAGCGGTGTGGGCTTTTAATTATTAGATTACGGTGTTCTCCAAAATAGAATTATGAGTAGAATTGCTCTTCTTGTATTGTTTTCAGTAATATTCTATCGGTGCGATGTGGCTGATACCACAGAGCTTATCCCTATTGGCTTTGACAATTTTATTACTGCAGAAGGATATAATCTTTTCGATGGTCAGGATACGGTGAGATTCATATCATGGAATATACCTAATCTTAATTATGTAGAGGATGAGTTAAAATTCGAGTCCAGTAATCCTTACACTCTCCCTACTGAATACGAAATTAGAGATGCGCTGATGACCATTAAGGAAATGGGAGGGCAGGTCGTGAGGATGTATACTATTCCAGTGAGAAGTAATAAGATGCCAGCAGATGCAGTAACCTACGTTGAGGCACCTGAGGTGTTTAATGAAGAAGCGTTTAAAAATATAGACTTAGTGATGTCTCTCGCAGATGAAATAGGGATCAGAGTCATTATCCCATTTTTAAATAACTGGCAATGGTTTGGAGGGGTACCTAACTATGCCGATTTTAGAGATAAAACCTACGAAGACTTTTGGACAGACGAGCAGCTTTGGACGGATTTTCAAGCCACTGTGGACCACCTGCTCAATAGGACCAATACGATCAATGGCAAAAAATATACAGAAGATAAAGCCATATTTTGTTGGGAATCAGGTAATGAACTACAAAACCCATACCCCTGGGTTCAGCGACTTGCAGCTCATGTCAAATCTTTAGATGCTAATCATTTATTCATGGATGGTTATCATGCTGTTGATGATACGCCTTTCTATGCAGAGGCATTCACAGATGAGAATATTGATATAATATCATCGCATCATTATGAAATAGATCCCATGGATATGCTCAGGAATATAAAAGCTAAAGTAGATACGATCGATGGGAGAAAACCATATTTCGTAGGTGAGTTTGGATTTGTCAGTACCACAGGTTTAAAGATGGTTTTAGATTACTTAATGAAAGAGCAGCGCGTATGTGGAGCCATGTCATGGAGTATAAGGCATCATCATCGTGAGGGAGGATTTTATTGGCACTCAGAACCAGCAGGCTTAGATTTGTATAAAGCCTTTCATTGGCCAGGATTTGTCAGCGGCGAGAATTATGACGAGGAGAATCTGCTCAGCATATTTAGAGAATCAGCTTTTGAGATTCAGGGTAAGGACGTGCCCGAGGTGAGCATACCAGCTCCACCAAAATTGCTGCCTTGTTTGGATGGTAATACGCTGAGGTGGCAGGGATCAATGGGAGCGAGATACTATCAGGTGTATCGACAAGAAAAAGGTAAGACAGCGTGGGAATTAATAGAACCTTACGCCTCAGAAACCGATAGACCCTATTTCCCAGGATACATAGATGAGAATTCTGAATTAGGAAAATCTTACCTCTATAAAATGAAAGCTGTAAATGAAACAGGATCCTCAGACTATTCTAATGTGATCAGTGTAGGTGCCATTGAATCAAAACTCTTTGTGGATCACCCAGCTAATACAGCGAAGTGCTTAAGCAGTAAAAATGTCACCATTGAGTCAGGAGGTGATAGAGACTATAAAGAGATGCTGACTCGCATGAAGGGTGTCAAAGGAAGCGAGGTGCAGTATCGTACAGAAGGTAACATTCATAAAGTAGTGGTTTATGCCTTCTCTAAAGAACCTACAGCAAGTCTTAGCTTCTCAACTTCCTCAGACGGGATAAATTTTTTGCCAGCTTCATACGAGTTTGAAGAGTTCAGTTTAGGAGACCAACTTTATGACTATATGGTGCCAGTCAAATATATTTTACAAGACGAAACCGAGAACAATATCGTAAGAATAAAGTTCGATAATATAACCTATATTGGAAGAGTTGAAATTAATCACAAATGAGCATGAAAGCACTGTATCTATTCTTAATAGGCATCCTTCCAACGGTCCTATTCGGACAAGAAAGTTATGTTGAAAAATTCGAAGGGGACGCGTTGCCGTCTGGCTGGGAGTTTCCTCATGATACGTATGCTGGCTCAGTATCAGACGGAGCTCTGATAGTAGAATATAACAGGACTGCCGATAGCTGGATATGGGATCAATTTAACCTTCAGCTACCATCAGCGGTAAATGTCTCTGAGAATCCAATCCTCAGGATTAAAGTCCGATCAGACCAGAGAATTAATTTAGTATTAAAACCTGAGAACACTGCTGGCGGCAGCGACTGGTTAGAAAAATCATTAGAAGGTGATGGCGAATGGTATGAATTCTTTTATGAGTTAACAAACTCTTCAGTCCTACCGATAAAAGCCATGTATATCTATTTTGATCCATCGAGTAGTGCCGAGAAATCTGCTATGGTTGAATTTGACGAGATTAGTATTGGCAGTGAATCTATGCTACCGCTGGATGGTGATTTCTTAGAGCATGCTGTGATTGATGCGACTAACCTACTCCAATCCTCGGTCGTAGGAGAGGGGCAAGGCGATAACACTCAAGAGGATATAGATGCGCTCATGTCAGCTATAGATTATTATAATCTGTTTCTTTTAGATTTAGAATCTGCAGGAAGTCAGGTGGCTTTAGACTCATTAGCCTTAGAGCTGTACGATGTGTGTATCAAGCATGAGCAAGGCACTGTCTTCGATCTGAAGAAATCAGCAGTGGATGGATCCATGGTGTATTCATCTAAAGTGCTTCTTGAAAACTTACATAAATTAAAGGGGCCACGATTCATGTATGGCATGCATGATCCTACAGGATATGGAGTAGGGTGGAGCGGTAATGATGATAGAAGTGATGTGAAGGACGTCACTGGATCATATCCTGCTTTCTTTAGTTGGGATGCTAACAGTATCACGAGGGATCAATCTAATGAGAGAATAAAATATAGAGTCGAATCGTCTCATGATCTAGGTGTGGTGACGTCTTTCTGCTGGCACCAATATGATCCTAAGGGAGTCAGCTTCTATAGCAATGACCTGCCGAATAATAGGGAGATAGGAAAGTCTCTACTTCCTGGGAATGCTAATAATGACTTATACAAGAAGAAATTAGCGATCATGGCGAAAGCTGCCAAATCCATGAGAGGAGAAGATGGTAGATCTATTCCCATAATATTCAGACCTTACCACGAGCATAATGGATGGTGGTTTTGGTGGGGAAGCAATATGCCTGAGCAGGACTATATAGCATTGTGGCAATATACAGTGGAGTACCTAAGAGACAGTATGGGTGTTCATAATCTGATTTATGCCTTTTCCCCTGACGGTGGCCAGATCAATGGTTTGAAACCGTATAAATACAGATATCCAGGCAATGACTATGTGGATCTATTAGGATTGGATTTCTATTTTGATTCAGGAACTGAACTTGAGATCAGCCGATTCATGGGTCACTTAGAGTCCGTTGTTTCATTAGCTGACTCCTTAGACAAGGTAGCAGCTATCACAGAGATAGGTGACAGAAATAATCTTTCCATAGATAAATGGCACACTGAGGCAGTCTTAAATCCAATCAAAAACAGCCCCATTGCCTCTAAGATAGCCTACCTGGCCACATGGAGAAATCAAGATGACACTCATCATTTTGCCCCATATCCTGGACATAAGTCAGAATTAGATTTCTATAAATTCTATAGCGACTCTTCTACTATATTTCTCAACAATATGGTCAAGGGTATTGATGAAAACCTATATACCACTAAGCTCAGTGAGAAAAGTGACGCTGCTTTCTTGCTTAGCTATAAATTAAAGAGTGGGCCACAATTTACAATTGACGGCCTAAAGGCGACATACGGTGGGCCCTTGACTTTTAATTATACGAGTGCTATAGCTCAGTTCGACTATTCTCAAAATGGCAGAGTGGATATCGATGGTGAAACACAAGAAAGCGGAACCTCTAAAGTAAATCTCTCCCTGCCCACATTCTATACCGTAACTTCTGAGAATGGACAGGTCGAGAGGTCCTACGAAGTTTCACTGGAGCAAATTATAACCAGTTCTAATGATCTAGCAGCTGCAGATGGTGTGGAGCTCGACATCTATCCACTCCCAGCGAGAGAATATCTTAATATCGACTGCTCAGAATCTATGAGAAATATTCACTTGTTGAGCGGCGATGGTAGAGTGATAAGAATTTATAATGATATCCGATCTGATAGTTATACCTTGAATGGATTAGAGCAGGGCGTCATTATCCTGAAGATTGAGTTAGTGAATGGCTTGAGTCTTACCAGAAAGCTGATAATCAACTGATGCAGTAGATGTATGGCTATCTAAAGAAACTTAATCTTATGATGTATGTATGGTTAAAGTATATTCGTTGTAGGTCGTCTTTTTGTGAGCATTTCGTTACACTTTTCTCGGTAGGCGATCAATCTTTGTAAAGGCATATTCAGAAGTAGTAATATTTATGCCGTGGGTGTAATATCTCGTTAGCCCAGTATGACATATTAGGAAAAGTAGTAGAGAAAACTTTGATTGTCGAGACTTTATTAAAACTTGTGACAATCAATTAGAAAAGTGACCCCGTTTTTTTTGAGAAATAACGGTCATAATTTTACAATTCCATATCTATTATCAAATCAGCGTAATTAATAATATATAATTGATTAAATACCATTAAAATATATATTGAATCTCAAGCATCAGGTTCGCCTAATAAAGCCTAAACTGGAATGTCAGATCGGGAAATAACTAAATGATCTTGACGTCATCGTGTAAATTATATGTTTTAAGGAGCTTATATAAAATTTACATCTCGCGATTGACCATATACAGCTACTTTGAAAAGCTTAGTCATAGTCATATTTGCTCTCGAAGATGCTTTACAGCGTCACGATTTGTCGTGATGTTTTTATAAAGTCAAGTAAACTCTACTATAGCTGGTGGTAGAATTGAACAGGATCTGCAAGAATCAGTGTTCTAGCAATTTCAAGGACTCAATAAGCTAAGAGCCTTATCGAATTATTTGTTACTGAAATAGACTTCTCCGTAGACACTATTTTCGCAGCTTTTAGTACTTCAAGTATCGCTACAGTTAGCCCAAGACTAATATTTGGTAGAATATTTGTTCTCTTTAGTTTCAATCGAATCCAGGAAGATACCCATCGCTATCTGATCATTTTTAGACGAGCATTCCCTTTAGAAATCTTAGGTCAGTGGATTATCTGCATTTATATACCAAATATGCTTATTGAGAATGAACATTAAATAAACAAATCGCTATTTTACACCCTATTTGATAATAGTCTAATACTCAACCCATGAAGTTTTAGCTTCGAAGCATTTTCTGCTGCCGATTTTATTTTTGATTCAATTAACTTTTCTTTTGTTGATGTCCAATCAACTATCTGCTGAAGGGACGAAAGAACTGAATCCTAATGGCACAGCAGGAGATCCCTGCACAGATCCATTTGTAGATGTGACTGATCTAGCATTACTGAGCATCAGAAGTGGTCAGACTAACTTTGCTCCCTATGGCTCATATGGAGAAAATAATTCAATCTGCTTTGAAGTGAAAGACATAAATGAGCGGGTCTACATAGCTCTGTCTTCAGAGGCTGATGGAACTGGTGGCTGTGCAGGCGGCTATGACTGGAGAATCGTCGGCCCATCAGGAGTTGCTAATGGCCCTAATACGCTGACAGTAGCGAATGCCAATGGTAATGATTTCGGACCTGTCATGATGGGACCAGATGCTATAGTAGGAGCAGGAGGATACGATACGTCTGGACCTTATTCTTTTGTGCCCACAGAAGTCGGAATCTACTGCTTGGAGTTTGATCATTCTACCTTTGGTGATAATTCCAATATTAGAAATTTTGATATTACAGTAGCTGATCAAGCTGGTGTTGCGATCAATGGAAGAGTATATTCTGAAAATTGGAGTGTCAGAACACCTTGTTTCTCAGATTTGATTGACTGCGCTACAGATGCAAACACTGTGGCAGAAGGAAATATAGCATTCCAGAATCCATTTAATGGTGTCATCTTCGTTTTGACAGATGATAACTTTGTGCAAATGGTAAATTTTTCAGGAGGCGCTAATGAATTTGGCGATGGCTTTAGAGGTCTAACTTTTACCTTAGCATTCAATCGCACAGGGCCAGGAAATACAGGAAACGTGGAAGCTGATAGACAATCCAAAGACGGATCTGATGAATCTTCAGCTAATCCAGATTTGTTCAGAGTTTATTTAAATCCACCAGATCCGTCCTGTTACGAGCCAGGCATATGTGGAGAGATATCAGCAGGGCCGATACTAAGTTGTGAAGACCCATTTTGTTTAGAATACGAATTAACCCGACCAGGGCTTTTAGAAGTATTTGTAGATTTAGATGGTCCAGATGGTGTATTCACAGAAGGCACAGCTGATGTGGTATTAGCTGATAGAGTTGTGGAGGGAGATGATTTAGCTAATTGTCTACCCTGGGACCAGAGAGACGGTTTAGGTAACATGGTAGATGTCACAGAAGAGCTTGAGATAATCGCACGCTACAGTCAAGGAGAAATTCACTTTATGCAATATGATGTTGAAAATAACTCTCCTGGCTGGACTATAATGACCATAGAACCTGATTGCGCTGAACCAGATTTTTCATTTTTTTGGGATGACTCACAATTAGATGCTGCTGATAATGATAGTGGTACTCCAGGTCAACCCTTAGTATCGTTATTGGGTACGACACAACCGAGTCACACCTGGGAAGATCAGACTGCTGAAAACGCTACAGGCTTTGGCGAATCCAATACAATCAACACCTGGTTCTTCTCCACTACTCAGGCGACACCAATGATCATAGGATGTGAGTTAGAATGTGCAGAAGATGTGATTGCAATGCTATCCCCAGCTGGCCCTGCATGTGCAGAGTCGACAGTCACATTCGATGCTTCTGCATCGACAGGTCCTATTTCATCATATGCTTGGGATTTTGACGGAGATGGTATGATAGATGAGACTACGGACATACCCTCAGCCATGTTTACTTACCCTGATCCAGGCACTTATACAGTATTCGTCACCGCTATAGCTGATAGTGACTCATGCCCAAGTTCTACTACATCTATAGAAGTAAGCATCTGCGGAGCTAATGCTGTCGTATGTCCACTTGATGAAGTCACTGTAGTCGACGGCGAACCAATGGATGCTGCAACATTAGGAGAGCCACAAGTCACAACCAATGCATGTAACCCGACATTTGATATTTCGAGTATTGATGAATCGGTCGCTGGCACATGTCCCCTTGAAGAAATCATCACCAGAACATTCACGATCACGGATGCCTGTGGCCAGAGTGAATGTGTACAAATCATAAATGTAGAAGTGGATAATCCTGCTTCTATTATTGCTTTACCTATCACTCCTGAAATTTGCTTAGGTGATATAGTGACTCTTGATGCGAGTGCAAGTGTTGGAGATGGCCTGACATATTGCTGGAATGTAGGCATTGGCACAGTTGGCTGCGATTATGACACATCGATAGCGACCCATCAATATGCAGCCTCTGGTACTTACAGTGTTTCATTAATGATCACAGACCAGTTTGGCTGTACCGATGAACAAGTTATAGGTTCTGTTATCGTATACGAAGGCCCAGAAGCCATAGCGACAGCTGTATTTGATCCATGTACATTGACAGTTGCCTATGATGCTAGCGGATCTATAGATAATGCCGCTCCAGATGATTTAATTTATACCTGGGATTTTAGTGACGGTTCTACCTCAGATGCTGCTTCAGGATCGTATACCTTTAACAATTGTGGCGCAGTAGGTACCATCAGTTTGACGATTATAGATCCAAGTGTCCCCTTTCCAGCTTGTAATTCTGATCAGCTGACATTTACGTTTATGACAGATTCTGAACCACCAGTCTTAGTGTGCCCAGCACCTACAGAACTAAATTGTGGAGATCCGATACCTACCTATTCAGATATGAGTGAATTCATAGCAGCAGGTGGTTCATCTACAGATAATTGTGCTGTATTAGCCTTCAATCAAGTGTCTTTAGATACGATACCAGGCGTTTGTCCATATGTGCACACCATAGAAGTCGTCTATGAGGCATTTGATATTTGTGAAAATCGGATGACCTGCACTCAAATATTTAATTTGCTACCGAGCCTGCCAAGTGCATCAGTACCCGCAGATGTCATCTTAAGTTGTGGTGATGATTTCAGTACAGCTGCGACTGGATTCCCAGTGCTTGTGCAGAATGACTGTACACGGCCTGCCACGATCACTTTCTCAGACGAGATCATCAGTGGTTCCTGTCCAGGTGATGCTACCATAATTAGAACATTTAGTTTGGTGGATGATTGTGGAAATACACCGTCAGATCCAGAAACATACATCCAGACGATCACCATAGTAAATGATATAGAACCGACCCTGGAAGGCCCGCCAGATATTACGATAGGATGTCTGGACGCATGTGATCCTGATGGAACAGGTGGATTAGCAGTTGTCACAGATTTCTGTATGCCTATAGATGGATCGATCAATACTGTCACTGTAACATTCTCTGATGAATATGTCGGATTTGACGGAAGTATCACGAACGAAGGTATCGTAGGTATGATTGTTAGAACTTTTGTAGCTGTGGATGGGTGTGGTAATGAAAGTGTTTACGTGCAGACCATATCCATATCACGAGATGATGAGTCAATCCTAGCCTGTAACGATAGAATCAATGTCAGTCTGGCTCAAGGATGTGATGGCATCACACCAGATTTTTTACTGGAAGCCCCTGCTGACACTAAGTATTTTCTATCCTTATCAGATGGACAATTTGGCTTTTCATTATCTCCGAGTGAGACATTTGATAGCATTGATTGGTCTGTGTATATCGAATCAGGACAGCCAGTGACTTACACCATCTCAGACCTTTGTGGCAATACTTGCTGGGGAGAAGTCCTGATAGAAGCGAATGTCGTACCTGAATTCGAATCATCGTGCACATACGAGCCTGGATTCAATCTGGACGGCTCAGGTGAAATAAATGATGAAGACGTACTGAATCTGAATGATATGATCGGGATCGATGAAGATCCAAGTCGGACCACTGATTATTTAGGTATAGTCACTTTGACTGATGGATCATGCCAAGAAGCCTTCATCAGTGGAAATTCAAAATTTATATACAATGCAGCACCACACGGTAAGGAATTGGACATACGCTATGTAGATGTCATAATTTATCTGGTGAATAAAACAGATGGTACACTCTTCAGTTACCCTTTTCCTACTGGAGCTATCAGTATGGAATCACTACAAGATCTTTCTCTTAATCCTGGAGAGTATGATGTTTTCATAGCTGCGGCTGATCATCGAGCTTTTGGTGAGTACAGCATATCTATAGAAGTAACAGGATGTCTACCCACTTGCACTGCTATATGTGGAGGCGATTTTCCAGAAGAATTTATCACCATTGCAGAGATCATGGATACTCTTGATCAGGACTGCTACGCTACATTAATCGGAGATATCATAGTAAATGAAACAGTGAGCGGAGATATGTGCGAAGGTATCCTGCATGTCATCACCTATGCAGGTCGATTTAGTTTGCATGGAGAACTAATCAAACAAGATATCATCACTCAGGCATACGTAGAAGAACCCATAGACCTGCGTGAGACAGAGATTCTAGCTCCTCTTTATGTAGAATTAGAGTGTGGAGCTGACGTATCGCCAGAAGCGATATTAAAAGAAACCGGAAGTGGTATTCATTCATATCCGTATTACCTGAACTTAGAGCAAATTAAAAAAGATACTATCTGCTTAGAAGAGGTTGTCATACATTATGCAGTCCCTATTGATACAGTCCAGGAAGTTGTAGCGGTAGATGGACTATGGGTATTATTAGACATCGTAAAAAAAGAAGCTCGGGATTCAACCAGGTGCCTTAGAAGAGGCCCTAACCCTGATATCCAGTTTCAGGAAATTTTACTTGACACGAATCGGTGTAACATCATAGTTGACTTTTCTGATTTAGTCATAGAAGCGTGTGCTGGAAGTAAAAAAGTGATACGAGACTGGACCATCATAGACTGGTGCGATAACAGTTCACAATTACAACTATCACAAACGATAGAGGTCAAAGATCTTGATCCGCCTGTCATTAAAAAAATGGATGACGTCATCATCAGTATAGATCCGTGGACATGCGCAGGAAAATATAAACTGCCTATTGGTGAGCACTCGGATAGCTGTAATACAGCACTGATTACAGAATCATGGCAACTATCAGATGGTCAGGTTAAGGAAGGATATGCGATTGATCTATGGTTAGCTGATAATCCTATTCAAGTTTATTTAACTGTTTCAGATGATTGTGGTAATACGACATTAGACACATTCAATATCATAGTAGAAGATCAGATAGCACCCGTAGCTGTCTGCCAGACTAATCTAAATGTTACGCTTACTTCTGCAATGCTCGATGTCAATGCTGGCGCTGGAAAAGTCTTTGCTGAGTCTTTTGATGCAGGAAGTCATGATTCAGGATGTGGCGAAACTAGAATACAAGTCAAAAGAGTGACGGGCTGTTGCTCCACACAGTGCATAGATCAATATGAATGTACCGCTACTGATCCTAAAACAGGAATCTGTATAGATTCCACTGTCGTGGGTTATACTACTGAGTATGCAGACTTCGTAAAATTCTGCTGTGAAGATGTAGGGGAAATTGTCATGGTAGAACTTCTAATCACTGATCAAGCCGGAAATTCTAGTTCCTGTATCGTAGATGTATCAGTGGTCGATAAGACACAAAGTATCCTTTCATGCCCTTCTATCACGATGAGTTGTCTGGATGATATGAATGATATAGAAGACCCCTTGGCAACTGGCCAATTTTGTCAATCAGAAGATCGCAGCGCCATCCTACTCAATGAAACTGACATCAATGGTTACTGTGGAACAGAAGAACTGATCAGAGAATGGTACATCGATAGAGATGAAGATGGGGAGTTCTCTTCTGGTGATCCTTATTGTAAGCAAATTATCACGATCGAAGAAGAAGGATCAGGTATGGATCCATATACTATAAAATGGCCTAAACATTATACTGGTGAAGTAGTAAAAGGCCAGAATGAGGAATGTGATGCTGCAGGAGATTTAGAAATAATTGAAAACATCGACATTCAATTGGGCGAGGTGCAGCTATGTGGTATCAATACAACAGAATCATATGGAGACCCTATCTGGTGTGAAGCATCGTGCAGTCTGATCGCTTCTAGTGTGAAGACGGATACGATATTTTCGTCTGATGCCTGTTATAAATTAATCAATAGATGGACAGTGATCGACTGGTGTAAGTGGAATGCAAATGGAGGCGATATAGACGATGACAACGACAGCTCTCGAGATCAGTTTATAGCGATAGAAGACTGGGCTCAGGGTGAATGCGCTAGTTGTCCAGAGCAAGGGCCTGTAAATGAAGATGCAGTTTATTTCAAATATGCAGACGTAGAAGAGGACGGCTATTATACTTTCGATCAGGTAGTCAAAGTCATAGATGACTCCGCTCCTGAAATATCTGTAGTAGACTCGTACATCGTCAGCACATCAGGCGGAGCGACCTCTAAAAATGATGCCTCAGCGTGTAGAGGCGCTGAAGAACTGACAGCGACAGTCATTGATTTCTGTAATGGCATAGAGTCTTCAGCTCAGTTAGTAAGTTGGAATGTCACCGTACAGCGCGAAGAATTTGTCATAGATATCAAAAATGGTGTAGGCGCTTCCATGACGATTAATTCTGGTACAGGAAGTCCAGGGGATGTCCATGTGATCACATGGACGGCGACTGATGGGTGCGGTAATATTACAGAGGCTAAGACAGAAATTACATTTGGCGATGATGTGAATCCATCTCCTATATGTATAGCAGGTGTGTCGTCTAATTTTAGTACCAATCAAGATAGTATCGTCATCTGGGCTTCAGATGTTGACTTTGGCAGCTATGATAATTGTACTGATTATAGCGAATTGAAGTGGGCACTCGTAGAGGAAGATCAAGTACCGATCATGCCTGGCTCTGAAGGATTTGATGATCAATTTGGGTATGCTATTTATTGTGCAGATGGCAGGACAGCACGTTTTGTAGATATGTGGGTCTGGGATGAAAATGGAAATGGAGACTTCTGTACGGCGTCAATCATAGTAGAAGGGGCTTGTGAAGATGAGGTTGTTGATCCGATGGATTCTGCTGATCCAATGGATCCAGTTGACTCCGGTAGTTCTGCCATTATCATAGCGGGTCAGCTACAGACGGAGACAGGACTGGCAATCGAAGATGTCACTGTAAAACTAAGTGCATCACTCCCAGAATATCCAAAAACTCAATCTGCCACAGATCAAGGACAATACTCATTTGATAATAATCCAACAGGGTATAATTATGCTGTGAGTCCAGAAAAGGATATGAATCATACTAATGGTGTCACCACTTTAGACTTGCTTTTGATTCAGCAGCATGTTCTCGGCTTACAAATCTTAGATTCTCCTTATAAAATCATTGCAGCGGATATTTCAAATGATAAAATGGTATCCACTCGAGATATATTAGAAGCAAGAAGGCTCATCTTAGGTGTCACAGATAGATTTACTAATAACGATAGTTGGAGATTTATAGATAGTGAGCAAAACTTTGTTGCTGCAGATCAGCCATGGCCATTTATTGAAAGATTGGAAATGATCAACGCACAAAGTCATTCATTAGCTGAAAACTTTATAGGAATGAAAATCGGCGATGTCAATAATAATGCTGCACCGAGCGAAGCTATGCTATCAGAAACACGCTACACTTCTACATTAGAATTAGATGCAAAGCTGAGCCAGAAGGATTCTAAAATCTTGCAGATCAGATCGCACAATGCGATAGACATATACGGATTACAGTTCACACTATCCAGAGTCATTGGCAATGAAGTGGTCAGTATAAAATCTGCCTCATTAGACATTTCTGAGGTTAATTATCACACGGATAGTGATACTCGTTTCAGCTGGCATGCTGGTGATGGTCGTGCTTTAGAAAGCGCGATAGCGCTTGATATTGAATTCAAAAATGAGCTTACACCTAGCCAACTTAATCAATTATCAGTGCAAGCTGGAAGTATACCATCAGAGGCATACATTGGCTCATCACTTGATATATGGAATGTTTCATTAGATATAGAATCGCTTCAACATGATCTACCGACAGTCAGCCAAAACTGGCCAAATCCATTTACCAAGTCAACACAAATCGAAATAAAACTACCCCTACCCGCAGACAAGTTGACACTCAGCATCTTTAACCCGATGGGACAGTCAGTATGGAGTGAGACTAAATCTTATCCAGCTGGAAGGCATCAGATTGAAATAGATGCTGCAATATTAGAGTCTGCAGGTATCTATCACTATTCGATTAAAACAGAAACTTTTGCAGTTACTAAGCAGATGTTGCTGATGGATTAGGTATAATACAGATTCATAAAATAAAGTAGGCAGCAACTCATTAGTTGCTGCCTTTTGTTTTAGGCATATTCAGAAGTAAATAAGGTTACGCCGTAGCTGTAATATCTTGGTGTCCCAGTACGAAGTTCTGGGAAAGATAGTAGAGAAAGGCTTTGGTTGGCGAGATTTTTGATAGAAATCATGACAACCAATTTTTGCTGTGACCCCGTTTTTCTTTGTGAATTAATTATCACAGTGTAACAGTTCCATACATATTATCAATGCAGCATAATTGACAATCTCTAAGCGATTATTTATCAATCATTTAGAATTTTCAATTTTAAATATCAGGTTCTTCAAAACATGCCTGCTATAGCCAATTGGACACCTGCAGATAAATTCCAATCATCCTGTAAAGCTCTGCTTACTTATCATCCATACGTAACAGTCCGAATTTTGTCTGCTTTGATTCAGGCATGGTGTCTTTGAGGAGAATCTTGTGATGAGTTAAATCTGCAGATGTATCTGATGAGAGTTGTGATTTCTCTTTGTTCAGTATCTTTTACACTCTATGCAGGAGGTGTACGCTGAATATGATGAGCTACTATGTGGATCAAGACTTCTTCGTAAGTTATGATAGATAGGCATATTCGTAAATGTGTATTCAGGGGTATTCAGTAATAAAGCATAAACACATTTTCTATAGATGCAAAGCTTACTTGCACTCGCCGTGTGGGCCTTACTGCCCACCCGTACTCAGTGGTACGGTTCCTTCTTTATCATAGATACATTTAGAATCTATGATTTCCGA